>ENA-OQBT01000233-OQBT01000233.1-human-gut-metagenome-genome-assembly--contig:-NODE-233-length-38681-cov-4.371686_pt1 | contig 38681 bp, 45 predicted proteins | sample MGYA00242749_ERZ504557 | MGnify/ENA primary metagenome ERZ504557 (study PRJEB26092, sample SAMD00036243) | human gut metagenome | host: Homo sapiens | study: EMG produced TPA metagenomics assembly of... | reverse complement strand
CCAGCTGCGCAGGTCGTAATTTTGTTTAGCAGTTTTTGAAAGATGGGACTCTTCGAAGCTAACACCGGTCAAATCTTCAAGCACAAACAGCGTATCTTTGCCGTATTTTTCAACGAGTGTCTTAGAAATCCGATGGTTTACATCAGACATCCAACGGTTCTCTCGTCCTGAAATGGCCTTGAGTCTACGCTTTGCTGATTTTGTGCCTTTAGACTGGAGCTGACGGCGGACTTCCTGAAATTTATGGCGTTTAGTAACTATCTTCTTACCAGAGACGAATTCAGTTTTGCCCTGTTCGTCGTAACTAACAGTAAGAAAACGTAATCCGCGGTCAATACCGACAACGTGACGAACGTTTTCTTTCTGAAAATCTTCGACAGCTTGGGTTACGGGAATATGGAGATACCATAAACCTTTGAGTTCGACCAGTTTTCCTGTTCCAAGTTCATAGGAACCATCGAGGTATTCAGCGAAATGTTCGCCCTCAAAAGTGCATTTGGTTCTTTTTCCGAGTGTATTGATAGATAGGATTTGACCATCATCAACGAAACTGTAATCTCGGTTACGGACCAAATCAGCTTGCGGACGAGTAAAGAATATCGGCTTCCAAAGCCATTCCAATGTCTTGGCGATGCGTTGCCAGTTGCCATTCTCATCCTTATATCTGTAAGGATTTTGGAAAAGCTGTTGTTTTACCGTCTTATATCTGGCAATCGTCGTCTTGATAGAAGACTGGGCCAGCTGCGATTTCAGACCGAACTGGCTGCGCAGGTCACTGTACAGTTCTCTGTTGAGACTTTGGTAGGCCATGTTAAATCGGTTGTTGAAGATGTACTGCGACACGAAGTTACAAGCCTGACGGTATTGTTCCGTCATCTGACGGAACAGCGTCTCTTGTTCGGGAGTAACGTGTATACGAAGTTTTATCGTTTTAGTTAGGTTAGACATTTTTTCACCTGCCTTTCTAAAATCTATACTACTTCATCAAAATTATTATATCATAATTTTTTGCTAAAAGTCTAGTATTTATTATTGAAAGGAGGGGAGGTGCGGCTCCTCTCATGACTAAAGTCACGAGTCTCCACCGCACCATGAAGATGAAAAACCAGAATTCTCCTTTTTTTCCTGGTTGTGCATGTTGTTTTCAGCCGGTATGGGCAATTCCTCAAACAGACCGTCGACCCGGCTTTCCAGAACGGTATGTCAAGATGCTGGCAGCCGGCAAACACAACTTATACCTGACAGATAAAGTACATCCCAGACAAGGAGGAAAATCATGAACCGCTGGAATAACTTAATCGATTTGAAAGGCGACTCGGCCCCGATGGAAGTCATCAATCAGCGCATCTTATCCGACGCCACCATCGAAGGCACGAACTTGATCGTCTTAGTCATGGCCATCATGATCGCCTGCATCGGCCTGAACTTGAACAGCGTCGCCGTCATCATCGGCGCCATGCTCATTTCCCCGCTGATGGGCGGTATCGTAGCGACGGGCTACGGTATGGCCACATATGACGTCCCTTTTATCCGCAACTCCCTCATCAAATTATCTTTCCAGGTCGGCCTGGCCGTGCTGACAGCTTCGATTTATTTTCTCCTTTCGCCGTTGACCTCGCCGACAGATGAAATGCTGGCCCGGACTACCCCGACAATCTGGGATGTCCTCGTCGCCTTATGCGGCGGGATTGCCGGTGCCGTCGGGAACACGCGGAAAGAAAAGAGCAATGTCATCCCCGGCGTCGCCATCGCCACGGCACTGATGCCGCCCCTCTGTACGGCCGGCTATGGGCTGGCCTCCGGGAACCACACGTTTTTCCTGGGTGCCTTGTACCTGTTCTTCATCAATGCCTTCTTCATTGCCTTGTCCTCGTTCCTGGTCTTCAAAGTCCTGAAAGTACCGCCTCATGCAATATTGCCGAGGCCCATTTCCGCAAACAACGCCTCGTCTTGGTCACACTGGGCCTCTTGATCACCATCCCAGTATCTACCTGGCCCATCAGACGGTAAAAGACGCCCTCCAGGAAGTCCAGGTCAAGTCGTTCATCCAGACGGACATGCAGTTCGAGAAAACCAGCGTCGTATCGTATGCACTGAAAGACGATACCTTGACGGTCGACCTCGTCGGGGCGGTCTTGACCGAAGAACAAATCGAGCAGCTGAAAACAGCCATGGGCCACTATCACCGCCTGCAAGGCATAACCCTCTCCATCATCAGGGAAACCGGAACCTGAACACAGAGGAAGTGCAGCAGTTGATCAATGCCCGCATCGAAAAACAGGGCAAAGCCGACAAAGAAGCCTCTTACAAGATGCTGACCAGCAAATATTACCCGGCTTACGAACGGGCGGCGGCTGACCAGCAGGTCATCCAAACCCTCAACAGCCAGGCCCCCTTATTGTTCCCAGAAATACAGTCCGTCCGAGGCGGCACACTGACTGCCTTGAACCATAGCAAAGATACAAAAACGGTGACTTCAGCTATGACCGCTTCATAGCTGAAGTCACCGTCACGACGCCACTGAGTGCCGACGATGCCCTACGTCTCCACGACTGGATCAAAGGCCAGGTCAAGATGCCCGTCGTCATGAATGTTCAGACCAGCGATACGCCCAGCGAATACTACGGCAACGGGATCCAGTGGTAGAACTGCGGCGGTCGGCCCCTACGTTTGGCACTTCGGACAGTAGTGGGTGCCGCGGCCGTTCAATTTAGTGTACTCGATGGTCGTGCCGCAGACCATGCACGGCGTGCCTTCGCGGCCGTAGACGCGGAGGTTGTCCTGGTTCTGCCCTTCTTTGCCGTTGCCGCTGATGAAGTTGCGAATCGTCGTGCCGCCGTGTTCCAGTCCTTCCTGGAGGACAGCGACGATGGCTTCATGGAGGCGGACCGCTTCTTTTTTCGTCACATTGTCGCTGTGGCGCAGGGGCCGGATGCCCGCCCGGAACAGGGCTTCATCGACGTAGATATTGCCCAGGCCGGCCACTTTCGTCTGGTCCAGGAGGAGCGTCTTCACCGGCCGGTGGCAGCCCTTGAGGAGGTCATAGAGCCGGTCCGTCGTGAAGTCCGGACTGATGGCGTCCGGTCCCAGATTGTCGTAACCTTTGACGCCTGTCGCCCCCTCTGACGGCACGAGCCACAGGCAGCCCAGGGTGCGGATATCGCGGTAGAGGAGGCGCCCTTCGCTGAGCGTAAAGATAAGATGAATGGCCCGGCCAGCATACTGGCCGGGCTTTTCTTCATAGAGCAGGCTGCCTGTCATGCGCAGATGGACCAGAAAGGACCAGGGACCGCGGCAGCGGACAAAGAGGTACTTGCCGCGGCGTTCCACGCCTTCCAGGGTCTGGCCGGTCAAGGCGGCTGCAAAACGGTCTGCCGTCGTATTCTTGATGAGCCTGGGCAGGCCTATTTCAACGGCCGTAATGGCCTTTCCCCGGACACGCTCGTCGAGGAAGGCCCGTATCGTTTCTACTTCCGGTAATTCTGGCATGGTCTCACCTACTTCGCTTCTTCCCAGTTGACACCGCTGTGGATGTCGACGACGAGGGGCACGGACAAGTCGACGATGTGTTCCATCGTATCCTTGAGGAGCTGTTCCACTTCGTCCTTTTCCTCAGCCGGGACTTCCAGGACCAGTTCGTCGTGGACTTGGACTAAAAGCTGGCTCTTCAAGTGGCGCTTTTCCAGTTCGTCCTGGACGGCATTCATGGCCAGCTTGATGATGTCAGCCGCACTGCCTGGATAGGCGTGTTCATGGCCGTCCGTTCGGCAAAGGACCGGCGCGTGAAGTTCTTGCTGTTGATTTCCGGCAAGGCCCGGCGGCGGCCGAACATGGTGACGGCCATGCCCGATTCCTTCGCCGAGGCGATGAGGCCGTTCATGTAGTCATGGACCGTGTTGTAGCGGGCAAAATACGAATCGATGTATTCCTTGGCTTTTTGGCGGGAAATGGAGATATTCCGGGCCAGGCCGAAGTCGCTGATGCCATAGATGATGCCAAAGTTGACGGCCTTGGCATGGGACCGTTCTTCCGGCGTGACCTCGTCCAGGGGGATGCCGAAGACTTCCGACGCCGTCCGGCGGTGGATGTCCTGGCCCTTCTTGAAGCCGTCGATCATAGTCGGGTCCTGGGACAAGTGAGCCAGGAGCGCAATTCGATCTGCGAATAGTCGCCAGAGACGATGTAGTCATAGCCTTCGCCCGGCACGAAGAGGGAGCGTATCTTGCGGCCCTGTTCGGTCCGGATGGGGATATTCTGCAGATTCGGGTCGGAACTGCTCAGGCGTCCTGTCGACGTGACCATCTGATTGAAATGGGTATAAATGCGGCCCGTTTCCGGCACGATGAGCGGTTCCAGGCCATCGAGATAAGTGGAAATGAGTTTCTTCAAGGCCCGGAAGTGCAGGATTTTGTCAATCATGGGATGCTTGTCGCGCAGGGCGTCGAGGACGGAACTGTCCGTCGAATAGCCCGTCTTGGTCTTCTTGATGACCGGCAGCTGCAACTTCTCGAAGAGGATGACGCCGAGCTGTTTCGGCGAATTGATGTTGAAGGTCTCGCCGGCGTCGTCGTAAATGGCTTCTTCCAGGGCATCAGCCTGGCGGGACAATTCGCTCTTCATGGTCATGAGGCGGTCCGTATCGACAGTGAAGCCGTTCATTTCCATGACGGCCAGCGTATGGATGAGCGGTTCTTCGATGGTATCGTAGAGCTGTGTCAGGGATGCCTTATCCAATTCAGCTGCCGCTTTGGGCCAGACCTGGAAGGCAAAGGCGGCATCGCCGGCCAGCTTCTGTTCGTCGTCTTCGGCCCCTTCCTGGAGGCTGACGTCGAAGGTCTCAGAAATATACGTCAAGCCGTAAGCCGTCCGCGTCGGGTCCAACAAGTAGGCTGCCAGGACGATGTCCTTCAAGGGCAGGCGGCCCGATGCCACGCGGGATGCGGCCTTGGTCAGATTCTTACCGTCATCGGTGACGACGGCCGCCGCTTCAGGCAGGACGGCGAGATAGGCGTCGTACTTGCTTTCGGGGACGACGAAAGCGCCGTCCTCGAAAGCCATGGCCAGGGCCGTCACGGCCGGGATGGGCTGGCTGTCGTCATAGCGGGCGGCGACGGCGACGGTCTTCCCTTTCAGGCTGGCTGCCTCGGGAGCGGCCATGACCTGGACGGTTTCAGCCGGGGCCGCCCCTTCGGCCAGATGGGAAAAGCGGTCGAAGGCAGCAAAGCGTTCCAGGAGATTGCGGAAGCCCAGGCTGCGGAAGAGCTGGGCCACGTCTTCCTGGCGCGGCTGGGGCTGGAACATGTCCATGGTATAATCCAGGGGCACGTCGCAACGGATGGTCGCCAAATCCTTGGACAAGACGGCCTTGTCCTTGTTATCGGCCAGTTTTTCCTGCAATTTCTTGCCCTTCACTTCGTCCAGGTGTTCGTAGACGCCGTGGACGCTGCCGAACCGGCTGATGAGCTTGAGCGCCGTCTTTTCGCCGACGCCGGGGACGCCGGGGATGTTATCGGCCGTATCGCCCATGAGGGCCTTCATGTCGATGACCTGGGCCGGCGTATAGCCGTATTCACTTTCCATGACGGCCGGCGTAACAGCCAGCATGTTGGTGATCCCTTTCTTGGTCAGATAGACCGTCACGTCGTCTGTGACCAGCTGCAGGGCGTCACGGTCACCGGTGACGACGGCGACGGCATAGCCATCAGCTGCCGTGCGGCGGGCCAAGGTACCGATGATGTCGTCCCCTTCATAGCCTTCCTGTTCGAGGACGCAAATACCCAGGCAGGCCAGGACTTCGCGGATCAAGGCGAACTGGGGCCGCAAATCATCTGGTGCCGGCTTGCGAGTGGCCTTGTAGCCGTCAAACAAGTCGTTGCGGAAGGTATGCTTGCTCTTGTCGAAGGCGACGGCGACGTACTGCGGGTCCAGTTCGCCGTATAATTTCAATAACATATTCAAAAAACCATAGACGGCATTGGTCGGATGCCCCTGGCGTCGGTCAGATGCGGAATGGCATAAAAGGCCCGGTAGAGCAGACTGCTGCCGTCGATGATGACGATATTTTCTTTCATGGGATACCCTTTCTGGTGATGATCATGGATAATGTCTGAAGCCTGCTGCAACACATTCTCACCGATGCAGCAGGGAGCTGACGATGCTGTAGATGCAGTAGATGACGAAGATACCTAAGAGGTAGGGCATGGCCATGATGATGAAGCCCAGGCGCCGATGATGACGGCGACGATGCAGAAGACGATGAAGCCCAGGGCCAGTTTGACGCGCCACGAGAGGCCGGACGTGACGATATGGATGCCGCTGTGCTGGCGACGCGCTTCCTGTTCCTGGCGCAGCGTTCTTCATAGAGGGACTTCTGGTCGTGGACCGTACCATCTTCGTCAATGGTCTGGCCGCGGAAACTGTCCCGTTCGTGATCGGAAAGGATTTTGGGATCTTCTGAATTCATAGACGATTCTCCTTCTGTTAATAGTTACGGCTCTTCATGCGGCGTTCAATGTCGCGCTTGGCTTCTTTTTCAGCCAGGGCCTGCCGCTTGTCGTAGAGTTTCTTCCCGGTCACCAGGCGACGGTCACTTTGACCTTCCCCTTTTTGAAATAGAGGTTGAGCGGGATGAGGGTATAGCCTTTTTCCTGGATCTTGCCCAGGAGCTTGATGATTTCATATTTATGGAGCAAGAGCTTGCGCGTCCGCAGGGGATCGTGGTTGAAGCGGTTGCCCTGGTCATAGGGCTGATGTGCATGCCCAGGAGGAAGACTTCGCCGTTCTCGATGCGGCAGAAGCTGTCCTTCAAATTGACCTTGCCCTGGCGCAGGGACTTGACTTCCGTCCCCGTCAGGGCAATGCCGGCTTCATACGTTTCATGGATAAAATAATCGTGACGGGCCTTGCGGTTGTCCGAAATATATTTCACACCTTTTGTCGGTGACGTTGCCAAAACAAATTCCTCCTATTTCTTCTTTTTCTTGCCGCGGCTCTTCCGGCCTTTTCCCTTGCGCGCCGCTTTGCGGCCGGATTTCTTTTCTTTGCGGCCTTTCTTGTCCTTCTTGTCTTTCTTTCCCTTCTTGCCGATGGCCCCGGCGAACCAGTTGCGCTTGGTATCGGTGTCCTTCTTGTCGCTGTGCTTCCGTTTATGGCGCCGTTCGGCACTGGCTGCCATCAGCTGCTGGACGTCTTCCAGCGATTCATAGCGGCCCGGGACGAAGTCGATTTCGCATTTTTCCACATTGACCTGGGCAGGGTGACTTCCATGGCATCGCCCAAGCGGTAGACCTTGCCGCCGTGCTGGCCGCGCAGGTATACGACGCTTCATCAAATTCGTAATCGTCGTCGGTGAGCAGGGAAATATGGACCAGGCCTTCGATGCCGTTTTCCAGGCCTACGAAGAGGCCGAAAGACGTAATGCCCGTAATGTGGGCTTCAAAGGGCTGGCCGATGAAGGGCAGCATGTACTGGCACTTCTTGAGGTCGTCCGTTTCCCGTTCGGCTTCGACGGCAATGCGTTCGCGCGAGCTGGCCTGGTCGGAAGCGATGGTATGGTACGACAGGGACTGCTGCGATTCTTCCTCGGTCAGCTTGCCCCTGTGCTGGTACTGGCGGATCAGACGGTGGACCATGAGGTCCGGGTAGCGGCGGATAGGCGACGTGAAATGGGTATAACATTCCGAAGCCAGGCCGAAGTGGCCGGCATTGGTCGTCGAATAGCGGGCCTGCTGCATGGAGCGCAGGGCGATGGTCTGGACGACAGCCGCTTCATCGGTCCCCTTGGTCATTTCCAGGAGCTTCTGGAAGTCTGCCGGCTTGACGGCTTCCGTATCGGGCATGGGCAGGTTGAAACTGGACAGGACGGTCCGCATCATTTCCAGCCGTTCCGGTTCAGGCAGTTCGTGGATACGGTAGACCGACGGGTTCTCGCTGTCCCGGAGATAGCAGGCTACGGTTTCATTGGCGATGAGCATGCTTTCTTCGACGATCTGTTCGGCAATGGTCCGTTCCCGTTTTTCCAGGCGCAGCGGCACGCCTTCCGGGTCGAGGATGACCTTGTATTCCGGAAAATCGAAGTCGATGGCCCCGCGGCGGAGGCGCATGTTCTTGAGGATCGTCGACAAAGACCGCAGTTCGTGGAGCATGGGCATGAAGGGCTGCAAATCATCGGGCACGATGCCTTCCAGGAGGGCCTTGCGGATTTCGACGTAGTTGCAGCGCCGCTTGACGCGGATGACAGCCGGACCGATGTCGGCCTTGAGGACCTTGCCGTTCTCATCGATTTCCATGACGCAAGTCATGGAGTAACGGTCTTCGTTGGCATTGAGGCTGCAGATGCCGTTGGACAGGACCGTCGGCAGCATAGGGATGACCCGGTCGACGAGATAGACGCTGGTGCCGCGGTTATACGCTTCCTGGTCGATGGCCGAGCCCGGGCGGACGTAGTAGCTGACGTCGGCAATGTAGACGCCCAGGCGAAAATGGCCGTTGGGCAGGCGGACGACGTCGATGGCATCGTCCAGGTCCTTGGCATCTTCGCTGTCGATGGTGATGAGCTGGCGGTCGCGGTAATCGCGGCGCCCTGCTTCCAGGGTGACCGCCGTATCGATCTTGGCGGCTTCCTTCTTGACGTCGTCCGGGAAATCGAAAGGCAGACCGTGGCGGGCCATGATGACCTTGATGTCCAGGTCCTTGTCGCCGTCATAGCCGAGGACTTCCGTCACTTCCCCTTCGGCTTTGCGCCCTTCTTCAGGCCACTTGGTAATCTTGACCAGGACACGGGCACTGCTACGGGCGCCGCCGGTCTTGTCGAGGGGCACGTAGATGTCTTCGCGGATCCGTTCGTCGTCAGGCGTGACGAAGGCGCTGTGCTTTTCCAGCTGGAACGTGCCCACCAGGGTCTTGTTGGCCCGTTCGACGATGGATACGATTTCCCCTTCCTGTTTGTGCCGGCCGTCGCCGCTGTGCAGGATGCGGACCGTGACCTTATCGTTGTTCATGGCCGTATGGCGGTTCTGTTCGGCAATATACACGTCTTCTGTCAAATCCTGCTGAGGACGAAGCCGAACGTCGGCGTATAGCCTTTATAAATGCCGGTGATCTCCTGGGCTGTTTGGCCGAGATATACCGGTCTCCTGCGATTCTCATGAGTTTCTCACTCCTCACTAATTCTTCAAATGTGTCAAATACGTCAGCCAGCCGGGCGCCGGTGATACCGAGCTGTTCCGCACAGTCCTCGACCGTCGCGCCGCCGCTTTCTTCATTACATATACTTATTATATCATGAGCCAGCTGTAAATCCATAGTTCCCCTCCTCAAATCGCAGTAGTCAGAAAAAAGGAGCCGCCGCATATGCGACAGCCCCTAATAATTCATTAAAAAGTATGCATCAGTCTGCCTAACAGCAATGTACAAATGGCAAATGCTATCGACAAGACGATAGTCAGTTTGGAAAGCAGGGCATCCATGCCGCGGGCCCGGCTCCCGAACAAGTCTTCGGCACCGCCGCCGAAACCGGCGCCCATGCCCTGGGTCTTGCTCTTCTGTGCCACGACGACACCGATGATGAGCAGTGCCAAAATGACAACGATGATTTCTAATGCTGTGATCACGCTAATCCTCCTCACACAATGACGCTAACAGTACTATTGTACACTCATTTGCCGTTTCTATCAATAGGTTCTTTCCCTTTCTCATCCGGTTCTTCTTCCTTTTCGGCATTGCGCGTTTCCAGATAATGTTCCAGCTTGCGTTTGACCCGCTGCAGGGCGTTGTCGATGGATTTGACGTGCCGGTGAAGCTGGCGGGACATCTCGTTGTAAGACTTGCCGTCGAGATAGGCCGTCAGGACCTGCCATTCCAGATCGCTGAGGATCTCATTCATCTTCAGTTCGATATCATTGAATTCTTCACGGCTGATGACCAGCTCTTCGGGATCGCTGACGCGGATGCCTGCCAGGATGTCCTGCAGGGTCCGGTCCGATTCGTCTTCATAGACGGGCTTGTTGAGGGACACATACGAGTTGAGGGGGATGTGTTTCTGCCGCGTCGCCGTCTTGATGGCCGTAATGATCTGCCGGGTAATGCACAACTCGGCGAAGGCCCGGAACGACGACAGCTTGTCGCCGCGAAAATCCCGCGTCGCTTTGTAGAGGCCGATCATGCCTTCCTGGATGATGTCATCCCGGTCGGCGCCGACCAGGAAGTAGGCGCGGGCTTTGGATTTGACGAAGTTGCGATACTTGTTGACGATATAATCGGCCGCCTTGCCATCATGCTCATCCTGGGCGATGCGTACGATTTCTTCATCGGTCATGCCTGCAAAGCGGTCATTTCTTTCTTCTGCATGGGACGCTGCCTGCATAATCGTTACCTCGCTTATCTAATGTTGATTTATTCGCCTGCCTGCCGCTGCCGCACGACTTCATACATGAGCAGGGCCGCTGCGACGGAGGCGTTGAGGGAATTGACGTGGCCGAACATGGGGATCTGGACCAGGACGTCGCACGTCTCCTTGACCAGGTGCGAAATGCCCCGGCCTTCGCTGCCGATGACCAGGACCACCGGGTCCGTCAGGGAACTGTGGAAATAGTCCGTCTCGCCATCCATATCGGCGCCGATGACCCAGAAGCCGCGCTTCTTGAGCTGCTTCAGCGTCTGGGCGATGTTGCCGATCTGTACGAGGGGCATGTATTCGACGGCGCCAGCGACGTCTTGCCGACGGTCTCGTTGATGGGCGCCGTCCGCCGTTTCGGCAGGAGGACGGCATCGACGCCGGCACATTCTGCCGTGCGGATGATGGCCCCCATGTTGTGGACGTCTTCAATGCCGTCGAGGAGGACCAGGAACGGTACCTTCCCCTTTTCATCGGCAGCGATGAGACGTCTGTCAAATCGGCGTATTCCACGGGCTTGGCAAAGGCGATGACCCCCTGGTGGCGGTTGCCCGGTGCCAGGTGTTGAGGACCTTCAGGGGCACGTCTTCGACGAGGATCTCCTTCCGGTCTGCCAGGTCGCGGATGCGCTGCAGCGGCTGCGATTCGTTGCCGGCAGCGACGTACAGCTTGGTGATGGACCGGCCGGCCTTCAGGCTTCGGTGACACTGTTGCGGCCGATGATGATATTTGCCTCACTCATTCCATTCCTCCATGTTTCTCGTTACAATAGGCCTTCGTTTCTTCATAGACCTGGCCCATGACGGTGTCCAGCCGTTCCTGACGGCCGGCCATGACCAGGTAGCCCACCAGGGCTTCCAGGGCTGTACTGTCGTGGTATTCGGCGACAGTCGCGCTCTTGGGCGCCAGGGTATAGGCATTGCGGGCCCGCTGACAGACAGCCTTCTCTTCGTCCGTCAGGCCGTCGTGGATGCGGCGGTAGACATAGGCCTGGGCCTTGGCCGATACAAATTCCGCCGCCAGCGTGTGCAGGACCTGGACGTGGGGGATGCCCGTTTCCACCAGGCGCTTGCGCAGGGTCAGGGCGTAATAGGCATCGCCGACGAAAGCCAGGTTGATCGAGTCGAGATGGGCCGCATTCTGGTCGGGCACGTCCAGGCGCTTGCCGTCGGCAAAGGCCCGATAGGCCCGTTTCTTTAAAGCTTGCAGTTGTTTGAATTTCACTTTTTCCAGCGTGCTCCCTGCGGCGAATCTTCGATAGTGATGCCAAGGGCAGCCAGTTTATCGCGGATGGCGTCGGCCAGGGCGTACTGCTTCTGGGCACGGCATTCCTGACGGATGTCGAGGATGGCCTGCATGAGGTCGTCGTAATCCTTGCTGCTGGCATCTTCCTTCTTGCCGGTCCAGCGGTCTTCGAGGATGCCCAGGATGTCCGTGAAGGTCTTGAAGACGCGTTTGACTTCCGACAGGGCTGCCGAATCGACGGGGACGCCGTTGTTGACGACGGCATTCTTGAAGATGTTGACGTTCTTGGCCAAGTCGAACATGGCGGCGCTGGCCAGGGCCGTATTGAAATCGTCGCACATGGCGTTTTCAAAGGCTTCTTCGTCTTTGTGAGCCGTTTCCAGGAGCTGCTGGGCTTCCGGCGATTTAGCACCGGCCGGCATAGCCAGGAGTTCCAGGACGTTGTCGATGGCTGTACCCAGACGTTCGAGGCTGCGCGTCATTTCTTCCAGCCGTTCATCGCTGAAGTCCAAGGGGCTGCGGTAGTGGTTGGAAATGAGGAAGAAGCGCAGGGCATCGGGGCTGTAGTGTTCCAGGACGTCCTTGACCAGGAAGAAATTGTTCAGGGACTTGCTCATCTTTTCCGAATTGATGGTGATGAAGCCGTTGTGGAGCCAGTATTTGACCATGGGTTTCTTGCCGGTGAAGGCTTCGGACTGGGCGATTTCGTTTTCATGGTGCGGGAAGATGAGGTCGCTGCCGCCGCCGTGGAAGTCGAAAGTATCGCCGAGGTATTTATTGCTCATAGCCGAACATTCGATGTGCCAGCCCGGACGGCCTTTGCCCCAAGGGCTGTCCCAAGACGGTTCGCCAGGCTTAGCGCCTTTCCAGAGGGCGAAGTCCATGGGATTGTGCTTGCGGTCGTCGACTTCGATGCGGGCGCCGGCCATCATGTCGTCGAGGCTGCGGCCGCTCAATTCGCCGTAGTCGTTAAATTTTTCGACGCTGTAATAGACGTCGTGGTCGATGACATAGGCATAGCCTTTGTCGATGAGGGTCTGGACCATGTGGATGATTTCATCCATGTGTTCCGAAACGCGGGGATATTTGTCGGCCCGGCGGATATGGAGCTTGTCCATAACTTCGAAGTACGATGCGATATAGCGGTTGGAAATGGTATCCCACGTGACGCCTTCGCCGTTGGCGGCGTTGATGATCTTGTCGTCGACGTCGGTGAAGTTCTGGATGTGCGTGACTTCATAGCCAAGTGTTCCAGATAGCGTTTGATGACGTCCCATGTGACGAAAGGACGGGCATTGCCCATGTGGGAATGGTTGTACGGCGTGATGCCGCAGACATACATCTTGACCTGGCCCGGCGTAACGGGTACGAAGGTTTCTTTCTTGCGGGTCAATGTATTATATACTTTCAGTTCTCTCATACGGTAACCTCCCTGAAATTTGAACAAAAAAGCCACCATCCCCGATGACAGAGACGGTGGCCCGTGGTTCCACTCTGTTTTTACGGCACAGCCGTAATCTTTACTGCGCAGTAACGGGCGCACCCGGACCGGATTACTCCTTTCACCCGGCCTGCTCACAAAGGCAGCATTGCAGTTTTATGACCTGGAAAGGCTCTCAGCCGTGACCCTTCCTCTCTGTCGGATGCCACTGCAACTCATTTTGATCATCGCAGATCTTATTTGATACATATTATTAATTAATATGTATGTATATAGTACCCAATAATCCGTGCCCTGTCAAGTGCGAATTTAATTTGCAGATGGCAGTAAAAGGCGCCCCTAATAGGGAGGCATTTTTTATCCGCAAATCTTATCGAGGCGCTGGAGGACCTTGTCGCGGCCCATCAGAGCGACAATGACGTTCAGATCCGGGCCGTGCATGACACCGGTAACGGCGACGCGAATAGGCATGTAGACGAACTTGCCTTTGACCTTGAGGCCCTTCTGGATTTTCTTGAACAGGGGCTGTACCGTGTCGGGCGTGACGTCGTCGAGGGCAGCCAGTTCATCGCGGAACATCTGAAGGACGGACGGTGCCGTTTCTTCTTTGAGGACAGCCGCCGTTTCTTCATTTTCCGGGGCATAGTCATCGCTGAAGAAGACCTTGGCAGCGTCGACAATCTGGGCGCCGTACTGGACGTGTTCGCGCATAGCCGCGCAGACGGCTTTCAGCCAGGCAGCTTCCGTTTCATCCGGATTTTCGCTGGCATAGCCGGCCTTCTGGAGATGCGGCAGGCAGACGGCATAGAGCTGGTCTTCGTCAAGCTGCTTCATGTAATGGAAGTTGATCCAGTTCAATTTTTCGATGTCGAAGACGGCCGGGTTCTTGGCGACGCGGTCGAGGGTGAACTGTTCGATGAGTTCGTCGCGGCTGAATATTTCCTGATCGCCGTCAGGCGTCCAGCCGAGGAGGGCCAGGAAGTTGACCAGGGCATCGGGCAGGTACCCCATGTCGCGGTACTGCTGGACCGACGTAGCGCCATGGCGCTTGCTCATTTTCTTCTTGTCGGCGCCGAGGATGAGCGATACGTGGGCGAACTTCGGAGCTTCGAAGCCCAGGGCCTTGTAGATGACCAGCTGGCGCGGCGTGTTGGACAAGTGTTCTTCCGCGCGGATGACGTGGGTGATGTGCATGAGGGCATCGTCGAGGACGACGCAGTAGTTATAGACCGGGATGCCATCGGATTTGACGATGACGAAGTCGCCGACGTTGTTGGAATCGAAGGACACGTGGCCGCGGACGAGGTCGTCCAGTTCGATTGTTTCGTTCTTCGGCGTCTTGATGCGGATGACATGGGGACGGCCTTCCTTGAGGTACTGTTCGACCGTTTCCTTGGGCAGGTCAGCGCATTTGCCCGAATAGACCGGCGTTTCGCCTTTGGCCATCTGGGCCTGTTTTTCCGCTTCCAGTTCTTCTGGCGTACAGAAACAGTAATAGGCCTTGCCTTCAGCTAAGAGCTTTTCCGTATATTTCTGATAAATGCCCAGGCGTTCAGTCTGGCGGTACGGGCCGTTCGGGCCGCCGACATCGATGCCTTCATCCCAGTTGATGCCCAGCCATTTCAGGGCTTCCTTGATGTTTTCTTCCGATTCCGACGTCGAACGCTTGCGGTCCGTATCTTCGATGCGGACGACGAACTTGCCGTGGTTGTGCTTGGCAACGAGGTAGTTGAAGAGGGCCGAACGGGCACCACCGATGTGGAACGGGCCTGTCGGGCTCGGAGCAAAACGAACGCGTACTTCCTGTGACATAAAAGATTCCTCCTAAAGACTATATATATGTATTATTGATAGCTAAGGACCATGGCGGCCGCCTGGGCTGCCATGCCTTCTTCCCGGCCAACGAACCCCAATTTCTCTGTCGTCGTCGCCTTGACGGAGACAGCGGCCTTGGGGATACGCAGGGCCTCGGCAATATTCGCAATCATCTGCGGCACATAGGGCTTTATTTTCGGCCGCTGTGCCAGTAAGGTCACGTCGAGGTTGACGATGCGGCAGCATTTCTCCCGCAGCAGGTGACGGACCTTTTCCAAGAGGACCAGACTGGAAATATCCTTGAAAGCCTGGTCCGTATCGGGAAAATACGTCCCGATGTCGCGGAGCCCGGCGGCTCCCAGCAGGGCGTCCATGATGGCATGGATGACGACGTCGGCGTCAGAATGGCCGTCGAGTCCCCGTTCAAAGGGAATCTCGACGCCGCCCAGGACCAGGCGCCGCCCTTCCTTCAGGCGATGGACGTCGTAGCCCGTACCGATGCGCTGGACCTCTTTCCCCTTCATGTACAGGGACAAGATGGGGATGTCTTCGCGCGTCGTCACCTTGCGGTTCTTCTCGCTCCCTTCAAGGATGACGACGGGCACGCCCATGGCTTCGACGAGGGATGCATCATCGGTAGCCTGAATGCCTTCAGCCCGGGCATGCTCATGGCTTCTACGAGCAGGTCACGGTGAAAGATCTGCGGCGTCTGGGCAGCGACCAAGCGGCTGCGGTTCAGCGTATGGAGGCGGCCGTCGTCGCCGCGGACCTTGACCGTATCCTTGAGAGGGATGCCGTAAATGGCAGCCTTAGCCGTTTCCATCATGGCCGCGCCCTGGTCATACCAATCGGGACCGGCAAAGGGCCGGGCGCCGTCGTGGACCATGACCACGTCCATGTCGCGGCTGACGGCCATGAGGCCGCTGTAGACCGAATCTTCCCGTTCGGCTCCGCCCCAGGGCATAGCGTACGGGCTGGATAGGATGGAGATCAATCGACAAGGCGGCGGATTTCCTTCTCATCGATGCGGGAGTGGACGATGACCACTTCGCTGACCGACCGGGCCGCAAAGATGTGGCGCAGGGTATGCGCCAGGACGGGCTCACCGCACAAGGGATAGAAGAGCTTGTTCCGCTCGTAGCCGAAGCGGCTCCCCGTGCCGGCCGCTACGACGATGACAGATACTTCACACATTTCACCTACTCATTTGCAATCTTGACGAATATCATGCGCCCAGCCGACGTCTGTAAGACGACGTCACCGTAACGGGCACGGTAGAACCGATGTATTTCTGACCATCTTCGACGACGATCATCGTGCCGTCATCGAGATAGGCCACGCCCTGGTTCTCTTCCTTGCCGGCCTTGACGATGAGGACGTTCATGTGTTCCCCAGGGATGCGGGCCGGTTTCAGGGCATTGGCCAGGTCGTTGATATTGAGGACGGCCACGCCCTGGAGGGCAGCGACCTTATTCAAATTATAGTCGTTGGTGACGACTTTGGCATTGATCTTGCGGCCCAGGCGGACGAGCTTGGAATCGACGCCCTGGACGTCATCGAAATCATCGTTGATGATGCGGACTTCGACGTAATTATCTTCCTGCATCTGCTTCAGGATATCCAGGCCGCGGCGGCCTTATTGCGCTTCAGCAAATCCGACGAATCGGCGATGAGCTGCAGTTCTTCCAGGACGAAGACCGGCACCAGCAGGGGCCCTTCGAGGAAGCCCGTACTGCAGATTTCGGCGATACGGCCGTCGATGATGGCACTCGTATCGAGGAGCTTGCCGGAAAAGTCCATATCCTTGCGCTTGCCGCTGTGCTCCTTGCCGGACTTGCCCAGGCGCAGGTTGCTGACCAGGGCGATGATTTCGCTCTTCTTGCGGGTGGCAATGCTCATGCCGGCATAGCCGAAGACGATGCTGAAGACGATCGGGCCATAGGCCCCGATGATCGGCAGACGGGCGAACGCCAGGCCAATTAAATTCGCAATAATAAGTCCAAAAAGCAATCCCAGCGTCCCGACGATGATATCCTGGCTCTCGAAATCACTCAAGCCCGATTCGATGCGGTGAATCGCCGCCCAGATCAGGCGCAGCACGAACGGTGAAATCCCATATCCCACCAGGCCCCGACGAGAATGCCGATGATGTAGGCCACGATGGTGATGATAGTCGTCCCGAAAATACTGCCGTGGAAAAATTCCCCTTCTATTTCGGCACTGATGAAGGGCGTCGTAATGACCTGGTCGGCAATCATGACAAAAATGACCGCCATGATCAGGACAATGACCCCTTTCATGATGTTGTCGGCCACATTGCGCCCATTGAATTTCTTCGACTTCGGCTCCTCGTGGTCCAATCCATATTTATCTTCCATAGAGTAGTAAGACACCTCCCCTTATGCGTAATTCTGTAACTATACTAGTTTACCACATTTCCCGTCAATGTACCACAGGTGGCAGGTAAAGTTTTTACAGCCGTCCGCATATAGCATTTTGAACTAGTAAATCATGATTTAGTAAATCGTGATTTACTAAATTACGATTTACTAAATCCAATACTTACTCACACAAATACCGATAAAGTTTGTCCTCGACCGGCTTATCCAAGAGAAATTGGAAATTGACGATAGGCAGCTGCTGCCCTTTGTCATTGGCAATGGTCGTTTCGACAGGTTCTCCCAGGACGGTTAAATCGCCGATATAATAGAAATCGGCCCCTTCGGCATCACTCTTTTTCACGAACAATAATTTTCGCGTGTTCTCATTGCAAATCGCTGGAATCTGCGACGACGTCAGGTGAATCCGGGCCCGCGTCATCCAGCTGAACTGCTGCGGCGAAACGAATTGGTCTTCGTACTTCGTATTGGCTGAAATATCCTCCCGCTTCTCATAGGTGACGAAAATGGGACACGTAGCACCGACAATCTGATAGCCATTGAGCGTGCCTTCACGGTTCGTTTCATAATTGAGGATGCGCGACACATCTTTTCGGGAATACCGGCCGTAGCGGACAAAGCCCCGGACGATTTCCGGTTCGTCATGAACATAGAGATTTTCAAAGCGATACGTTCCATAGTCAAGGATATCCTGAACATAACGTTGAAATTCTTCATTTTCTTTCAAGTCATTCCAATAGGAGGTGGCCACATACGCATGATTCTCAAAGGAAATAAGCGGCTGACTACCGTATTTTTTTCTGGCCGTTTTATTGAAAAATTGCAAATCCAGCAGGCGGGCCACGCTTTCCATGGTTTCCGTAGACGGCAGGAAATGGTATTGTTCCGTCATTTCCTTCGCCAGCGCCGCCGTAGACCAAGACGCTTCCGTCAACAAATGGCGCAAGACCAACAATTCCTCTATGCGTTTGCCATTGGCCAGTTCCAGGCTCATCATCTTCAGCACAGCTCGATGTGATGCGTTCAGCGTCGAGGCATAAGGTTCCATATATTGAACAAACTCAAAAAAAGAGTCTTTCTTGGCGATGAACAAAGCCGGGTCCTTGTCGCCAAAGCGGACAAAATCCATCATCATGGGCTGGCGGCCCAAGCGATAGGCCATATTGCGGTATGATTCTTTCAAATCCCGCAGGTCTGCCAAAGCACTTTTGGCATCAATAGCCGCGTAAATTCGTTCTTTGGCGATATCGTCAAAATGAACCGACGTCGGACCCGGCAAAAAATTGACCTGCATGAGACGGCGGACAAAATCCTTATCGTATGTCCGGTCGCCAAACAGGGCAATGGGAAGCAGAAAATTATTTTCATAATTGCCGATGAAATCGAGAACTTCCAAATAGCGCTTATGTGGATATTTTCGCAGTCCCCGGCCTAACTGCTGAACAAAGACGATCGCCGACGTCGTCGGACGCAGCATGATGACCTGATTGACCTGGGGAATGTCGACGCTTCATTGAAAATATCGCAAGTAAAAATATAGTCGAGATACTGCAGGTCTTCTGCTGCCTTCGCCTCCAAATGACCAATGGCTTCGCTTCGTTCCCTTTCGCTCGACGCACCCGTCAAGGCAACGGCTCGTTTTCCATGCTGGCGAAAAGCTTCAGCCAGGGCCTGCGCTTCGTCTACATTGCGGCAAAAAACGAGACCTTTGATGCGTTCGGCGTCACTGCCATACAAATCAGCATAATATAATATATGTTTTACGCGTTCTTCACAAGTCAGTAAGGCGAAATCACTCATGTCATCTAACACCTTGCCGTTGACCGTAATTTCGCTGATGCCGTGATAGTGAAAAGGAACGAGCATATTTTCTTCCAGCGCATCGTGCAAACGGATTTCATAAGCAATATGATGATGGAACAGCGCATAAATATCGAAATCATCGGACCGCTCCGGCGTCGCCGTCATGCCTAACAGAAACTTGGGCTGAAAATAGCGAATGACTTTTTGATACGTCGCAGCACCCCCGTGATGCACTTCGTCAATGACAATATAATCAAAGGTGTCGGGCGCAAAGGTATGAAGGATTTCGTCTTGGGACAAAGTCTGAATCGTCGCAAAAATATAAGGCTTATCCAATTCTTTATCATGCCCTGTCAACAGCCCCGTATCGGCCGGATTGATGCCAATCCGGACATAACTATCCCGTGCACTTTTGACGATGAGCTCCCGATGGACCACAAAGAGAAACCGCCGGGGCTGCATTTTTAAGACGTCAAAGGCTGATAAATAGGTTTTCCCAGTCCCCGTCGCTGAAATGAGCAAGCCTCGATCCTGCCCGTCATCGCGAAGCTTTTGAATCCCAGCTAAAGCTGCCTTTTGCATGGCATTAGGTTGAATTTTATGGAAGGGCACATATACGGACTGCCGTTTCGGCTTATTATGCGTGTACACAGACTCGTAGGCCTGAATCCACGCTTCGTCCACGACTTCCGCCGTATCCCACAAGGCATCAAATTCTTCCTTCGTCTGCCGGATGAGAGAGCCGTTTTCTGCCGATGTAAAGAAAACATTCCATTCCTGATTGTGCGTCAAGGCGTTAGCCGTCATATTACTGCTGCCAATGACCATGGTATAATTTTCCGGCCCTGCCTGAGGACGATGAAAGAGATAGCCCTTAGCGTGAAAAGCCCGTTCTTCCGTTACCATGCGCAATTCGACATTGGGAAACTTCAACAATTCCCGCAACGCACCGGGTTCGGTAAAATTCAAATACTGAGACGCTAAAATTTTCCCCGTCGCCTTCCGGTTTTGAATGAGTGCATCTTTCAGGCAGGCAATGCCGCTTTTCGTCAAAAAAGCCACGGAAAACAAGAAAGAATCGCAGACGTACAGCTGCGACAAAATCGTATCGAGAACCTTGCGCTTTTTATCTTTATTATTCGTCAGAATCTTGGGAACATACCGCTGGTCCGCTTCTACTGTATAATCAATAAAACCTTCGCGCAAACACTGCTCCAAAGCCCCGTATTCAACCATGGCAGTCGCTACTTTCCAGCAAGTTTTTTCATAATGGGCACATCGGCCGGCGCCCAGTCCACGTCGGCATGTCTTCGGGGGCCATCCATTTCGCATCGACGTGTTCTTTGCGAACAAAGTCGGGCTTGTCCAAATGGCAGTAGAAGGCGTACATGGTCATGGAAAAATCAGGGTAATCGTGATGGACCGTCATGTACAAATCCGATTCCTTGACAGACACATGGACATCCATTTCTTCCCGCAGTTCCCGTTCGATGGCCGTGTGCTTGGCTTCGCCCGGTTCAATCTTGCCACCGGGAAACTCGTACTTGAAACTGACATAGTCAAATTTCCCCTGGCCTCGTTCCATGCAAAGAATTTTTCCATCGTATTCCAAAATCGCAGCTACCACTTCTAAATGCTTCATCAAAAATTCCTCTTTTCTGTATTATTTCCTGCACCTTCTAAAAAACGTATTCCGACAAGCGTCTCATGGCTTCTTCCAGACGGGTCCGGGGCAGGGCCAGGTTCAGGCGCATGGCGTCTTTCCAGGCGAATTTCCGGCCATCCTGCCAGGCGACGCCGACGTCCCAAGCTTTTTTCAGGAGTTCCGGCAAGGTCATCTGGTTGGCTTTCAAGTATTCCCCACATTCGACGAAGAGCATGTAAGTCCCCTGCGGCAAACTGACCTGGCAGCCCGGGAAATGGTCCTGGATGTACTGGACAGCATAACGGCAGTTGCTTTCCAGGACCTGGTTCAATTCGTCGGTCCATTCGTGTCCGTCCTGGCTATAGGCACCAATCAGGGCGTGCATGGAAAGGACGTTCATTTCGTTATAACAGGTCCGTTGTCCGTGCTGCGTATCTTTTCTCGCAAGAGCGGATTAGCGATGATGTGGTAACTGCCGATCAGGCCGGCCAGGTTGAAGGTTTTGGACGGAGCATAGAAAGCGACCGTACGCTGCGGGCGTCTTCGGAGACGGCTGCCGTCGGGATATGGCAGTGGCCTTGGAAAATGATATCCGACCAGATTTCATCACTGATGACTAAGACATCGTATTTTTGAAAAGAGCCATGGCCTGTTCAATTTCCCAGCGTTCCCACACGCGGCCTGTCGGGTTCTGAGGCGAGCAGAAAATGGCCAGGTGAACATGGTGCTTCTTGATTTTTTCTTCCATGTCGGCGAAATCCATGCGCCAAATGCCCTGCTCTTTGCGAAGAGGGCTAAAGACGACGTGCCGGCCCGTATTGCTCAAGTCACCGATAAAGCCAGGATACGTCGGGCTGTGGACTAAGACGGCGTCTCCCGGTTCGGTCAGAACCTGGATAGTGCTGGTAATGCCGCCGTGGACGCCATTTTCATAGCCGATCATGTCCCGTGTCAGTTCCGGCCAGTCATGACGGGTCGTCTGCCAGTCGATGATGCGCTGGTAATAGGCATCAGACGGCAGGAAGTAACCAAAAAGCGGGTGTTTCAACCGTTGTTCCATGGCTTGGACGACAGCCGGGCAAGTCGCGAAATTCATGTCCGCTACCCACATGGGGATTTCATCGAAACCGGGCTTGGCCTTATCCGGTTCAAAGCCCCAAACGGTCTTGCCAATGCCATCGAAAGCCGTAGCATCCTTACCAGCTCGGTCAATAATCGTCGTAAAATCGTATTTCATCTAATTTTTCTCACCTTTCATCATAAAAGTTGCGATTCGTTGTTCATAAAGACCCGTCACAGCCCCAGTAAATTCTCTCTAGCGGGCTTCCTACGTGGAAGACCCTACACAACGGCCATTGGCCGTGTATTTTTTCAATGATGCAGTTGTAGACAGACGGCGGGTTATTTTCGCTATTGCGGCGGCGCACATCTTCACTGGAGGCGACGAGTTTGCCCGTTTTCGTATCGAACCACTGGAACTGGACGCCTACAGTGACATACGGCACATCGTGGTCGGGAACGTATTCGGGATAGTTTTCCGTACGATAAAAGCTGTGAAGCTTGCCGTCTTTGTCGACATAGTTTTCTTCTACTTGCCGGCTCTTCCATTCCGTATGGGCCGGGACCAAGTAGGATAAGTTAAGGAACTCCAGGGAAACTATTGACGAATTGGATGCGGATGTCCGGGAAGGAATCGACAAATTGAATCGTGAAGTCTTCGCCATAATCGACGAACTGCCATTGGCCGATGTTATCGGGAAAATAGTTGACGGTCTGGACGCGCAGGTCTGGAAATGCGCTGACGACTTGGACGCGTATATCCGGAAAGGAATGGACGACGCGGACTTTGCCGGCCAGGCGGATACCGTTGAAATAGCCGTCCGGCGTCACAGCCGAAGCGGCCAGGACGGCCCCGCTGATACAGAAGAAACAGAGAGTCACTAAGGCTACATAAATCCATTTTCGCATGATGATGCACTCCTTTCCGGTTATAGTTACCGTTAACGGCCAGCCATCAACCTCTCAGTCAGCTGCGCTGACAGCTCCCCTATCAGGGGAGCCGGAAAACAGCCACCCAACGTGGATGCCCCTACAAGTCAAGCTACGAACCACTAGCCACGAACTTACCTCCCCTAGTTCAGGCGGGCCGCCTTCCAGGACGGCCCCTACGGGTCAGGCAGGCCGCCCTTTGGGACGGCCCCTACAAGCGGTTAACGGCTGGCACATGAGCTCAGGCGGGCCGCCCTTTGGGACGGCCCCTACAAGCTGCTAACTGCTAAAATTAGCGTAACAGGTTTGCCTGAAAAAGGCAAGCGAAAAGGCGCTGTCTTTATGCGACAGCGCCTTTTGAGTTTGCAATTTGTAGTTGGTCGTGGAGGGTTATCTCCGAAAGGCCTTTTCGATGGCTTCGCGCAGGGTAGCTACGCCCAGGAAATGGCAGTCCGGGAATTTATCTTTTTCAATGTCTTCCAGGTTGCCTTTGGGCAGGATGAAGGTGTTGAAGCCCATCTTGGCTGCTTCTTTGACGCGGCGCAGGGCCTGGGGGACGCGGCGGATGTCGCCGGTGAGGCCGACTTCGCCCATAACGACGGTCCGGCTGTCCATGGAGATATCCCGCAGGCTGGAGTAAACGGCCAGGGCCACGGGCAGGTCCGCTGCGGTCTCGGTCAGGCGCAGGCCGCCGACGACGTTGATATAGACGTCCTGACTCCCCAAAGGAACACCCAGCGTTTTTTCCAAGACGGCCAGGAGGATGATCAGGCGGTTATAGTCCATGCCCGATGCTGTCCGCCGCGGGACGGCGAAGACGGAATGGGCCGTCAAGGCCTGTATTTCGCCGAGCATGGGCCGCATCCCGTCGAGGACAGCGGCCACGGCTGACCCGGCCTGGTCGGCTGCCCGTTCGGCCAAGAGCAGCTGGGACGGGTTCTCCAGTTCCGACAAGCCGCTGCTGGTCATAGTGAACAAGCCCGATTCATTGGTCGAACCGAAGCGGTTCTTGATGCCCCGGAGGATGCGGAACTGATAGTTCCGTTCGCCTTCGAAGTAGAGGACGACGTCGACCATGTGCTCCATCATGCGCGGCCCGGCGATGGCGCCGTCTTTGGTGACGTGGCCGATGACGACGACCGGGATGCCTTCGCTCTTGGCAAAGGTCATGAGGCGGCTCGTGCCTTCGCGGATCTGGGCCAGGCTGCCCGGCGTGCCTTCGATGTCGCGGCTATACATGGTCTGGATGGAGTCGACGACGAGCAGGGCCGGGCGGCGCCGCTTCGCTTCGTCGAGGATGTTGTCCAGGGACGTGTCGGCCTGGATAATCAGCTGCGGCGTGGAAATGCCGAGGCGCTGGCACGCATCTTGATCTGCCCTGCCGATTCTTCACCGGAACCGTAGAGGACGCTACCGTTCTTTTCGCAGACTGCCGCCGCCAGCTGCAGGACCAGCGTCGACTTACCGATGCCCGGGTCCCCGCTGAGCAGGATCAGCGCTCCTGGACGATGCCGCCGCCGAGGACGCGGTCCAGTTCGCCGATTCCCGTTTCCATGCGGGCCATGTCTTCCATGGCGATATCCGCCAGGGATGCCGCCTGCGATGCCGGGCCGCTGCGGGCCATACTCTGGGCGGCCTTAGGCGCTTCCGGCTCGACCGTCTCTTCTGTCATGGTATTCCATTCACCGCACTGCGGGCAGCGGCCGAGCCAGCGGCTGGACACGCTGCCACAGTTGGTGCAGACGTAACGGGTCTTTCTCTTTGCCATACCTGCTCCTTACTCCGTCGTAAAGACGAGTTTCTTCTTGTCCAAACTGTCGACGTGGATCGTATTGCCGTCCTTGACGTCGCCGCTGAGGAGCATTTCCGAAATCGGGTCTTCGACGAGCTTCTGGATGGCCCGTTTCAACGGCCGGGCGCCATAGGCAAAGTCCGTCCCTTCCTGGACGAGGACGTCGTCGGCAGCCGTCGTCCAATCCATGGCCACGCCTTTTTCGCCAAGGCGCTTGGTCAGGTCCTGGAGCAGGATGTCGACGATCTGGCGCAGGTCTTTCTGTTCCAGCGGCTTGAAGACGATGATTTCGTCGATACGGTTGAGAAATTCCGGACGGAAGAAGCGTTTCACATCGGCCATGATTTCCTTCTTGGCGACTTCGAAAGACGCTTCCCGGTCCTTGGCACTGTCGCCGCCCGTCGAGAAGCCCATGACCGGGCCCGACGGTTTGAGGTGCGACGCGCCGAGATTGCTGGTCATGATGATGACGGTATTGCGGAAATCGACGGTCCGGCCTTTGGAGTCCGTCAGGCGGCCTTCGTCGAGGACCTGCAGGAGCAGGTTGAAGAAGTCGCTGCTGGCCTTTTCCACTTCGTCGAAGAGGATGACACTGTACGGTTTTTCCCGGACGCATCGGTCAATTCGCCCCCTTCTTCATAGCCGACATAGCCCGGAGGGGCGCCGACCAGGCGGGAGACGCTGTATTTTTCCATAAATTCGCTCATGTCGATGCGGATCATGTTGTCGGCACTGCCGAAGAGCTGGGCGGCCAGGGTCCGGGCCAGTTCGGTCTTGCCGACACCGGACGGGCCGAGGAAGAGGAAGGAACCGATGGGGCGGTTGGCATCCTTGAGGCCGGCTCGGGCCCGGCGGACGGCTTTAGCTACGGCCGTGACGGCGTCGTCCTGGCTGATGACCCGTTTATGCAGTTCTTCTTCTAAGTGAAGGAGGCGCTGCGATTCCGTTTCTGTAATTTGCTGGACCGGGACGCCTGTCCACATGGACACGACGTCGGCAATGTCGTTTTCCGTGACGACGAGTTTTTCATCGTCGTGCTGTTTCTTTTCTTTCTGAAGGGCCGAGATTTCCGACGATACCTTCTTGCCGGCATCGCGGAGGGAGGCGCATTTTCGAAGTCTTCCCCAGCCAGGGCCGCTTCTTTTTCTTTATTGATATCGGCTAGTTTCTGTTCCAGGTCCTGGAGTTCATGGGACGGCGCGTAGACCTTCATGCGGACGCGGGCTGCCGCTTCGTCCATGACGTCGATGGCCTTGTCCGGCAGATAGCGGTCGGAAATGTACCGTGCCGACAATTTGACGGCGGCTCTTACGGCGTCGTCCGTGATACGGGCCTTGTGGAAGGCTTCGTAGCGGTCGCGCAGGCCGAAGAGGATGGCCATGGCGTCGTCTTCCGTCGGTTCGCCGACCAGGACGGGCTGGAAACGGCGGGCCAGAGCGGCATCTTTTTCAAAGTGTTTCTTGTATTCGTCGATGGTCGTAGCGCCGATGCACTGCAGGTCGCCCCGGGCCAGGGCCGGTTTGAGGATATTGGCTGCATCCATGGCCCCTTCGACGGCACCGGCGCCGATGAGCTGGTGGATTTCGTCGATGAAGAGGATGATGGAATCGTCCTGTTCGATGACGTCGAGGATGCGCTTGATCCGTTCTTCAAATTCGCCACGGTACTTGGTACCGGCAACGATGCTGGCCAGGTCGAGGGAGAAAATGCGCTTGTCCAGCAGGCTGTCAGGCACGTTGCCGTTGATGATGCGCTGGGCCAGCCTTCGGCAATGGCCGTCTTGCCGACGCCAGGTGCGCCGATGAGGACCGGATTGTTCTTGGTCCGGCGGCTGAGGATCTGGATGACCCGGCTGATTTCCTTTTCCCGGCCGATGACCGGTCGATTTTGCCCTTCTTGGCCCATTCATTGAGATCACGGCCGAACTGGGACAAGTCGCTGCCGTTCTTGGCAGCCACGGCGTCGCCGCCTTCGACGGCCGGGTCGTTCATGAGTTCGCTCAAGCGTTGGGAGACGAGGTCCGGGTCGATGTCCATATCTTCCAGGATCTGGACGGCCATGCCGCTCCCTTCTTCGAGGATGCCGGCCAGCATGTGTTCCGTGCCGACATAGTTCTGTTCCAGTCGGTTGGCTTCGCGGACGGCCAGTTCCATGGCCCGCTTCGTCCGCGGCGTCAGGCGCAGTTTCGACGGCGTATCCTGTCCCCAGCCGACGTGCTGTTCGATGGCGCGGGTGACATTTTCCGGCGTCAGTCCCAACTGGTTGAGGAGCAGGCCGCAATGCCGTCTGTATTGAGAACGAGACCGAGCAGGATATGTTCGGTCCCGACGTAATCATGGTGGAATTTTTGTGCCGCTTCCTGCGCATACTGCAGGACAGCTTTGGCATCATTGGTGAGACGATTGTTCATCATGGGAAATTCACTTCCTCCGGTAAGCTGCGAGTACGGACTGGACGGCCTGGGCCCGCTGGTGCTGGAGCTCTTCATCATTCAGTTCCGCCCCGGCCTTGAGCTGTAAATAAGCCGGTTCGACGACGGTCATGATGCTTCATAGGCCAGGGGCTGTTCCGGGATGACGCCCATATCGATGCCGAAACGCAGGTCACTGGCCAGGGCCAGCGATTCCTGGTCCGACAGGAGCCAGGCCTGACTGAGCGTCCCGTACGTGCGCAGCCATTTATCTTTTAAGGTATTTTCATTGTGGTCCCAAACGAGACTGCGGCAATTTTGTTCTTCCTGGACGATCTGGGTGACGATCTTGCTCAATTGATCGAGGATGTCCGTTTCGGTCACGCCCAGCGTAATCTGGTTGGTGATCTGGAAGATGTTGCCGATACATTCGTTGCGTTCACCGTACATACCGGATACGGTGAAGCCGAATTTGGTGATGCCCTGGACGATGCGGTTGAACCGCTTCATCATGACCAGGCCGGTACGTGGATGGTCACGCCTGCCGTCAGGCCCGTGCCGGTCAGGGACGGGCTGGCCGTAAGGTAGCCGAAATCATCGCGGAAGGCGAAATCCAGATGGCTTTCCAAAGCGTCGTCGACCTGGGCAGCCTGATTCCAGACGCGCTGGAGGTCAAAGCCCGGTGCTGCCGTCTGGATGACGAGGTGATCCTCTTCGTTGAGCATGATGGAGACGGCCCCGTCATCGCGGAGCAGGACGCCGCGGTGCTTGGGATGTTCGATGTGACTGGCCGACGAGAAATGTTTCACAGCCATCATTTCCCGTTCCATCGGCGATAACTCTTCCAGGCCGAGGAAGGTATAACGGCCGTGTCCCAATGTATCGAGGGGACCGATCTGGCGTTTCCCTTCTTCCAGGACCGCTGCCAGTTCCGTATCCGACGCTTTGTCGGGGAAAACGTATTTCTTCAGGTTCCGGTCCAGGCGGACACGGCTGTCGATGACGATGTCATTGAAATTGCCCGTCCCGTCCTGCCAGGGGCAGAGCGGCTGCTGGAGCATATCATGTACCATGGCTCATTCCCCCTTTCCGCCGTCCGGCAATTGACGCTGGAGGGCGCGGATCTCATCGCGGACCTTGGCCGCTTCTTCATAGCGTTCTTCCTGGACCAGCTTCTGCAGGTGCTGGCGCAGGCGCTTGACGTGCGTCGCCGTCCGGAAGACGCCGGTGCCGCGGTTGGGCACTTTGCGACGTGCTTGCTGTGGCCGTGGATGCGGCGCAGGAGCGGCGGGATTTCTTCCTTGAACGCTTCATAGCAGTCGGGGCAGCCGAATTTGCCCAAGCGGTTGAATTCGCTGTAGGTCATGCCGCAGCTGGCACAACGCGGTTCGTCGCCGCTGCGTCCCTGGTAATCGGGATAGGCCATCTTGCGGAAAAAATCGTTATCGATGATATTCAAATCTCTGAAATTAGAAAAATTAGTCTGTTTCTTGGCACAGGCCGCACACAGGTGCAAGTCCGTGCGCCGCCCGTTCTCGATCTTGACGATATGGACAACAGCCTCTCTTTTCTTACAGGCATCACATAACATAGCCCTCACGTCCTTTCTATGACTCAATGGAGATTGAGGTTCTTCAAAATATCGCTGATGACCAGCAGCCGCGTCCCTTCGTCGTCGATGCGGCGGTACAGGGATTCAAAGGTCAAATGGAGGATGACCGCTTCGTTGTTGGTCAGGCTGCGCCGTTTGAGGAGCTGGTACAGCAGGGCATCCAGGTCTTCCATGGAAATGCTGACGGCCGGCAGCCGTTCATGCAGGAGGACCGGCGTGCGGTCCTGCTTCTTCGGCGTCAATTTGATGATGCGGACGAAGCCGCCGGACCCGCGCCGCGATTCGACCAGATAGCCCTTGTCGTTGGAAAAGCGCGTACTCAGGACATAGCTGATCTGCGACGGTGCGCATTGCAATTCGTCGGCCAGTTCGTTACGGCGCAATACAATATCGGAATTATCTTCTTCTAGTAATTTATGTAATATGAATTGTTCAATCTTATCGGCTAACACACTCATCGTAAATCACCCCTCAAAAATATATTTTTCTTTTTGACTTTCATACAACTCTATTATATTCGTCTTTTTGACTTTACGCAAGAGTTCTGCTCTCATTTCCCATCATGCAGGCAAAGAACCTTCCCACATCAGGAGAAACGGGCGTGCCACGTGCACGCTATAGACCTTTATGAGGAACGCTTTGCACTCCTGGTTGTACGAAATCACATAATAGTGTATTATGAATAGACTATGAACTGTGAGGTGTTCCGTTTGAAACGATTGGGGCCGGGCTCGGTCAGTTACTATTTTTATCACGAAAAAAAATTTCTGCTCATCGTCACGTTGAGCGGTATCTTATACAATATCGGCATGATTGCCGGTCCCTGGTTCGACGGGCAGCTGGCCCAATATCTCTACGACATTTTCGGCGGTACCCGGACGGCAGCGATATGTATGCCCTCTGCCTCTGCTACGCCCTGGTCATCGTCGGTGTCCAGGGTCCCGCTATGTCAAGCGCCTGTACGTCCGGAAATTCGCCAATAATATCAGCCTGGCCATGAAAGACCGGATCTACCAGCACCTGGTCCAGACGCCGAAACGGGACATGGAGCAGGCCGATACAGGGGCCTTGATGACCAAGGTCATTTCCGACATCGATACCTGCGTCGAAGGGATGCGCAAATTCACGACGGAAATCTTCGATACGGGCGTCGTCATGATGACCTACATCGTCATGCTCCTCTGCTATGACTGGCGCCTGACCTTATGCATCCTCGTCTTCCCGCCCATCGCCTATGCCCTGGCCAACAGTCTGCGCCGCCTGGTCGCCACGACGCAGCCCGCAGCAAGGAAAGCAGCGGCGCTGTCGGGCATGACCCTGGACCGCATCAGCAACGCCCTGACGTACCGCGTCTACGGCGAAGAAGCTGTCCAGGACCGGCGCTATGAAACGTACCTGGCCGACTACGAAAAGAAAATGATTCTGGCCAATCTCTGGGAAAATACGCTCCAGCCCATTTACAAAGTCATCGCCATGATCGGCACCGTGCTGGTCATCTGGTTCGGCGGCCATAACGTCCAGGGCACGGGCTGGGAAAATTGGGACATTGCAGCCTTTTCGACGTACCTGGCCTGTTTCATCAAACTGGCGACGAAGTGTCCCATGCGGCGAAATTGTTCAACGCCATCCAAAAAGCCCAAGTATCATGGCAGCGCATCCAGCCCCATCTCCAGGCGGCTGCCGAGCTTCGCCAGCCCGTACCGCCAGCGGCGCCGGCGGAATTGACGGTCCGCCACCTGTCCTTTACCTATCCCGGCAGCGCAACCCGATTTTCCGGGACCTGTCCTTTTCCGCCAAGCCGGCACCCTCATCGGCGTCACCGGCCCGTGGCCTGCGGCAAATCGACGCTGGGCCAGGCCTTTCTCTGTGAAAATCCCCACGGCGGCCAGATTTTCTTCGGCACCAAGGAACTGGGCAACGGCCATACGGCACCGGACGCATCGTCGGCTATTGCGGCCACGACGCGGAACTCTTTGCAGCTACAGTCGAAGAGAACATCCGCCTCGGCCTGCCTGGCGATATCGGCACTGTCCTGAAAATGGTCTGCATGGACCAGGACTGCGCTGCCTTCCCGTCCGGGACCCAGACGCTATCGGCGAAGGCGGCCAGCGCTTGTCCGGCGGCCAGCAGGCCCGCATCGCCCTGGCCCGGACCTTGTTCCATCCGCGGCCGCTCCTCATTCTCGACGACCCTTTCGCCGCCGTCGACATGGCGACGGAACAGATGATTTTCGACAACCTGCGCCGGCTCGGCAGCGACCGCATCATCCTCCTCTTGTCGCACCGCCTGTCCCTCTTCCCCAAGCTGGACCAGGTCATCTGGCTCAACGGAGACGGGACAGCCGTCGTCAGCACCCACGAAGGGCTCTACGCCTCGTGCCGCCTACCGGGACCTCTACGATTTGCAGCACACCCAGGGAGGTGCTATCCATGAGTAACGTCATCTGGCAGACCTTGCGGCAGAACGGATGGCTCCTAGTGATCCTGATACTGGCCATTGCCGCCTCTATCGCCGTGAGCGTCACGCCGCCCTCATCTTGCAATACATCGTCGACAGCCTGGTCAGCGGCTCGTTCAGCACATATTCCCTGCTGACGGCAGGCCTCCTCTATTTCGCCCTCAATGCCGGCAGCGGCCTCGTCGACGCCTTGAAGGAAACACTGATTACCGTCTTCGGTCAGAAAATCACGCACGGCCTGCGTTCGGCCATGTGCCAGCGCCTCGGCGACTTGCCGGCATCTTATTTCGTCGGCCACGAAGCCGGCGCCGTCACGTCGCTCTTCGTCAACGACGTCGACACGTTGGAGAACCTCTTCGATTCCGGCGTCGTCAGCATGATTGCCGATGCCTTCACCATTTTCAGCATCCTCGCCGTCGTCTTCCACCTGAGCACGGGCCTGGGCATCCTGCTCTGTATCAGCCTGCCCCTGCTCTTTCTCCTGACTCGCTATTTCCAGAAGCGCATGCTCCAGGCCCAGCGGGATAATCGTATCGCCGTCGGCCGGACGAACGAGCTCATTCCGGAAACGGTCCGCAATATCCGCACGATCACACGTGCCAGCAGGAAAATTATCTGCGCCAGCGCTACGGCCGGACCATCCGGGCCAGCTTCGACGCCATGGAGCGGAGTAATTTCTGCGATTCCATCTATTCGCCCCTCATCATCACCAGCTGTACCCTTATCATCTGCGTCATGATGACCTTATCTGTCAGCAGTCCGTCCCTGCAGGAGCTCTTCGGCATGACCGTCGGCAGCGTTGTCGCCCTCATCGCTTACGTGCGCCGCATCTTTTCGCCCTTAGAGAGCATCGGCATGGAAATCCAGAACATCCAGTCTGCCATCGCCGGCATCGGCCGCCTGAAGGACTTCTTTGCCGAACCCGTCCAGGCCCAAGGTCAGTGTACCGCCCTCGACAAGGCCGAAGCCCCGCTGGTCATCGACGACGTCACGTTCGGCTACGACCGGGAAAAAGCCATTCTCCACCACGTCTCGCTCACGGTCGAAGCCGGAGAAATGGTCACCATCACCGGCCGCACCGGCGCCGGCAAGAGCACCCTCTTCAAGCTCATCCTCGGCCTCTACCGGCCCCGGCAGGGCCAGGTCCGCATCTTCGGCTGCGACCCGTCCCAGCTGGCAGCCCCTTTGCGGCGTCAGGTCTTCGGCTACGTTGAACAGCAGTTCCACGCCATCCGTGGCACCGTCGCCGACCAGCTCAGCCTCAAAGACGAACGGGTCACGAGGGACGCCATGGAAAAAGCCCTGCGCCTCGTCGGCCTGTGGGAAACATGCTGCGCCCTGCCTCAGGGCCTGGACACGCCTTCCGGCCGGAACTCTTCTCCCGCGGCCAAAGCCAGCTCCTGTCCATCGCCCGGGCCATCGTCATGGACCCGCAAATCCTCTTGTTCGATGAAATCACGGCCAACCTCGATTCTCTCACAGAAACCCAGGTCCTCCAGGCCCTGCAGGCTGCGGCCCAGGACCGGACCGTCCTCTCCATCTCTCATCGCCTCTACGAAGCCCGCGGCGGCCGCCGCGTCGTCATCGGAGAGACGGAATCGTAGATCGTTCGTCATAAAAAAAGGCTTGTCGCACGACGACAAGCCCTTTTTGAGTTTGAAGTTTTGAAGTTAAAGCGGCATCTAAGTCCGAAGCGGCCGGCGGCCGGCGAACTGCAGCCTGCGAAGCACCAGTCACTATTTCACCGGTGCTTCGATGGGATCGTAATCAGCCGGTTTGTCCGTAATGGCGGCTTCGTCGATGGCCGATGGGGCCGGATTGAAGCCCTGGCGGAAGAGGTTCCGGATAGCTGTAATATATGGCGGGACGATGGTGTCCATGAGGAGATAGCGCTTGCGGAAGAGGTTGCGCTTCTGCGACTTGATTTCGCCATATTTACGCCGCTTCTCTTCGATGGGCAGGCGGAAATACCATTTTTCCTTCGCATCGGGCCCGGCGCCTTCGCCAAGCCAGAAGTCGTTGAAATTCGTCTTCTTCGAGCGATTGCCGCGCAGCATGTGACTGTTGGTATAGAAGCCTTCGTCGGTGATGACGTACATATCGTGGATTCCCAGGGTCTGAACGAAGATACGCATCAAATAGAGGATGAAGTTCTTCGGCCGGTAGCCAAAGAGCTTCTTGGTCAGGACTTTCGTCGTTTCCAGGCCGTGCTTCGATCCCTGGATAGTGCCGATATACATGGACGGTGTCCCGTCGGCATTGTAGTCGAAGCGGAAATTGAAGTGATAGATCATCTGGCCTTCGTGATAGAGGTACAGCGACAGGAAGCCCTCCTTGCGCTGGCCCGTATCGAAGATGAGCCGTGCTTCCAAGGGCAGCGATTCATCGGGCGAGGTCCACAGGGTATAGCCTTTCCCCCAGTAGAGTTCGTGGATGACGTCGTCGGAAAAGAAGGTCCGCAAAATGGTGAAATGGTGTTTCAACGCATCCAGGCGCTGGCGCATGGTCGAATCCTTGAACAAGAAGACGCGGGTCATGACTTCCTGGAAATCCGGGTCGTGCTGGTCGAAGAAACCCTTCATCGGTTCGTAATGGTCGAAGAAATCGTAAAGTTCTTCAAATAAGGCCCGGTTGGACACGGCACGGGCAAAAAAAACGACAGCCCGCTTGTTTTCCTGGAAATTCCGGGGACCGTATATGAGGCGCGATAAGTGCCAGAAATAGGAAATGCTGTGCATGAAATTCCTCCTATCAAGTACAAAGCTAATAGTACTATTATACGGGCAAGGCAAGCAGGCTGTCAATGTGGAGTTCGTGGCTAGTGGCTAGTGGTTCGTGGCTATGGGCGAATCGCTATAATTTCCGTACGACGTTCGCCGGGACGTGGGACAAGTCGCGGGTGCCCGTGATCATCATGGCATCCATGAGCTGGCGCTTGAGCGTATCCAGGAGGAGTTTGACCCCTTCCGCTCCCCCGCCGACCAGCCGCGACGGCAGCTGGCCGGCCGATGAGGACGGCGTCGGCGCCGAGGCCAGCATCTTGAGGATGTCTTCACCGTGACGGACGCCGCCGTCGACGAAGATCGTGATCCGCCCTTTGACAGCAACGGCGATGTCGGGCAGGACATCGGCAGTCCCGGCCATGCCGTCGAGGACGCGGCCGCCGTGGTTGCTGACGACGATGCCCTTAGCACCGGCTTCGGCACAGGCGACGGCTTCTTCTGCCGACATGACGCCTTTGACGATGAAGGCAGTTTGATAGCCTGTACGACTTCGGCAATATCACTGGCACTCTTCGGCCCGACAGGCTGGCCAAAGATGCGCATGTTGATCAGCGTCGCCGCATCGATGTCGCTGGCCACGGCAAAGGCACCGGCGGCTTCGGCCTGATGGGCCTTCTCGATAATCTGGTCGTTGCTGCGGGGCTTGATGGTCGGAATGACGATGCCCGGCCGTTTCTGACAAGACGCGATTCCCGAAGCATACATGTAAGGCGCACCGCTGTCGCCGGTAAAGCAGAGTACCTGCTTCCAGGGCCGCCTGGGTGACAGCTTCGTCGTATTCCTGTTCCACTTCCGCCGGGTCGCCGTCGACTTTGGCATTGAGTACGATACCACCGACAGGCGCCAAGAGGACCGGCATGCTCAGCGTCTTGCCGAGGATCGTCACAGTCGTATCCGGGTCATCGACGCCGGACATGCTGCGCATGACCAGGCCGTATTCCTGGAGGGCTTCGACGTTACGCATGAAAGACCGGCCCGTGCGCAGGCCGCCGAATCCAGGAATCATGCCGATGCAGGCCTTGCCATTGCACTGGGGACAGACATGGCAGCCCTTCATTTTTTCACGAGCTTTGTTCCTTACTTCCTGTAAATCCATGAGAATCACTTCCTAAATGAAAATTTTATTGTCAGCACGGCCGTTGTAGGTCGTCTCTAACATCTTGACATGGGATAAAAAGGCCGGGTCATCGAAATACTTGGCCCCTTTGGGACAGTTGCGCACGCAGCGCTGGCACTTGATGCAGATGCCCGTGACGACCGACGGTTGATCCAGGTCGATGGACCCCATAGGCACTGGCGGGCGCAGAGGCCGCAGGATACGCATTTTTCCAAATCCGTCTTGGGCTTGGCCTTGAGGAACTTGGCCGGCTGGCCGTCGACGCCTTAGGAACGTAATACGGCGCCTGAGCATCGCCGTCGAGACGAGATGCGGTACCATGCCATCGGTCTGACGGATTTCGATACGGCCAGATCCGTCAGGCGGACCATGAGGGCCAAATCGTCCTCATCGGGCCGATTGGGCGCCAGGGCGTCGGAAAAAGCGTGGGTCCCGACGAAAGCACCAGCCGCAACGGTGCGGAAGCCGTTGCCGTCGAGGGTCGCACAGAGTTCGGCCAGGGCGTTGTCGAAAGACCGGTTGCCATAAGTCACGACAGCCAGGGCCAGGGCCCCTTTGCCGATGAGTTTTTCCTGATACGTCGGCAAAATCTTATTGGGCAATTTCCCGGCATACGTCGGACCGCCGACGATGACCAGGTCGCCTGCCGAAAAAGTACGGACCCTTTCGCGTTCTTCCGGCAAATCCAGGGAAATGGCCCGGCACGATACCTGAAAGAGCCGCGCCGCTTCGGAAGCAGCCTGACAGACGAGGCGTTTCGTATTGCCTGTCGGGCTAAAATAGACAGCATACACATGTTGGATGTTCATAAAAATCACCTCCGTTACACAAAACACGATGCATCATTTCTTTCCCCTATTATATACCCAAAAAGGACTGTCTCACAAAGTTTTTTTATGCTCCTGTGAAGTCCTTGTTTGAAGTTTGATGTTACTTCCGTTTTTATGTTAGAATACAGTATGATTTTTACAAAAAATGAGGTGTCTTATGCAAAAGAAAATATATGCCGTGCGGCGTGGCCGTACGACGGGTCTGTTCCTGTCCTGGGCAGACTGTCAACAACAAGTGAATGGCTTCCCCGGCGCCCGCTTCAAGAGTTTCACCGACGCGACAGAGGCCTGGAAATGGCTCAACGGCGAAGAAACGGCGACGCCGAAGAAGGCAAGGCTCCCAAAAAAAACCGGCCATCATCCAAAGCAGCTGTACCGTCTGCCCCGCTCCGTCCCGACGAGGAACAGGATTTCGTCATCTATACCGATGGCTCGTGCCTGCGCAATCCCGATGGGCCCGGCGGCTGGGCCGTCGTCGCCCGCAATGTCGCTACCGGCGAAGTGACGGAGCTGTCTGACGGCAATCCGTCGACGACGAATAACCGCATGGAACTCCTGGCAGCCATCATGGCCCTGCGCTTCGCGCCGGAAGGGACGAAAGTCGCCTTGTACACCGACAGCCAGTACCTCAAGAACGGCATCACCAAATGGGTCGCCGTCTGGAAGCGCCGGGGCTGGAAAAAAGCCGACGGCCAGCCCGTCCTTAACCAGGGCTACTGGGTCGAACTGGACAAACTCTACAACTCTCACGACGTTACCTTCCACTGGGTCAAAGGCCACGTCGGCGTCGAACTCAACGAACGCTGCGACCAGCTGGCCAAAGCCCAGGCTGTGAAATATAAATAAGTGGTTAGTGGTTCGTTTTTACTGTAGGGGTCGCCACGTGGGCGACCCGCTTGGGTATTTGGGACGCGCTCTCCGAGCTGGAAAATAGCTCATATGCTGGGACGGCTTGCCACGTGCAAGCCCCTACAGGTTTAAAATGTCGGCTACGAGCTGGTCTACTTCTTCTTGTTTCGTGCTCCACGAGGTGCAGAAGCGGACGCAGACGTGGTCGTCGTCGACGGGGCCTTCGGCTTCAAAGACGTATTTTTGTCCCAGCTTCCGGGCCTGTTCCTGGCTGAGGATGACGAACTGCTGATTCGTCGGGCTGACGACGAGTTCTTCTATCCCCTTCTGGCGGAAGGCGTCGCGGATCTGCATGGCGTATTCGTCGGCCCGCTTGGTAATGGCAAAGTATGTCCCGTCATGGAGCAGCGTATAGAATTGGAGCCCTAGGATCCAGCCTTGGCCAGGACGGCGCCGAACTGTTTCATATGAGCCTTGAAGCGGCGGCCCATATCGGGCTGAGTCAGGACGACGCTTCGCCGAAGAAGGCGCCGCACTTGGTACCGCCGATATAGAAGCATCGGCCAGACGGCCAAAATCAGCCAGGGTCAGGTCATTTTCGGCTGCGCCTAGGCCATAGCCCATACGGGCACCGTCGACGAAGAGATACATGTGATATTTGCGGCAAACTGCGGAAATGGCCGTCAATTCCGCTTTCGTATAGAGCGTCCCATATTCCGTCGTAAAGGAAACATAGACCAGCGACGGCCGCGTCAAGTATTCGGCTTCGCCGGAATTATAATAAGCCTGCACTTCCCCTTCGATCTGTTCAGCTGTAATCTTGCCATCATGATGGGGCAAGGCGACGATCTTGTGACCAGCGTTTTCGATGGATGCACATTCGTGACAGTTGATATGCCCCGTATCGGCACAGATGACGCTGTCACAGGAACCGAGGAGGGCTGAAATGGTGACGAAATTGGCCTGCGTCGCTCCCGGGAAAAAGTAGACCTTCCCCTGCGGGCACCGGGACAATTCCAAAATCAGTTTCTCTGCCTTATCACACCAGTCATCGACACCGTAACCGCCATACTGCGTATCGTTCGTCTGGGCCAAGGCCTGCAAAATACTGGCATGTGCACCATGATTATAGTCATTGTTAAAACGTATCATTTTATCCTGTCTCCTTACTATATACCTTAATTTTCTTCAACTTCTGCTAATTTTTGCTGCAACGTTTTCCCAAGCTGCCCAAAAGCAGGAATGAATTTATCCCGGATGAGGATCAGCAGCTCATCAATTTCAGCTTCATTATAAAGGTGAACCGACAAGTTTCTTTTTTTCAGCATCAACAGCCAAACAGAAGACGCTTCAATGAAACCAACCTTATATCCTAATTGCAAGATTTCTCGCGGAGAACCTGTTTCGGCTTCCTGGACCCCATGAACGCGCAAAACTTGTTGTAAAGCTTTCCAAGCCAGTTCAAAGGTTAAATTGAATTGGCCGACGATTCCAGTCCGGTAAATTTCATTCTCCGTGGCTAAGGAAAAGTCGGCCTGTTTCAGGACATTCAAACAATTCAAAAAATTATCCATTTTTTTCATAAATAACGACTCCCTCTTTGGACAGTTCTTCCGCTAACTCAGGGGAAATATACTCGTCCAGATTGACGACGTCGAACATCAGCAGCGAATCAACATTTTCCTTGATGTCCCAATAAAAACCGTCAAAATCGCCGCCACGGACAGCGATGTCCACGTCGCTGCGTTCCGTATGCGTTCCCTGGCCCGGGACCCGAATAGGACGACTTGTTCAACATCATGCTTTTTGGCAAAAACCGTAATATCCTGAAAAACCCGGTTGGGAAGATGAAACATCATCACACTCACCTCTTATCGTCACCTGTTTATGGCTTCTATGATAATCTCTCCTATCGTCGCCAATCCTTTCGAGGCTATGGCCTTACGTTTATTTTAACAAAATCAAATACGTTGTACAAGTCGCCCCCACCCGTAAAACGGGTGGCTCGGCTGACGGCTATAAGCCTTTGTTGCTGAAAGCCAGCGTCTCAAGGCGCTGGCTTTCACTTTGTTCAAGCCACTGTGCATTTCACTCGTCACGT
>ENA-OQBT01000231-OQBT01000231.1-human-gut-metagenome-genome-assembly--contig:-NODE-231-length-38808-cov-8.439570_pt1 | contig 38808 bp, 46 predicted proteins | sample MGYA00242749_ERZ504557 | MGnify/ENA primary metagenome ERZ504557 (study PRJEB26092, sample SAMD00036243) | human gut metagenome | host: Homo sapiens | study: EMG produced TPA metagenomics assembly of... | reverse complement strand
AACAAAAACACCTTCGCCGTCCCACCCCAACACCACCGCTATCCTCTCCAAACCCAACCAACCAGGCGACAGCAACGACAGCCTCGCCGTCCACTTCCAACACCATCCGCACTCCACTCAAACCCTCTCAACCAGGCGACAGCAACGCGCCTTGCGTCCGCATCCAACACCATCCGCATCCACATACATCGGCTCAACCTCACACATCCAACACCGCAGCATACATACACAAGTCAACAACCTCACACCGCCACAACCAAGAACTCCTAAAAAAAGCCCGAGGGGTGTGCAGAGGGGCCGTGGCTTTACGGCCCCTTTGCGGTTTTCATTTTTTCCCAAAACTCAATCATCGTCTAATAAACAAATTTCTTTTTTTCGTCTCTTTTTGAACATATTTATTCAATAATTGCAAAAAATTTAACAATTTTTTAGTTGTTTTTACCATAAAAAAGGTGTATCATATAAAAATCAATTATAAACAATAAACAAACAAGGAGGGCGCTATGGAACAAATCCTAAATAAGCTTTCGGAAATCGAAGCTACAGCCAATGCCATCATGCAGGACGCTGCGCGACAGAAACAGGCTCTCTCGGAAGAAGCAGAAAAACAGACGAAGGAATTCGACGCTTCACTTGAAAAAGAAACCAGCGACGAGATCCGGAAAATCCGTGAAGATCTGGCCCGCGAGAAAGACGCCGGATCAATGAGCTTCGTGCAGAAACCGAAGACCAGCTATCCAGGTTGGATGCCTATTACGAAGCCCATCACGAAAGTCTTTGCAGTGAGCTGTTTCAGAAAATAACAGGCATCACCGAAACCTGAAGGGAAAGGAAGTGATTCAATGGGCTCTGTCCTCTCATACAGCGGACTCTCCACCAAGATCCGCGCCATGCAGAGCAGGCTTGTGACAGATGAGCAGCTGGAAGAAATCGTTCAGCTTCCCAATGTCCCCCAGGTAACAGCCTACCTGAAACGGACTCCCGAATATCAGAATATCTGGTCCGGTCTCGATGAAAATGATCTTCACCGCGGACAGATAGAAAAACTCCTGAAGAAATCCATCTTCCTGAATTTTTCAAGGCTTTACCACTTTGCAAATCAGGAACAGCGAACGTTCCTGTCGCTTTACTCGAAGCGTTATGAGATCCGCGTCCTGAAAGAAATCATGACGAATCTCTTTGACCACCGGGACACCGATCCCGTAGATATTTCTCCCTACCGCGATTTTTTCAGACATCATTCCAAGCTGGACATTGACAGGCTTACCGCCTGCACCAATATGGATGAATTCATTGCGGCACTGAAGGGAAATGATTTTTTTATTCCGCTGTCTCAGGTCAACGAACGTGGAAATGCCACGCTTTTTGACTTCGGCATGGCACTTGACCTTTCGTATTTTTCACAGATCTGGAATGTGCGGAAGAAGCTTTTCAAAGGTAACGATCTGAAACAGATCACCAAGGCTTACGGTGAAAAATTCGATATGCTGAACCTGCAGTTCATCCAGCGCTCCAAACGCTGCTTTCAGATGGAATCGGCTGCTATTTACGCATTGCTGGTCCCCATGAACTACAAGCTCCGCAAAGAGGAGATCACCACCCTTGTGGAGGCCCCTACACCAGAAGAGTTCCGTCGTATCTTCAATGGAACTTATTATGGTAAGAAATACGAACAGCTGACCGTCGCCAGTCTGGAAGAATTTTATAACTATATTCTTCGCAGCATACTGGAACAGGAAGCACGCAAGGATCCCTATTCCGTAGCAGTCATCTATTCCTATTTATATCACAAAGAACATGAAGTCAACCGTCTGACCATTGCCCTTGAATGCGTGCGCTATGGCGTGGACCCAGAACAATCCCTGCGTTATATACGCAACGGTTAATAACCAGGAGGTAGCAACGTGATTGAAAAAATGAATTTTCTGAGCATCACCGGTCCCAAGGCAGATATCGACCGGGTTGTAAACACCTACCTGTGCAAGTACGAGATCCATCTGGAAAACGCTCTCTCAGAGCTGACCACAGTAGAAAGTCTGACGCCTTTCCTGGAGGTCAACCCCTACAGAGATGCCTTAAATTCCATCAATACCATTTATGAGGAGCTAAAAACTCCTCCGGCCACTTCCAACAGAAGCCCGGGTATTGAAACAGCACTTTCCACAGTAAAGGAGATCCGCTCCCAGGCGGATCAGATCCAGAAGGAACAGTCCGATCTGGAAGAAAAATGTTCCTCTCTGGAAGAATCACTGCGAATCATACGTCCCTTCCGAAATATTGATTATGATATTTCATCCATACTTCATCTGAAGTATATCCATTTTCATTTCGGACGTATCGAGAAACAGTATTATGAGAAATTCAAGAAATATATTTACGACAATCTGAACACGATCTTCCTTAAATGCGATGAAGATGACCAATACGTCTGGGGCGTTTACTTCGTACCGAAGCACGAAGCACACAAAATTGATGCCGCCTACTCTTCTATGCACTTTGAGAAGATCTTTGTGCCGGATAATTATACCGGAACTGCCCAGCAGGCATTTTCAAGCGTAAGCAAACAATACGAGGATGCCATGAAACATCTTGAAACACAGAAGCAGAAATACCAGAGATTTCTTGCGGATCAGGCAGAAACCATCGTTACCGCCAGAAACACACTTCTTCAGTTTTCCAGAAATTTCGATGTCCGGAAAGCGGCTGCCTGCACCGGAAAGCATGAGAATTTCTATATTCTCTGCGGCTGGATGACAGAAGCCGACACCAGAGCTTTTCAAGCCGAAATCTCATCCGACGAAAAAATCTTCTGCCTGGTAGACGGAGAAGATACCAATACGCCGGAGCACGACCAGAACCATCAGCCACCGACCAAGCTGAAAAACCCGAAGCTTTTCAAGCCCTTTGAAATGTATGTAAAAATGTACGGACTTCCCGCCTATGGCGAGATGGACCCTACCTGGTTTGTTGCCATCACCTACTCCTTTATTTTCGGAGCCATGTTCGGTGATGCAGGACAGGGACTCCTGCTCTTTATCGGAGGATTGCTCCTGTACAAGCTGAAGCATATCGATCTTGCCGGAATCATCAGCTGCGCCGGAGTCTTTTCCACATTTTTCGGTCTGATGTTCGGAAGTATCTTTGGATTTGAGGATGTCATACCTGCTCTGTGGCTACGGCCTGTAGACAGTATGACGACCATACCTTTTATCGGAAAACTGAATACCGTATTTATCGTTGCCATCGGCTTCGGCATGGGAATCATCCTCCTGTGTATGGTTTTCAACATCATCAATTCCTTTAAGACGCATGATGTTGAAAAACCTGGTTTGACACCAACGCTGTGGCAGGACTTGTATTTTATGGCTCCGCAGTTCTCTGCATCGGACTCTTTGTATCCGGGCATGCAGTTCCGGGTGGTGCAGTCCTTGCCATTATGTTTGGTTTACCGCTGCTTCTTATTTTCTTCAAGGAGCCTCTTACAAACCTGGTAGAAAAAAAGGCCGAGGTTATGCCAAAAGAAAAAGGCATGTTTATCGTACAGGGTATCTTTGAACTGTTCGAGGTTATCCTGAGCTACTTTTCCAATACACTCTCCTTCGTGCGTATCGGTGCTTTTGCAGTCAGCCACGCAGCTATGATGGAGGTTGTACTTATGCTTGCAGGCGCGGAGAACGGCAGTCCGAACTGGATCGTCATCATTCTCGGAAACCTATTCGTATGCGCTATGGAGGGCCTGATCGTAGGTATCCAGGTACTCCGTCTGGAATATTACGAAATGTTCAGCCGTTTTTACAAGGGCAGCGGACGGAAATTCGAGCCGTTCTGCTCAAAAAACAAATAAAATGCCAGAGTCGGAACGCATTCTGATCCGGGCATTCAATTAAACGAATATTAAGGAGGTCATCATCATGACAGTCATTACACAGATCACAATCGCAGTTGCACTTGTATTCAGCATCATTCTTCCATTTGGTTATTATCTTCTCGGCGAAAAAAGCCGCGGCCGCTACAAAACAGCTCTTGGTGTCAACGCCTTTTTCTTCTTCGGGATCATGCTTGTTGCCATTGCAGTAACATTTGCAGGCGGAGCTTCCGTACAGGCTGCTACAGGCGCTGACGCAGGCCTTGCAACAGGTATGGGTTACATCGCAGCAGCACTTGTTACCGGACTTTCCTGTATCGGTGGTGGTATTGCCGTTGCCAGTGCGGCAAGCGCAGCACTTGGAGCAATCAGTGAGGATCAGAGCATCCTTGGTAAATCTCTTATCTTCGTAGGTCTTGCCGAAGGTGTTGCTCTTTATGGACTGATCATCTCCTTCATGATCCTGGGTAAACTTTGATATGAAAATGTATCTGATCAGTGACAATATTGATACTCTGACAGGAATGAGACTGGCCGGTGTAGAGGGTGTGATCGTTCATGAGCACGACGAGCTGAAGGAAGCTCTGGAGCGCACCATCGCAGACAAAGAGATCGGAATCATACTCCTGACCGAAAAATTCGGTCGGGAGTTTCCTGAGATCATTGATGATGTCAAGCTTCATCACAAAACACCTCTCATCATTGAAATTCCTGACAGACATGGTACCGGCCGCAGACCTGATTTCATTACATCTTATGTAAATGAGGCCATCGGATTAAAATTATAGGCAGGTGATATTATGACAATTGAAGAGAAGCTTAAACACTTCTATGACACCTCCGTGGACGAAGCACGCCATCAGGCGGAAAAAGATGTCCGGGAACACAAGGAAGCCCTGGATGCCGCACTGGAGGAACATAAAAAAATGTCTCTGGGAAATGCTGCCAGTTCCCGCAAAGCCGAGATCGCAAACGCAAAGCGTGAGATCAACAAGGCACTTTCCGCAGAGCAGCTTCACATCCGGCGAAACTGGACTGCCAGACAGAGCCGCTTAAAAGAAAAACTTTTTGCAGATGTCCGGGTACAGATCCTGAAATTCATGGAATCTCCCCGCTATGAAGAATATCTTTGTACAAAGATCGAGGAAGCTGTCTGCTTCGCGGAACACGATGAGATCCAGATCTATCTTTCAAAAGAAGATGAACCCCGTCTGAAATCTCTCACTGTAAAGACCGGTTTCCCGCTGAAGGTTTCCGATGAATCCTTTATCGGCGGGATCAAGGCGATAATCCCTGAAAAAAATATCCTCATCGACAATTCCTTTGAGGAAGGCTATCAAGCAGCTTACAGAGAATTCAAATTTGACGGAGGTCCAGCACATGAGTAAAACAGGTATTATCTACGGTGTTAACGGTCCTGTTATCTACCTCAAGGGCGACACCGGCTTCAAGATCTCCGAGATGGTCTATGTAGGCCCCGAAAAACTGGTTGGAGAAGTCATCGGTCTTAAGAAACATATGACGACCATACAGGTTTTTGAGGAAACTACAGGGCTGAAACCCGGAGAAACTGTTATCGGAACAGGAGACGCTATTTCCGTTCTCCTTGGTCCGGGAATCATCCACAATATTTTTGATGGTATCCAGAGACCTCTGGCAGAGATTGCCCAGGCCTCTGGAAAATATATTTCCCGTGGTGTCAGCGTTGACTCTCTTGACACAGAAAAAAAATGGGAAACCCACATTACCGTAAAGGAAGGTGACGTCATCGGTGCAGGCACGGTTATTGCCGAGACACAGGAAACCGCCTCCATCCTTCACAAATCCATGGTTCCGCCCACGATCACACACGGAACCGTTATCCATGCAGTTCCTGACGGTGCCTATACCGTTCTGGAGCCCATTGTTACCATCCGCCTTGATGACGGAACTGAAAAAGAACTGGCACTTGCCCAGAAATGGCCGATCCGTGTTCCACGACCGACCTACAAGCGTTTCCCGGCCAGCGTTCCGCTCCTTACCGGCCAGCGAATCCTGGATACCCTTTTCCCTATTGCCAAGGGAGGCACTGCCGCAGTTCCCGGCGGATTCGGAACAGGAAAAACCATGACACAGCACCAGATCGCCAAGTGGTCTGACGCAGATATCATCATCTACATCGGCTGTGGCGAGCGTGGAAACGAGATGACACAGGTTCTTGAGGACTTCAGCAAGCTGATCGACCCGAAATCCGGAAACCTGATGATGGACCGTACCACACTGATCGCCAACACCTCCAACATGCCGGTTGCAGCCCGTGAGGCTTCCATCTACACAGGTGTTACACTTGCGGAATATTACCGTGATATGGGTTATGATGTAGCGATCATGGCAGACTCCACATCCCGATGGGCCGAGGCTCTCCGTGAGCTTTCCGGACGTCTGGAGGAGATGCCAGCAGAGGAAGGTTTCCCTGCATATCTGGCAAGCAAACTTTCCGCCTTCTATGAGCGCGCGGGAATGATGCAGAACCTGAACGGAACAGAGGGTTCCGTATCCATTATCGGTGCAGTTTCCCCTCAGGGTGGTGATTTCTCCGAGCCGGTCACACAGAATACCAAACGTTTTGTCCGCTGCTTCTGGGGACTGGACAAGGCCCTTGCTTATGCCCGCCATTTCCCTGCTATCCAGTGGCTGACCAGTTACAGCGAATATCTGGAGGACCTGACTCCCTGGTACAGAGAGCATGTTTCCCCGAAATTCGTCTACGACAGAAACCAGATCATGGCAATCCTCAATCAGGAAAGTTCTCTTATGGAAATCGTCAAACTGATCGGAAGCGACGTTCTTCCGGATGACCAGAAACTGACGCTGGAGATCGCCAGAGTCATCCGTCTGGGTTTCCTGCAGCAGAACGCTTTCCACCAGGAAGACACCAGTGTTCCTATGGAAAAACAGTTCCTGATGATGGAAACCATCCTCTATCTCTACGAGAAATGCCGTGCTCTTGTAAACCGTGGCATGCCGGTTTCCGTACTGAAAGAGGATAAGATCTTTGAACGTATCATCGCCATCAAATACGAAGTTCCAAACAAAGAGCTGGAGCGTTTTGATGAATATCATAAAGATATCGACCGCTTCTACGACAATGTACTGGAAAGAAACGGTTAAAGGAGGGATCAGTTTATGGCAATCGAATATCTTGGCCTGAGTGAAATAAACGGCCCTCTTGTTGTCCTTGAGGGTGTAAAAAACGCATCTTACGAGGAGATCGTGGAATTCCACATGGAGGACGGCACTCAAAAGATCGGCCGTATCGTGGAAATCTATGAGGACAAGGCCGTTATCCAGGTTTTTGAGGGAACTGACAATATGTCCCTCGGCAATACACACACACGTCTTACCGGACATCCTATGGAGATCGGGCTTTCTCCTGAGATCCTGGGACGTACCTTTAACGGTATCGGCCAGCCCATTGACGGGCTTGGCGAGATCACACCGGAGGTCAGCCTGAACATTAACGGGCTTCCGCTGAATCCGGTAACCCGTGAATATCCACGAAACTATATCAACACCGGTATCTCCGCTATTGACGGACTGACCACACTGATCCGCGGCCAGAAGCTGCCGATCTTTTCCGGTAACGGTCTTCCACATGATAAGCTGGCTGCACAGATCGTTCAGCAGGCTTCCCTGGGAGCAGACTCCGATGAAAAATTCGCCATTGTTTTTGCGGCAATGGGTGTGAAATACGACGTAGCGGAATTCTTCCGCAGGACCTTCGAAGAAAGCGGTGCGTCCGACCACGTTGTGATGTTTTTGAACCTTGCAAACGATCCGGTTGTAGAGCGTCTTCTGACACCGAAGATCGCCCTCACTGCCGCTGAGTATCTTGCTTTTGAAAAAGGCATGCATATCCTGGTAATCCTGACTGATATCACCTCCTTCTGTGAGGCCATGCGAGAGGTTTCCTCCTCCAAGGGTGAGATCCCTTCCCGAAAAGGTTATCCCGGATATCTGTACAGTGAGCTTGCAACCCTTTACGAACGTGCGGGAATCGTCCGTGGCGGCACCGGTTCTGTAACCCAGATTCCGATCCTGACCATGCCAAACGACGACATCACACACCCGATCCCCGACCTTACCGGATATATCACAGAAGGCCAGATCGTACTGGACCGCCAGCTTCACGGTCAAGCGATCTATCCGCCGATCAATGTTCTGCCATCCCTGTCCCGTCTGATGAAGGACGGTATCGGTGAAGGCTTCACACGTGCTGATCATCAGGATGTTGCCAACCAGCTCTTCTCCTGCTACGCAAAGGTAGGCGATGCAAGAGCTCTGGCATCCGTTATCGGTGAGGATGAGCTTTCTCCGCTGGATAAGCAGTACCTTGTATTCGGAAAAGCCTTCGAGGCAGAGTTTGTAGGACAGTCAGAAACAGAGAATCGAAGCATCATCGAAACTCTGGATAAGGGCTGGGAGCTTCTTGGCCTTCTTCCAAGAGAAGAGCTCGACCGTATCGATACCAAAGTTCTGGATCAGTATTACAGAGAAACCGTCCGTTAGTGAGGTGATTTTATGGATCCGAATACCTTTCCCACCAAGGGAAATCTCATACTTGCAAAAAACTCTCTGGCTCTTTCCAAACAGGGCTATGAGCTTATGGACAAAAAGCGTAATATCCTGATCCGTGAAATGATGGAGCTGATCGATCAGGCAAAGGATATCCAGTCACAGATCGATGAGACCTTCCGTACCGCTTATGCGGCTCTTCAGAAGGCAAATATGGAAATTGGAATCGCTTTCGTAGACCAGATCTCTCATACCGTTCCTGTGGAAGATTCCATCCGGATCAAAACCAGGAGTGTCATGGGAACCGAGATCCCTCTTGTGGAATATGACAAAAAAGCAGGCAACACGCCGACCTACGCCTACTACAGCACCAAGCTGTCCCTGGACGAGGCCAAGGCAGCCTTCGAGCGTGTAAAGGAGCTGTCCATCCAACTCTCCATGATCGAAAACGCCGCCATCCGTCTTGCCACCAACATCAAAAAAACCCAGAAGCGTGCCAATGCGCTGAAAAACATCACCATCCCCAGATACGAAATTCTCACCCGAGATATCACCAATGCTCTGGAAGAAAAAGAGCGTGAAGAGTTTACACGTCTGAAGGTGATCAAACGTATGAAACAAAATAGTTAAAAAAATCCTCCGCAGATCTTTCCGGTTCTGCGGAGGATTTTTTGGTTATCCACATTTATCCACACCTGAAAATGACTTTTCAACACCTTGCAGTGATCGTTTTAACTGGGCACTGTTCTTTTTTATCCTCATTTCCATACATCCGATAGTCCCTCTTTTAAATAGATTAGTTTTTCAAGAATTCATTTATTATTATCTGATTATTTGTTTTTATTCTTTTATATTATATCTTTTTTGCAATAAATTTTATGATATTTAGAATTTAAAAATGTCAATAGTTTTAAAAACTTTTTTCCCATTTTTTACAATTTTATCATTTTACACAAAACATATGTTTAAATTTATTTATGTAAATCAGGTCATCCACATGGTTATCCTTGTGGATAATGTGGATAAATTTGTGCATAACTTGATTATTGGCGGATTTGCGGATTTTTGTCATGTGGAAAACTTTTTGGAAAGTTTTTCACTTATCCACCATGGTTCGACAAGTTTTGTGCATATTGCCATAATGGTATTTTGGGGCTGCTGATTCCTTCATCTGCATGTTTCCAGCCGTTCTCAAAATACGTCCGGAAAGTATCAAAAAAAGCTCCGGTCCTTTCTCACAATGAGAATTGGATCGAAGCTTTTTCTTTTGATCAGGCAGATATTTATCTTACAGCAGCCCCTTCTCACGAATCAGCTTTAAAGCGCCTTCATCGGCCACTACCGTCACATCCGGGTGAAGCTGCAGGATAGATGCCGGCACGTTGGGCGTGATCGGTCCGTAGAGAGATTTGTAAAGGGCATCTGCCTTTGCCTCTCCGGTAGCGACCAGAAGGATTTTCTTTGCAGTCATGATGTTTTTGATACCCATGGTATATGCCTGCTTCGGCACATCATCCATAGTCTCAAAGAATCTTGCATTTGCCTTGATGGTGCTCTCCGTAAGGTCTACGCAGTGAGTCTCCTTCTCAAATGCTGCACCCGGCTCGTTGAAGCCGATGTGCCATTTCCGCCGATTCCAAGCAGCTGCATATCGATACCACCCACGCTGCGGATGATCTCATTGTAATCCGCACAGGCTTTCTCACTGTCCTCTTCCAGTCCGTTTGGCACATAGGTTCTTGCCTTATCGATATTTACATGGTCAAACAGATTTGTGTTCATAAAATAACGATAACTCTGATCGTTGTCTCCGGAAAGTCCTTTGTATTCATCAAGATTTACGGATGTGATCTGCGAAAAGTCCAGATCTCCTTTTTTGTACCACTCGATCAGCTGCTTGTACATTCCCACCGGTGTGGAGCCTGTAGCAAGTCCAAGAACAGCATTTGGCTTCATGATGATCTGTGCAGACATGATGTTTGCCGCTTTTCTGCTTACGTCATAGTAATCTTTCCCTGTATAAATGATCATAATCTTTTCCCTTCTCCTTATGGTAAAAAAGAACAACCGGATAACTGAGATTCTCATATCTCCTGCTTTTCCTGTTGTTCTTTTTTATTATTGATTCGTTTTTTTTACTCAGCCATCTCTACTTCGAGAACATAGTCTACCGGGTCAGGAAGTACCGGGTCAGGTCCCAGATCAACGAATGCGATATCCGGGTAATCGCTGTGCATCCATGCGTTGGAGATCGGCACCTCATGTCCGTCATCCAGTGCACGCACCTTCACGATCTTATCCTTATCAAATCCCAGAAGCGGAAGTGGTCCCAGTGTATTCTCATAAATATGCACATAGTATTTGTTTCCGTTTCTGGTGATACGTCCGTAATCCGGCTTCGGAATGTTTTCAGCCGGTACACAGCCGTAGATACTGTCATGATTCTTATCCATCCAGCGACCGATCTCAGCCAGGATCGCAGAAGATTCCTTCGGGAATTTACCTTTTGCATCCGGTCCTACGTTCAGGATCATATTTCCGCCCTTGGAAACACACTCTACCAGCTTCTTGATCAGCATGGAAGCCGGTTTGTAATAATGGTCGTTTGCACAGTATCCCCAGTTGTTGTTCATGGTGAAGCATGCTTCCCAGACCATCGGGTTGCCTTCCTTATCACAGATTCCTTCCGGCGGGATGATCTGCTCAGGGCTTACGAAATCGCCATGGTACGGTGTCGGATCACACTCATACAGGGATCCTCTTCCCTCTCCACTGGCTTCCAGACGGTTATCGATGATAACCTGCGGCTGTAAGCTGCGCACCATGTTGATCAGCTTGGTTGCGCCCCATTTTTCCCCTCTCATATCGTCGTAGGAGAAATCAAACCAGATGATATCGATCTGTCCGTAGTTTGTACAGATCTCTTCTACCTGATTATACAGATATTCTGTATAACGTGAGAAATCACGGTTCTCATTTCCGCACTCTTTGTGGTTTCTCATCGGATGGATACGGTCTCCGTAATGCGGATAATCCGGATGATGCCAGTCAAGCAGTGTGAAATAGATTCCAACCTTAAGGTCTTCCTCACGAAGTGCCTCTACATACTCCTTGATCAGGTCTCTTCCTGCCGGTGTGTTTGTTACCTTGTAGTCTGTGTATTTGCTGTCAAAGAGGCAGAATCCGTCGTGATGTTTTGCTGTCAGGACTACATATTTCATACCTGCAGCCTTGGCCTCTTTTGCCCACTGCTTCGGGTTGTAGTCTCTTGCATCAAACTCTTTCATAAACGGAAGATATTCTTCCTCAGGTATTTCCTCTACACTTCGTACCCATCGCCTCTTGCAGGGATAGAATATAATCCCCAGTGGATAAACATTCCAAAGCGGGCATCCTGGTACCACTCCATACGTTTTTCATATTCTTTTCTGTCAAACTGATACATGATTTTTTCCTCCTGTTTAGATTAAAAGCATCAGCCTTTGATAGCTCCGGAAAGCATACCTTTTTCAATCTGTTTATGGAACACGATGTAAATGATAATCATCGGAATTACAGACATTACTACATATGCAAACTGGCTTCCGATCTCCTGTGTATGCGCGGAAGAGAAGTTCAGCATCGCACGTGAAACTGTGAAATATTTGGTATCTGTCATCAGGATCATGGAGAATACAAGTTCACTGTATCCATAGATGAATACGAAGATCGCCTCTGTTGCGATGATCGGCTTGCAGACAGGGAAAAGGATCTTCCACAGCAGCTGCCAGTTGTTACATCCATCAATGATCGCCGCCTCATCCAGGTTCCTGGAGATTCCATCCATGAATCCTGTATAAAGGAATATCGCCTGGGACATGCCAAACGCAACATAGATCAGGATCAGGAAGAACAGGTTGTTCTTTGCATTTAATGCTGTTGCAATGTTGTTGATCGGGATCAGTGTACAGTGAACCGGAACCATTACTCCGATCATAAAGAATACATATACCCATTTCAGGAATTTGTAATCTTTTCTTGATAAGATGTATGCTGCCATCATTCCGACTACAGTATTAAATACAGTTGTCAGAGTCGCTACAACCAGAGAGTTCTTGATGGTATTCAATGCATCCGCTGTTTTGTTTGCGCTGATATAGTTCTGGAACATAAGCTTCTTAGGTAAGCTTAACAGGTTCAGGTAGATCTCTGAGTTTGTTTTGAAGGAAGCCATTACGGTCACTACTACCGGAAACAGTGTAACAACTGTCCACAGGATCGCGATAACGTACAGCGCTATCTTTCCTCCGTGCATTTTCTGTTTATTAGCTGTTTTTTCCATATCGTCTCTTCTCCTTCCGCCTACATTGCAAGATCTTTATCTTCACGGAACAAATGATTGGTTATAAGACTCAGTGCAACACCCAGCACTAACAGAATAACACCGTATGCACTGCTTCGTCCGAACAGCTTATAGGAGAATCCCTGTGTATAAAGCATGATTGAAGGCGTGGAGCTGATATCGTTCGGGCCTCCTCTTGTCATCGCCCAGATAATATCGAATACTTTCAGACATCCTGTGATACACAAAATAGAGAATACCTTGAAGGAGTTTTTCATCAGAGGCAGGGTAATGTAACGAACTCTCTGCCATCCGGTAGCTCCATCCAGTGCTGCTGCCTCATTTAACTCATCCGGGATCGCTACCAGACCAGCTGCAAAGATCAGCATGTTATATCCGGCATACATCCACTCATTTACCAGGATAACGATCCAGACGTTTACAGTCTTTATCGTCAGCACATCAGGATCGCACCATGAAGGCCGAAAATATTTTCAATGGTATTAAAGATACCAAAGTTCGGATTTAACATAAATGTCCACATCAGGGCTACTGCTGTTGTTCCTAACATATTCGGAAGGAAGTAGCAGGTTCTGAAGAATCCGGTTCCCTTGATCTTTGCAGTTACCAGCATTGCGAGACCAAATGAAAGAGGCATCAGGATAACGAAACCACCGATCATAAAGTACACACTGTTGAGCATTGCATTCCAGAACAGATTATCTGAAAAAATCTTCTGATAGTTCTCAAGTCCTACCCATTGCTTTACCGCACCAAACATACCGTTCCATTTACGGAATGATAAGCCTACGGTATCAAAAACAGGGTAGATGACAAAAATAACAGTTATTAAAATTGCCGGAAGAAGGAACGCTAAAGAAAGCGCAAGATCTTTTTTGTCCAGCTTCTGTTTTACCTTTGGTACAGATTTACCTGCCATATGTATACCTCCGTAATAAATAAGGGGAAGCAGATGATGCTCCCCCCTGTTTCTCTTATCCACACATCATGCGTTCAGTCAAAATTCTCTTTATTCGTAAGCAGACATTTTGTCAACGATATCGTCTCCAACTTCCTGTGCACTTGCGCCTGTCGCTAATGCCTGAAGAGAATTACGGATTGTATCCATAGCTGCTGTGTTGCTGTCATATGTAGGAATCTCAAGTTTAGACTCTGTATTCTCAGCCATGATCGCATTTACATCGTCAAGCAGATAGTTACCTGTATCGATCGTAACCTTCTCAGCATATGTTGTCGGGCTGGATTTGCACATTTCGTTGATGGAATCTACACTTGTAAGGTATTTGATGAATTTAACAGTTGCTGCGATTTCCTCATCGCTCTTGTTTAATGTAGTGATGTAGTATGTATCAGAACCGCCGCCCATCTCTACAGTCTTGTTTGCTTCGTCGATATAAGGAATTCTTGTAACACCGATCTTCTGAGCATCGAAGAGAGTTGTATCGGAGTCATTCTGGAAGTTACCGCAGTTCCATGTTCCGTCAACTGTAAATGCAGCTTTTCCTGCCTCAAACATATTTCTCTCTGTGTTGAAGTCTGTGCTGAGGATTCCGTCTCCCCAGTATCCTGCATCGATCATATCTTTCATCTTCTGATAGATTGCAACCATCTTCTCGCCGTTGTAAGCTTCTTTGTCGCTTGCAAGATCATCTGCGATGCTTGTTCCGTAAGCTTTCAGAGCAAGAGCACTCATCAGATGCTCGAAGTGATAGTTATCTTTGTCAGAGTAGTTGAATGGCTGGATTCCTGCATCTTTTAATTTCGCGCAGGCATCAACAAGATCATCCCAGACTCCGGAACATCTACGCCAACCTGATCAAGGTAATCTTTGTTGTAGTAGAGGCAGAGCTGATAAGCGGACCACGGAATACCATAGGTTCCTTCAATGCCGTCAAACTGTGTTGTCTCCCATGCAAAATCCTGAACTCCCTCTTTCCATTCCGGATACTGCTCGAAGTATGGTGTCAGATCCAGTATATATCCTGCATCTACATACTCTCTTGTACGGCTTCCACCATACTGAAGGAATGCGTTCGGTACATTACCGGAAGCAAAATCTGTTGTAAGCTTCTCTTCATAATCAGACTCCGTAGAAATACTCTCATCTGTTACATGGATCTTTCCTTCGTTCTCTTTGTTGAACTCATCAAGTGCTTTGTAATACCATTTAGCCTGTCCGTCTGTATCAGATCCGTTGTTAAATCTGAATGCTACACGAAGCTCAACGTTTTCAAAATCCATATTGTCTACATCGTAGTTTGTGTCACCCTTTGCAAATACGGCGCTTCCTGTTACGCCTACTGTTGACATTGCTGTTACACCGGCGAGACACAGTGTTGCAACTTTTTTCATTCGTTTCTTCATGAATAAATCCTCCCTTAATATGATTTTTTATTATATAGTTTTCCCATTGATGTTCATAAATTGATCAATCGATGATCGCCTCAAAGATCGGCTCTTCTTCCTCAAGCTCCAGGCATACACAGTAGTTCTTTGCCCCCTGAAGCTTCTCCGGAAGCTCTACCTCTATCATCGAGTTTCCTTCACAGCACTTTAATGCGCGGCACGGAAGCTTTTCTCCTGTGCTTACCACATATGCACCCTTTAACTGATTACCGATGTTCAGCAGTTCAACTCGATATCTCGGTGCAAGTACGTGTACGTAAAGCTTATGTGGTCTCTTTGTAAATTCAATGCTCGGAATCTCATACGGATAGATACCAACATTCTTGGTTCCGTAAATTGCTTCCGCATTCTCAGTCACGTATTTACCAACCTCATTCATAACCTCGACACAAGCTTCCGGAACAGTTCCGTCTGCCATTGGTCCTACGTTCAGCAGGTAATTTCCGCCTCTGCCGACGATCTTGAGAAGAAGGTTCAGGATATCATCCGGATTCTTCCAGTTTGTATCGTATTTATGACAGAACCCCATGTATCATTTACAGTTGCCGGTACTTCCCAGTCACCGTCGTATGGAAGACGTGGGATAAAGTTATCACCGGTGGTCATGTAATCGCCCTTCTGGTGTCCGATACGTCCGCTGATGATGCAGTCAGGCTTAATACCCTTAACCCAGTCTCTTAATTCCTGAGCTTCGTCTGCGGTCATTCCCATCGGAGTATCAAACCAGATCAGGGAAATATTATCGTAATTCTCAAGAAGCTCTTTTAACTGCGGCTTGCATTTCTCATCGAAGTATGTACGGAATTCCGGCTTCCATTCGTTCTTGTCTTCGTAATCCTTCTTATAGGCATTGTCATCATCCAGTCCTGAGCCTGTGAATAATAGATACCCATTGTCATGTCATATTTCTTACAAGCATCGGAAAGCTCTCTTAAGATATCTCTTCCTGCAGCCTTCACTACATTAAAATCACTGACTTTGGAATCGTACATTGCGAATCCCTCGTGATGCTTGGAAGTAAGAACGATATATTTAACACCCCACTGCTCTTTCGCTCTTTTCACAAACATGTCCGCGTCAAATTTGTCCGGATGGAACTCATCTTTCAGCTTTCTGTAATCTTCCTTGTCAATGTTGAGATTGTTCTCGATCCACTCTGCGATACGGTCTGTCTTGGTGACCTCGCCGGTCTTCGGATCTTTCCACTCTCCTGCAAGGATGGAATAAAGTCCCCAATGGATGAATAATCCGTATTTGGCATCTTTATACCACTGCTGCTTTGTGTCTGCCATAACCTTCTCCTTGTTTCGTATAGCTGATTTTCTTGTTACGTAAAACGTTTCGTTTTTTGTTAAGACTATCTTACCGCATCCGAAGCAGCTTTTCAAGTAAAATCATAGGGTAAAAATCATTTTTCCTATTTTTTACAATTATTCCGTCTTGTTTTTGTGTATTTTTTCGTATCAGGTTTTGTTAAACGTTTCATTTTTATCAATTTTATGTACAATACACTCGTTTTTTCTGATACTTTATGTGTAAAAAATGCCTTGTGTGTTGAGGCATTTTCTTTTTCATGATATAATATGAAAATACTATATTATCTGTAAATGCATCAGAACCGGAGGCTTTACATGAACGTTACAATCAATGATATCGCCCGTGCGACAGGCCTGTCCACCGCAACGATCTCCAAATATATAAACCACAAAAAAATACGGGAAGAAAATCGTATCCTTATAGAAAAAGCAATTCAGGAGCTTGGATATACCCCAAACCGGAATGCCCAGCTTCTCCGTGCCAAAAACACACATACCATCGGTATCCTGATCTCAGATCTTGGTAATTATTTCTGGGGCGAGCTTGTCAATTCCATTATCAAGCATTTCACAGATCATGGCTATACAGTTATTGTCTGTTCCTTCTTTTTTGAACATCAGAAGGAGATCGATACGATACAGGATATTATCTCCCAGCACTTTGACGGAGTTATCATGCTCCCATCCTGCTGGCATGATGACCTGTACCAGCTTTTACAGAATGCTGGCATACCGGTTGTACTGCTCGATCAGATTCCTGCTTCCATGAGACATTTTCCTGTAGACTGTGTTATTTCTGATAATTACAAAGGCGGTGCACTGCTAGCAGAGCACCTTTTGGAAAAAGGCCACACAAAGGTCTGGATCATGGAACAGTATCTGGACGCCTACACCATCGAGCAGCGGATCCAGGGCTTTGTGGATGTATATCAGAAAAATGGCATTGACCTTCTGAAGCAGCAGGATTCTTTCCCCCCTGTTTCCTTTGGTTCCACTGCAGAAACGATCAACCAAAGCAACCTGCATTTCCAGAAGCTTATTGATTCTTCCGATCCCCCTACTGCTGTTTTTTTTGACTGCTATCTCTCCGCAATGGGTGGTTTAAGCGCTGCCAGCCAGGCACGGATTTCCGTTCCTCAGGATATTTCCTTTGTGTGCTTTGACGATGATCCGCTTTTCAAGACCATGAGTGCGGCTATGACCTGTGTCTCACAGGATCTGACAAGCATAGGGAAACATGCTGTGGAATTACTTTTAAAAAGGATCCATGGAGACTATACGGATTTTCCAAAAATAGACATGCTGGATGTTGTATTCCACCCGCGACTCTCTGTAAAAGACCTGTCCGGGCACAACAGTACAACATCCGGAAAGGATTGATTTATGAGTGCAACCATCAAGACATTGCCAAAGAAACTGGCCTGGCACTGGCCACCATTTCAAAATATATCAACGGCGGAACTGTACGGCCGCAAAACAAAAAGCAGATCGACGAAGCGATCCGGAAACTGAATTACGTTCCACGAAACACGGCCCGGGGACTTCGTTCCTCCAAGACTTACCGTATCGGTCTGGTATCCGGTCCTCCCAATACTCCGCATAATGCTTTTCTTCTGAGCAAAATAGAAAACACCATGCGCGCTCACGGTTATTCTCTCACATTTATGAGCGGCGACAAATATAAGGATCATGTCAATAAATTCGTCCCTCACATGCTCCGCTCTGGGATCGACGGCCTTATCATTACCTCTTTCAGTCTGAACCAGGACATCTGTTCTGCTGTGGAACACGCCAAAATCCCTGTTGTGGAGCTGGAAGAACACAGCCATTTCCACCGTACAGACTGTGTACAGACCAGCTGTACCTCCGGAGCCTACGAGATCGTGGAGCATCTGATAAAAATGGGGCATCAGAAGATCGCCCTTGTCACCGGTTCTCCTGCATCCTATACCGCATGCGAACGAAAAAAAGGCTATCTCCGGGCACTGGAAGACTACGATATTCCTGTTAACCCCGATTATATCATCGCTGAAAATTACGCAAACGACTTTGGATATCAGGCAATGCAAAAATTATGGAATCTTCCGGAACGTCCGACTGCCGTATTTTCTGCGAACTATACACTATGCCTCGGTATTTATGAAGCGATCTACAGCCTTGGCATCCGGATCCCGGAAGACCTGTCTGTTGTCTCCTTTGATGATTTTGAACTGTCCATGCTGCTTTCTCCTCAGCTGACCGCTGTCCGTCAGCCGCTGGCAGGTCTGGCAGAGCAGGCCTGTGATCTGCTGCTTCGCAGACTGAACGGAGACTACTGCGATTTTCCAAGGACGATCCGCCTGAAGCCGGAATGCATTTACCGGGATTCTGTGCGTAACCTCTTTTCTGATGGTAAGTAGTGCAAAACAACTTTTATTACGGCAGTTTCGGGAATCACAACAGGTATTCTCATTCCGATCTGCCTTCATATTCTGAACATCTGAACCACTGCAATAATTTCACAGCTTTTGCAGGGGCACAGACCGTCACCGACACAGTCGATGATACGGTCTGTGTTCCTTCTGTATATATCCGATATATCTGTTACATCAGTCTCAACAGCATATCTCCGGTTCCCACATTGTATCCGCTGGTTGCATAAATCCCATTCAGGCTTTTGTTTGTCACAATGATCAGCGGAAGCTTATCCGGATCTACATACATTCTTCTTCCCAGTGTATTGATGATCTCTGAAAAATCATCATATAAGATCTGAACATTTCCAAGCTTGCCCAGTGCTCTTGAAAGGGTAGGTGTCTCCAGCGCTTTTTTGCTTTTTACTACAAAAATGATTCTCTTCGCATATCGGGAAAAAGCTTCTTCCTGCTCCATCATCTCATTTAAGATATGCTCCGTCGGTTCTTTCTCCTCTTCCAGAAACGCCAGGATATGCTTCCCATCTGCCGTCAGTTCTGACGCCTTCACGGTGCTTCCATCCTCTTTTCTGAGAGTAAATTCCGGTATGGAAATATTCTCCAGCATGTCTTCCAGGTTTGCATTCCGAAATGCCAGCTCTACCCTCTTCATTTCTCCGATCTGAACCTCAAAATAATACTCCGCGGCAAATATATTTCCATTTGGCAGTCTGTTTGAGGTAAGGATCCTGTAATTTCCCGCTTCCAGTGGCAGCTTCATCATCTGATCTCTGAAATTTTCGGCTTCCAGCTTCAGTGTGCTGTATTTTCCGGCTTCCAGTTTTGCGATGCTCCAGTTCTGGAAATATTTCCACTGTGTATCCTCACTTGCCTTCAGAAGGATCGATGCGTTTTTCTCCGTTTCCGCAGATACCGGGATGAATTTTCCGTTTTTCATATACTCCATGGAACGGTCATGAGGATTCAGGCGTGCCGGAATTCCCAGTGTTCTCGCCATTGCCACAAAAAGGATCTTCTTTGACAGAAGGCTTCCTGTTCCCGTTTTCAGACATCCAGACGGCGTGGTGATCACACTGCTGCGTTCTTTCTCCGGACTGAAATGATCTTATCCTCAATCCATTTCCATATCTTTGCCGGCTCCTTTTGCAGCATATTTTTCTCTTCTTCCGACAGCTGCTCAAGGATCGCTTTTCTGTATTTCTGTAAAACTTCATCGTCAACTCTCGGGTTCAGTACATATGGTACAAAAATATCTGCATCCATGTTTTTTTCATACGGTAATGCAAATTTCAGATGCTCCTCCAGAACCTGGCTGATGCAGTCTGTTCTGTCTTTCTCTGTGAGGACTTCAAGGAGTTTTTTTCTCATTGAAGAATCTCCGGTTTCTTTTTCCAGGAATTTCCGGCACTCCGGATTACTCAGGTTTCTTACCTTCTGTTCCCTGTAAGCGTTTGCCTCTGCCAGACGTCTGCTGCCTCTTTCCTTCTGCTCCGGTGTCGGCATATCTTTATTTACAGGCGCATCATGAGGTGCGATCATATCGTTCTCCGCCCACTCCTCATAAAAAATACCATTTTCCTTTCCCACGGGCATCAGACAAATCTCGCAGCAGTCCTCTGTTTTTGTATCCATGCTGTTTTCTGCATGCAGCCATTCTCCATCTGCATACATCCTTGCAGAAATATGGATACTTCCAAGCCCTGTTGTCAGGCAGACTTTTCCCAGACTGTCGGTTTTCAGTTCTGCGATCGGGGCATATTCTGAATAATTCAGCACCTCAAAAGAAACTTCTGCACCTTCTGCCGGTTTTCCATGTGAATCCTTTACGGACACAGTGATCTCTTTTGTCAGCGCATATCGTTTCAGCTCGTTGAGCATAGTCACCATACCATCTTTGCCGATCACTTCTCCCTCCGGATCATGGTATCAAAAACTCTTGAATGGACCATCATGGCCCTTGAGGAGGCATTGGTAAACCATCCCTTATTCAGGATCTCTTCCGGCTCACAGGCTCCCAGAAAATACCAGCTTCCATCACACCAGATTTCCACCCAGGCATGATTGTCATCACAATGAGACCACTTTGGTGCATATACCTGACGGGCAGGTACACCAACACTTCTCAGTGCATTAACGGTAAATACAGATTCCTCTCCGCATCTTCCGTTTCCTCTGCGGTATACGGCAAGTGCAGACAGAGTACGATCATCTGTACAATGATAGGTAGCCTCCTGTGCACACCAGTAGTTCACCTCCAGGGCAGCTTCTCTGAAGCTCATTCCCTCAGTTCTCTCTCCGATCTCCCTGCGGAAAAATGTACGGCAGGGTGCGATCTCCTCCTCATTCACTCTGTGAAACAGCACATAATTCAAAAAGATCTCTTCCGGCAGCTCTGCCACCCCGGAGTTTTCCTTCCATAAATGTACGCCATTTTCCGCATAATCCAGAAATACTTCAAATGCGTAATTTCCGATATCACTGTACGGCATGAACGCATATAAATATTTGCACGCCAGAGCCACTTCGTCTGTGCATTCTGCAAGCTTTTTATCAATATCCGCAAAAGCCTGCGGTAACCCCATCATCTGCTCCCGATATTTTTTTTCGATCCGATCACGGTTTTCTTTCAGAAAAATCTTCCCCTCAGCCATTATAATTCCTCCAGAACTTTCTTTGCAGCGCGAACATTTTCAATATCTGTACGCCATATCTCATATTCACTGAATGTCGGAAGTCCCATATTGACACCTTCCTTGCGAAACTGCATCGCACTGTCCGTTACAACCTTGCCGCTCATATGATAAGCCTTGATCCCGGTAAGGGATAAAGCTGGCGGATCACTTCCGCACCGACGCCACTCCCCGCCTGGATGGTAATACGCCCCCGGCTCCTGGTTTCCAGTTCCTTCAGAAGCTCCGCGCCCTGAAGGCAGGTATTCTTCTGTCCGGAGGTAAGGATAGTATCGATTCCCAGCGAGATCGCCTGTTCCATAGCCTCGATCGGATCTGCACACACATCAAAAGCCCTGTGCAGCGTAACAGACATATCTCCCGCAGCATCCATCAGTTCTTTCATCTGTTCCATATTCAAGGTGCCATCCGGTTTCAGGATACCTACCACAACACCCTCCGCTCCCATTTTGCGGAAATCCTTTACCGCATTCCTTATCATGGAAAATTCCGCATCTGTATAACAGAAATCTCCAAACCGCGGACGGATCAACGCATGGATCCTGATATCTGAACGCTTCCTTATTTCCTCAAAAAGCCATGGGCCGGGAGTTGTTCCCCCGATGATCAGATTGCTGCAAAGCTCCAATCTGTCCGCACCACCCTCGGCTGCTGCATGGCGGATTCCACAGAATCCACACAGGTTTCCAGAATATAGTCTTTCATGTAAAAATCACCCCTTTGTTACTGTCTGCTCAGAGTAATTTCACTCCGGTATTCCTCAGTATGTTCACAATGGTATCATCCGGAAATTCATCGGTAATGATCCCGCTGATATCATCAAAATGTGTATATTTATAAGATTCGTTAAAATAAAACTTCTCTCTCTCCATAACCACATATTTATGTCTGCTACTCTGCACTGCCGCCTTCTTGGTCAATCCATCCTCCACTCCGGATGTAGTAACTGCAAAATCTGTCATATCCACGCCACAGCTTCCCAAAAATGCCCGGTCAAAGCTGTACTGCTTGATCACCTCAATGGCCGCAGCTCCCATAAATCCGTTCACCGAACGGTACATAGTTCCCCCTGTGCCTATGGCCGTGATGGACGGATTCGCAGCAAGGATCTGCAGGATATCGATCATATTGCTGACAACCACAACATGCATACCCGACGAAGCGATAAGCCTTGCCAGCTCTATATTTGTAGTGGAAACATCCAGAAAGATCGTTTCGTTATTTTTGATCAGCTTGAAGGCTTTCGCAGCGATCACTTTCTTCTTATCAAGATTGTACATACGCCTGTCTACTACGTTTCTCTCCAGAGGATACTCCTGTGACAGGATCGCTCCGCCGTAAGTCCTCTTTAATCTGCCTGCATTTTCAAGAATCTTGAGATCCTTGCGGATACAGTCCTCCGTAACCTGAAACATCTCGCTTAATTCTTTGACCCTGACTTTTCCTTTTTCGCGGAGACATTTCTCTATTGCATTCTGTCGTTCTTCTGTAAACATGGTCCTATCTCCTCATTCCTGATTTTTCTGTGATAAAAGTTCCAGAAATCAATACTCCGCAAAACAATATCCGGCGCATTGATCCCTGGAAAGCCTGTGATTTCAGTATAACAGTTCGATATCTTACTGTCAATTATTTTGTATTATTTTTTATTGTTTTATCGTATTTTGATCAAATCAAGTAATTCCACTGGTTCAATTGCGAACCTCCGCTTGCCCCCTGTTCCTGGAATCCCTTACAAAGCTGCAAATATCCCCCTGACTCAAAGCCACATGTTCCCTTGCGGAATTATAAAGGTCAATAAACATTGAAAATATTGAATAACTTATGAGGACTTGTCTGTACTCTTCTCGAAACAGACAAGTCCCCACAGTTCCATAACAAATATCCAGTTATGAGCAGATAAAATCAGATTTTTACTATCTGCACATATATTCATCCAGCTCTCCGATAAATTTCTCCGGCATCTTTCTCTCAAATGGGAAAACCTCCGCATTCCCCAGTTCATCTGCAATACATCCCAGAAGGATTGCACTTCTCTCCAGCGACCAGGCAGACAGCAGATCAATAGTATCATAACGGGTATGCATGCCAAAACCATCCCGGTTCAGAGTCATGGCCGGAATTCCCTTCCATGCAAAAGAATTGGAATCACTTCCCCAGATCTGATTCTTCACAGACGCTCCGATCCCTGCTCCGTCAGCGATCTCAAGAAGCTTATCACAAACAGAAGCCTCTCCCGTCACTCCCAGAACATTTCCTCCGATCAGCTGCCCGGCCAGATCTACATTCATATTAAAACGATGCGCTCCAAGCTCACTCTCATGAACTCTGATATAATCCCGGCTGCCCAGCAAACCCTTCTCCTCAGCACCAAACCACACAAATTCCATAGTCCTGCGCGGTCTATACTGCTGAAAATATCTGCAAAGCTCCATGATGATCGCTGCCCCAGCCATATTATCATAGGCCCCCGGTCCCTCCGGTACCGAATCATAATGCGCCGTAAGCGTTAAAATCTCATCTTTCTTATCCGTACCTTCAATCCTCGCCACTACATTTCGGGATGTACAGGCCGTCACTTCCTGTTCTACAGCCAGACAAACCACAGCTGCACCCTCCGTCACCAGCTCCACCGCATCTTTATAATGAAGATTCGCACCCGGGATCCTACCACTATATTTTTCCTGCATCTCGTGAATATCCTCTGAAGACTCCGACAATCCTTCTATCTCTCCTTCTGCATTTCCCGGAAAGATCATCGGCAGGCTACGCTGACAGGGAACCCTGTCCACTCCTTCATCCAGCGGAGAACCCTCCACACTGACAAAACCAACAGCCCCGGCGCTCACCAGTCTCTGATACACATCACCACTCACCCGGCCATTCACCATAACGATCTTACCCTTCGCCCGGGAAAGACTGACAGCATCTCCATTCTCCACATACAAAAAATCCGCTTTCAGACCTTCTTCCCCAGTATTTCCACATCTTCCATACCCGGTCACCACATACTCCTTCTGATAAGGCTCCACAACCTTAAGCACCGCCCTGTTGATCCGAAAACCCCAAAAAGAAAACTCCTCCATCCAATTCTTCACTCCGAAGCTGTCCAAAGTATCCCTGATCATCTTCGCCGCCTTCACTTCCCCAGCAGTACCCGCTTCTCTGACAAAATCAAACCCGGCCAGAAACTCCATCTGCCGCTTACCACTGATTTCCTTTGTATTCATAACCCCACAACCTTTCTGAATTTTATCTAAGTCCCCACCCACTGCTTATTGCTTTTCGCAACCCCGCAGGAGACTTACTTGATTCGGTTAAATTATACACTATTTTTCTTCAAAAAAAACTGCCCGCAGCTATTTTTCAGCCAACCCAACCAAAAAATCTCCGCAGACAGTTTATATTTCATATCAGTAAATCATTTATATCTATATCCTAAGCCACAAACGAACCAACCGCAGCCGGAGCCCGGTAATCATAGTCAGAAACCTTGATCCCTGTAGCCGCTGTACTGGCGTGAACGATCTTACCATCACCAATATAAAGAGCCACATGATCAATACAACCCTCACCATAAAAAACCAGATCACCAGCCTCAATATCCGCAACACTCTTCTTCTCAGAAGCCGAACACTGAGCTGCAGCAACACGAGGAAGCTCATACCCAAACTCCGCAAACACAGACATCACAAACCCCGAACAATCCGCCCCGTTAGTCAGACTCGTACCACCATAAACATAAGGATTCCCCACAAACTGCAGCGCAAAATCCACAATCCCCTGCCGCATCTCCAGACGCGCAGCCTCAGCAGCCTTACGCTCCTCTTCCGCCTTACGCGCAGCCTCAGCAGCCGCTTCAGCCTCAAGCCTCTCCTGTGCGATCACCTCAGCCTCAGCCTTCGCCTCCTGATACCCCTGAACCTCAGAAACCGTCTTATCCGCCAGAGCACTGGCAAAAGCAGAAATAGAATCCGCACCATCCGAAAAATCATCCTCAATAGAAAGCTCCTCCACATCTCCATCAGACACAGCACTGACATCATCCACATCCGCAAAAACAACAGAAGGAACCACACCCACAAGAACAGCACTCAGAACAACAGCAGCAAATTTCTTATAAACATAAACAATAAAACTCCTCTCAGAAAACCACGCAGCAGCACCCACCCATTCAGGCAGACATTCACAATCCACTTCGCCACGCTCCTCATTCGCCATTTTGTTACATTTTTATTAAATTTGTTACGCAAGTGTGTATCCTACCATAAAAACCCCCACCTGTCAAACCCCTTTCACAAAACCTTCACACACCAATCAGCCATCCAACACAGCGACGATGCCCAGCCCTACACCTTCACCACAGGAAACTCAACCTTTCTCCCAGCCATCCAGCACAGCGACGATGGCTTCCACAAGAAACTCAGCCCTTCCTCCCAGCCATCCAGCGCAGCACGATGCTCATCCCTCACCTTCAGACCACAGGAAACTCAGCCTTTCCTCCCAGCCATCCAGCGCAGCGCTGATGGCTCATCCAATTCCCGGGAATCCACTCAATCCTCCAGCCCTCATCAATCCCCACTTCCGCCAGTCGCCCCACACCCCCACCACTACCTCCCGCCCGGAACCGAACAGCCGGGGAGACGGGTGCCGGTTGGCTACGACTCTGCAGGAGGGGAGCTGATTCTTGGCTGGCGGAAATCTGCGTTGTTTAAAAAGTCCGCTGTCTGAGCGGCAGCAAGCCGCGAGTTCGGACTTTTTTAAAAACGGTTTTAGCAGAATTCCGGCAGCCTAGAAGCCAGCCCCCGACGAAGCCCGGAGCAAACCGGCACCCGTCTCCCAGGCGTCCGGCATCCGCCATCCGCCATCCACCATCCACCACAAAAAAGAGCGCCCCGCAGCCCATCCAGCCCGCAAAGAACGCTCTCCTAATTTCCATCAGCTTACAATCATACACAATCACCTACGATCAGCATACAATCCCATACGATCGCATCAAATATAACTCATAAACCCCTTCCCAACAACCTCACTACTCTTAGTAACCATCAAAAACGCCTGCGGATCCACCTCATCAATAAACCTCTGCAGAAGCACCGCCTGTCTCACATCAACAACCGTCAGAATAATCTTCTTATCCTTATGCGAATAACCCCCCTCCCCATGATAAACCGTAGCACTCCGATCCAGCCCATTCATAATAAACTCACAGATCTCATCCGGCTTACTGGAAATGATCGTAAAATACTTATTCAGCTTCATCCTCTCAATAGACTTATCGATCAGCAACGTCTTAGCCATAAGCCCCAGTACAGAACAAAGCCCCGTAGTAAGATCAAACACCATAAACGAAACAACAACGATCACACAATCCACCGCAAACAATGCACCTGAAATATTCATCGTAGAATACTTCTTAATGATCATCGCCACAATATCCGTGCCACCACCCGAAGCATTCTCAAAAAACAGCAGCGCCGCAGCCAGCGCCGGCAAAATGATCGCAAAGCAAAGCTCCAGCATAATATTCCCCGTCAGCGCCCTGTCCATAGGAAAAACCTTCTCAAACACATTCAGAAGCAAAGAAGAAACAACCGTAACATAAGCCGTCTTCACTCCAAAATCCCGGCCAAGAACAATAAACCCGATCACCAGCAAAATCAGATTGATCACCAGGTTGATCTGCGCAGACGTCATCGGAATAAAATGCGAAAACACAACCGCCATACCCGAAACACCACCAAAGGAAAAATTATTCGGAAACTTAAATACATAAATCCCCACATCCATCAGAACAACAGCAAATGTGATAATGATATACTCCATCACACGCTTTGGTATCAGATTTTTCATTAAAAAATATCCTCCTGATCTCCTCAAATAATTTTCACCGGTAACTACCGGTCAAAACCAGCAATCCCCGCATCCTCTTCGTTTATCATACCTTATATCACCAAAAATGCAAATAAAAAAGACAGAGAAAAATACATTTCCCTGTCCCTTATATCAACGATCACGATCAACCACAGCTTACAGCCCGAAAAACCTCTCCAGAAATTCCGCCACACCATCATGATCGTTATCTCCGGTCACCTCATTCGCTGCATCCTTTACATACTGTTTGGAATTGCCCATAGCAACACCGATACCTGCACCCTCCAGCATTTCCAGATCATTCTCATTATCTCCGAAAGCGATCACATGCATCCGGTCAATACCAAGCTTTGTGCGAAGCATGGCAAGACCCACACCCTTGTCCACGCCTGCTGCATTAAACTCCGCATTGCCGCTGATGGAAGTAGTCACTGCCACATCATCCAGATCCTTCCATTTCTCACGAAGTGCCCTGCTGGTCTCCATATCATCAAAATAAATATTGATCTTCTCTGCCTGATCCAGAATATCTTTCTGATGATAAAAATCCTTAACATATACATGTCTGCTGAGAAAATAATCTACAAAAGTTTTTTCCAGCAGATCTTTATCCGCTACAGATGCCACATAATCTCTGGCATTCGCATCAGAATAGGCGATTCCGTTTGCATAAGCCTCTGCGATCCAGCCTTTTGCGCCGCTGTTTTCCACATCCTTCAGGATCTTACTTACCATTCCTTTTGGCATGGTTTTTCGCCAGATCATCTCATTTTTATCGTAATCCCAGACAACACAGCCGTTTTCCACGATTCCCCATTTCACACCCCGAAGCACAGAAAACTCCCGGGGGATCAGCTCTCTGGTCCTTCCGGTTGCCGGTACCACATAATGTCCGTCATCGATCAGACGCTGCAGAACATTTCTGTTCCTTTCAGAAATCTTATTCTCACTGTTCAGAAGAGTTCCGTCCATATCCACTGCAATGATATATTTTTCCATAAATTCCTCCTGTTTGTCTTCTCCTCACAGGCAAAAAGCGCATCTGCACTGCACCCGGATATCCTTTGGCAGTACAGATACGCACAAATACTCATACCTGCTCTCTGTAAAGCAGAGACTTTTCTTCCACTTTACTACATATACAACAGCTCAGGAATTACCGGATCCTCATCATAAACGCCTCGTACGGTCTTAAGTCCGCTTTGATTCCTGTTCTGTCCTTATAGTTTGCAATCTTAATATCCTCTTTATCGGACACATATTTCGCAAGACCTTCTGTACTTACCGTATCCTCAGAAAGGTTTGCCACCACGATCCACTGCTCTTTGTCGGAAGTTCTTAAATATGCAAAGATCTTCTCGTCTTCTGGAAGAAGGAGCTGATAGTCACCTTCTGTGAGAAGCTCTTCCTCATGACGAAGACAGATCAGATCCTTATAATAATAAAACACGGAATCATTTTTTTCCAGAGCTTTTTTTACATTGATCTCCTGGTAACGATCAGAAAGGCGGAACCATGGCTTACCGGTCGTAAATCCTGCATTTTCGCTGTCATCCCACTGCATCGGAACCCTGGCATTGTCACGACTCTTGTTCCATACTGCCTTGCGGAAATCATCCTCAGAGATAGTTTTGTTCTTAACGACAAGATCCTGATATGCATTACGAACCTCGATATCCTCGTACTCCTCCAGCGGGAACTGCACGTTTGTCATACCGATCTCCTCTCCCTGATATACATAAGGAGTTCCCTGCATACCATGGAGAACGGTAGCATAAGCCTTTGCACATTCCTCGCGGTAAGTAGTGTCATTTCCCCATCTGGAGATCACACGTGGCTGGTCATGATTTTCAAAATACAGAGCATTCCAGCCCTTGTTATAAAGCTTGTTCTGCCACTCACTCATAACACGTTTCAGATCACGGAGATCAAAAGGCTTTAATTCCCACTTTCGGTTTACAGAGCCCGGAATACGGTCGATGTTCATATGCTCAAATGTGAAGATCATATTCAGCTCCTCACGCTCCGGATCTGTAAACAGTCTTGCAACCTCCGGTGTGGAGCCCGGCGCCTCACCTACCGTCATACAGTCATATTTTGAAAGCACCTCCCGGTTCATCTCATGGATAAACTCATGAAGTCTTGGCCCGTTGCTGTGATATTTTCCTGTATAATACTTGCGGCCATCCGTTTTCGGGTAATCCGGGAAGGACTGATCCTTGGAAATAGATGCGATCACATCCATGCGCCATCCGTCAGCACCTTTGTCCATCCAGAATTTCATCAGATCATAGATTTCCTTACGGACGGTTTCATTTTCCCAATTGAGATCCGGCTGTTTTCTGCTGTAAAAATGAAGGTAATACTGGCCGCGCTCTTCATCATATTCCCAGGCACTTCCACAGAAGCTGGAGCCCCAGTTGTTTGGCTCACTGCCGTCTGCTTTCGGATCCTTCCAGATATAATAATCACTGTATTTGCTGTCTTTTGATTTCCGGCTTTCCACAAACCATGCATGCTCATCGGAAGTATGGTTGACAACAAGATCCAGAATGATCTTGATACCATGCTCATGAGCTTTTCCGATCAGCTCATCCATGTCCTCGTTACTTCCGAAGCCCGCGTAGATCTTCCGGTAATCACTGATATCGTAACCGTTGTCGTCCTGTGGGGAGTCAAAAACAGGGCTGAGCCAGATCACATCGATCCCAAGGTTCTGAAGGTAGGGGAGCTTTTCAATAATACCCTTGAGATCGCCGAAGCCGTCTCCGTTGGAGTCCTTAAAGCTTCTTGGATAAATCTGATATACAACGGAATTCTTCCACCAATCTTTCATTTCTTATGTCTCCTTTATTTTGCATTGAGCAGATATTTATAATCCGTATTTGCCGCTTATTTATATCCCGTCAGATACTCTTCAACTGCCCTTTTGCAGTCAGTTATTTCAATATAACTTTTTTTCAGGTTTTTTATAGGCGGACCACCTGAGGTCCGCCTTTTCATAGTTCTGATCTTTATCCTTAAGGTTTATGCAATTCCAAGAAGAGAGAGAAGGATGCTCAGGATGATAACACCGATGATCAGAACTGTGATGCTGATATTTTTCTTTTTCAGCAGATAGTAGCACAGAAGAGTCAGTCCAAGAGGAACAATACCGATAAAAATCTGGTCCAGCATGTTCTGGAGATTCAGAACAGATTCACCCTTCATGGTGAGCTCATAAGTGGAATTAAAGGTTACCATGCTGGCAGTCATGCCGCCGACCATGATCAGACCTACAATGCTGGCAGCTTTTGTCAGGATGTTCATAAGACCGCTTGCATAAACCTTCTGAATATATTCAGAACCAAGCTTGTAGCCCAGGAATGTTCCATAATATTTCACAAGAATAGACGGAATGTTGAAAAGAAGCAGGAACACGATCGGTGCCAGAACATTTCCGGATGCACCAAGACCTACTGCGATCCCGGCTGCGATCACACGAAGAACGCCCCAGAAAATGGAATCACCGATACCGGACAGAGGTCCCATCAGAGAGGATTTAACTGCATTGATAGAGCTCGCGTCAAAATCCTTCTGCTCGCTGTTTTTCTTCTCCATGGAAGCTACAAGACCCATGATGAAAGTGGAACAGGTGATGGTTGTATTGAAGTAGGACATACTTCTTGTGAGGGCAGCTTTTTTGCCTTTCTCATCGTTTTTGTAAAATTTGTTGATAAATGGCATCAGGGAATAGCAGAAACCGGAAGCTCCCTGTTTTGCCGGGCTTACTGCCGCATACAGAGTGAAGGAACGCCAGAACGCTTTTCTCAGCATTTTTCTTTCATCTGCAGGAATGGATTTCGTTAAATTACTCATGAGAAAAATTCCTCCTCTTCTTCATCAAGATATTCGTCAGAACCACCGGCCGGTGAAGCTGCCACTCTCTGCGCCGCAAGCTGGTTCAGCTTGTAATCATTCATACCAATGGAAATGGCAATGATCACACCGATCACGGCAAGAGCGATCAGCGGAAGTTTTAAGTATGCTACAAGGACAAAGCCCAGGAAATAAAACATACAGATCTTGTTATCCCAGAGCATCTTCATCAACATTGCCATACCTACTGCTGGAAGAAGTCCGCCGCAAACTGTCAGACCATTCATAACAACATCCGGGATGGCATCCAGAAGTGCACTGACTGCATCAGATCCGAACAGGATCCCGAAAAATGCGAACAAGGAATATAAAAACCAGTTTACAGCCCAGAGCCCATAGTGAAGAGCAACGATCTGTTTTTCTTTTCCTTCTGCCGCCAGACGGTCGAAGGTTTTTGCAAACATACCTACAATAAAAATGTAGAGAACGGTCTTGATCTGAAGACCAAGGATACCGATTGGAAGTGCAAGTGTCAGGGCAACCTCAGAGCCTTTGCCAAGCATGATGGCAAAAGCAGTTCCTACAGCTGTGGCGATTCCGGCTCTGCCGCAGAAGCACCGCCGATATTTACAACTCCCATGAAAACAGCTTCCAATGAAGCTCCGATGATAACTCCTGTATGAAGATCTCCAAGCAACAGACCTACCAGCGGTCCGATGACGATCGGACGGTTCAGCATGGTAAATCCGATCAGCTCTGCACCGCCGACGCAGATAAATACGGCAAGTGCTACAAGAAATGCATTTAACATTTTTTCTTTCCTCCCTTTTTTGTGCTACGTTTTATTTATTCAGTGGATGTCAGTCAAGCTTGTCCAGTATATCCTTCACAAGCTTCTGCTCATCATTGGGTACCTGCTGCATACAGGCCTTCGGATCAAGAGCCACCAGCTCTTTCAGTGCCTGCTGTTCTGCTTTTGTCAGCATGATAGTCGGGGTCAGGACAAGCTTCTCGGAAACATCGACCCCATCAAAACGTCCCGTATTTCCTACATTGAGAAATCCGATCTCACCAACACTTTGTCTTATCTTCAGAGCATCCTTTACCGTTCTTGTCAGAACCAGAATACGCATCCTGGATGCCTTCGGATTGTTTAAGATACGAATGGCTTCATCCACCGGTTTGATCAGCGATTTGATTCCGCCCGGTACGGCCATTTTCAATGCCATCTTCTGGGTGTTATCGTTAGCTGCCTCGTCGTTAGCTACCACGATTCCCTGTACAGCCAGCTGTTTGGTCCAGGTCATGGCAACCTGTCCGTGGATCAGACGGTCATCTACACGAAGTGCGGTGATCTTTGCCGTGGAATTGTCATAGGACTGGGGAGCCGGAGCTTTTTTCGGTGCGGATTTTTTTGCATACGATGCAGCACCTTCTGAAATCTGCGCAGTATCTTCTTCAGCATTTTTTTCAACTGTGAATTTCTTTTCACCGCCAAGGTCCACCACCTGAAGCTCTTCTCTGGCATCATCGATAAATTCCCGGATCTCATCCTCTGTCACATCGTCATCTGCATCATGACCTGCATCAGGACCGGAAGGTTGGTTCCTGTGATCAGCGTAACATTTTCTTTCTGGCTGTATCCCAGAAGCTTCTGATTTACGCTTCCTCCCATCAGATCTGTGAAAACGAAAATCCTGTCGTTTTCATGCTGTGCGAAATATTCTTCAAACTTTTTCTCCACATTGTCTTCCGGTGTCACATAAGCATCAATGGTTGCGATCTCAGCCATTTTTCCAACGATCAGCTCTGCTGTATAACGAATGCCGGAGGCCATTTTTCCATGTGTGGCGATCAGAATCTGTTTCATCTGGTATTCACTCCTTCTGTACTCTTTCCCTTTGGTTATGTACCTAACCTTTATGTTCACACTATAGCATCAAAGTTAGGCTGTGTAAATAGGTTATGTACATAACCCATCATTGCAACAAGTTCAAAATCATGGTTTTGTGCAGGTTTCACATAGAACAGCAAATGTTTATTATCCACATCTTCAGCACGAACCTACACAGGATAACTCTTTTACGATTTCAGGTAAATTTACAAAAAGCCGAAAATACTCTGACTGTCAGACACTGACAGTTCCCGTATATTTCGGCTTTTGATATCTTTATATCTCAGATTTTCTGTACTCTTTCTCTGTACTCTTACTATATTGAAAGTCCCGATTTTCTGTTTTTCACAGTTCTGCAGTGACTTCTCGTATCTACCCCCCTGATCAGATCAGTACATTCTCTGCAGACTTACTTTTCCTCATGCTGCGGCTGTACAGATCTCCTGGGGATCAGCGTGACCGGAAGCATGATCTCATTTTCACGCTCTTTTTCCACTCCATTGATCCGTTCCATCAGAATTTCCACTGCAAGAGACGCCTTCTGCTCCACATTCTGACTGATAGTAGTCAGACGAGGCACGGAAAATTCCGCATAGCTGATGTTATCGTATCCTGCAATTCCGATTTCCTCCGGAATCTTTACTCCACGACTGCTGAAAAAGCTGATAGCCTCCAATGCATAGAGGTCCGACAGGAAAAACAGTGCGGCCTTTGGTTTTTTCCGCTGGAGCAGCCACGCATAGCTTTCTTTTCGTTTGGCGTAGTTCATTCCAAGAGCAGTAAACTGCACCTTCTGCTTTTTCTTTGCAAGATCCTTCGCCGCCCGCTGAGCGCCCATGTAACGAAGATGATCCACACCATTATCACGGCCTGCACAAACCTGGATATGCTCATAGCCGCATTCCAGAAGATATTTTGTCATAAGATAGCCGCCACTTTCGTCGTCCAGTCCGATATTCAGGACATGGTTTTCCTGGCCTGCATCAAGCTCACCATATGCATCAATAGAAACGATCGGTTTGTTGATCAGCTGATAGATTTTTTCGCAGTTGCTTTTGCTGAAGGAAATGGCAATAACACCATCTACATCCCAACCCATGACCATCTGGAATATCTTATCTGTATCCTTTGCGGAATACAGCATCAGATAATATCCCAGTTCCTGCACGTATTTCTCGATAAAACCGATGATCTTTCCATAAAAAGGATCTCCGATGATAGAATCCTTGAAGTCTTTATGATAATTGATCACAACTGCGATCAGCTGGGATTTTTCTTTATTCAGAACTCTCAGTCCCATTTTCTGGACATACCCCATCTCCCGGATAAGATTCTCGATCTTCTGAATATTGGCAGGAGATACTTTTTTTGTTTTTCCATGTATGACGTTGGAAACAGTTGTTGTACTCACGCCTGCTCTTTGCGCGATTTCCTTAATCGTTGCCATTATCTTTCCTCCAGAGATATTTCTGTGCGGAAGCCACTGCATTGGCTCCGTCTGAAACAGCAGTTACTATCTGGCGAAGTGCCTTGGTACGAATATCCCCCGCTGCAAAAACCCCAGGTGCGCTGGTAACACCCTCCTCTCCTGCACAGATATATCCATTTTCATCCAGCTTGAGCTGGTCCTTTACAAGTGTCGTATTAGGAACGATCCCCACAGCAATGAAAACACCTTCTGCGGTCAATTCCCTCTCTTCATTTGTTTTTATATTACGGATCTTAAGACCGGTCACTTCATCCTGTCCCAGAATCTCAAGGGGAACACTGTCCCACACCATTTCTATATTCTCACAGGCAAAGACTTTCTCCTGAAGTGCCTGATCTGCTCGAAGCGCATCACGGCGATGAACAAGATATACCCTTTCACAGAGGCCGGAAAGAAAAACTGCATCCTCTGCTGCCACGTTTCCTCCCCCCACTACCACTGCGGTCCGATCCTTATAAAAAGCTCCGTCACAGGTAGCGCAGTAGGAAACACCAAGGCCGCTCAGATCATCCTCTCCCGGGATATCCAGCTTCCGGTGCTCTGCCCCAAATGCAAGGATCAGGCTTTCGCCTGATATTCATGCTTTTTTGTACGAATCGTCTTGATCTCTCCGGAAATATTTTCCAGGGAAAGAATCTTCTCTCGCTGCGGTTCCAATCCCAGCTTCCGGGCATGTGCCCCAAAGGCTTCTCCGAGATCCATGCCCGATATCCCCGGCATTCCCGGATAATTATCCACCGCATAGGTAGCTGTGACCTGACCGCCCGGTGCAAAGTTTTTATCGATCCATATGGTATTTAACCTGGCCCTGGACGCATAGATCGCTGCCGTGATCCCTGCCGGACCTCCGCCTAAAATTGCAAGATCATAAATATCACTCATGTTATTTCTCCATTTTTGTATATTTCCGCTCACATAATATCATAGATTCCGTAATTTTCCAATATGATAGAACAAAGCGCCACTCTGAAAGGACGTTACTGTTTGCTTCGAGACCATCAGCACTCTCCACATGGCATATGTCTGTAAACAGTAACGAAAGACTGTCGTATGTCTCTTAAAATCAGGAAAAATAAATCTCCTATTTTCATCACTCTGCTTCTTATCCTGGCACTTCTCACCGGCCTTACTGCCGGTTATTTTTCCGTTCACGGGATCACAGAAAACGGAAAATTCGAAGCTTTTTCCGGAAAAGTTTTTCAAAATGAAGTTTCCGGCAGCACCCTTACTCTCCATTATACCCTGGCACATCCGGAAAAACAGGGCATCCGGCGAAAAAAAGCTTCTCTTGGCACTATCCCCACAGATATGAAAAACACATACCAGATCTGCAGCCAGTACGAAAAAAAACTGAAATCCTTCCGCTACAGCCGCCTTTCCACGGAAAATCGACTGACACTGGACTCCATGCTCCTCTATTACCACACAGAAAAATCACTGGGTGACAATTATCTGCTTCAGGAACCCCTTGGTCCAAGTCTTGGTATTCAGGCTCAGCTTCCGGTGCTTCTGGCGGAATATGCCTTTTATGAAGAACGTGATATCACCGACTATCTCACTCTTCTCACCACCATCCGCCCATACTTTCAGAGTATCCTGGAATTTGAGAAAAAGAAATCCGAAGCTGGTTTTTTTATGAGTGATACCACACTGGACCGGATCCTGGCACAATGCAGTTCTTTTATCCGAAACCCCGACAACAGCTATATGCTGAATATCTTTCAGAAAAAACTCTCCGAATACGGAAAGCTTTCCGTGTCAGAGCAGAACGCTCTGGTCCTGACCCACCAAAATCTTATGAAAACAGAAGTCATCCCAGCCTATCAGGAACTTATGACCGGTCTGGAGGCTTTGCGTGGCACAGGAAAAAATGATCGTGGCCTGACTTATTTCAAGGGAGGAAAAGCCTACTATCTCTATCTTCTTCAGAGTCAGACCGGCTCTTACGTTCCTGTAAAGCAAATGGAAAAACGACTCTCCGGACAGCTTTCCGACGAGATCGGCATCGCAGGAACCATACTTCGACAAAACCCGGAACTTCTGACTACTCTCAGCCGGGGAATCACTTTCAGAGAAATAAAGCCTGCCCAGATGCTGAATGCCTTGCAGCAGAAGATCCAAACAGACTTCCCACCTCTCACAGATGTCACCTTTGAGCTCCGCACAGTCCACGATTCCATGAAAGAATATCTAAGCCCCGCCTTTTATCTCACCCCACCTGTGGATACCGGAACCCCCAATGTGATCTACATAAATCCGGCTGCCAGTTACCAGGGTCTGGAGCTTTTTACCACACTGGCACATGAAGGATTCCCGGGGCATCTTTACCAGACTGTCACCTTCCAGCGCCAAAAATCCTCCAACATCCGAAATCTTCTCTGCACCTCCGGCTTTGCGGAAGGATGGGCCACCTACATTGAACCCTATGCCTACCAGTACGCCGCCGATTATATTCAGGATCCTTCTGCCACAGAGCTTGCCAGGATCTCCTGGCTGAACCGAAGCATCAATTTATGCATGTACTCCCTTCTGGACATTGAGATCCATTACAACGGCTGGACTCAGGCCGAAGCTGCCAGCTTTCTGAAAGCCTTTGGTATCGAAGACAGCGCCGTTGTCTCCGAGATCTACCAGTATATCCTGGAAACCCCGGGAAATTATCTGAAATACTACTGGGGCTACTTAAGCTTCTGGACTTACGCACTTCCGAACAGAACCGCCTTGGCCAGGACTTTGATCTGAAAGCTTTCCACAGCCAGGTACTGAAGATCGGTGGTGTACAGTTCCCTGTGCTGGAGAAGTATATTGATGCGGAATTGAATTCCATTTTTTATTCCAACCCGGCAAAAAACAATTCATAAAAATCATCCTCACCCTCAAGCATCGGAGAATTCTCTCCGCCGCCATTGGTACTCCTCTTCATCGCTGCATAAAATTCCTCACCAGCTGCGATCAGATCCATCTCATAAACCGGAACCCCAAGCTCCCGGCACTTCTTACAGAAAGCAGCCAGCGGCTCTTTCTCCCTGCGGGTAGCAAGCAACATCTCCCGAAGCGCCGTCCCTGCGGGCCTTTTCCTTCAGATTATCAAGCATCTCCACAACTTCCATCAAACTCAATCCCCCTTCACACAGCTTCTGAACAGCACATCCAGTTCCGGAATCTCCTTTTTCAGAGAAACCAACTCACCATTCCTGGTAAAACAATGCTTCGAGGAAGCCTCTGTACAAACCTCACTTCTGGTCACATTAAAAAACTCATAAGCCAGCTCCAGAACCACACCACTGTACTTCTTCACCGAAACTGAAATCTCCACTACATCATCAAAAAGCACCGGCTTCTTATAAGAAACCGAAACCCCTGCAACCGGAGAAACAATCCCCCGCTTCTCCACCTCACCATAACCAAAGCCCAACTCCTTCATGAAATCGATCCGGGCCTCTTCCATCCATTTCACATAATTGGAATGATGGATGATCCCCATCTGATCCGTCTCATGATACTGTGCCTTACGCCTGTAAACACCCATGTTTATATCCTCTCTTCTGTAAAAATCTGACATTTGTCACCAGTAACAAAATATCCTCTTTATTTCTCACAAACCATACTCTTTATACAACTCCCTGCAAGCCTCCGCACTGTCTATGATTTTCCCAATCTCATCCATTCGACCATCCGCGATCAAACGATTGATCAACATCCTCATCCTCGTTTCTCCAATAGCCTCGCCCTCTGCTTTTCCTTCTGCTTTTCCAATAATTTTCCCACGTGCTTCTCCCAGCTCAAACAAGCGTTCCGATTCCAGCTGTAAAACCTTTCCACCCATAATTTCATCTACTCCATCATCGTCCGAAAAACATCATCAAATATAGTATTATTGGTCATTAACACTCCTACTGGTATATACGAATTATACCACACAAACAAAACATGAAAACACCATAAACCAGCTTTTCACAAAATACACAGTAACAAAAATGGAAAACGCTTCAGAATCCAAAGCTCCGGAAATGTCCATACAGACAAAAAGATCTTATAAGATATACCAACCCCATCACTACCAGGCCGACAGCGAAGCGCCTCAGCCATCCACTCCGTCAGGCCAC
>ENA-OQBT01000230-OQBT01000230.1-human-gut-metagenome-genome-assembly--contig:-NODE-230-length-38829-cov-14.266963_pt1 | contig 38829 bp, 39 predicted proteins | sample MGYA00242749_ERZ504557 | MGnify/ENA primary metagenome ERZ504557 (study PRJEB26092, sample SAMD00036243) | human gut metagenome | host: Homo sapiens | study: EMG produced TPA metagenomics assembly of... | reverse complement strand
CACTCACCCGGGCTTGCCGGCAGCTACCACAACCTGCACATTTCTGCCGAGCGACGACGCGGGCGTGATCGCATTCCTGCGTCAGACTCCGGCCGAACTGACCGGTACCGGCAAGGCAGATACGATGATCGTGATCGTGAACCTCGACGGACACAACGCGCACCAGTCCATTGTGCACATCGAGCTTGGCGACTTCGGTTTCGCCACCGACAAGCCGCTCAAGGTGCATGATGAGCTGACCGGCCGCGACTTCGAATGGGGTTACGACAACTACGTTTCGCTCGCCCCTTGGGCCGACGTGGCACACGTGCTCACCGTAGTCGAAGACTGATTGAGTCTCAATCGATCTGATTAATCTCGGTCAGCTCGACTAGAAATTCGTTTCGATTCATACCACAATACCGGTTCCACTTCGGTGGAAAGCGGTATTGTGGTTACTGATAATGCAAACTGCCCAATCTCAAGGAGAAATGACATGGCAGAAACCTTCAACGTCGTGGTGGAAATTCCGCGCGGCTCCAAGAACAAGTACGAAGTGGACCACGAGACCGGCCGCGTGTTCCTGGACCGCACCCTGTTCACTTCCATGGGTTACCCGGATGACTATGGCTACATCGACGGCACTCTGGGCGAGGATGGCGATCCGCTCGACGCGCTCGTCATGATCCCGAACTCCGTGTTCCCGGGCTGCGTGGTGGAATGCCGCGCCGTTGGCCTGTACCACATGGTCGACGAGGCTGGCGGAGATGACAAGGTGCTGTGCGTGCCGGCTGACGTACGTTTCGACGGCATCAAGGATGTCGAAGACGTTTCCGAGTACCACAAGGCTGAAATCAAGCACTTCTTCGAGCAGTACAAGGCTCTGGAGCCGGGCAAGGAAGTGCTGCCGGGCGATTACTGGACCGGTGCCGCCAAGGCCGAGGAAGAAATCGTGGCCGCCCGCAAGCGCCTCGAAGAATCCGAGAAGTGATTTCCACGCCTTTCTAGATAGCTTTAGGTAGCAATCCAAGGAAAGCCCGTTGACGTACGCACTCGCACACGTCAACGGGCTTTTGCATACCTTCCAACGTCCAGATTCCGCCAGTCACTGGAAGAATCCTCCCGCAAACCAGCCCCTCAGCGGGCAAAAACCTCCACTCACTGGAACAATCACCCCACTAACACGGCTTCCAGCGGACAAATTCCCCCAGTCACTGGAAGAAAATGCCCGCAAATCAACTTCTCAGCGGGCAGATTCCTCCACCGATTGGAGGAAAACGGACAAAACCATACCCTCCAAGTGTCCAGATTCCTCCAGCGAGTGGAAGAAACAGCCCGCAGACGGGATACACTCATACTGCACGCGCATATTCGCCGGGGCCGCTATAGTGGAACACGTAATTCACGGCATGCGAACAGTATTCGCAGAATTCAAAGCCCGCTGGCTGGCGCGGCAGTTCTATGTCGGTACCCCTAGGCGTAGGCGGACGTGAGACTCCGTCGAGGCCCATCCCGTGGGAAACCGGCGGGATGAACCTATATACCAGCTATGTTGATTCAAACATTACTTATTGCCGTTTCCGTATCGATGGACACATTCGCCGTTTCCATCGGCAAAGGTCTCACCGTCAAAAAACTACGCGGCCTCGACGCGTTCAAAACCGCCCTCTGGTTCGGCGGATTTCAGGCGCTTTTCCCACTGCTCGGCTATTTCGCCGCCTCCACGTTCAGCAAATACGTGACCGCCGTCGACCATTGGATCATTTTCGGCCTGCTCGCCTCATCGGCGGCAACATGGTGCGTGAAGCATTCGAAGAGGATGAAGAGAACGCCAAGGAAACCGCTGATTTCGATTGGAAGCACATGCTTCCGCTCGCCGTGGCCTGCAGCATCGACGCATTCGCCGTCGGCGTCAGTTTCGCATTCATGTCGTTGAACATTTGGATTTCAGTGATCATCATCGGCATCACCACCGGCCTGTTCTCCGCAGCCGGTCTGTATATCGGTCGCGCGTTCGGCTCGCGCTGGCAGAAGCCCGCACAGATCGCAGGTGGCGTCGTGCTTATTCTGATCGGCGTGAAAGTATTGCTGGAACATCTCGGATTCCTCGCATAATAATCGCAAATCAGATATACAAATAAATATACAAACTTACAGTAAAAGCCCGTAATCGCACATGATTATGGGCTTTTACATTACCGCTTGCCGCAAATACTTGCGATTATTTTCCTGCGCTTTCGCGTTTTCTCGCGATTGCAGGAATCACACTATTAGAACATGACGGTCGCGTACGATGCGATACCGACCACAATTCCGGAAATCATAACCGGCAGCAGCGCAATGCCGATCCACGGATTCTTGGATTGCGGATCGGGATCGGCATCACGATTCCACCAATACGAACACGCGTCAAGCGCGATAATCAGCAGCAACGCCACAATCACCGCAACAGCCCACGCCGTCGTCGAGCCATAATCGGTGGAAGCCGCGTTTTCGCCGGAACGAATCGGCAGCAGCGTCGATAGGAAGCACCAGCCGCGCTGCCAATCATGGCAACGCCTTCCACAACATTGTGCGACAGCGAACGAATCAGATGCGTACGGTTCTCACGCGCCATCTGACGCCCGAACGAAACCACAATCAGCAGGATCAGCAGACCGCCGACGCCGGCGATCCAGCCTTCCTGCATCCAAAACGTGTCTTCGTCACCCAAACCGGCAGGGAAAATCGCACGTCCGAGCATCATCGTCGTGGCACACACCACGGAAAGCAAGCCCGCAATCACGGAAATCGCATGCCCCGCAACACCATCGCGGAACGGGTTGAACACGGCAAGCAGCGCAATCATCGCCACGGAAGCCACAACCGTGAACGACACGATTGCGGGCTCTTCCGCATTCCCATAGGAAATGCCGGGAATCAGAGCAAGCACAACCAGCACCACATATGCGGCGATTTGGACGGCAAACACCTTGCCGAACGAGGCTTTCTGAGCCGACTTGACGGCAACTTTTTCAGAGGCGGTCATTTCGTCCCCTTTTCATGATTTTCCATAATGTGGTCATTACGTATGCGATACCATTAAATGTAGCCGCAAGTGTCCACATAGTTCAGATAAAATTAATGAAACGCCGACAACACACAACAAGAGTACAATCGCGGCAACGATACAAAACCAGTACAAGAGACAAAGGGAGCTAACGTGACGGATCTGACGCTTATGACGTTCGCTAGCGACCCAGCTACCGTGCTTCCTTCTCTGGCGCTGCTTTCCCACCGCGTACGCGTGCTACCAATGGACGCGGCAAGTCTGGTGAAAATGCCGGAAAACACCATTCTTTTTCTGGATGCGCGAGATGATCTGGCCACGGCGAAAACATTGTGCCGCCTGATTCATGCATCCGGACTGTCCACGCCGATCGTGCTCGTCCTCACCGAGGGTGGCTTCACCGTGGTCAATTCGCAGTGGGGCATCGCGACGTGGTGGTGGCGTCCGCTTCCCCGGCCGAAGTTGAGGGGCGTCTTCGCTTGGTATCCGAGCGCGGCAACTCGCCGGTCAATGCGGTTTCCGGTTCCGGAGAATCGGGCGTGCAGAACGAAGACGGCATGATCCACTCCGGCGACCTGGTGGTGGACACCAACGGCTATACGGCAAGTCTGCATGGGCATCCGATCGACTTGGCATACAAGGAGTTCGAGCTTCTCAAGTACCTCGTGCAGCATCCGGGACGCGTGTTCACCCGCGCGCAGCTGCTGCAGGAAGTGTGGGGCTATGACTATTACGGCGGCACCCGCACCGTCGACGTGCATATCCGTCGTCTTCGCGCCAAGCTGGGCGGCGAATACGAGCATGTGATCGGTACCGTGCGCAATGTCGGCTATCGTTTTGATCCTCCGGAAGAAGAGGAAGGCGAGGCGGCAGCCAAGGACGCCGCAGCCACAACGCTTCGAGCGAAAACTGATTGTCGCACTATTCGCATTGCAAGCATTGCCTGCGATTTGCGATGCTTGCGATTGCCACGATACTTGCGATCTGACTGTCGGCTATCTCACTTTCGTACGCGCGATTGCATATTCATGCGACGGTAGACTGGTGCCATGCCCCGGGAATCGAAACAAGCGCGACTGTCACGCATGCATCAGGAATACGCCGTATTGTGCGAGGAGATTCCGCATCCGAAATGCGCGCTGAATTTTTCAAACCCGTTTGAGCTGCTGGTGGCGACCGTGCTAAGCGCGCAAACCACCGACAAACGCGTGAATATGGTCACACCGGAATTATTCGGCGAATATCCGGGACCGGCCGCACTTGCGAGCGCCAATCCCGAACACGTGGAAAGCATCATTCATTCCATCGGATTTCATCATACGAAGGCAAAGAACATCATCGGACTTTCTTACGCATTGTGCGAACGGTTCGACGGCGAGGTGCCGCAAACCATGGATGCTTTGACAAGTCTGCCCGGGGTCGGGCGCAAAACCGCGAACGTGGTGCTTGGCAATGCTTTTGGCGTGCCGGGATTCCCTGTCGACACGCATGTGATCCGTGTGACCGGGCGGCTGCGCTGGCGTTCGGACTGGGCGAGCGGCTCCCCCGACCCCAAAGCCATCGAACGAGAGATCACCGCCTGCTTCCCGCCCGAAGAGTGGACGGACCTGTCTCACAGGCTGATATTGCATGGTCGTGCCATATGCCATGCGCGCAAGCCCGACTGCCTCAACTGCCCCCTTAACGACACCTGTCCGAGCGCATTCGCAGCGTAACGCGCATGCCCGCTGTAGCCTGTGCCAACTAGACTCAGCACCATGGAAGACACCATGGAAGAAGAAAACGGGCGGGAAGCCAAGCTGAAAGCCGAAATCACGCGATGGCTGATCTTTTTCGGCGTCGCCATCATGCTCAGCGTCATGACCTGGCTGGGCTGGTCGCTGACGAACCGCAAAAATCCGATTACCTCCTTCACCACGCTCGTTTCCGACTCCTCCGTGGCCATCGGCATTCAGGGCAGCGCGCCGGAATCGCTCGACATCCGCACCGAACAGGGCACCGCGCTGGAGCAGGCGCTGCTCGAAAACGTGTACGAAACCCTGGTGTCACGCAGCGAAACCAACAAACTGCAGCCGTCAATCGCGAAATCATGGCAGATTTCCGACGACGGACTGACCTACACGTTCACGCTCAACAGCAACATGACCTTCGCCAACGGCCATAAACTCGACTCGTCCGACGTGGTCTGGTCGCTGCAAAACGTCATCAACAACAATTACGTGGGATCCGACCAACTTGGTAGTCTCAAGGAAATCACCAATCCCGACGAAAAAACGGTGGTCATCACCCTCAATCAGCCGAATCCGTGCCTTCTGCGCGCGTTGAGCGGGCGTGCCGGCATTGTTTACGATGAGGAAAGCACGGCGAATTACGGCAAGAAAGCCGTGGGATCGGGACCGTTCACCGTGGAAGCCTCGTCGAAAACACAGATCGTGCTGCAGCGCAACGACTCGTATTGGGGCACCAAAGCCGCCGCATCGCAAATAACGCTGTATTACTACGCTTCCGAAGATTCGCTGGTCAGCGCCATGGAAGCCAAGAAAATCAGCATGGCATTGCCGTTGAGCGCGTCTGCCGCCGATGAGCTCAACCAGCAAAGCGGCATCAACTCCGACAGCGGCATCAGCTTCGACAAAGTGATGCTCGCCTTCAATAACGGCACCGAAAGCCCGTTCTCCGACGAGCAGATCCGCAAAATGACGAGATACGCCATCGACGCGCAGACCATCGCCAAAGACGCTCCGGACGCCTATTCGCCGCTCGGAGGCCCGATAAGCCCGCTGGAAGACGGGTATGAGGATCTGAGCGAACTGTTCCCCTACAATCTTGAGCAGGGCCAGCAGATGCGCAGCTATTTCGGCGCATACTATATCGCCGATATCGATCTGCTGGTGCCCAAGGAATATGAGCAGATCGGCAACACCGTGAAATCGGCGATCGAACAGCTCAATATCGGCGTCAATCTGGAAGTGCTCGATTCCGCGGCGCAAGTCACGGAACGCATGAACGCGGGCACCTACAATATCGCGCTCACCACCATGAGCGGCGAAAACGATGCGAGCGTATTCACCGACGGCCAGAGCGTGTTCCATTATGAGAACGGCGATGTGCAGCAGGCATATGCGGACGCGATGGCGGCCACCAATGATGACGATTATCAGGCACGCATGCGCACGTATGCACGCGCCGTCAGCGAAAACGCGGCAAGCGACTGGCTGTACACGCGCAAGAATTTCATGGCGGTAAGCGACCAATTGCAGGGATATCCGAAAAATCTGACCGACCGTCTGCTGCCGTTGAGCAGAGTGAAGTTGCAGTGATTTTCCCGCGATTGTCAATCAATCGCCGAACACTGCGGACAATCCGTGTGTTGCGCTGATTTTCTTGCGATTTCGGCATTCGGCTGCAGTTCCGTAAGTTGTCACATTCGCTTTCTAGACTAGCGTTTATGACTGAAAGCCAAGATACTACCATCAACGCGAACCTCACGCCGCTGCCCGACAAGGTCGGCGTGGACGGTCTCGAAGACAAGTGGCGCGAAGTCTGGGACGAAAGCGAAGTCTACAAGTTCCAGGGCACCCGCGACCGCAAGGCCGTGTATTCCATCGACACCCCGCCGCCCACCGTTTCCGGCCACCTGCACGTGGGCCACGTGTTCTCGTACACGCATACCGATGTGATCGCGCGATTCAAGCGCATGAACGGCTACGACGTGTTCTACCCGATGGCTGGGATGACAACGGCCTGCCAACCGAACGCCGTGTGCAGAACTATTACGGCGTGCGTGTGGACACCTCCCTCAAGTACGATCCTGATTTCGTGCCGCCGTTCGAAGGCACCGATGGCAAGAAGATCGACGCCAAGGATCAGGTTCCGATCTCCCGTAAGAACTTCATCGAACTGTGCGAGAAGCTCACCGCCCAGGATGAGAAGCAGTTCGAGGCGCTGTGGCGTTCCCTCGGCCTGTCCATCGACTGGACGCAGACCTACCACACCATCGGCGAGCACCCGCAGCGCGTGGCCCAGAAGGCGTTCCTGCGCAATCTGGCCCGCGGCGAAGCGTATCAGAAAGACGCTCCGGGCCTGTGGGATGTGACCTTCCAGACCGCAGTGGCCCAGGCCGAGCTGGAATCCCGCGAATATCCGGGCTTCTACCACAAGGTGGCGTTCCGCTTCGAAGACGGCACTCCGATCTACATCGAAACCACCCGTCCGGAACTGCTGGCAGCCTGCGGCGCACTGATCGCGCACCCGGATGACGAACGTTACAAGCCGTATTTCGGCCAGTACGTCTACTCCCCGCTGTTCCACGTGAAGGTGCCGATTCTGGCGCACAAGGCCGCGGAAATGGACAAGGGCGCAGGTATCGCCATGTGCTGTACGTTCGGTGACGTGACCGACGTTGAGTGGTGGCGTGATCTGAACCTGCCGCTGCGTTCCATCATCCAGCGCAACGGACGCATCGTGATGGACACCCCGGACTGGATCGAAGACGAGGAAGGCAAGCGCGTCTTCCAGGAAACCGCCGGCAAGACGACATTCTCCGCACGCAAGATCATCGTCGACGCACTGCGCGAATCCGGCGATCTTGACGGCGAACCGACTCCGACCAAGCGTATGACGAACTTCTACGAGAAGGGTGACAAGCCGCTCGAAATCGTCACTTCCCGCCAGTGGTACCTCAAGAACGGCGGCACCGATCAGAAGCTGAACGCCGAACTGATCGAACGCGGTCGCGAACTGAACTTCCATCCTGATTTCATGCGCGTGCGTTACGAAAACTGGGTGAACGGCCTGAATGGCGATTGGCTGATCTCCCGTCAGCGCTTCTTCGGCGTGCCGTTCCCGCTGTGGTATCCGGTGAAGGAAGATGGCACCGCCGATTACGATCATCCGATCGTGCCGAGCGAGGACCGCTTGCCGATCGATCCGACCGACGATGTGCCGGAAGGCTACAGCGAGGACCAGCGCGACGTGCCCGGTGGCTTCACCGCCGAACCTGACATCATGGATACGTGGGCGACCTCGTCGCTCACCCCGCAGATCGTGACCCGCTGGGAAGAGCCAGGCGAAGAGAACCAGGCGATTTTCAACGCCACCTTCCCGATGGATCTGCGTCCGCAGGGTCAGGACATCATCCGCACCTGGCTGTTCTCCACCGTGGATCGCGCGCATCTCGAGAACAAGTGTCTGCCGTGGGCCAATGCCACCCTGTCTGGATGGATTCTTGATCCGGATCACAAGAAGATGTCGAAGTCCAAGGGCAACGTAGTTGTGCCAGACAAGCCGATCAAGCAGTTCGGCGCCGACGCGGTGCGTTATTGGGCCGCTGCGGCACGTTTGGGCCTGGATGCCACCTACGACGAAGGCCAGATGAAGATCGGCCGCCGTTTGGCCATCAAGCTGCTCAACGCCACCAAGTTCGCACTGGCCATCGGCCGTGAGGATGAGAACCACCATGTGGGCGCTCCGGCAACCGCAAGCTGGAACCCTGCCGACGTGACCGAGCCGCTGGACCGCGCAGCCATGGCCAAGATGGCCCTCGTAGTGCGCGAAGCCACCGAAAGCCTCAACAACTACGAGCATTCCAAGGCTTTGGAAGTCATCGAAAACTACTTCTGGCAGTTCTGCGACGATTACATCGAGCTGGTCAAGAACCGCGCGTACGGCACCGCAGACTCCACCGGCCATGTGCCGAGCGAGAAGGCCGTGAAGTCCGCTCGCACCGCGCTGGGACTGGGCTTGGATGCCTTCGCACGCCTGCTGGCACCGTACCTGCCGTACGCCACCGAAGAAGTGTGGAGCTGGATGCATGAGGCGAAGGCTCCGTGCACCACGCCGCATGGCCGAAGGCTGAAACGTACGATGCGGCCGCAGCAGCCGTCTCCCCGGAGCTGCTCACCCATGCCGGTGAAGCTCTGGCCGCGCTGCGTGGCATCAAGTCGAAGGCCAAGGTTTCGATGAAGACCCCGATCCTTTCCGTGCAGCTGGGCGTTTCCGATGAAGCGCGCGAATCCATCGAAAGCGCATTGGGCGATATCGCCGAAGCCGGTCGCGTGGTCGGACGCATCTCCTTCATGGGAGCGGCCGCCGCACTGAAGGCCGTCAAGGAAACCGCCGAAGCAGCCAAGGAAGCCGTCAAGGAGGCCAAGGCTGATGCCGAAGCCGCCATCGACGTGATTGTGGCCGACAGCGAACTTGGAGAGCCGCCGGCTAAAAAGCCGAAGAACTAATGGCAACTGTAGGTGAAACCGGCAGCCTTCGTGGCAAAGCCGTTCACTTCACCTACAGACAGTCCACAGGACTGTCTGCTTAACGGCTCAGCCGGCTAAAAAGCCTAAGAGGGGATCTTCCACGATTGGAAGGCCCCCTCTTTGTGTATCTGGATCCTATGTTCATACATTTTTATAAAACGGGAACTGCAAGCAGATATTGAGATTGCGCGGCCTTAGCAGGCTGCGATTGCACAGGCATATCCGGATACAGCTTCTGCAAAGCCTGCTGCAATATTTCGGCAGCGGCCGCAATTTCAACGGTCTCGTCAATCAAATCGCTATTATCAGGCACAATCAACGTGCGATTTCCGGAACCAGCAATGCCGTATGCTGCAATCGGCAACGCACTTGTCATCAACATTTCGGAAGATGCGGTTTTTCCTGTTGTTCCAGTATTTTCAGATGCGGAATCTACCGAATCGCCATCGCTGGATTTCTTTGATTCCACTCCCCCGACTTTCGCAACGTTCTTCGACGTGGTATCGGCAGCCGCGCCAAATGACGATCGCAGGCCGCCCGCGTAGCTCATCACATCATCCATGCTGATGGCGTTCTTGTCGTCCACCAAGCTGGCCGCAGTACCGTCGGAAGCGTTCTGCTGATTGGCCGCATCCGCCTGCGCGCGTTCCTCTTTGCGTTGGGCCTTGATACGCGCCCGCTCGGCACGGCCCGCAAGCGACGTCTCCGAAGCCGAGGCAAGTCCCATAGACCCCTTCAACGTAACTTCCGAACCATCGACAGTATCGTCGGAACTGGTCGAATCATCACCTGCATCAAGCTGATCCGCAAAACGAAGCACGATCTGGTGGAACGCACTGGCCTGACCCGTGTGCTCGCTCGCATCCGCCAACGCCTGCATCGCATCGTCAACCTTGCTTGAAGCCGACTTCAACTTCTCATTGCCGTCAATGCTGTTGCGCACATCCGCAATCGCCTGAGATTCCAAGTTTTGCGCCGAACCTGCGGAAGCCCCCAATTCCTTAAGCCGAGCGGTGTACGCGTCGGTGAAATCCATGGAATACGGAATCATCGCCGAAGAAAGCTGCGACTGGCCGGCACTGTAATCCTTGGCGCCACGCTGCTGCTCCTCGCCCGCACGCTTGTTGAGTTCCGCCACCAAACCGGATGTGCCACGCTGTTCGATGGTGCGAATCACCTCGTTCACCGCGTCGGCGGCACCCGTATGTCGGTATGCGGCGCTCACATCGTTGACCGCGTTGGCAGATCGACCACGGACTGCGCCACCGCAGTATCGCCGTTCAATTCGGCCGCGGTGCCGAGAATGGCGGTAAGTTGCGTGGTATCGCCAATCGATCCGGAAAGATGCGTCGTATACGAGCCGACGTACGCGTCGATATACCCGTTGAACGCCTGCTCATGTTCCTGCTCACGCTGGGCGATGGTCGTTTCGGCAAGCTCCTTTTCATGATCGCGCAGTTGTTCGAGCTGCGCGATGAGCTCATGGTTGCGTTGCGATCCGACATTCGTCAAACCATCCACCAATGTGGATGCGCGATCGGTCAAACTGGTGAGATTGCCATAGCAGCCAGTTCTTTCGGAATCGCAGGCAACAGCGGCGACAGACAGCGAACTCATGGTGAAGTTTTTCGCAGTCACATACGTATGAATCGTAAGATCCTCACCCGGCTTGCCTACCGCAGCGACCAATGTCGACGAATTGCCGGCAGACACAAGCACGCCTTCGTCTGAGGTCGCGTCATTGCCGACGCGGTTGGGAATGGTGAACGCGACGATCGGCGTCAGATCAGCCGTTTCCTCCGGTCGTTCCGATTTCAGATCGATGCGGATGCCGACCACGCCCGATGCACCGGAAATCTTGGATGCGCTGACGGTCGGACCGTCCAAAGTAAAGGTCGCCGTTATATCCCACGGCAGTTCCACACGCTCTTGCGGCACGCGCTGCGAAGACGTCGCGCCTCATCTGCATTCATGTCCGTATCAGTTGCAGAAGCGGCGTCACTCGTCAAATACAAGCGGCCCGGCTCATCAACGGACTCATATGCGCTCATCACATCGTGCGAGGCCACCGCCGAGACGTACTCGCCGTTCCGACGCACCGCATCAACCACATTCGAAACCCCGACCGCGCATACGGGAGCCGCCGAAACCAGCGTTACCGCAATGGACGCAGCCAGCATGTGCCGCAGATGGACACTCGCCACACGCATATCACGCTCACCACGCGTGCTATCGGCATGATGGGCACAAGATGCACGAAACGCAACAGAACGACGCATGCCGAGCCTCTCAATCGCAATCAAAACAACGTTCCAAAGCAATCAATGTAGCGCGCGGCATGCCCCGGCAAGAAACGATTTCGCGGAAAACAGACAGGTCAGGCGAATACGTCGAGCGCACCCGGATCGACGCCGTTCTCGGCGATGCGCTTATGCCTGCGCTTGGCTTCGGTCACCACGAATTCGCGATACATTTCGGCGATGTCGGGATCCAACCCGGCATCGACAGCAATGCGGTGCAACCGTTCGATCTGGTAATCCTCACGCTTGTAATCGGCCGGCGCGAAACCCGCGCGGGCTTTCAGCACACCCACTTGGGACGTGTATTTGAAGCGTTCCGCCAGTAGGGAAACGATGGCCGTGTCGACATTGTCGATCGACTGGCGCAATGCAGCGATTTTCGCCACGGCATCGGCGACCTCGGGATTGCTTTGCGCGGTGCCCGCATCGATGACGGTTTCGGTTTCATGCTCTTCTTCTGGCCGAAGCCAGTCATGTTCGCTATCGCTCATGCGTACAAGACTACCGCGCGCATGTCACTTGGAGAAGTACCGTTGCAGCACAATCGTGGTTTCCGTGCTCACCGGCACCGTTTGGTGGATGACGTTCAGCAGATCCTCAAGCTTGCTTGGCGAGGCTGCGCGCACGGTCAGCATGTAGCTGGGTGACCCAGCCACGGAATCGCACGACATGATGCCTTCGATATCCTGCAATTTGGCGGGAATCTCGGCTTCCTTGGAATAATCGATCGGCGTGTGACCGCAATGTAGGCACGTACGGCGAGGCCACGCTTTTCATCGTCGATAACGGCCTTGTAGCCGAGAATCACATTACGACGTTCCAGTTTCTGCACGCGCGATTGCACCGCGGAAATCGACAGTCCCGTAGCGTCCGAAAGCTGAGACAGCGTAGCGCGGCCGTCTTTCTCCAGCATGCTGAGAATGGTCTCGTCGATATCGTCGAATTGGCCCACGCTCGCATGCGTGGCGTCGGGTTCGTTGCCATTGCCCGTCATAGATGCCCCTTTCCAACAAGCATTCTGCATCAGTCCGGTAGGACCGACTCCCCTATGCAGCTCACGTTTCCGTCCATTACCATACCCACCCCAACACACAATCCGTCAACTGCATTTTCGTAACATTTCCAACGAATTTCGATTTTCATCATTTTTCTCCTATTTTTTTCATATACCCCCTATATAGCAATACTATTTTCGTCTTTTTACTTTCGATTTCGTATTTTTTCGTGCGTCGATTTTTACATACCGTATGTCCACAACGTGATCATCCACATTGCCGAATCGTGCGGAACTTTCGAAAAACAATCGAAACGCATTCGAAAGTAGTTGAAAACTGCAAAACGGAAAAACAGCCAAACAGAAAGACAGCCAAACAGAAAGACAGCCGAACAGAAAGACAGCCGAACAGAAAGACAGCCGAACGAAACAAAAGGGCCGCATGGCGATTGTCATACGACCCTTGGATACGTAACCGCAGATTGCGATTACCTGCGATTAGCTGTTGCCGTTATTCGCGGTATTGCCGCTCTGCTGGATCAGCGACGCATGAAATCACGGTTGGTCGCGGTCTTCTTCAGACGCGGCACAAGCGTCTGGTAAGCCTGCTCAGGCTCCAGACCGCCAAGCAGACGACGCAGACGGTAGATGATCGGCAGCTCCTGCGGATCGGTGATGAGTTCCTCGCGACGGGTGCCGGAAGCGTTCACGTCGATGGCCGGGAACAGGCGCTTGTCTGCCAGTTCGCGGCTCAGGCGCAGCTCCATGTTGCCGGTGCCCTTGAACTCCTCGAAAATCACCTCGTCCATCTTGGAGCCGGTTTCCACCAGTGCGGAGGAGATGATGGTCAGAGAGCCGCCGTTTTCGATGTTACGAGCGGCACCGAAGAACTTCTTCGGTGGGTACAGCGCCTGGGCATCCACACCACCGGAAAGAATACGGCCGGAAGCCGGAGCGGCGATGTTGTAGGCACGGGCCAGACGGGTCATGGAATCAAGCAGCACCACCACGTCCTGGCCAAGCTCCACGAGACGCTTCGCGCGTTCGATGGCGAGTTCGGCGACGGTGGTGTGGTCGGAGGCCGGACGGTCGAAGGTGGAGGAAATGACCTCGCCCTGCACCGTACGTTCCATATCGGTGACCTCTTCCGGACGTTCGTCCACGAGCACGACCATCAGGTGGACTTCCGGATTGTTGGTGGCGATCGCGTTGGCGATGTTCTGCAGGGTGATGGTCTTGCCGGCCTTCGGCGGAGACACGATCAGGCCACGCTGGCCCTTGCCGATCGGCGCCACGATGTCGATGAGGCGGCCGGTGAGCTTGTTCGGCGCGGTTTCCTGCTTCAGACGCTCCTGCGGATACAGCGGAGTGAGCTTGTTGAACTGCGGACGGTTCTGTGCGGCCTCCACGGTCATGCCGTTGATGGAGTCGATGGACTGCAGCGGCACGAACTTCTGACGCTGGTTGCGGCGGTCGCCCTCACGCGGGGTACGGATGGAACCGTGCACGGCATCACCCTTGCGCAGCCCATACTTCTTGACCTGGCCCATGGAAACGTACACGTCGTTCGGACCCGGCAAATAGCCGGAGGTACGCACGAAAGCGTAGGAATCGAGCACGTCGACGATGCCCGCGACAGGCACGAGATCCTCTTTCGGCTCCTCGTGACGCTGTTCGCGTTCAACATTGCGATCCGTGCGCTCGTTGCGCTCGACGCGATCGTTACGCTCGTTGCGATCATTGTTACGGTCGCCGGTACGGCCACGACGCTCGTCACGCTCGTCATAATCGCGGTCACGGCCACGCAGGCGACGGCCACGACGATCCACGCGGTCACCCCTATCGCTGACGCGACCGCGACCACGACGCGCGAAATCACCGTCTTCAGCCTCGTCACGACGTTCGTCATCATCACTGCCCTGCGAAGGCAACGTGGCGAGAATGTCATCAAGATCGCGCACAACGTCCTCATCCTTCGGCCCTTCCACCGCACGACGGCGACGGCGCGGCTCAACGTCGGACGCATCATCCTTACGATGGCGACGACGATCATCCTGCTTCGGCGAAGCATCGTCCAATCCCAGTTCGGCCAGCAGATCGGTGGCAGCGTCCGCATCACGGCGGCGACGGCGTTCGGAGCCTCATCGATGCTGTCCAGGGCGTTCACCGCGGCCATGACATCGGCCGCCTCCTCGCTCGTCGGAGCCTCAGCCTGCTTGCGACGGTCAGCACGCTCGGTGCGCTCGGCACGTTCCGTCTGTTCGGAGCGCTCCGCACGCTCAGCGCTATCAGCACGTCCGGCAAGGGTCTTCCTAACGGTTTTGGCCGTCTGCTTTTCGGACTGCTCAGCCTCGTTGGCTTTGCTTTCGGCAGCCTCGTTGGACTTGCCGGATTCCTCAGCCGTGTTCGCCGCGACCTCAGCGTCTGCGGTTTGGGCTTCAGCAGGAGCCACCGGAGCGGCCGGTGCAGCGGACTTCGGAGCTCGCACGGTCACACCGGCAGGCGCTTCACCGCCGGAACGAGCGGCCTGAAGCGTCGCGATAAGTTCCGGCTTACGCATGGTGGAGGTGCCGCGAAGGCCCATCTGCTTGGCGAGCTCCTTGAGCTCAGGCAGTTTCATGTCTTCAAGATTCGGGCTGGTTGCCACTGGTTTTTGCCTTTCCCCTAGCTTTCGCAAGCACACGCCTGCAACAGCTGTAAAAAGAGATACGGAAATTTCCGCCACTGAAAGTCCGCCGCGAAATATCACGGTTTTCGAACTTCCCTAACCATACAACGTCATCCAGACCAACGCAACGTAGGCGTGCCAACGTATTCATGCCAATCAAGCATTCAAGTCAATGACAAATCGCAAATCACAATGCGAAAGACCCGCCATGCGATCACATGACGGGTCTTTCGCTTTACCACATGCTTTACAGCAACAGGTACAGGTCTTGCCGGAACCTACTTTTCCTCGTGATAGCTCTTGTCGGTATTGACGGACCATACGTTCTTCTTGGACGTCTTGCCGTTCTTGATATTGCCGACGGCCTCGATTGCGGTGGCCATGGAATGATCCATGTTGTTGTAACGATGCTGGCCGTTGCGGCCGACGCAATACAGATTGCCGAAGGAATCGAGGTATTCCACGAGCTCAGGCATGCGATCGTAGGTGTCAAAATATGCCGGATACGCCTTCTTCACGCGCTCACGATGGGAGTCGATCACGTCTTGCGGACCGTTGATGATCTGCATGCGCGTAAGCTCCTGGATGGCGAACTTCTTCGCTTCCTCGTCAGACATGTTCCAGAAGGAATCGCCTTCTTCGCAGAAGTATTCAAGACCGATCCACACGGTGTTGTCAACGTCCTTGACCAGGTACGGGCTCCAGTTGTTGAAGATCTGCAAACGGCCGACCTTGTAGCCCGGATCCTGCACGTAAATCCAGCAATCAGGCACGATCGGCGGGTTGCCGAGGGTGGGAATGTCGGTGGTGTTCGACAGGCGCAGGTGCTTGACGAGCAGACCAACGGTCACGAAGTCGCGGTACGGCAGGCCGTTGGCGATTTCGGTCATGTCCTTCGGCGCGGGCTGGCTGGAAGCGTCCACGGCGTTGATGAGATCCTTGACGGGCATGGAGGAGATGAAGTCGTCCGCGGCCATTTCGGTGCGGTTGCCTTCGGAATCCTCATATACCACGGATGCGATCTTGCCGTCGGCCTGGCGAATCTCCACCACGTTCGCGTCGGTGATGACCTTCACGCCCGCGGCCTCGCAGTTGGCCTCGACGGTTTCCCACAGCTGGCCCGGACCATACTTCGGATACCAGAATTCCTCAATCAGCGAGGTTTCAACCTCAGCATTGCTGCGCTTCTTCGGCAGGAGCTTCTGGAACGCGTTCTTCAGCACGCCCATAATGCTCAGGCCCTTGACGCGCTGCGCACCCCAATCGGCGGAAATCTGGGACGGATGGCGACCCCACAGCTTCTCGGTGTACCCCTCGAAGAACATGGAATACAGCTTGCGGCCGAAACGATTGATGTAGAAGTTCTCCAGATTGTCTTCCGGCAGCTTGTGCACCATGGACTTCAGGTAGCTGAAGCCGGCAACAAGCGTAAGCTTCGGACCATGGCCTTCAACGTGTTGGCGCTCAGGGAAATCGGGTAGTCAAAGAAGTGGCGGTTCCAGTAAATACGAGACACGCGATGACGCTTAAGCATCACCTTGTCTTCGACTTCCGGATCCGGTCCGCCCGGTTCCATATCGTGCTCGCGACCGAGCTTCTTGTCATCATAGCTTGGCGCGCCCTGCAGCGGCAGGACCCCCTTCCACCAATCCATGATGCGTTCGTCCTTCGAGAAGAAACGATGGCCGCCAATATCCATACGGTTGCCATCATGCTTGACGGTGCGGGAGATGCCGCCGAATTCGCGGGTCGCTTCCAACACAGTCACGTCGTAGTTCTCGGAGCCACCGTCCTTGACGAGCTCCCAAGCGGCAGTCAGGCCTGCAGGGCCACCGCCGATAATCACCACGGATTGCTTTTGCGTCACTTTGAGGTCTCCTTATGAAAACAAAAATCCCTGATAGTCTACCCGAGGGTAGGGAAACGAACACCGCAACTTGTGCGAATGCTTACAAAATCAAGCCAAGTCAGCCGGATATACGGCTATCGCATCATGCAAAACGCAATCATCAAACCGGCCGATGCACGACCCGACTGCGCGGCCAAAGCGCGCAACCACATTACGCAATCCAACTACGCGACCAGCAACCGCACAACTGGCAACCGCGTGACCGGCAACTGCGCAACTAGATGGAATCAGGAATGTCAATATCGGTTTTCTGCACTTCCTCAACATTGACATCCTTGAACGTGACGATACGCACGTTCTTGACGAAACGACTGGAACGATAGACGTCCCACACCCAAGCATCAGTCAGGCGCACGTCGAAATACACGTCCTGGCCTGCGGAACGCACATTGAAATCGACTTTATTCGCCAAATAAAAGCGACGTTCCGTTTCAACAACATACGTAAACAGCTTGATTACGTCGCGATACTCCTTATACAGAGCCAGTTCCGCGTCGGTTTCGTAATTATCGAGATCCTCGGCGCTCATCACTTACCTTCCGTATCGCGCTTGCGACCACGACCAAGCGTGCGCCACCAAGCTTCCTTCGACGTCTTACGCTCGCCCGCCGTGTACGGCCAGCTGTTTTCGGCATCGGCATCGCCAGTAACGGACTTGCGATCATCATGCTCGCTTTGTCGCGCAGGTTCCGCGCCTTCCGCGTCCTTCCGCACAGCCTCGGCCACGTCACCAGCACCATCGGAAGAAGCTTTCTGCACGGATTGCGCAGCTGCCGCGGCATCGTTGACATCCGTACCTTCCGCATCATGCTTCGAAGCATTCTTCTCATTCAGTCGGATGGCAATGGAATGCTCGCGCGCGCTCAACGCTTCCTTGACGCCCGGATTATCTTCGATCACATGCATGCCGAACGCGTCAAGCGAACGGATCGGGTCGAACTCGTCAACCAGCGTGTCCATAACGATCAGATCCTGGTAACGGTTCTGCGAAGCGTTCCACAAGGCGTCGCGCGAACGACCGGACGGCACGAATCCCAACGACTGGTACACGGACACGGAACGCGTGTTCTGCTCGGGCACGGCAACCCAAATGCGATGCATGCCAAGGCCTGCCGGTTCCGGCGCAAGTCCGTACGTCATCACGCGCGGCATGATGTCACGCGAATAGCCACGGCCGCGGTAATCCTTGCCAAGCACCACCTGAATGCGCGCGGAACGAGCCCAACCGTCAATATCGATCAGGAAAATCATGCCAATCACATTGTCGGAATTCGCGGCATCGATCTCGCCATCGCCATCATGGTCGGCTTCGGTGATGATGGACCATGCGATCGTGCGACGCGACTCCGGATCCCCCACACCGGATTCGGTCGGCGTTTCGCCTTGGGACCATGCCACGGAACGACGCACCCACGCATGCACCGCGCCACGCTCGGCAACCCGATCCTTGCCGGTGATTCCGGAAGCGCCGATGTACGCCCCAATGGCGTCCATACGTTCAAGATCTTCGATCACGGACGGACGCAGATGCACCATCTCGCCCTTGATAGACGGAATGACGATGAGATCCGGCAATTCACGCGACTGCTGGTCCAACTGCTCCTGTGTCGCAGCCTCAACTTGTTCTGGCATTATTCCTGTCCCCTACATCATTGCAGGCACGACCGTCGCCGCACCCATACCGAGGGTATTGTACCCGACTGTATGTCAGCTGTGAATCCGCGCGGCGGCAATCGCTGTACATATTCCTCTACCAGCATAACCTGATGTTGAAGGACATGTCGGCAATCGTAAGAAAATGCGCTTCGCGATTATGCATTCTCTTTCTTTGAAATCCCTTTTCCGGAATAACGAAAAGAAAACGCACGTCCCAAGCTTTTTGGAACGTGCGTTTTCCTGCGATTCAACAATCGGCTGTAATCGTCAGCAATCGTTGTAAACGTTACTTGATCTTGCTCATCACGATCTTGGTGACGGCCTTTGCGTCAGCCTGACCGCGAGTGGCGCGCATGACGGCACCAATGATGGCGCCCATCGGCTTCATATTGCCGCTCTTGAGCTTTTCAACGATGTCAGGATTGGCTGCGAGAGCCTCATCCACGGCCTTTTCGAGAGCGCCGTCATCAGACACGACCTGGAAGCCATGCTTCTTGACGACCTCATCCGGAGTGCCTTCGCCAGCAAGCACACCGGCGACGGTCTGCTTGGCCAGCTTGTCGTTGAGCTTGCCATCGGCGATCAGCTTCTCAACCTCAGCAACATCGGCCGGAGCGATCGGCAGCTCTTCGAGGCTCACGCCCTTGTTGTTGGCTTCACGGCTCAGCTCGCCCAGCCACCACTTCTTGGCACCTGCGGCGGTGGCACCAGCCTTGACGGTCTCCTCAAGCAGATCCAGAGCGTCGGCGTTGAGCACGTCACGCATCTCCAAATCGTTGAAGCCCCACTCGCCCTTCAGGCGGTTGCGGCGCTCGCGCGGCATTTCCGGCATCTGAGCCTTCATCTCTTCGATGTGCTCCTTGGTGATGTGCAGCATCACCAGATCCGGATCCGGGAAGTAGCGGTAATCGTCGGCATCGGACTTCACGCGGCCGCCTGCGGTGGTCTGCGAAGCCTCATCCCAGTGGCGGGTTTCCTGCAGAATCTCGCCGCCTTCGCTCAGAATGGCCGCCTGACGGCGAATCTCATACTGAATGGTCTTTTCAATACCGCGGAACGAGTTCACGTTCTTGGTTTCGGAACGGGTGCCGAACGGATCGGACGGGCTGTTGCGCAGCGACACGTTCACGTCGGCACGCATGTTGCCCTGCTCCATGCGAGCGTGGGAAATATTAAGCGCACGCACGATGTCGCGGATGGCGCGCATGTAGCACCGGCGATTTCCGGAGCACGATCGCCTGCGCCAACGATCGGCTTGGTCACGATTTCGATCAGCGGAACGCCTGCACGGTTGTAGTCGACCAGGGAGTGGTCAGCGCCTTCGATACGGCCGTCAGCGCCACCGACGTGGGTGTTCTTGCCTGCGTCGTCTTCGATGTGGGCGCGTTCGATCGGCACACGGAACACGGTGCCGTCTTCAAGTTCCACATCAAGATAGCCGTTGCCGTTGGTCGGCTTGTCATACTGCGAGATCTGGTAATCGCGCGGCATGTCCGGGTAGAAGTAGTTCTTACGCGCGAACTGGCTCCACTCGGCAATTTCGCAATGCAGGGCAAGACCCAGCTTGATGGCGTAATCGACGGCGGTCTTGTTGACCACCGGCAGAGAACCCGGCAGACCAAGGCTCACCGGGGTGAGCTGGCTGTTCGGATCGCCACCGAACGAGACTTCGGCCGGGCAGAACAGCTTCGTGGTGGTGCTCAGCTCAACATGGGTTTCCAGACCGATGACCGGATCGAACTTCTTGACGGCATCGGCGTACTTCATCAACTTTTCAGCCATTTTGTTTTCTTTCCTCCGATGCTTCCTACTTGTTCAAGCCGTCGAGCCACGGGGTCTTCAGGGACTGCCAGATCGGACCGTTCCAGTCTTCCTCGAGAGCCGCCTCAAGTGCCGCGGCAGGCTTGTACATGGCCTCGTCACGCTGCTGCGGAGCGAGGAACTGGAAGCCAACCGGCAAGCCGTCGTCGCTCAGACCAGCAGGAATGCTCATGGCCGGAACGCCTGCAAGGTTGGCCGGAATGGTGGTGATATCGATGGCGTACATGGCCATCGGATCCTCGGTCTTCTCACCGAACTTGAATGCGGTGACCGGGCTGGTCGGGCCAACAAGCACGTCGACCTTCTCGAAAGCCTTCTTGAAATCGTCGATGATCAGGGTGCGCACCTTCTGTGCGGAACCGTACCAAGCATCGTAATAACCGGCGGACAGGGCATACGTGCCAAGATGATACGACGCTTGACCTCGTCGCCGAAACCGGCTTCACGAGTGTAGGCCATCATGTTGGCGGCGGTCTGCGGAACGCCTGCCGGCGGCATGACGCGCAGACCGTAGCGCATGCCATCGTAGCGGGCCAGGTTGGAGCTGACCTCGGACGGCATGATGATGTAGTACGCGCCAAGGGAGTACGGCAGGTGCGGCAGAGACACTTCAGTGACTTCAGCGCCCATCTCCTCAAGCTTCTTGACGCCTTCGTTGAAGCGTGCCATACGCCCGGCTGGAAGCTTCGCCGCCGAGCTCCTTGATCAGGCCGACTTTGAGGCCTTCAGATCACGCTTCATGCCTGCGCGGGCGGCTGCCACCATCGGGCGAGGGCCTTCCGGAATGGACGTGGAATCGCGCTTGTCGTGGCCTCCGATCACTTCCTGCAGCAGGGCCGCGTCGAGCACAGTACGGGAGCATGGGCCGATCTGGTCGAGCGAGGAAGCCATGGCGATTGCGCCGAAACGGGAGACACCGCCGTAGGTCGGCTTGACACCGACGGTACCGGTCAGCGAGCCCGGCTGACGGATGGAGCCACCGGTGTCGGTACCCAGGCGAGCGGGGCTTCGAATGCGGCCACGGCAGCTGCGGAACCACCGCCGGAACCGCCCGGAACACGTTCGGTATCCCACGGATTGTGTGTGGTCTGGTAGGCGGAATGCTCGGTGGACGAACCCTGAGCGAACTCATCGAGGTTGGTCTTGCCCAGCAGCGGCATGCCTGCAGCCTTGAGCTTCTCGATGACGGTAGCGTCGTACGGAGGCACCCAGCCTTCGAGGATCTTGGAGGCTGCGGTGGTTTCGATGCCCTTGGTGACGATCATGTCTTTGATGGCGATCGGCACGCCGGCAAGTTCCGGCAGCTGTGCCTTTTCCTCATCGGACTTGGCATCGAAGGCGTCGGCCTGTTCGAGAGCCTGATCGCCGGACACCTTCAGGAAAGCCTTGATGCTCGGCTCGGCGGCCTCGATGACTTCGAGATGCGCTTCAACCAGTTCACGGCTGGAAACTTCCTTGGCCTTGATCTTAGCCGCCATCTCGGCGGCGGAAAGCTTGACGAGTTCGCTCATGTCACTCCTCCCCCAGAATGCGCGGTGCAACAAACATGCCGGCCTCGGAAACCGGAGCGCCTGCGGTCGCCTCTTCCTGAGTCAGCGGGGTTTCCGGCACATCCGGGCGCAGGTAGGCTTCCAGCGGAATCGGGTTCGCGGTTGGTTCCACATCGTCGGTAGCGACTTCCTGGACCTTGTTGATGGATTCTGCGATGACGTTCAGATCGCCCTGCAGACGGGTGATCTCCTCGTCAGTGAGTGCAATTCGGGCCAAATCGCCAGATGCACGATTTCTTCTTTGGTGAAAGTAGGCATGTCCCTAACATTAACGCGTCTGTGTGACGAGCGCCCGCCCATTTCGTCTCGCCCGGCAGCCCCACCACGCTCCCGCCCTACCACCCCACCAAAGTCCCAATTTCCCCGGCAGCCCACACTCGCATGCCGCCCGGCAGCCCCACACTGCATGCCGCCCGGCAGCCCCACACGCTAACCGCAACAGCCCGCCGCACCAACACCCCAGCTCTGTCAGAGTCCCAAATCCCCCACCCACTGGAACAAAAGGACGCCAAACGCTGTTTCACCGGGCAAATCCCTCCAGACACTGGAGGATTCTTCCCGCCAACAAGACATCCACAGTCCAAAACCTCCATCCACAGTCCCAAAACCTCCACTCACTGGAACAATCCGGGCCCAAACCAGCCTCTCATCGTCCCGATTCGTCCACCCGCTGGAAGAATCTTCCCGCTGAACGCTCTGTTGGAGTCCGGATTCCTCCAGAAGATGGAAGGATCCTCCCGCGGAAGGCCCCACTAGAGGCCAAAATCCTCCAGTCATTGGAACAAAACGGACACTAAAAGCAATACAACCGTCTAAAAACCTCCAGCCACTGGATGAATTCCCCACTAGCGCTTCGTCAGAGCCCCTATTCCTCCACCCAATGGAAGAATTCTCCCGCAAGCCAGCCATCCACAGTCCCAATACCTCCACCCAATGGAGGAATCTGGACTCTGAACGGCATCCCAATACTTAAAAATATCCAACCAATAGAAGAAAACAACAAAAATTCACACAAAACAAGCGGATACAAGCACTTATCTGCAAAACAACCACCCAGTTATCCACAAAACCCGTAAGTTATCCACAGACACGCCCGAAACAGCATCCTCTATCCACATTTGCCGATCGCACTTCCATAGCAGAGCCACAACAAGGTAACGTCAAATCATGAAAGCATATCCTCAAATCGATGCGCTGCTCGATCAAACAGAAAATGCGCAACGATGCGCACACAGCAGTGACCCTCTCATCCAGAAGGGACTATATCGCAGATACCGCGCGGGAGATTTGGCGCGCCCATACCCAGGGCTATTCGCCCGTGCCGAATATTGGAATCAGCTGAACGAGCCCGAACAATCGTTGCACGCGGCCCGAACCCTCAACAGGCTCCACCCCAACTGGGTTTTCGCAGGAATAACAGCCGCCGCAGCCCACGGATTCGACCACCCGCGATTCCTGCACCGGCAAGGACTGACCATAACATTGCCCAATCACGGATCATACCGGCCGCACGACAAACTCAATATCATCTACAGCCCATATCCCAGAGAAAATGCGGTACTCGCAAACGGAATCCATGTCACTAATCCCCCTCGTACCTTATTGGACTGTGGACGGACGTTAGAGTTCATCTATTCCCTGCCGATTTTCGATGATGCAGCAGCAGACGGAATCGAAGAAAAGCAGATCTTGCAGGAATGCGCACGCACGACACTCGATTGCTCGCGCATCTTCAAATTGTTGAGATATACCGACGCAGGAAGTGAAAATGGCGGTGAATCTTTTGCTCGGGCAGTCATGATTGAAAACGGTTTTGCGGTTCCTCAATTGCAAGTCTCCTTCGCCGACTCGCTTACGGGAAAACAATTTAGGGTCGATTTTTTATGGCGCACAACCGATGGACGTATTATTGTCGGAGAACTTGACGGCACAGCAAAATACGTTGATCCGAAAATGACTGATCGTAGGAGCATCCAGGAGACCGTTCAGGCCGAGCGAGAACGCGAGCAAGCGCTTTTTCGCGCAGGAGTTACGGAAATTGTCAGATTAACTTTTGACGATGCAGTCCAGCAAAAACCGCTGATTGCGAAACTGCGGCTTGCTGGGGTTCCTTGCGTTTCATAGGGTAATCATCTGCGGGAAGATTCCTCCAGTAAGTGGAGGAATCGGAACGTTGAGAAGCTCGCCACCGGGAAGATTCCTCCAGAGGGTGGAGAAATCTAGACTCTAGCAGGGCACTCAGCGGAAAGATTGCTCCAGTGGGTGGAGGTTTTGGGTCTCTGGTGAGGCTTTCAGAGGGAAGATTCCTCCAGCGACTGGAAGAATCAGGACTCTGACAGGCTTGTTAGCGGGAAGATTGCTCCAGTAAGTGGAGGAATCTTCCCGCAGAACACCGTACTAAAGTCCCAACCTCGCCAGTCACTGAAGGACTCACCCCGCCAGACGCCCCACAGGAGACCCAAAACCTCCACCCACTGGAACAATCATCCCGCTGACAGAACTCCAATCGTCCCGATTCTTCCAGTCACTGGAGGATTTTGGACGATAGGAGATGGAGGTTAGAGCTGGGGAGCGGCGTGCTGGGAGATCCATGCGTGCATGGAAACGGCGGCCGCGGCTCCGGCATTGATGGAACGCACCGAACCGAACTGGGAGATGTAAACCACATCGTCGGCCAACTCAAGCGCTTTTTCGGACAATCCCGGGCCTTCCGCGCCAAACAGCATGAGGCAACGCTTCGGAAAACGGTACGTTTCCATCGGCACCGCACCCGGAATAATATCAAGCGCAATAACCCGCGCCGCCTTCAACTCGGCAATACGCTGATCAATCGCAGCCAATTGCGCCATGCAGGTAGGCTCGAATCCATTCCCAACGCCGCTTGCATCCGAAGCATCCGTCGAAATGCCAGATGGAGCGCATCCAGCAACACGGCCTTCAGCCAACAAAGCATCGCTTACGCCGCATCGTTTCCAGCTTCCACATTTTTTCCCGCGCTTTCATGCATACGAAATGCGATGGCGGCCGCCTGCGATTGCGCCGCCGCGATTTCTCCGGCAATGCGCAGCTTCCAGCATTCGACAAGTTCGGTTATGGAAGGGTGGTTTTCGACGTGCTGGTACAGCTCCGTCATCAGCGACCCCTTGCGATTCCACTTGTGCGGTCCGACGATATGCACACGTTTCGCTTGGAATGCGTTCGCCGTGCGCACCATGGATCCGATGTTGAAATCGTGCGTCCAGTTTTCCACGGCGACTTCGAAATCATGGCGACCGCGAGCGTCAAGATCGGCTTTGATGGCCGCGACCGCCCAGTAGCGATACTGGTCAAGCACGTTGCGACGATCGCCCTCGTCAAGCAAAGACGAGTCGAATCGGCGATCATAATTTACAGATTGCGGATCATCCGGACGAGGCTCACCCGGATGTGTTTCGGCCCACGGCCCTACACCCACCTCGCGAAAGACCGGCTCGCCAGACGCTTTCGCTGCAATATCAATGGGATGAGGCTGATGCACGCGATTCCTCCTTACGAACCTCGTATCGCCAATGGCTGGTCAACAGGATACCTAGTGAAGCTCCGATTCCTTGAACACTTCAACGAACGGCAGCTCGGATTCAGACCCATCCACCGGATTGATGACCTTGATCGTCGGCTCGGTCATGTCAACGCCGCCGATCAGCGAAGCGATGGCAAGCACCTCGCGCCCTCGTTCTTCACCACGGAGAAATCAAGGCTCAACTCATTGCCATTGCGCAAGGTAACCAAAGAGGACGTCTGTACATACGACTTTTCAGACAGCCAGGAATCCAGCAACACCACGCGCTTACCCGCGATCGACGGTCCCTTAATGGACGGATACACGAAATCCATCACAAAACCGTTGAGATTCTCACCGCGCGAAGCGGCCGCCTGAATCATGGCGGACACCAGCGGAACCGCGGCCGCGGTCAACGCGCCCACGGCGTCGAAATCATCCACGGAATAGCCGGATTCTTCCAACGCGTCCAGCAGAATATGCCCGACAATCGAAGCGCCACGATGATCGAACAATACAGAGGAAAGCTCCGAGAACGGCTTGTCGGCCATCTCTGCCTGCAACAGCGACTTCAGCTGGTCACGCGGCTCAAGCATGGCGAAATCGATGTCGCTATGCTCAGGAGCATCGGCAGGCACAGCAACCGGATTGGTCTTACGGAAAGTCTTCTCTTCGATCATACTCCCAGCCTACCGTTTCTACTCGTCAAACCTTACTTATGCCGACACGTATTTAGTCAGATATCACTGTTCACTGGTTTCAGGGGCGGTGAGTTCGCGGACATCGGCCTTTTCTGGCGCGATCATGTTCACGGCTTCGATGATTCTGCTCTGGTCGACGCGCTGCAGCTTTCGCGCGGTGACGAGCACGCGCGACTCCAGCGACGAGGCGAACGCATTGTAGGCACCGACCGTTTTGGTGATGGCGGACCCCAGCTTGGTGGCGCGATCGCCCAACACCGCGAACCGTTCATACAATTCGCGGGACAGGTCGAACAGCATTTTCGCGTCATCGGTCAGGCTTTGCTGCTGCCACGCGTATGCCACGGATTTCAGCACCGCCCATAGGGTAATCGGCGAGGTCAAAGCCACCTTGCGTGCAAACGCGTCATCCATCAGCGTCGGGTCAGTTTCCAAAGCCGCCTGCAGCAGGGATTCGTTGGGGATGAAGGCGATCACAAAATCGGGGGCATCGTCGAACGCGTTCCAATAGGCCTTGTCGCCCAAGGTCTTCACATGTTCACGCACTGCCTTGGCATGCGCATGCAGCAGCTCCGACTTTCGCGTCAGCTCCTCGGGCGTGGCGGTATCGGGAATCTCGCACGCCTTCTGATAATCGGCGTACGGAGCTTGGCATCGATTGGAATGGTTTTGCCGCCCGGCATATGGATGATCATATCCGGACGCTGCGTACGCCCGTCCGCATCAGTAACGACCACCTGCGTGTCAAAATCCACATGTTCCAGCAGTCCCGCGGATTCCACGATGTTCCTCAGCTGCGCCTCACCCCACGCACCACGCACCTTGTTGTTGCGCAACGCGGACGACAGGGCGTTGGTTTCGCGGTCAAGACGAGCCTGCTGCTCGCCAAGGCCTTTGAGCTGCTCGCCAAGCGCACCCATTTCCCGCTTGCGACCCTCTTCGATCTGCGAAACCTTCTGCTGCAGGGCGTCAAGATTCTTCTGCACGGGCGCGAGCGCGGACAATACCTTGCTCTGCTCCTGCAGTTTTCGCTCGTTTTCGGCCTGCTTGCGTTCCGCTTCGGCCGCGGCACGCTCACGCTCCCGCTCCACACGTTCCTGTTCGGCCCGCTGGGCCTGCGCGAGCTGCGATTTGAGATAGGTCAACTGTTGGGCCAACCCTTCCGCCTGCGTGCGGTATTGGGTCACCGCCGTGGACAATTCGCTGATTTCCTGCCGATCAGCTTCGATCTGCGCTTTCGCCTCGTTAAGATCAGCGGTTTTCGCATCACGGGCCATTTCCTGCCCTTTGGAACGGCCCGCAAAAAAGCCGGCCGCGGCTCCAAGCGCGGCCACAACCACCAGAAGAATCACCACAAACACAGGATTGTCGAACATATGTTCTATATAACAGCATGACCAAGACATCTTGGAAGATCAAAGTTCGCAAGACATCCATGCCCAGCTGCATTATGCTTGGAGCCGAAAGCATGCTCACGAACATGCGGCAACGCGAGCACGCTGAATATTCGAGAGGCATTCAAGAGGCAATCCGGGGGTTCGGAAACACATGGGATTCGATTTGTTTATGACGGTGGCGGCGATTGTTGCGGCGGCCGTGGCCACTTGGGCCATCCTCAGGCTATTCCTAAGCGAAAACGATGACATAGCCCCTCCCACCAACGCATCACCGATGACAAGCCCGCCAAGAATCACACCGAAAATCACACCGAAAATCCAGACGAGGCAGCCGGCGCAACACACCGAAGCGACATCGCCAAGAGTCTCGCCATCGCAACCATACTGACCGCTCCCACATTCACCGTAACCATGCTGACATTCGGCGGCATCACACTTCCCCACTGGCTGACCAATCCATGGCTGCACGCCATCATCGCCACGCCGGTCATGTTCTACTGCGCCGCGCCGATGCACAATCGTGGCACCGCCGCCCTGAAAAGCCACACGCCCAACGCGGATTCGCTGCTGTCGCTCGCCATGACCATCGTGTACGTCTACAGTCTGCTGGCGTGCGTGGTGTCGTGGATTTTCCCCGCGGGGTCACGCAATCAGTATTTCGCTTTCGCAAGCATGGTCGCCGTGCTATCGCTTGCGATTTCGCTGATCGCGCAACGCCCCATGGCAAAGAAAGCATCGGAAGGCGATATTCCGACCGCACAATCGCAAGAAAAGCAAGAAATACAATCTCAAGAAACGCAAGAAACACAGCAAAGCATGGATACGCTTATCCAGGCCAGCATCACATATGAGATTCGCACGCGGGTAACGCAGATTACCGCGACCGTGACGATGGTCATCGCGGTGTGGACGTTCGCTTTGTGGCTGATTTTCGGGCTTCAGCCGAAGCTTGCGATCGCCGTGTTGATCGGTGCGACGGTTTTGACGGTCGCAGGCTTGGTTTTGCAGGCATACGACCGCCAACCGTCACGGTAAAACGGTTTTCGCAAAAGAAAATCGCGCAATCGCACGAAAAATGGGCGGACCCGCATGTGCGCAGTCCGCCCACCGTCAACGGTTAGACCGTTTTGTGACTCGGCCAATCAACAGTCAGTCAGGCCAAACCGATCAGCCGAATGACTCCGACCGTCACTTAGCCTCTGCCGAAAAATCGTCGTCAATCTGCCCCGGCGCCCACGAGGAAAGCTCCAAATGGTCGCCGCCGGTCTGATCCACAAGCACGGTGTCGCCGTCGTGCACTTCGCCGGCCAGCAGCATGCGCGCCAACTGGTCGCCGACTTCGGTTTGTACCAAACGACGCAGCGGGCGAGCGCCATACGCCGGGTCGTAACCGGTGTTGGCGAGCCAATCGCGCGCCGAATCGGTAACATCCAGCTTGATGCGGCGATCCGCCAAGCGGGCCGAAACCTGCGCCACCTGAATGTCCACGATGCCGCCGAGCTCTTCGCGCGTAAGCGGGTGGAACATAACCAGTTCATCCAAGCGGTTGATGAATTCCGGCTTGAACTGCATATGCACGGCGTCCATCACGGCCTTCTTCTTGGCTTCGTCATCCAGTTCGGTGTTCACCAGGAACTGCGAGCCAAGGTTGGAGGTCATGATCAGAATCGTGTTCTTGAAGTCCACGGTCCTGCCCTGCCCGTCGGTCAAACGGCCGTCGTCGAGCACCTGCAACAGCACGTCGAATACTTCAGGATTGGCCTTTTCAACCTCATCGAACAGCACCACCGAATATGGGCGGCGACGCACGGCCTCAGTCAGCTGACCACCCTCCTCATAGCCGATGTAGCCTGGCGCAGCACCGATCAGACGAGACACGGAGGCCTTCTCCATGTACTCGCTCATGTCAATGCGCACCATGGCCTTTTCATCGTCGAACAGGAAGTCGGCGAGCGCTTGGCGAGCTCGGTCTTGCCCACGCCGGTCGGGCCGAGGAACAGGAACGAGCCGGTTGGGCGGTTCGGGTCGGAAATGCCCGCACGCGAACGACGTACCGCATCGGAAACCGCTTGAATGGCTTCCTTCTGGCCGATCACACGTTTGCCGAGATAGTCTTCCATGGTCAGCAGCTTCTCGTTTTCGCCTTGCATGAGGCGTCCGACGGGAATGCCCGTCCAGTCGGACACGATTTCGGCCACGGAGTCGGCGTCAACGCGGTCCGGCACCATCGGAATATCGCCACCCAAGCCACCGTCAGCACCGCCTGCCGCACTGTTCTTGGCCGCCGCCTCGTTTTGTTCGGCTTGCGCGATCTCCTTCTGGATGGCCGGAATTTCGCCATAGTTGATGGCGGAGGATTTCGCCAGATCGCCTTCGCGTTCATACCGTTCGGCTTGGGTGCGTAGTTCGTCGAGCTTCTTGCGCAGGTCGCCGATGCGGTTGTGCCCGTTCTTTTCGGCGTCCCAGCGTGCTTTCAGACCGTTGAGTTTCTCGCTTTTGTCGGCGATTTCCTTGTTGAGGTCGTCGAGACGTTCCTTGGCGCTTTCATCAAGCTCGTTTTCCGCTTTCTGCGCGTCGGCATCGTCTTTCGGATTGCCAAGCAGGTACGATTTTTCCATCTTGAGACGGTCGACCTGACGCTGCAGTTCATCGATTTCCTCAGGCGAGGAGTCGAGTTCCATGCGCAGGTGCGATGCGGCCTCGTCAACCAGATCGATGGCTTTGTCCGGCAGCTGACGGCCGGAAATATACCGGTTCGACAGCGTCGCCGCGGCCACGAGCGCATCGTCTCCGATGGTCACCTTGTGGTGGGCTTCGTATTTCGGTGCGATGCCACGCAGGATGGCGATGGTGTCTTCCACGCTCGGCTCTCCTACGAACACCTGCTGGAAACGGCGTTCCAACGCCGGATCCTTTTCGATGTTCTCACGGTATTCGTCGAGTGTGGTGGCACCGATCAGGCGCAGTTCGCCTCGCGCGAGCATGGGTTTGAGCATGTTGCCCGCGTCCATGGATCCTTCGGCCGCGCCCGCGCCGACGATGGTATGGATCTCATCGATGAACGTGATGATCTGCCCGTCTGCGTTCTTGATTTCCTGCAGCACGCTCTTCAGGCGTTCCTCGAACTCGCCACGGTATTTCGAACCTGCCACCATGGAGCCCAGATCAAGCGAGATGAGCTTCTTGTTTTGCAGGGTGGTCGGCACATCGCCGGCGACGATACGCTGCGCAAGGCCTTCCACCACGGCGGTTTTGCCCACGCCAGGCTCGCCGATCAGCACCGGATTGTTCTTGGTGCGGCGGCTCAGGATCTGGATGACTCGGCGGATTTCCTGATCGCGGCCGATCACGGGGTCGAGCTTGCCTTCTTTCGCGGCTGCCGTCAGGTCGGTCGAATACTTTTCGAGGGCTTTGTAGGAGCCTTCGGCGTCGGGACTGGTCACTTTCGCGCCTCCTCGGATCGTTGGCACGGCTTTGCGTAGCGCGTCGGCGGTCACGCCGTATTGTTCCATGATTTGCGCGCTCTGATTCGGCTTTGCCGCCGCGATGGCGATGAGCAGATGTTCGGTGGATACGTATTCGTCGCCCATCTGCTGCATTTCCTTGCCGGCTTGCGCAAGTACTGCGGATAGTTGCCTGCTGACTTGCGGTTGCGCGGTGGTCGATCCGCTGGCGCTTGGCAGCGCGTCCTGCGCTTGGTGCACGGCGGCGCTGATGTTCTGCGCGTTGCCGCCCGCGGCTTCGATCAGACCGCGGATCACGCCGTTTTCCTGGCGCAGCAGCGCGTCAAGCAGGTGCAGGGTTTCGACTTGCGCGTTGCCTGCTGCCGACGCGTTCTGTACGGCGTCGGAAATGGCTTCCTGCGCCATTGTGGTGAACTTCTGTTCCATATCATCCTCCATGGTTCGCGCCGATCGTTCGTTTTTCGCACGGTCGCGTCGACGCATATGTCGTTGTCTGATATGCTCAACCGACTTCACCACCATTCTATTCCCAAAAGTTGAGCCTGCAACACTCAACTTTTGTTCACTAAACGGGAAATCGCGAACAACGCAGCACAAAGGCCGTCGCCCACGAAAGGTGACGGCCTTCATATCTTCAATATGTCAATCAGCAATCGGCAATCAGCCGCGCACCACCACGTTGCGCAGGCTGCCGATGCCTTCGACGTGCACGATCGCCTCGTCGCCCGGATCAAGATGGCCGGAAGCGTTCGGCGTGCCCGTCAGAATCACGTCGCCCGGCAGCAGCGTCGTGAAGCTGGAAATCGCCGCGATCTGCTCCGGAATGCCGTGAATCAGATTCGCCGTGGTGCCGGAAGCCAGCTCGACATCCTCACCGTTCAGCGTGAAGGAGATCTTCGCGTCCTTCCAATCCAAATCGTCGCGGGTCACGATCCACGGGCCGAGCGGGCAGGAGGTGTCGAAGCCTTTCGCACGCGTCCACATCGGGTCAAGTCCCTGCAGGTCACGCAATGTCACATCGTTCACGCAAGTGAAGCCGAGCACGTAATCCATGGCCTGTTCGACCGTCACGTTCTTGGCGATGCGCCCCATCACCACGGCCACTTCCGGCTCGAAATTCATATCGTTCGAGTACGACGGGATCACGATCGGATCGTCCGGGCCGATCACCGACGTGCTCGGCTTGGAGAAGATCACCATGTCTTCCGGAGCGTGCTTGATGTCGGAATGGCCTGCTTCATGCATGAACTGCGCGTGCGCCTCGTAATTCTTGGCCAGCCCGTATACCTTCGACGGGATCACCGGAGAGAGCAGACGAATGCCATCGCCATCCACCGGAAAACGCTCGCCGGTCGGCTTCACACCGGCACCGGCCAGAGGATGCCCCTCAAGCGCTACGAGATAGTCCTTGCCGTCGCTTTCGTCGGTCTGCACGAAAGCGTATTGCGGTACATCATTATGCGAAAAACGTGCGATTCTCATGTCTGCCAGTCTACCCGCAACAATCGTCGAATCGTCCATATCATCGACATGCAACGCCCGACAATCAAAAACATCGAAAAAAAAAACGGGCCAATCACATCATGCGAAGGCCCGTCACAGGAAGAAAACGTCAGATAAAAGCACGCTCGCCGAAAATCGCGGTGCCGACGCGCACGATGGTGGATCCTTCCGCAACCGCAAGTTCCATGTCGCCGGTCATGCCCATCGACAGTTCGCGGCAGGATTGCGTGCCCGGCTCGCCGGATTCGAGAATATGGTCGCGGGTTTTGCGCAGGTGCTCGAATCCCTTGCGGATGGCGGTTTCGTCGTCGACATGCGCGCCGATGGTCATCAGCCCCTGCAATTCAAGTCCGTCCAATGTACCGATTTTTTGCGCGATGCGGATGGCATGCGAGGGATCGCAGCCGGATTTCGACGCCTCACCCGATTCGTTGACTTCCAGCAGCACGCCCACGGTGATGCCGCGCGCCACAGCCCTGCGCGAGATTTTCTCCGCCAAGTCAAGGGAATCAACCGATTCGATGGTGTTGACGACCGGCAGCACTTTGCCGATCTTATTGCTTTGCAGCTGGCCGATCAGATGGAACGGAATATGCTCACCCGCAATAGTGGAAGCGCCGGCATCGTCGGCAACGCCCAACGCGAATCCGCGCTCCCCGCAACGTGCCATCAATCCTTCGGCCTTCGCCATCACTTCCTGCGGACGATTCTCGCCGATCATACGCACGCCAGCGTCGATCGCAGCCATGATCTCACCCACGTCGCGCGTTTTCGTGGCGGCAAGCAGGCGTACGGAACCTGCGTCACGCCCGGCATGCTGCTCCGCCGATGCGATGCGGTCCAGCACACGGTGCACGCCATCGGCGATCTGCACGGCACGCACACCGTCGATCACCTCATTGGCAAGATTCTTATGGTCCATATATGCAGTCATGTTCAGCCTCTTGCGTTCAATCCCAACTACCTCTACCAGAGTAAGAAGAAGCCCGTACGACGGTCTGAAGTGAAGCGATAAAGCGACCGATATCCGTACGGGCTAATAAAACAGACGGCAGTAGAAGGGGGAACTTCAAAGACTCCGTCCGACAGCAACTATATGCAAGATTTACTAAACACGCGCCGAAAAAAACTTTTTTCTTCAAAAAAAATTTTCTCAGCAACTCAAATTCAGCCTTGCGATTCGTCTAATTTGCGTTCCAAAGCATCAACGCGTTCCTTCAACGCAAGCACCTGACACGTCAGCGATCGAATCTGCCCCAACTGCACAGTCACCAATCGTTCCCTGGTGTCGGAAGACAAGGCGCCCGTCGTGGAATTGCTTCTTGCGGCCGCCATAATATCCAGATCCACTTTCCAACGTGCGATATTACGTTCCACACGCTTGCGCCCGATGATCGCAGGGCTCAACCCAGCCGACGTGAAAATCGTGCTCGGCCGCTCGCCATCCAAATATCGGCGCATGCAACTGATCTGAAAATCACGCGAATACGTGATCCGATTTTCCGTAACCGACTCAACCGCCGGCAACGCACGAAGATACTCGACCTCCGTGTTACTAAACTGCCTTTTCGTCATATCGACCCCATTCATCCGACAAAACGGAATACCATTCTCGTGCTCGTAGATTACCATCACAAACGAACGTACCCGAACGGCATATACTACCACTTTAACGTAAGGCTATGGGGGCTCACGCCACCTGAATCGCCCTACGCTAAACCTAGCTAAACCCCAACGTACAGTTGCGTACTGCCACAGTCAACCCACCAAAGGAGCAGCCATGACCGGCCGATTCGCACCAACCCCATCAGGACGCATGCACATCGGCAACGTTTATGCCATGCTCGGAGCATGGCTTTCCGCCCGCAAATCGGGTGATTCCATACGGCTGCGCATCGAAGACATCGACAAGCCACGAGTGTTCCCGGCGCCGCCGAAACATGATGCGCGATCTCGAATGGCTTGGTCTCGGTTGGGATGACGAACCGGTATTCCAGTCGTCGCGACACGCCCTATACCAGGAAGCGCTTGAGCTTCTCAGCAAGCTAAGCTTTGACGAAATCAGCGATATTATCAGTACTGGTTTCAACGATTCCAAGCCCTGCAGCACTACAGCAGGCAACGAAGCAACCACCTCTGAGGCAACACCGCTCATCTACCCCTGCTTCTGCTCGCGCGCCGACATCCGCGCCGCCTCTGCACCACAGGAAGGCGATCGTTTCACCGTGTACCCAGGAACATGCCGACGCCTCATCGCCAGCGAACCGCAGCGTGCGAAACAACGCCTCGCCAACAACGACCGCCACTCGATGCGCATCGCCACCGCCGACACCACCATCACCTTCCACGACGAAGTATTCGGCACCCAGCAATACAACCTCGCCCACGACATCGGCGACATCATCGTGCGCCGCTCGGACGGCATCTACTCCTACCAGCTGGCCGTCACCGTGGACGACCTCGACATGGGCATCACCGACATTGTGCGCGGCCGTGATCTGCTTCGCTCCAACGCTTTGCAAATCTACATTCGCAAAGCCCTTATCAACGCGGGATTCAAGCCTTCCGAACCGACACAGCCCTTCCATCCTGCCGACGGTTCCAATAAACCTGACGATGTGACCATCTCATACGCGCATCTGCCCCTCATCGACAACGCAGCCGGCCAACGCCTTGCCAAACGCGAGCGCTCGCTCGATCTCGGCATACTCACGGCACACGGCGCCACCGCGCAACAGATCATCGGCTATTGCGCATGGCTGCTCGGATTGCAGGGAGACCTGAAACACACCAAACCGCAGCCTATGAGCGCCGACGAAGCGCTTGGCGTATTCAGTTGGGATGCCGTTCGCACCAACACGTCAGACCGCACGCTCGATCAAGGCGAGTTCAACGCATATTTCGGACTGTAGGCCTATTCTGCAGTTTTATTCTGCAGTTTTATTCTGCAGCTCTATTCCGCAATCACGTTCAGCCAATCCATAATTCCGAATCAAGCGGATATTCGTTGATCGCACAGCCATCCAAAAATATGGACTGCTCCTGCATAAGCGGTGCCGCTTGGCCAGCCCCCGCGCACGTCATCTCATTGTCGATATGCCCCAACCGGTGCCCGACCTCATGATTGATCACCATCGTGCGATATCGCGCCAAGTCGCCGCCTCCCGGCATCCACACGTCCGTGCCGGAATTCCAACGATCATCGTTGATAATCACATTGTTGCCCACACGGCAGCTGTATTGCTCCGAACATACCGACGAGAACGTCGGCAAGGTCGACGCTTAGACGAGCACGATATTGAAATCGCAATTGCCGTTCGTAGAAGGTTCGAAAATCGCGCCTGCGCGCCCATCCATGTTCGCTGTTCAGAATACGAAACACGGCATTCGAAAAATCTTCGACTGATCCGACTTCACCATTGGTGACCACACAGTAATGATATTGCACCATGCCATATCCGCTGTTTTGCGCCGTTTGCTGCGCTTTCGCAAGTATTTCGCTTTTCTGATCGTCCATCAGCGCGGCCGACTGCTCGCGAAGCGCTTTGGTGACGGCGTCTTCCTGCGGTTCCGCCGTTTCCTCCGCTGAGGCCTTTGCGTCTTTCGTTTCCGACGATTCCTAGGTTTTCTTCTCTGATTGTTGCGATTTCTTTTCGGATTTCGCGGATTGATCCGTTTTTTCTGAATGTGTTCCGGAATTGCCGATCTGCGCCGTTTTCGCATGTCCGTTCAGTACCGCGTTGACCAGCACGGCATGCACGCTGCACGACGTACATGACACGATGACGCATAATGCAAGAATCCAAGCCACGACGCTTCTGCGGATGCGGAACACTTCCGTCCGTTCCCGGCGGCTCATGGTGGCGGCCGCTTTCGGATCGAGCGCACGCAGAATGGTACGAATTCGCTTCAATCCGGCCTCCTTATAACCCTGCCGTCACGCAGGTGGCAGCATATCTCTTCCGCGGCAACACTACCAGCCAACAGTAGGCATGCAAAAAGCCCGCTTCCCCCGTACCGGAAATTTTCCGAGGAAAACAGGCTTTATGCAACAGTTCTCATATATCAAACGCAACTTATGCGACGGTCAGGCAAACAAGTCACGAATGATTGAATGCGATCAGGCGAACAACTTGAACACGAACGCACCCACGATAGCGCCCAGAATCGGGGCGACAACCGGAATCCAGGCCTCGCCCCAGCGGAGGAGCCCTTGGACGGGATCGGCAGGATGGCGTGCAGCAGTCGCGGCATGAGATCACGGGCCGGATTCAGGCCAGGACCGGTCGGGCCGCCCATGGAAGTCACGAGACCCCACACAATGAAGCCGACCACGATGGAAGCGGCAGCGTGGTCCGCTTCGCCCCACGGCATGGACAGGCAGCACAGCGCCGAACACGAGCACGAGGGTGCCGAAGAACTCGTTGACGAAGTAGTTGATGCGGTCGTTGTGGGCGTCGGTGGTGCAGAAGGTGCCGAGGATGGCGTTAGCGTTTTCGGTGTCCTTATAGTGCGGGTAGTAGGTGATGTACACCACGAGCTGACCTGCGGCGGCACCAAGCAGCTGGGCGATGATGTACGGCAGCACGAGGCTCCAGTCGAACAGGCCGTTCACAGCCTGGGCGATGGTCATGGCCGGGTTGATGTGCGCGCCGGAGACGGCACCGAACATGAGCACCGGGATCATCACGCCGAAGCCGTAGCCCATGGCGATGTTCAGCCAGCCGCATGGTGGCCCTTGGTGTTCTTCAGTTCAACGTTCGCGACAGCGCCGTTGCCGAAGATCATCAGAATGGCGGTACCGAAGAATTCGGCCGCAAGTTTGACAAAAGTCGAGTATTCCACTGCTGTTTCCTCTATTGCTTCTTCTCAATAAGAATCAGATTGATGTCGATTCCGCTCTCGGCGGACAACAGCGTCCAACATTACTCCCCGCACTGGAAGTCGAGCACAAAAAGGCTTGACAGGCCGTCGGCTTGCCGGACAGTCATACAGAAATCGGAAAACAAAAAAGCCTTGGAACCGAAGCTCCAAGGCTTTATCTGTGCCCCCTCAGGGATTCGAACCCTGGACACGCTGATTAAGAGTCAGCTGCTCTAACCAACTGAGCTAAAGGGGCGTTGGTCTTGCGAGGTTTTGTTCTCGCTGAGCACGAGAAGTAAATATACTCAGAATCGAGAAGAATGCAACTTTCGGCGTGTCGCGGTTGTAAAACCGCTATTTTTCAACGATTTCGACAGATTACGAAAATCGCAGAAAACGCGATTCAACCATCATATTTCCTACCTAAAGAGCACAATCAAGGCAGGAAATCACAATTTCTTCACAAATTCAGTTCCTTGCAATCCAGTTGCCCCAAACGCTCCCGCTAATTCATTTGCACAGCCATGCATGAAAACTGACGGTAAATCGCTCTTCTTGAGTGAATCAGCATGCTTCACGCAACACCCACTTAAGGATTGAGCTTAGGTTGCTTCCAAGCACCGTTTCCGCACGAGAGAAGGAAAGTAACGACCATGACGTGCCCAAGTTGCGACAAACCAACTAATGACGGTGGCTACAACTGATCAAATATGAAAATCCCCCTGCATAGCTGTTTTCAGCTGGTGCAGGGGGATTTTCCATGCTTAAGCTCAGACGTATCTCAGTCTGAAGTCATTCGCCGTAACCGCAATGAATGCAGCCATAGCGAATGGGGCCGAATCACTCAGCGACAACCTTCACGGTGAAGGAAGCGGAGATTTCCGGGTGCAGAGCGACGGTCGCAGCGAACTCGCCGGTGGTCTTGATCGGATCCACGGTGATGTTCTTCGGGTTGACGGCAGCTTGGAAGACAGCGCGATGGCGATCTTGTCGGCGGAGATGCCACCGAACAGCTTGCCGGACTCGGAGACCTTGGCGGCGATTTCGACGACGGAACCTCGATGAGTTCCTTGGCGGCAACAGCCTCTTCGCGGGTGGCGACGGCCTTGGCCAGACGAGCGCGCTTCATGGCCTCGATCTGGGCGGCAGCGTTCTTGGACCAAGCAAAGCCGAGGCCCTGCGG
>ENA-OQBT01000229-OQBT01000229.1-human-gut-metagenome-genome-assembly--contig:-NODE-229-length-38844-cov-2.516517_pt1 | contig 38844 bp, 67 predicted proteins | sample MGYA00242749_ERZ504557 | MGnify/ENA primary metagenome ERZ504557 (study PRJEB26092, sample SAMD00036243) | human gut metagenome | host: Homo sapiens | study: EMG produced TPA metagenomics assembly of... | reverse complement strand
CAGTCGCCTGCGCGCTGGCCCAGGCATGGAACTTGCCGACGCCGTCAACGCCGGCAAGGCTACCTAACCGGGCGCTCTTGCCGCCGGCTTTGACATGGGCAAAGGCTCCGGCCCCGTCAACCACATGTGGCAGTATTAAGATTCGCAGCCCAAAACCACTGCAAAGGGGACAGGCACCTTTGCAGTGGTCCTCACAAACATCTCAATCTGTAACAGTTAGAGCCCATTTTCGGCCCACCTGTTACAGATCGAGATACTCAAATTCCGCTGAGAAGATAATCTCGATCTGTAACAGTAACTCGGCAAAATCGACCCTAGATGTTACAGATCGAGACAAACGACCGATATCGACCTAAATAATCTCAATCTGTAACATCTAGCCCGTTTTCGGCCTTACAACTGTTACAGATCAAGACAATCAGACGAATCAAGCCACCGCAAAGGTGCCTTTGTGGTGGCTTGGGGTCGCGCTACTCACCGAGCATGTCCTGGAGCTTGGTTGCCACGGCGTGGCCCAGGCTCTCGTGGCTTTCGGGCATCATGTGCAGATAATCGATATCGCCCGGCTCGGCAAAATCGGCGGCATTCAAAAAGTCGCAGCCAAACTGCTCGGCCACGTGCGCGTAGTACTCGGCAAAATGCTCCGAGGCCTCGGCGGAATGCTTGTCAAAATCGGTCATATATACATCGGCGATCTGCGGCTTGATCTTGATAGGAGCCATCAGCAGAATTCGCGGACAAGGCGCGGCGTCGGTCCACGGAAACGCACGGACGGTGCGAATCAGCGCCATGGCGCCACGGGCGATATCGGAAGCTGTCACGTTAAAGACCGTCTTACAGTCGTTGGTGCCCAGCATGATCACAATGCGTCCAGCGGCTTATGGGCCTCGAGCAGCATCGGAAGCGCGCGAATGCCGTTGAGGTTAGTGTCCAGATGACACATATCGTCGCGCACCGTCGTGCGGCCGTTGAGCCTTCCTCAATCACATGCCAGCCCTCGCCCAGGTCACGCTGTGCCACGCCGCACCAGCGCACATCCTGCGCATAGCGCACCGCGGTGCCATCGCGCATACCAGCCGGATCATAGCCATAGGTGTTGCTGTCACCAAAGCACAGAACGTTTTTCATCGTAAGCCCTTCCTTTAGTAAAAAGCCGACGGGAGCAGCCCTCCCGCCGGCTCGACCTATCTGTCGGCACGTACCGATTACAGGTACTTGCGCCAATCGTCATCGTCCTCATCGTCCTCGGCGGCAGTCTGGGCCTGCTCGGCGGCGCGAGCAGCCGCAGCGCGTGCGGCAACTGGCATAGGACTCCTCGTTGCGCTCGGGGAAGCTTGCCAGCACGTGCTCGAACTTGGCAAAATCCTCATCCCAGCGCGTAGAAGGCACGGCAAAGAACACCTGCTTGACCTTAAAGTCGCCCGATGCGAGCTCCTCGCGGAAGAGCTCTGCCACGGCCTCGGCGTCAAAGCCGTTGTTGTCGCAGCCCCAAGCACCCAGCACAAGCTTCTCGCGACCCAGCTCATCGCAGATGGCAAGGACAAAGCGGATACGTCGCGCAGGCATCCAACAGGGCATCGTCGCTCACGCGATACTCCTGGCGAGCACGCTTGGCGTTGGGCGCGGCGGCCACGATTACGTCGGCATAGGCGTGCACATGGTTGCGGTCGAAGCGCACCGCGGGCACCACCAGCGCACGATTACGGTACAGCTCGCAGTTGATGTTGCGGCGACGGTTCTCACCGTACCACTTACGCTGCTTGTCGAGTACGTTGTACAGGTACGAATCGGCGCACAGCGTGGCCTCCTGGCCCAGGTAGCCCTGGATATAGCCGCCGCCCGGATTGGTAAACGAGGCAAAGGCAAGCACAGCCATATCGCAGAACTGCGCATAGCCGCGGCCGTTATCGAGGATTGCCTGCGTGGCGGAGGCATCAAGCACAGTGACCTGGGGCAGGGCCGGAGCAGCCTTCTCCGCGGGCGCGGACTCAGCCTCGTCGGCCAACTCGGTGGACTCGAGCGCCACCTCGGGCTCGACCGCGGTCTCCACCTCGGCAGCCTTTACCTCGGCAGCGTCAGCCTCCACAACCTCCGCAGCCTGCTCCTCAGCAACCGCCGCCTTCTGGGCCTTGGCCTTCATCGCCGCGACAAAACCGGCAGGCATACCATCGAACTCGCGCACGCCGGCAAGCGAACGCTCGATGTCCTTGGCGCAGGCCTCGGACACAGCCGCCACATGGCGCTCGGCGGCCTTGGCACGCGCCTCGCGCTTGGGATTGGGCTGACCCCGCTCGGTTAGACCTGCGGTTACGGTTCCTGTTGTCGACATCTGCCATACGTGGCCACCTTTCCTGTCGCTGCCGCTATCGGCTTTTTCCCATCCATCATACCCCGCCGCGCACAAAAAAGACGGCCCCGAAGGACCGCCTTTCGTATCGTTTTACCGTGTCCGGCAGGAAGCGTCGCAATGCCGCGCTTTAATCGCGACGGCCGAGGATGTTCAGAATGCGCAGGAACACGTTGATAATGTCCACGAACAGGTTAGACGCCATGAGCACCGCATTGGGCAGCGTGGGCGGCACCGTCGTGGCAACATAGGTGTCGTAGCCAATAAAGCCGGCGAACACCACGATCACGATCAGTCGGTGATGGTCTGCGAGACACCCATGAACATCAGCACGATCTCAACCAGAATCGTGGCAAGCAGGATGCCAAAGCCGATGCCATACACACGCTGGAAGAACTTGGGGAAGGTCACGCCCAGCGCACCGAAGACAAAGGTGATGGCAGCGGTGGCGATAAAAGCGGTGTTGATAGTGGCAGGTCATAGTTGGCAAGGCCAAACGACGCGGTCAGGCCAAAGGTGCTCGCAAAGATCACGTAACCCACGAGCGACAGGCCCACGGACTGCTTGCCCGCAGCAGCCGACATCATGACGATACCGACAATAGTCAGGATAAACGAGCCAAAGACCAGCGGCAAAGCGGCGCCGCTCATCATCATGCGGGCAAACGCCATGGTGCTCGTAAAGTAAGCACCGGCGCCCATGGCGCAAAAGCCCAAGAAGATGAGAGCAGACATGGCGAGATTGTACGCGCGCGGCGACATCTCCTTGGCGCGACTTGCGCCGGTCTCGATGGGGCCGTTCTGATAGCCTGGATATCGTTCATACTTCGTCCTTTCAAAAAGCGCACGACAGCGCCGTAGGTGACAAGATTCCTGCCATTGTACCCGAATGCCGCACGTCCTTACCTACGGCGCTCGCCCTCAAGCGTACGATCAAAGGCCCAGACCCACCAACGCATCACGTGCGCCTGCGAGCCGTCCGCCCGCTCGCGCGTCTGGTCCTCCAGATACAACTCGGTCGCGTGCCCGCCAAAACGCACCTTATATGTTGCCGTACGGATGCCGTGGACCATCAGGCCAAACCCAGTGGTCGAGATAATTTCGTCGATCGTAAAACAACGGCCGTCGACCCAGCAGACGGTGACCGGCACGACCTGTCCGCCCGCGAGGATGCGAGCCACGACGTCCACATACTGCTTGTGCACGCGCCGAGTTTTGCCGTCTGTCTGTCGATATTCCATGCCCTCTATTATCGAACGCATGTTTGTATGTTGTAAAGCGAACAGACTGTGGTTTTGGGGTGTTGGGGCGCGCACGCGTGTCCTCATGGCGTGTTAGCAAAAAGAATACCCGCGGTCAACAGGGCTAATATTCAATTTTAGTGCCAAAAAATTCACTTCTCCCATCAGAACTCGGTAAAGAAACCCACAGGAGGTGATACGATTTATCATGTTTTTGTAACGTGTCTGCAAACTTCGAGAAAGCCCATATATGGACGTAACGTTCTCAACCTTCCTCGGCCAAATTGTGTCGAACCCAGTCCTTGCCGTCACCGTGATTCTCGCGCTCGGCGCCATCTTCGTCAACGGATGGACCGACGCGCCCAACGCCATCGCGACCTGCGTCACCACGCGTTGCATGCCCGCCCGCGCCGCCATTCTCATGAGCGCCGCATTCAACTTCTTGGGCGTGCTCATCATGACGCACTTTAACGCGAGCGTCGCCAACACCATCTCACATATCGTCGACTTTGGCGGAAACAGCACCATGGCGCTTGCGTGCCTCTGCGCCGCTCTGTTCTCCATCGTCGTCTACGGTGCCACGGCATCGCGTTTTGGTATCCCCACCTCGCAAAGCCACAGCCTTATCGCCGGCCTGACCGGTGCCGCTATCGCCCTCGGCGGCGCGAACAGCGTCAACGTCCACGAGTGGATGAAGGTCATCTACGGCCTGGCGCTCTCCATCGGCCTGGGCTTTGTCATGGGCTGGATCCTGTGCAAACTCGTCTCGATTCTGTTTGCCGCCGCCAATAGGCGACGTGCCAATGTCTTCTTTAAATACGCTCAGATCGCGAGTGCCGCGGCCATGAGCTTTATGCATGGCGCGCAGGATGGACAGAAGTTCATCGGCGTGCTCTTTTTAGGCGTGGCCTTCGCCAGCGGCCAGACGAGCGTCGGCGATGCCGGCATCCCCATCTGGATTATGCTGCTGTGCTCGGCCACCATGGGCATCGGCACCAGCGTGGGCGGCGAGCGCATCATCAAGTCCGTCGGCCAGAGCATGGTCAAGCTCGAGAAGTATCAGGGATTCTCCGCCGACCTCGCGGGCGCCGCGAATCTGCTGCTTGCCACCCTTACCGGTATCCCCGTGTCCTCCACCCACATCAAGACCTGCGCCATCATGGGCGTCGGTGCCGTCAAGCGCCTTTCGGCCATCAACTTCGGCGTGGTCAAGGACATGATGTTCACCTGGTTCTTCACCTTCCCCGCCTGCGGACTCATCAGCTTTGTCATGGCCAAGCTGTTCATGATGTTCATCTAGTCAAACCGAGCGTCCATCCGGACCGTAATACCTCGCCCACCCGACTTCGCCTCGAAAGGACCCACTCATGGCAAAGAAACCCGATTCGTTCTACTTCGACAACTACGTTGCTTGCGCCGACCTAGCCGTCCAGGCCGCAGAGCTGCTCACCAAGATTTTCGAGAACTTCGATCCCGCAAAGATTCACGATATGCTCAACAAGATGCACGCGATCGAGCATGCGGCCGACAAGAAGCATCATGAGCTTGAAGACGCCCTGCTCACGGCCTTTATCACCCCGCTTGAGCGCGAGGACCTGGACTGATGAGCTGCTCGCTCGACACGGTGCTCGACCGTATCGAGGGCGTCGTGCAGCGCGTCTACTTCACCAACATCCAGAGCATCCATCCCGATGCCATCGTGATCGCCCACAAGGTGACCGACGCCTGTCGCGCCATGAAGGACCTGATGGTCGAGCTGCCCAACTACCGCAAGTCCAAGACCCTGCGCGAACTCGTCATCCAGATCAACACGATCGAGTCCGAGGCCGACGAGCTCTACATCAACGCTATGCGCAACCTACATGTCAACGGCAAGGACCCGCTCGAGGTTATCGCCTGGCGTGACGTTTACGCCTTCCTGGAGTACTGCGCTGACTGCTGTGAGAATGTGGCCGATGTCGTGGATTCGATTGTCATGAAGAACAGTTAATTGGGGGTACGTGTCCCGGCGGCGAAGGGCCGGCACGTTGCTTTCTCATCTCCGGCTTGCATTGCAGAGTCGTTCGAAAGTAAACCGTGGCCGGCCCTTCGCCTTACATACCACCATTGGAACTTTGGCTGATAGTTTTAACGCAACGGGGGTTTGGCTGAAGGGACCTTTGGTACCCGTTCGGACACTTTGGCCCTTGATGAGCGTTTGGCTGATTGCTGCTTTGGGTACTCTTTGGGTTACTTTGGGTTTGTTTGATTTTTAATTGTTGGAGGGCTTGGTTGTGAGTTATTTGGATTTGGCTCGGTCTCGGTATTCTTGTCGCGAGTTTGAGGACCGTTCTGTTGGGCGGTCGGTGGTGGATGCCATTGTTGAGGCGGGGCGCATTGCTCCTTCTGCTTGTAATAATCATCCAACCCGTGTGATGGTGCTTGATACTCCGGAGCTGTTGGAAAAGGCCACTGCTTGTCAGCCTCGGTTTGCTCGTGATGGGTCTATCTTTGGGGCTCCGCTTATCTTCCTTATCTGCAGCGTTACCGATGACGCCTGGGTGCGCCCTTATGACCAGATGAACTCCAGTGCCATCGACACCTCGATCGTCTGCGATCAGATGATGATGGAGCCGAGGAGCAGGGCCTGGGTACGTGCTGGGTGTGCCATTTTAAGCCGAGGTGGCCTGTGAGCAGTTCAGCCTGCCCGAGGGCATCTATCCCTATCACATGCTCGTCTGCGGCTATCCTGCCGACCATATCGCCGATCCCCGAGCATCGCGAGCCGCACATTCCCCTCCCCCGACTTCCTCCTCAAGTAGATTTTAGGACATGCCTTAAAATCTACCTTTGACCACGCGCCCTTCGCCGAGTCCTGTGCCCTCAAACGCAGGACTCGGCGTTTTGTTTTGCAGACTGCATGCAGCTACAAAAAAGGACCCGCAAGCTGCGGGCCCTTTCTAGGCGCTAAATGATAGCTGGATGTTAGTCCAGGTCGTCGGCAGCGAAGTTGTCAATCGGTGCGAAGGGATCGGCAACGGGGATAACCGGCTCGGCGACGGGCAGCGGCTCGGCAGCAGGAACGGTCACAGCCGGAGAAGCGGCGGAACCGACCGGCGTGGAAGCCATGAGATCGGACGGGAAGGAGTTCTGAGCATCGTCCATGAAGTGCTGGATGAGCTTGAGGTACTCGGCCTTAAACTCCTCACGGGAAGCCTTAAGACGGTCGATCTCCTCAAGCTCGGCCTGCTTCTCGGTCAGGGCCTGACGGATGACCTCGCGGGCTTGGCGTCGGCCTCGTTGCGGATGCGGTCGGCGTTCTCGTTGGCGTCGTTGACAATGCCCTCGGCGGTCTGCTGGGCAGCAATAAGGGCAGCGGAAATCTGGCGCTCCTGAGCGGAGAAGTCGGGTGCAGGAGCGGCCACAGGGGCGGCGGGAACGGCCTGCGCGGCAGCGTCCTGAGCCTGAGCAAGCTGGGCCTGCGTATCGGCAAGCTGCTGCTCGGTGGCAGTCAGACGACCTTAAGATCGACGATCTTGGCAAGCATGGCGTCGACCTCAGAGGACAGGGTCTCCAGGAAGACGTCGACCTCGGCGGGATCGTAGCCGCGCTTAGCCTCAGAGAAGGTCTGAGCCTGAATGTCAGCAGGGGTAATAGCCATAACAAGTTCTCCTTTATCTTCGCCTTGGCGCCGTGCGCCCGACGTGAGTTACTAAGCCAGTTTTATATGAGTATACCTATAAGAAGTTGCAGAACCAGCTTCTGCACCAACTGCAACGCAATAATCGCAACGACCGGCGAAAAATCGATACCGCCCATCGGCGGGATGAAACGACGGAACAGGTTGAGCCACGGACCGCACACGCTATCAAGCACCGCGGCAATATCCTGAAGCAAACCACCCTGCTTCATGGGAATCCACGTCATAAAGCAGTAGACGACAATGAGCGTGGAATAGAAGTTGAACAGCGTATTGACCAGCTGGACGATAGTGTAGATGTTGATGGGAATCTCCTCGTCTTGTCTTTACTTAAGGTAGCCGTCGGCACGAAGCTTCTTGAGATCGGAATCTTTGACCTCGCAACCGGCGGGCAGCACCATGAACACGCGGTCGCCCACCTCCTTGACCGTGGCACCCAGACCGCAGGCAAAGCCGTAAGAGAAGTCCAAGACGCGCTTGGCAACTTCGGTGCGTACGCCCACAAAAATCAGTGCGACAGGCTGCTTGGTGCGAACGCGGCGCACCACGGTCTCCACGTCGTCATAGCTCTCGGGGCGCAGGACATAGCCGGCAGCTGCGGTGTGGCGTTGATGATATTGCTCGCATAGGCCGAGGCATCGCTCGGTGCAGGCGCAGGCGCAGCGGCGGCACGGGCGCGGGTGTTCTCGGCGTAGCTCGACGGCGTGTCATAGGCACCAGGACGATAACCGCTCGCAACACTGTCCTGCGAGCGCGAAGGCGGATTGTACGTCGTTGCATGACGCGAGTCATCGCCGACCAGCTGGCCGGAGCGCGTATACACGGCGACCGACTCGGCCTCACCGCGGCGCGTTTGGCCCAGCAGGCCGTTACTCGGCTCGTCCTGGGTATAGAAGCCCTCGCCCGAGGTACCGCTGTAGCCGTTGTTCTGATAGCCATCATCGTAGCCGTCATCGTAGCCGTAGCCGTCATCGTAGCCGTAGTCGTCATCCTGGTCATAGCTCTGGTCGTAACCCTGCTGGCCGCCCAGGTGCATCTTATTTTTAATCTCGTCAAGGAAGCCCATGGTTGTGTCCTCTCACGGTTTAGTGCAGGCGCTCTGTAAACCAGTGCGCACTTCAGAGCCTATTTTACTGCAAACTCCGGGCTAAATACTACCCTGCCCAGCGAACGAGCGTAGAGCCTCCTCAAGGCAGGCTCAAAGTCCTCGCTCATGCCGCAAGAAAGCTCGGGCAGCCTCAGATCGGGATGCGCCGCCTCCAACTCATCCCTCAGCTCTCGCAGCCCGGCAAAGGTGCGACGCGCCACATCCTTGTTCCCCCGAGGGCCATAGTCATAAGGCCCTGCACACAAATTCCCTCAAGTTCCGCAAGCTCGCCGGCAGCGCCACGAATCTCATCGGGCGAAAAACCGCCCTTGGACTCCTCGCCGCTTACGTTAACCTCGATCAGCACCTGCTGGGGGGCGGCGAGCTCGCCAGCTTCGATCTTGCGAATGGCACGGCTCGAGATCGCCTGCGCCAAATGAAGCGACCCCACCGAATGAATCAGCTCGGCCGAGCCCAACACCGCGTTGATCTTGTTGGTCTGAAGGTTGCCAATCATGTCGAAGCGCACCTCGGGCAGCTCCGGATGATCCGCCAGACCTGCAAGTTTGCGGACGAGCTCTTGCGGGCGGTTCTCGGCAAAATGGCGATATCCCACCTGGATGGCCGCGATGGTCTCATCGACGCGACGGTCTTGGACACGGCAATCAAACGCGCGGCATCACGGGGCCTCCCGGCGCGATCGAGCGCGGCATAGAAACGCTCGAGTATCTGCTCGCGGCGAGCGCGCATTACATTCAAATAGTTATCCATTGCCAATCGCCTCCGCTAACAGCACAACAAGTAGTCCCATGCTAACGCAAGAGCGCAGCCCCGCATCCGCAAGGCCGCGCTCCCTTAGGTATTTACAATCTCTCAACGAACGGGGTACCCTACTCCTCGTCGTCCTCGGCATCATCCTCGTCCTCAAGATGATCCAACAGGTAGCGAAGACCCTCGCTCACCTCGTTAGCGGGCACCTTGGCAACAAAGCGTGCATCCACGGCGGGCCTCATAATGACGCCCTCGCCCGAAGGCACGCGCATGCTCTCGAGCTCGTCCTCATCCGTACAGGCGATATCGCCGGCAGTCATACGCTGTCCGGTCAAAAGGAAGGTCAGACGGCAGGCGGCATCGATGGAAATCGAGGCAATGCGATCGAGGTAGCGCGAAACCATGATGGCACGGCGCAGGTCGTCATAGTTGCTGTCGTCGTCCATAAAATCGCCGGTGTCCATGCGGTTAAAGGTACGGAAGAACTTCTCGTACGCCGCATGTACCGGCTCATCCTCAACGGCCAGGTTGCAGATGATGGACATGTCGTTGGTGACGAGCGCGGACAGCGACGAGCCCAGCACCTGGTACACGGCCTCGGCCTCGGCCTCAACCGTGCCGACGAGCTCCTGAGGCAGCGAGATGTCGGCCTTGACCATGTGACGCGTGGCGCGGCAGATCTGGCGAACCTTATCGGTCATGCGCTGCAGGTTAAAGTCGACGTAGATAATCGTCTGCAGCAAACGGAAGTCGGAGGCGACCGGCGACTGCGTAGCGATCAGGTTGTAGCACACGGCCTCCAAGTTGGCGCAGCGAGCATCAATCGAAAGCGTGCGCTTCTTGGTCTTAGTGGCGAGCTTGCGGTCGTCGGTCACATAGGCCTTCACGGCGTCGTGAAGGGCAAGATCGACGGCCTCGTAGATGCTCAACATCTCGTGACGGGCTCGATGAGCTGACGGGAAAACAGTTTGCGCATGGTTCACTCCAATCAGTTGGGTGCGGTCATGCGCCCGCACAGTGAATACGCACCGGACCAGGTCCGATCGGCTTGGGACTAGTCGCACCGATCAGCCAAAGCGGCCGGTGATATAGTCTTCCGTCCGCGAATCCACCGGGCTGGTGAAGATCGCGTCGGTTTGACCATACTCGATGAGCGTGGCGGGCTCACCGGCAACTTCCTGCAAGAAAAATGCGGTGTAGTCGCTAATGCGAGCGGCCTGCTGCATAGAATGCGTGACGATGATGATCGTCATCTCGGGCGCCAGCTCGGCCATCAGATCCTCGACCTTAGATACGGACGTGGGGTCGATGGCGGAGCAGGGCTCGTCCATCAGAAGGACATCGGGCTGCACCGCAAGCACACGCGCGATGCACAGACGCTGCTGTTGACCGCCCGAGAGCGCCAAACCATCCTTGTTGAGCTGATTGGATACCTCTTTCCAGAGGTTGGCGCGCTTGAGCGATTCTTCCACGATGTCGTCGAGGTCGCTTTTGCTAGTCACGCCCTGCAGACGAGGGCCAAAAGCGACATTCTCGTAGATGGATTTGGGAAACGGGTTGGGCTGCTGAAAAATCATGCCCACGCGGCGACGAAGGTCGACCGGGTCGACGCCCTCGGCATAGATATCGTTGCCGTCGAGTGTCATGGTGCCCTCGACGCGAGTACCCTCGATAAGGTCGTTCATACGGTTGATGCAGCGCAAAAACGTCGATTTACCACAGCCCGAAGGACCGATAAACGAGGTGATGGCGTTTTTGGCGATGTTGAGGTCGAGCCCCGTCAGCGCATGAAAGTCACCGTACCAAAAGTTGAAATCCTTGGCTGTGATGGCCGCTTGCTCCGGCGTGGGAGCGGACTGATAGACGGACATGGGACTCCTTAACTAGCGGCGCTTGCGCGACAGATAACGCGCAAACAGGTTGAAGGCCAGAATAATCGCCATCAGCAAAAGCGCAGTGCCGTAGGCTGCGTTCATGTTGATGCCGTCGTTGGCAAGCAAATAGAGGTGAACGGTCATGGGACGACCGGAATCGAGCGGCGAGATCGGCAGATTGATGGCCTGACCCATGGTGTAGAGCACCACCGCGGTCTCGCCGATGGCGCGACCGATGGCAAGGACGATGCCGGTGGCAATGCGGCCAAAGGCAGAAGGAAGCACGATCTTGGAGACGACCTGCCACTTGGTGGCGCCCAGGCCATATGCGCCCCAACGGATATAGCGCGGAACGGCGCGAATTGCCTCCTCGGTGGTGCGCATGACGATGGGCAGCATCAGAAGCGCCAGCGCCAGAGCGGCCGAAACCATCGAAAGGCCCAGGCCCATGGCCTCAACAAACAAGGCGTAACCAAAGAGGCCCATAACGATGGAAGGCACCGAGGCCAGGGCATCGGCAGCATAGCGAATGATGTCGACGACCTTGCCCTGCTTGGCGTATTCGGCCAGATAGACCGCAGCCAAGACGGCAACCGGCGTGCAGATGAGCATGGCGAGCGCCGTCACGTAGATGGTCGAGACGATCGTGGGCCAGATGCCACCCTCGCGTTTACGCCCTGCGGCCAGCCGAAGATAAAGTCGAGCGAGATATGCGGAAGACCGTTGATGACCACATAGGCGATGATGGCAAGCAACACCAGGGTGGTGATATAGGCCGCGGCGCGAAACACGCCGAGCATAATCTTGTTGGACAGGTCCTTGTTGATGCGGCCCTTCTTGCCATGGGAAAGGGCACGCTTGATGAGCTCGCGCGACGATGTCGTATCGACGTCGTGTCAACGGAATCGGACATAGCCTACCCCCTCTTCTTTGAAATCAGGCGAACGATACCCACCAGTGCAGCTGAGATGATAAACAGGACCACGCCCATGCCAAACAGAGCCGAGCGATGCAGGCCGAGGAATAGCTCATGTCGAGTGCGATCTGGCTCGTGAGCGTCGAGATGGGGCTCGAGATGCTATCTGGAATGACCGGGGCGTTGCCCACGACCATCAGCACGGCCATGGTCTCACCGATGGCACGCCCCATACCCAAGACAATTGCATCGACAATGCCCAGCTTGGCTGCAGGCAGCACGACCTTGTAGATGGTCTGCCACTTGGTGGCACCCATGGCATAGGACGCCTCGCGAATGCCCATGGGGATGGAATTGAGGGCATCGATCGTGAGCGTGGTAATGGTGGGAACGATCATGATGGCAAGCACAAACCACGCCGTCAGCGCGCCAAAGCCAAGACCGCCGGTCAGCTGCGCGATAAACGGGCGGATGATGACCATGCCAAAGAAGCCGTAGATGATGGAGGGGATGCCCGCCAGCAGGTCGACGGCGGGCTGATGAGCCTGCGCACGCGCTTGCTGGCGATCTCGACCAGATATACAGCCGTGCCCACACCCAGGGGCACGCCCATGGCGAGCGCACCGACCGTCACCAGACCAGAGCCCGCCAGCAGCGACATGATGCCGTAGTGGCCCTCGGATGGCGCCCACGTAAAGCTAAAGAAGTCCGCCAGGCCGATGTCGGTAAAGACGGGCAGCGCCGAGTACGTGGTAAAGACAAAGATCAGGATAACGGTGACGACCGCCAAGAACGCGCAGGCAAAGAAGATCCACTGCAGCGCCTTCTCCTTGAGATAGGTGCTACGCGACACCAACGCCAACTCACGCTTTTTGGGCGTCTGAGCCTCCTGCTCAATCTGGGGGGTTTCCTGTGCTTCCACGCTACTCACTCCCCTTTCCGTCGTTGGTGACGGGAATAAAGCCCGCCTCGCGAATCTGCTTGTCCATCTTCTCGGACGTCACATAGTCAATGTAGTCCTGCGCCTGATGCGAAGGCGTACCCTTCACAAAGAAGTAAAGGTCGCGCGAGATGGGATAGCCGCCACTTGCGACCGTCTTCTCGGATGCCTCGACATGGTTGACCGAAACGGCCTTAACCGAGGTCGTGGCGTTGAGGCTCTCGACAAAACCCAGCGAGATGTAGCCAATGGCGCCATGCGAGCGGGACACGACGTCGCGCACTTGGCCCGTACCCGAAAGAACGGCCGAGCGGCGATCGAACGGCGTGCCGTCCATCACGATGGTACGGAAGGCCTCGCGCGTACCGGACGCCTCGTCGCGGTTGATAACCTGAATCTTCAGGTCCTCTCCGCCGACTTCCTTCCAGTTGGTGATCTTGCCGGCGTAAATATCGCGGAGCTGCTCGGTCGAGAGATTGTCGACCGGGTTGTCGTCGTTCACGATGACTGCGATGCCGTCGTGCGCGATTACGATCGGGGTCAGGCCAAGGTCTTGTTCGTCGGCATTGAGGCACGAGACGAGCTGGCGATGTCGGCCGTGCCGTTGCTGACGGCCTCGATACCCGCAGAGGAGCCAAGGCCGGAGACGAGCACATCGGTGCCGGCCTCTTCCTTAAAGCCCTCGGCTGCGATCTCGGCAATGGGAAGGCACGTGGTCGAGCCGGCCACGGTAATAGAAGATGTGGAAGATCCCGAGGAGCAAGCACACAGCGTGAGCGTAAGCACTGCAGCACTCAGGACCGATGCGATCTTTCTCATAGCATCACGCCGATCGCAGCATGGCGCCCACAGGTGCCGCCCTCGTTGCGGTAGGAATAAAAGCGGTCGTTCTGACGAACGGTGGAAAGCTTGGTGTCCACAATGCTGCTCGCCTCGACGCCGGCGTCCATCAGCGCCTCGCGAATGGCGGCGGAAAGATCGAGCATACGAGAAGCAGAGGCATCGATGCACGCGAACTCGGCGGCAAAGCGATCCATAAGTTCTTGGGACACCTCGTACTCGTCGCCCAGGATATGGGGCCCAATGTAGGCAGAGATGTCGTCCGGCTTGCAGCCAGCCGCCTCGCAGAGCGCTTGGCACGCCTTGGCGGAAATGCGCGCAATCGTGCCCTTCCAGCCAGAGTGCACCACGGCAAAGCCGCCGGGAGCCACCAGCACCACGGAACGCAATCGGCAAAGCAGAGCATCACGGGTACCTCACGGGCCATGCAGACGATGGCATCGCAGCCCTCGGCAATCTGCTCGCGAATATTCTCGAGATAATCGGCACCGTTCGAGGCCACCGTCACGACATGGTCACCGTGTACTTGATTGGGAACAAGCAGGTTGTGCTCGCACTCGGCGGCACCCAAGGCCTCGAGTGCGCGGCGACGATTTTCTTGAACGGCAAAGGGGTCATCGCCAACATGCGAGCCCAGATTGAGTGAGGAGTACGCATCTTCGGAAACACCGCCGGCGCGTTCGGTAAAAGCAAAGCGAACATCGTGCGTCGCGCCCTCTACCAACGTAACTCCATCATGGTCGACACGCGAAACGCTGTCCGCACGTGCTGCCATACTAAAGCCTCCTAATAACACAAGTATCGCGGCGACGCCGCAGCAGTCCGTGCCACACGGCTGCCATACTTCATCAAAAGGATACCCGCAGCGGTAGGGGCTAAACGTAAGGGGAACGTAAGGAGATTGGAGGCTTTCGTTTACAAAGGCAAAACACAACAAAAAGGGTGCGCCCAATCGGACGCACCCCATACAGGTCGCTGAGAAAAACGAACTAGAAGCTGCCGCGCTTGAGGAAGTCAGGAAGCTCAAACTGGTCGTTGCCAAAGTTGGGGAGCTCGGTACCACCGACGTTGCGAGTCGGGGCAGCCTGAGCCGGGCTCGTGGCAGGAGCGGTGCGCTGCGGCTCGGTAGAAGCAGCGGCCTTGCTCTGGGACTGCTGTGCAGCGAAGAGCTCGTCCTGACGGTTGACGTTGGAGTCGGAGAAGCCCGTAGCGATGACGGTAATACGCACCTGATCGCCCAGGGACTCGTCGACAACGGTACCGAAGATGATGTTGGCCTCGGGGTCGACGGCGTTGGCGACAACGTCGGCGGCGTCGCTGATCTCCTGGATGCCCAGGTCCTTGGAACCGGCAATGGAAAGCAGGACGCGCGTAGCGCCATCGATGGAGCTCTCGAGCAGCGGGCTGGAAATAGCCTGCTGGGCAGCGTCGACGGCACGGGTGTCCCCAGAAGCGGTACCGATACCCATCATGCGGTACCGGCCTGCTTCATGATGGTCTTAACGTCGGCGAAGTCCAGGTTGATGATACCGGGGACGGTGATGAGGTCGGTGATGCCCTGGGTGCCCTGGGAAAGGACGCCATCGGCGATTGCGAAGGCCTCAAGCATGGTGGTCTTCTTCTCGGCGATGTCGAGCAGCTTGTCGTTAGGGATAACGATCATGGTGTCGACGCAGTCGGAAAGCGTCTTAATGCCTTCTTCGGCGCTCTTCTTGCGCTTGCGGCCCTCAAACGTAAAGGGCTTGGTCACGACGGCGACGGTCAGCGCGCCGACCTCGTTCATCGCGATATCGGCAACGATGGGGGGCAGCGCCGGTACCGGTGCCGCCGCCCTCGCCGCAGGTGATGAACACCATATCGGCGCCAGCGAGCGCCTCGGCGATGTCGTCGCGGGACTCATCGGCGGCCTTACGGCCGACCTCGGGGTTGGCGCCAGCGCCCAGGCCGCGGGTCAGGTCGGTGCCGATGTGCACCTTGATATCGGCATCAGAGATCGCGAGTGCCTGAGCATCGGTGTTGATGGCAACAAACTCGACGCCGCGGATACCCTCTTCGATCATTCGATTGACCGCGTTGGTACCGCCGCCGCCGACGCGACCACCTTAATGACGGCAAGGTAGTTGTTGATCTCTGTCTCGTGCATGTCGGTCCTCCGAACAAAGGTTATTGCCATAGCATGGGTTGACCCCTGCGCACATTAACCTTCAAGTTGAAAGTAAATGCAAAGGTAAACCGTATTATGTTTGCACATTATGAACGTATCAGTCAAATAATTGACGGTGAAAACCAAACAAACCAGATAAACGGCGCGGTATGCCCCGTCAACAAAGGCCAGAAGACGCTACGAGGTCGGTGCGTTCCTAAACGTATAGTTGCCAGGAGATCGAACGTTGATATACGTCACGCCCTCCACCTGCGAAAGCAGCTTGGTAACAATACGCTCCTTTTTGGCAATGTCATCCGAATCTCCGAGCGACACCTCGATACCGTTATCGAGATTCGCCGAGATGGCCTCGACCGAGGGCGTGGAAATATCCTTGACCTGGCCCAGGAACTCGCTCGAGAATCCGCGGACGTAATCCAGGCCGGCCTTGACCGCCTTGGAATTTACCGCTTGCCCCGAAACCGGCGCGACATCGGCCGAGACATCGGTCAGCAGCACGGCTCCGTAATGTTTGGCGAGCGCAGGGCGCATCGATGCCGTTTAGGGTGTTGGCACCCTCCCCCGTTGTGATGACATTGCCCTGGTCGTCAACATCGACCGAGGTAGACAGCGGTGCAATCCATGTGTCATCGTCCCCGATCGCCCATGCAAGATCGTCGGAGCTAATGTAGGCAATTGCGATAACCTTGCGTTCCGTCGGCGTGATGATGAGCGTATGGGGAAATTGACGCTGAACATCCACGCCCGAAACCCACGGATTTTGCTTGAGGCCCTCGGTGATCTGGTCGGGATTCACATTGAACAGCGACGTGTCCTCGGGCAGATCGATCAGCTGGATGGCATCGTGCTTGGTCACATGCTCGCTGCCCTGGATCTGAATATCGTTAGCGGCGAACAGGCCAGAGTTAATGACGACGACGGCAACGACTGCAAGCACTGCCAGAGCGGCAAGGATGCCGCCCGCGATTTTGCCCTTGCCCTTAACGGCAGAAGCGGCACCCGCCGCATGATTTGCCAGGGCGCCGATCGATGACAACGGATTAGAGCCCTTTTTGCCCGATTGCGGTTTTGCGGAGGCCGACACCGACGTCAGCATACGTGGCTTAGATGCACCCAGCGCGCGACCGGGACGCGTCACCTTTGCCCCCAACGAGGCTTGGGCGACGCTATGGGGCGAGAAGGTATGGCGCCCATCGCCGGTTTGGGCGTCACCGAGGGACGTGCCACCGGACGAGCAACATTTTTGGCCGCGGGGCGTCCGCCAAGCTGCGAACCGACAGTCGAACGCTTGGCAGGCCGCACGGACCCAGCAGGCTTAGAAGGCATAACGGACTTACGTTGAGGCTGAGACGGTGCGCCGGAACGCCCTCCGCGCGGCGGAAGGTTGGTTTCGATGCTCTAGAAGCCGAGGAATTTAACTTCCGGTCTGAGCTCGATGCCATACGCCTCCCTCACCTTTCCGTGCACATGTCTGATAACCGCGGCCACGTCATCGGCCGAGGCGGTTCCGTTATTAACGATAAAATTAGCGTGTACGGGCGAAACTTCCGCGCCGCCAACCGAAAAACCCTTTAATCCACAATCCTCGATAAGCTTGCCCACGCTCGCATCGGGCGGGTTGCGAAATACCGACCCGCAGGATGCACAGCCCATGGGCTGTGTGCGCTTACGCCGCGTCAGGTACCGCTCCATACGTTCACGGATATCGGCCTTGGGCGCAGGTTTGAGCTTGAGCACGCATTCCAGAATGATCTCGTTACGCGGCAGGCTGCATTCACGGTAGCCCCAAGCGATCTCCGAGCCCGCGTAATGCTTGATGCCGGAGCTCGGGTCAAACGTAACGACATCTTCGACCAGCGAGCCAATCCACTCGGTTCGCGTGCCGGCATTCATGGACACGGCGCCGCCAACGGAGCCGGGAATACCGACCGCAAACTCAAGGCCCGAAAGGCTGCGCGACAGCGCGTCGTTGACTAGGCGAGCGAATATTACGCCCGCACCGACCGTCAGCGTACAACCGTCTTCGGCGACAACCGTACGCTGGAACTCACGCCCCAACGAAATGACAGCGCCGCGATAGCTGCATCGGCAACAAGCAGATAGATCCCTTGCCGATAATGACCCACGGTACCTGCTCACGATCGAGCACCGCCACGGCGCGACGCAAGGCATGATAGCTGTGACACGTCACAAAGAGGTCCGCCTTGCCGCCGATACGATAGCTCGTATGGCGCGCGAGGCGTTCATCCTCAATTACGTCCGTATCGATCATGCCCGAAAGCGCCATGACGGCGTTAAACAGACCCATGGGGTTTAAGCGTCTTTCTTGGCAGTCAGATACTCGATGAACTCGGGGCCGACCGTCGTGACGTCGCCGGCGCCCATGGTAAGCAGCAAATCGCCCTCGCCCACCATCTTCTCGAGCTCCTCATTGAGCTCAAGACGGCTCGAGCAGTACACGACCTCCTTGCCGGGATGCTTGGCGCGCACGGTATCGGCAAGCATCTTGGACGTGACACCCGGGATGGGCATCTCGCCGGCAGAGAACACGTCAATCAACAGCAGCTTGTCAGCATTGGCGAATGCGTCGGCAAAGTCATCGCACAGAGCCTGCAGGCGCGAATAGCGGTGCGGCTGGAACACGACGTCGACATGTTTGTAGCCCAGCGAAGAGGCAGCAGCGAGCGTCGCCTTGATCTCGGTGGGATGATGGCCGTAATCGTCAACCACCGTGATGCCGTCGATATCGCCCACGTGGGTAAAGCGACGGCGGACGCCTTCAAAACTCGAAAGTGCCTTAGCGGCGGCGTCGATATCGAGGCCTAGGACATGGGCGACGGTCAAGACGGCCGTGGCGTTGAGCATGTTGTGACGACCGGGGTTGCTCTTAATCTCGACAGCGTGCTCGGTGTCGTCCTCAAAGCGAACGATAAAGTCGCTCTGGATGCCCTTGACATCCGGATGCACGCAGACGATGTCGTTGGTCTCGGCAAAGCATAGGAAAGCACATGACGGCCCGTCGACTTGGCAAGCTCGACCAGATGCGGGTCCTCGCCACAGACGATGACCGTGCCGTCCTCGCCCACCAGACTCATAAACTTGGCGAAGGTGGCCTCGATCTCCTCGATACCCGAGTAATGATCGAGATGGTCGGCCTCGACGTTGGTCACGATGACCACATTGGGGTTAAGGAACAGGAAGGAGCTGTCGGACTCATCCGCCTCGGCGACAAAATAGTCGCCCGAGCCGTTCTTGCCGTTGGTATCGTAGCCCTCAACAATGCCACCGATCAGGAAGCTGGGGTCCAGACCCATGCGGTCGAGCATGGTGCACACATCGAAGAGGTCGTGGTCTTGCCGTGAGTACCGGCGACGGCGACGGTGGTGTAGCCGTGGCCCAGAGCCGAGAGCATCTTGGCGCGAGGCCACACGGGAATACCCAGCTCGCGCGCACGGAGAGCTCGGGGTTGGACTCGGGAATAGCGGTAGAGACCACGACACGTCGGGCTTGACCTCGTCGATGGTGGCGGCCCTCATGGCCCACATGCACCTTCACGCCGGCGCGGGTAAGCTGGCGAATATAGCGCGACGTCTTAAGGTCGGAGCCGGTAACGACATAGCCGCGTTCGTGAAGGACGAGGGCGATGCCGCTCATGCCGGCGCCACCGATACCGATAAAATGGGCGCTCTTGAAATCGGGCGCGGAGGTTGCAGTCTGGGAATCAGCCATGTGCTCGTGTACTCCTTGCGTAAACACTGCCTGTAACCCGTCTACTGTACCGCACCTACCGCATCCGCGCGAGGGCGACCCGCGATATCCCGTCTAACTAACGCAATCCTTCTACCGCGTCTGCCAAAAGGACGGCAGCGCGGTCCTGGGCCAAACCGCGAGCCGCCTGACGCATGGCATCGCGCGCCTGCGCATCATCGATAAGATGCAGCAGCTCATCGGCAAACGCCCGGGTGTCGATATCGGCATCGGCGCAGAGCACGCCAGCACCGGCATCGACCAGATAGCGGGCATTGGTGGTCTGATGATCGGCCGTCGCATGCGGATACGGCACCAGTACCGAAGGTGTGGCAAGGGCCGCGATCTCGGCAACGCTCGAAGCGCCCGAGCGCGAGAGGACCAAATCGGCCGCGGCCAGCATATCGCCATATTGTCGATGTAGGGCTGGACGCGATACCGCTTCGCCTCCTCGGGCATCAGGGCAAGAGCACGCTCGGTGTCCTCGAAGCCATCGGCGCCCGTCGAATGCAAAACATAGAGATTATCGCGCGAGAGCAACTCGTTTTTAAGCGAAGCCACGCGCTCATTAAGATGTTGAGCACCAAGTGAGCCGCCAAAAACCAGCAGGAGTGTGGCGTCCTCAGGCACGTCGAGAGCCTGCGACCGCGAACCCGATCCCCCTCGATCACAGAACGGCGCACGGGGTTGCCGGTCATGAGCACATGGTCAGGATCGCCCTCACGCTCAAACACGGAACGTGCTGCCGGCACCGAGATGCAAACGCGGGCGGCATGCGAACTCATCATCTTGTTAGCAAGGCCCGGAACGGAGTTCTGTTCATGCAGCAGATACGGAATGCCCGCGTCTTTGCACCAGCCAGAAGCGGGACCTCGACATAGGCGCCAAAACCTATAGCGACATCGGGCTTGCAGGCTTTAGAAAAATGGCTGCCGAGCGCGCGCTTCGCCTTATAGACACGCCACAGCGAGCTCAATGCCGTCCAAGGGCGAGAGCGGTCGAAGCCCGTAACCGTAATCGGCACAAAATCGAACCCTGCCTCGGGAACCAGACGACCCTCGAGCTTATGCGACTGACCTACAAACACAACGTGATGGCCACGGTCACGTAGCTCCTCGGCCAAGGCGAGTGCAGGGTTGATATGTCCCGCCGTGCCGCCGGCTGCGATAGCAACGGTCATCTTATCGGTCATGGTAGTCCCTTCGTACGCGCGGCCCCTGATCGTCGGTGCGCAAGCGCGCCGACGGGTCCGAATTCAAGTCGATTCGATTATATCCGCCACCCGTATTGCGCGGTGCCGGTCGTTGCGGGCGACCCTGCGGCGCAGAGCGCGGCCGGGGACGGGCATCCGACTCCGAAGCAAAACCGTTCAAGACGGTAAAACCGCCACGCGATGAGCGCTCCCCACGCGCATGGGGCACCCCGGCGGTGCTTTCGTCCATAACGGCAAAACTATCTCGGCGACGATCGTATTCATCGCGTCGAGCGCTCTCGTGCGAAACGCGCAAGATAAGCCCGGCGAGCATGAGCGACACGATAATCGACGAGCGCCATAGCTGATAAACGGCAGCGGCTTACCCGTCATGGGAAACACGTTGAGAATACCCAGCGCGTTGATCAAAAACTGCACCGCGAGGATAACCGCAGAGCCCGAAGCCATGAGCGCCCCGCGACGATCGGTAGCCTGCTCGGCGATTCGAAACGCCGAGTAGATCAGCATCGCAAACACCAAGAATAACAGCAGCGTCCCCAAAAAGCCAACTTCCTCGCCAATGATGGCCAGGATGTAGTCATTGTGCGCCTCGGGCAAATACGAGTACTTCATGGTTGAGTTGCCGATACCGCGACCGAACAGTCCACCCGAAGCAAACGCCATAATGGCAAGCGTTGCCTGATACCCGTCTCCATATTCATCTGCCCAAGGGTTCAAGAGAACCTGAATGCGCACCATACGGTACGGCTCGACGACAAGAGCGATCACGATGATGACGACGCCAGCAAGAATCGCACCGATAATGAATTTTGGGTCAAGGCCGGCAAAGAGCGCCATGCACATGATCGTCAACAGAATAATCAGGATGGTGCCAAAGTCTGGCTGAATAAAAATCAAGACGAGCGATATGCCCAAATTTAAGCCCATGCCCTTAAGGAACTCATTGATGTTACCGCCGGGCGAAAACACGCGATCGAGCATGATGGCAGAATAGGCAATGGCAAACGGCTTGAGAAACTCCGATGGCTGAAACTGAATGCCGGCAATGCTCAGCCAGCGCGTAGCGCCACGGCTGCCGCTACCAAAGAGGAACACCGCAAGCAGCAAGATCATCATAGCGATAAGGGCAAGTTTAAGCGCCCCTTCGCCAAACCAGCTATCGGGTGCAACGCGCGCGATGAACTCGAGGGCAGCAACACCGACGACAGTGAACATAAACTGCCGGAACAAAAAGTAGGTCGCGGAGTCGTTCTCGTGAAGCGCCTCGACTGAAGAAGCCGAGTACACCATAAGCAGGCCAAAACAGACCAGCGAGAACAGGCAGGTCAAAAAGACCAGGCGGGGTCGCATGATACGTGCGGGGACGCCGGCGATATAACGTTCGCCGATGCCTGCGTGCGACGACCGGCGCGCGGCGTGATGCACTGCGAGGAAGCACGGTCCGAGTCGGGCCTCCTCATATTCTGTCGGGGGCTCTCCTCTCTCACCGGCAACCCCTATTCCATTTGCATATTGGACGCAGCGGCAAGCTGGGCCACATAGTCCTTAAACACGCGACCGCGCTCCTCGTAGCCCGAGAACTCATCGAACGAAGAGCAGGCGGGCGACAGTAAGATCACATCGCCGCGGCTCGAGAGCGAACGGGCAACGTCCACGGCATCGCGCAGGTCGTCGGCCTGGGCGATATCGACATCACCGTCGACATCCGCCTCGTCCATAGCGGCGGTAAAGCGCTCGCGCGCGTCGCCAAAGCAGACCACCGAGCGAACGTTATCCATCACAACGCGGGCAAAGGACTCGAGCGGCGTGCCTTATCGTGACCGCCGAGCAGCAAGATCACATCGTCATCGGGAAACGCCGTCAGGGCCTTTTCGACCGCATCGGTGTTCGTTGCCTTGGAATCGTTAACATAGCGCACGCCATCGATCTCGCCACAGGGCTCAACGCGGTGCTCCAGCGGCTGGAACGAGACCAGGCCGCGACACACACCGTCAACATCGGCGCCGACCGTCAGGGCCGCCGTGGCAGCACACAGGGCATTGATTACATTGTGATGGCCCGAAATCTTAAGCTCGGACGTATCGACGAGCGGGGTCTCGACGCCCTTCAGGCGAATGACCATCTTGCCATCGCGAACAAATGCGGCGTCCTCGCCCGCAGCTCGTCAAAAGCAACCTTGCAGATGCGACGGCCCGGAACATAGATGTACTCATCGAACTCGTGGATACCGGCATCCTCGACATCAACAATCACCAGGTCATCGTCGACCATATTCTCGAAGAGCTTAATCTTGGCGAGCGCATAGTCTTATGGCTCTTATGCCAGCCAGATGATCGGGGGTAATGTTGAGCAGCACCGCCACACGGGGGTGAAACTCCCGGGTCGTTGCGATCTGATAGCTCGAAAGCTCCGCCACAAACCACTCGTTATGCGCACGGCCATCGATCTCGTTCACCGGAGGCTCGCCAATGTTGCCGACAGCAACGCTCGCCTCGCCCGCCGCCTTAAGCAGGTAATCGGTCAGCGACGTGGTTGTCGTCTTGCCGTTGGTGCCCGTAATGGCAATCCAATTTTGGGGAGACAGACGGTAGGCAAACTCGGGCTCACCCATAATCTGGGCAGCGTGATCACGGCCAGCCTTAAAGAATGCCGAGAACTCCGAGATGCCCGGACACGTCACGCATACATCAAACGCGCCCTCGACCTGCTCGGTTCCGTAGACAAACGATGCCCCGTGCGCCTCGAGCGAGCGCGTGGCATCGTTGGGCTCGGACGCGCCGCCACCGTAAACGGTAACGGCACTCACGCGCTCGGGATGCGCAAGCGCCCAGCGAGCGACATCAAGACCGGACTTGCCCTGGCCCAAAACGAGCAGGCTAAAGACATTAGCAAGAGGCATGAAAGACCACTATCCCAACTGGAAGAACAACGCGAGGCCCAGGGCTCCGAAGGCCGCGGCGACAATCCAAAAACGGATGACGACCTTGGTCTCGGCCCAGCCCTTCTTTTCGAAATGATGATGAATGGGCGCCATAAGGAAGACGCGCTTGTGCGTAAAGTGGAAATAGACAACCTGGATCATGACCGACAGGGTCTCGACGATAAACAGACCGCCGATGATGAGGGAAACGACTTCGGTGTTGGTCATGATGGAGGTGCAGGCAAAAGCGGCACCCAGGGCAAGCGAGCCGGTATCGCCCATAAAGATGCTCGCCGGATAGCAGTTGAACCACAAAAAGCCCAGGCAGGCGCCGGCGCACGCCGTGCAGAAGATGGACAGGTTCACATCGCCGTGCAAAAACGCCATGGCGGCCATGGCCAGCATGGCGATCATGGAGGTGCCGCCGGCAAGACCGTCCAAGCCGTCGGTGAGGTTTACGGCGTTGGAAAGGCCCGCGATCATCAGCCAGCAAAAGACAAGGTAGAGCCACGGAAAAGAGAGGCCGCAAATGGTGGTCGAGAGCACACCAAGGTCGATCGTCAGGCCACCGGGGAAACGAATCTCGGGGCGACGCCGCACCAGTTGACAGCAAGCACGGTAAAGGTAACGCAGATGAGGGTAAGGCCAATCATCTTGGCGTGAGGCGTCAGGCCGAGCGAGCGGCCGTGCGTGACAGAAGTCAGGTCGTCGATGAGCCAAGAACGCCGGTTGCCAGCGTGGCGAGCAGCACAAGCACGAGCTCGGTGGTGAGCTTTCCCATCAAAAGGCAGGTCAGCGAAACGGCAACCAGGATGATGACGCCACCCACGGTGGGCGTGCCCTGCTTAATCAGGTGACGCTTGGGGCCATCGGCGCGAACTGCTGGCCGATGCCCTCGACCTTCAGGAGCTTAATCCACCACGGCATAAGCAGCATCGCGATGACGGCGGCGATGCCCAACCCCAAAAATGCCTGGTACGTAGGATACGAAGGATTGCCGAACATGGACTAGCACACACCTTCCACAAAGCGATCGAGCTCAACGAAGCGTGAGCCCTTGACCAGCACGACATCATGCTGCTCAAGAGCGCCGCCCATACGGTCGAGCACCTGCTGATTGTCGGAGAACACCTGAATGCGGTCCTCATCCATACCCATCATGCGCGCGGCCTCGGCCATACGCTGGGCAAGCTCACCGCCGACACATGCGAGCATATCGAGCTTCTTGGCCGCCGCATAGGCGCCCACCAGCTCATGCATGCGAGGAGCCTCGTCGCCCATCTCGCCCATCTCGCCCAGAACCGCCATGCGCGAACCCGTGCACGAAAGCGAACACAGCAGGTCGAGGCCGGCTGCCATCGATTCGGCACTGGCGTTATATGAGTCGTCGATGACGCGAGCGCCGCTCTTGGCGCGCTTGATTTCCTGGCGATGCCCGGTAATCGTAAGACCCCTAAAGGCGGCATCGATCTGCTCGGGCGTCACGCCAAGACGATAGGCAACCGCCGCGGCCTTGACGGCATTGGGAACGGACTGCGCGCCGGGAATGGCAAGCAGTGTGTCGATAGTCTCGCCCAAGCCAAAATCGAGCGTAAAGACCGGGCGCCCCTCGTCATCAATGCGAATGTCGCACGCACGGACCTCATCGTCGTCCGAGACGCCCGCAAGCATCACGTCGACGCCCGCAGGCGCAGCAAAGGTGTCGCGGATGAACGGGGTAAAGTCGTCCTCACCACCCAAAACCAGCAACGGGAGAAGGTCTCCGGCGGCGCACATGCCGCCAACAATCTCGGATTTGGCACGAGCGATATTCTCGCGACTGCCCAGAATACCGATATGGGAGGTGCCGATCTTGGTCACAATGGCAAGGTTGGGATTGGCGGACTGAGACATGCGCTCAATCTCGTGGAAATGGTTCATGCCCATCTCGAGCACCAGAACCTCGGTGTCGGCAGGGCCGCCAGCACCGTGAGCGGCATACCGATCAGGTTGTTGTAGTTACCCTTGGTTGCCCAAACGCGATAACGCTTGGCGAGCACCGCGGCGAGCACGTCCTTGGTCGTTGTCTTGCCGATAGAGCCGGTAATGCCAATTACCAGGCAGCCAAGCTCCAAACGATAAGCGTGAGCCAGGCGCAGCAAAAACTCCTCGGGGTCATCGGTATGCAGGATGGCGCAGCCCTTCTCATGGGCCAGCGAAAGCAGCTCGGCATCGGGCTCGCGCGTCATCACTACGGCGCCGGCACCCGACTCGATGGCACGGGAAGCAAAGTCGTTGCCGTCGACCTTTTCACCCAGGAAGGCGACGAATATCGTGCCCTCCTCAACCTGGCGCGAGTCGATAACGCAACCGCGGCATACCCGATCGGCTTCTCCCGTCACGGTTCGGGCCCCTGTTGCGGCCGCGAGATTGTTGACGGCGATCTCTATCATTGCAGCTCCCCTGTAAACCTAATAATGCTATCGGCGTATTGTATCCCAGCGCCGCCTACGCGTGGTGCAGGGCGTGTGAACAACCCGGATTAACCGACTGGCCATTTCATAGATAGTAACCCCCTACTTGGTGCGCGGGACACCCAACACGTCAAGCGCACTGGCCATAATGGACTGGAACGGCACTGCGGCGGCATCGGAGCCTGACGGGGTTCCGTCAAGGGTGATATAGCACAGGACCTTGGGCGACTGCGCCGGGGCAAACCCCATAAAAGACGACATGTAGTTCTCTTTGAGGTAGCCGCCGTTCTCATCGGCGCGCTCGGCCGTACCAGTCTTGCCCGCCACGTCGTAGCCGTCCACCGCGCCGCCAACGCCCGTTCCCTCGGCAACGACCGTCTGCATACACGATGTCACCTGCGAGGCGGCCTCCTCGGAAATCGCGCGATCCCCCTCGCCCCAATCCTTTTCATCGCCCTTGCTCGACTTATAGAAGTGCGGAGTCATCATCACGCCGCCGTTCGCGATGCCGCCCACGGCACGTGCGACCTCAATCGGCGAGACGGACAGCGCCTGGCCAAAGCTCATAGCACCCAAGGTGGCACCATCGTACTGGTCGCGCTCCTTGACGATGCCCAGACTCTCACCCGGAAAATCGACACCGGAGCTATGACCGATACCCCACTTGTCCACATAGGTGGCAAAATCATCGGCACCGATCTTGCGCCCCACCAGGACAAAACCGACATTGGACGAACGGCGCATCATCTCGCGTACGTCCATTGTCATGGTGTAGTCACGCTTGTCGGCATCGGTAACGGTATCGTCGCCCACCTTGATACTCGCGGGAACCTCAAACGATGTGCTCGGGCGCACAACGCCCAAATCAAATCCGGCGCCCGCAACCAGCGTCTTAAAGACCGAGCCGGGCTCGTAGGCATCCGTCACCAGACGAAGGTTCATGTCCTCGGTCTTGGCGTTTTCCAAATTGGTCTGGTCGTAGGTCGGATACGAGCAGGCGGCCAGGATCTCTCCAGTCGTCGGGTCGGTCACCAGGGCCGACCGTTTTTGGCCTTCGTCTTCTCGACCGCCTCGGCCAAGGCATCTTCCGCGGCACGCTGAATGTTGACGTCGATCGTCGTCACGATATCCACGCCATCGATCGCGGCAACCTTTTTATAGGCACCGCCCGCGATATAGCCGCCATCTCTTGCGCGCTCGCGCACAAGAGAGCCATTCGTTCCGGTCAGAAGCTCATCGTATTGTTTTTCGAGTCCCGTCAGGCCAGCGTTGTCCACGTTCACGACGCCCAGCAGCTGAGAAGCCAGGTTTCCATACGGGTAAACCCGCTTCATCGCCTGCTCAAAGAGCACGCCGGGTAGATTCTTCTTTTCCAGGGCGCAGCGTCATCCTCGTCGACCTGGCGCTTGATATACACCAGGAACCATCAGACAGCACCAGCTTGCGGCAGGTCTTTTTATCAATACCGGTAGCCTTGACCAGCGCCGAGACCGTCTTGTCGACGTCCTCGACAAGCTGAGGGTTCACGGCGACATTGCGGCATTCGACCGACGACGTCAGCACGTTGCCGTTGCGGTCGTAGATAGTGCCACGTTTGGCATAGAGCGTCTGTGAAAGCAGACGACGCGCGTCCGCACGCTCGCGCAGCTTGTCAGCATTCACGATCTGGTATTCGGCAAGACGGAAGACGCCCGCGGCAAGGCCAACCCCGATACAGCCCATAACGACATCGCGGCGAGGCAGCGGCGCTCCCGTAACCCATTCAGACGACGACCCCTTGCGCGCGCCCGTATTGCGTACCCGAGGTCCGCCCGAGCCACGAAGACGCGACGCAGGGTCGTTGCCATAGGACGGCCCCGCGTTGTAAGATGGCCGACCCGTTCCTTGATAACCAGAACGTCCCCGCGAGGAGGGACGTCCAGACCCGTGGTCCCCGTCGGAACCGCGGCGATAGTCATTTGTCATACTCAGCTACCGTCTTATTTACTGAGCGGCCGCAGTCGAGCTAGCGCCCGCGGCTGCATCCTGCGAAAAGTCAAGCGTAACGCTCTCGCTGGGCTCCACCATGCCATAGGCGCCCGCAAGATCGCGAATACGCGTGTCGGCACCATAGACCGAATGCATGACCTCAAGGTTAGAACTCTCGTCGGTCGCCTTCTCGAGCGTGCTGGCAAGCTCTGCGTTGCCGTTGAGCACCTGGGCCGTGACACCGGCAAGTGCCACGCGGGCGACACCGATCGTCATGAAGACAGCCGCGATGATGCAAACCGTTTTAAGAACGCTCATGAAAACCGGGCTTACCGCCTGGTTTGCCTGACGGCCCGCGCCCGTGTAGACATCAAAACGCGGCGTGCGTTGCTCACGAGGGGCAACGGGCGCCTGCGGTGCCTCGCGGTAGGCGGGCATGGCGTTCATATCATAGGCGAGTGCTGCGTTTGAGGTGTTATAGCCCATGATATGCCGCCTCCCATCCCGAGTACGTTGGTAGTGTGTTTAAGCTTCGTTTATGGTGCGAGCGGGAGGTCCAATTTCGCGCGGTCGCGCCTACAGGCGCTGCGCCACGCGGATTTTGGCTGATCTCGCCCGAGGGTTGCGCGCAACCTCATCGGGTTGGGCAACCAAGGGTTTGCGGGTGATGACCTTGAGTATCGGCACGTTGCCGCACACGCACACCGGAATCTCCGGCGGGCACGTGCACCCCTGGCTCATCTCCTTAAAGTGGTTCTTTACGATACGGTCCTCGAGCGAGTGATACGAGATGACGCAGATGCGTCCGCCCGGGTTGAGCACCTGGTGGCGGCATCAAGCCCCCTCTCGAGCACATCGAGCTCGTGGTTGACCTCGATGCGAATGGCCTGGAAGCTCTTCTTGGCCGGGTGCCCACCATGCCGACGAGCGGCAGCCGGAATGCCAGCCTTGATGATCTCGACAAATTGGCCTGTAGTTTCGATCGGTTCTTGCTCGCGACGGCGCACAATCTCGCGCGCAATCTGCGAGCGAACTTCTCTTCGCCGTAGACGCGTAGAATCCGGGCGAGGTCGTGTTCGTTATAGGTGTTGATGACCTCAGCTGCGTTTAGGGTGTTGTTACCCGGATCCATCCGCATGTCCAATGGGGCATCTTCGTTATACGAAAAGCCCCTGCCAGGGATATCGAGTTGCGGTGACGAAACGCCCAAATCGAACAGGAAGCCATCGACCCCGGGCACCTCGGCCGAGCAAAGCAGCTCGTCCAAGTCGCCGAAGTGCCCTTCAGCAGCTGGTGGCGGGACGCCGGGAACCTCGCGTCCAGACGGGCACCAGCGGCCTCGAGGGCCATGTCGTCCTGATCGACGCCGAGCAAAAGGCCCGTCTCCCCCACCTGCGCGGCCATCTTTACCGAATGACCGGCACCGCCAAGGGTGCAATCGCAGACAACGGAGCCGCTCTTGAGCTGCAGCGACTCAAGCACTTCGCCGAGCATGACAGGTTCATGCCGATATTCTTGTGTCAAGATCCCACGCTCCATCCGTTACTCGTGCCTTGCCCTTACGAGAAGAAGAGGTCAAGCAGAGCCTCGTCGTCATCGTCCTCATCGGCCGCGGCGCGGTCCCAAACCTCAAGGTGGTCGTAGTTGCCACAACCGTGACCTCGCGGTCAAGGTTCGCCTGCTTGCGGAGAGACTCAGAAAGACCGATACGACCGGCGCTGTCCACATCCATCGACGTGGTGCGCTTGTTGATCGCCCTCATGAGCTTCTGGTCGTTGATGTCACGCGGGTTAAAACCCTCGTGGCCCTCACGACCCGCGAAGAGTCCTTCGACCCACTTATCGAAGGCCTCGGCAGAGAACACGTACAGAGCATCGACATCCAGGGCTTTGAACACGCGAACGTGCTCTCCAAGTTCCTCGCGAAGGGGTGCAGGCAGGGACAGACGACCTTTTGCATCGAGATTGCGCTCGTATGCACCAGTCATTCCCATGTGCGCCCTCCCCTCGGTTACTCAGATGGCACGTACGCGGGGAACCACCCCGCCTGTCGACGTCATTAATAATATGGGGAACTGCCCCATTTTTCAACACCTTTCCCCATCCCTTCCCCCACCCTACCCACCACTCCACCCCCTAACTATTGGGCGCCACCCCCGAGCATATGTTCGAAAACACAATATGTTGTGTTTAACGCAAAGGCGGGATGCCACCTGTAGCACCCCGCCTTTCAACCTCAACCTTCAAGTTGACCTTGAGGCGATTTTTACGTCCCTTTACATCCCGTTCACATCGCCCCCAAACTCTCCCACGCGCGGCATGTGCACCCCGCCGCGCCATTGGCCGGTGGCGCAAAATGGGACGGACCCCCGATTGCCAAAACGTGCGCAACAGCACGTTCCAGCAATCGGGGGTCCGTCCTCGGATAGCATGTAATCGCAGCTCAGCAGCGTATTAGCGATGTGCCAGCGGGTGGGCCGCCAGGTAAACCTCAGTCAGCTGCGTACGATCGACATGCGTGTAGACCTGCGTCGTCGATATATCGGCGTGTCCCAAGATCTCCTGCAGCACGCGAAGATCCGCGCCGCCCGCGAGCATATGGGTGGCAAAGGAATGGCGCAACGTGTGCGGATGGAGTCCCACCAACCCACCTGGCGTCCGTAGCGCTCGCATATGACGTGAACACCCTGACGCGACAGACGCCCGCCGTTCTTGTTTAAAAAGACCGCCGGCGTCTCTGTCCCACGAGCATGAGCCGCCAGAAGTCGGCGCCCATCACATATATAGTGCGTCAGGGCACGCGCCGCGCTTCCCACCAAAGGGACCAGACGCTCCTTGGAGCCCTTGCCGCGAACCAGCACAAAGCCGTCATCGGCATGGATATCACTCACATCGAGCCCCACCAGCTCGCTCACGCGCAGGCCGCACCCATACAGCACTTCCAAGATAGCGCGATCGCGCAGACCCATCTCACCATCCGGAAAATCCTGGTCGAGCAATGCCGAAACATCCTCCACCGAAAGGCACTCCGGCAGGCGCTCGGCCTTTTTGGCAAACGCAACGCCGCCGTAGGATTTTGGGTCACGGCCCCATCGCGCACCAAAAAGGCATGCAGGCCTTTGACGGCAGCGAGCGCGCGCTCCACCGAGCATCGGAATAGCCCCCATCGCGCCGATCGGCGATAAAGTCCTCAATGACCCGCCGACTCACGTCCTCAAAGGACGCAATGCCCGTCCGCTCCAGATAGGCACAGTAGGTCGTCAGGTCTCGGCGATAGGCGGCAATCGTGTTACGCGCCAAGCCCCGCTCGACTGCAAGGTAATCAAGAAACTCCCCCGCCGCCACAGCGAGCGGCGAAGGAGCTTCTCCGATATGTTCCCGGTTCGCCGGCAACCTTAGTCCGTCGAACGATTCATGGGCGTCACCTGCAGGCGATCGACGCCCTCATGCTGGCCAATCGAGGCACGCACGAACTCTCGGAATAGCGGCTGAGGATTGGTGGGGCGGCTCTTAAACTCGGGGTGAGCCTGGGTGGCCACGAACACGGGTGCACATCGCGCGGCAGCTCGACCATCTCGACCAGACGCTCATCAGGCGAAAGACCCGAGATGACAAGACCGGCGTCCTCGAGCTGATCGCGGAAGGCATTGTTGAACTCAAAACGGTGACGGTGGCGCTCGTAGACAAGCTCCTCGCCATACGCCTCACGCGCGAGGGTATCGGCAGCGAGCTTGCACGGATAGGCGCCCAGGCGCATGGTGCCGCCCTTCTCGGTCACGTCCTCCTGCGAGCTCATCAGGTCGATTACGCTAAACGGACCGTCCGGATCAAACTCGGAGGAGCTGGCACCGGCAAGGCCGACAACGTTGCGGGCGAACTCGCACACGGCAACCTGCATACCCAGCAAATGCCCAGATACGGAATCTTGTGCTCGCGAGCAAACTCGGCAGCAAGGATCTTGCCCTCCAGGGCGCGCTTGCCAAAGCCGCCGGGAACCAGGATGCCCGATGCGTCGCCAGAACCTCATTGACGTTTTCGGCATCGAGGCTCTCACCATCGACCAGCTGCACATCTACGTGACGATCGTAGAAAACGCCCGCGTGATGCAGGGCCTCGATAACCGACAGATATGCATCGGGAAGCTGGGTGTACTTTCCCACGACGGCAACCTTAACTTTATCGGCGTGATGGTTGGCATGGTTTTGCTTGCGCAGGAACTCATTCCATGCGCTCATATCGCGCTCGCGCGGATCGAGGCCAAGGCGCTCGCAAATGCGCAGGTCAAAGTCCTGCTCCGCGAGCAGCTGCGGCACGTCGTAAATGCTCGCGCAATCCTCGTTGGTAAAGACACAGTCGGTGTCGACGTCGCAGAAACTCGCGATCTTGCCGCGGATAGCGTCATCAATATGGTGATCGGAGCGCAGCACAATGATGTCCGGCTGGATACCAAAGCTGCGCAGCTCCTTGACGGAGTGCTGCGTGGGCTTGGTCTTAACCTCGTGGGCGGCGGCGATATAGGGAACGAGCGATACGTGGATGTAGCAGACGTTCTCGGGACCGGCCTCCTTGCGGTACTGGCGGATAGCCTCCACGAACGGCTGCGACTCGATGTCGCCGATCGTGCCACCCAGCTCGGTAATGACAACGTCGGAGCCAGTCTGCTCCTCAATGCGGCGGAATTTGTCCTTGATAGCATTGGTGACGTGCGGGATCACCTGGACGGTACCGCCCAAAAAGTCACCGCGACGCTCGCGGGCAATCAGGCTCTTGTAAATGGCGCCCGTCGTAAAGTTAGAATCGCGGGTCAGGTTCTCGTCAATAAAGCGCTCGTAGTGGCCCAGGTCCAGATCGGACTCGTAGCCGTCCTCGGTCACAAAGACCTCACCGTGCTGGAACGGGCTCATGGTACCGGGGTCGACGTTCAGATACGGGTCGGCCTTCTGCATCGTCACCTTGTAGCCGCGCGACTTGAGCAAACGGCCCAGCGATGCCGCGGTAATGCCCTTGCCCAAAGACGAAACCACGCCGCCGGTCACAAACACATGCTTAGTCATATTGAATTACCTGCGCTTCCCGTAGAAGTTGTCCATACACATCTTACGGGTCTTCATTGTAATACTCGAGAAAGAAGCAGTTCGCCATTTTTCACCAAAGTGCTTGCATTTCTCCATCTCGAAACAAAACGCCGCCCGGGACCCGAGCGGCGTAACAACAACTTAGGCGGCAGATCGCTACCGATCGGCAAGCTCGTCCCTGAGCATATCCCGAACGAGCATACCCGCGCGGATGCCTTTCAGATACCACCCGCCACGCTCGGTAAGGCAAATACCATTTGCAAGCTGGCCGCCATCCTCGCTATAACGCGAAACGACCTCGATCAAACCGTCAGAATCCAAGCGCTCAATTGCGGCGCGGGCTCGATACGGAGACACCCCAACGTGCTCCGCAAGCGTTTTGCGCGAGAAGCCATATGTCCCGCCACTTTCGGATTGCTGGGCAATCTCCATCAACACCAGCACTTCGACACGCTTCATATCGTTGACACTCGCACGACCCTTGCCCGCCATGGCAGCCTCCTCTAACCGAGCACGAGCATCCAGCGCGCCGTGCACGACCGACACACCTCACGATGGCAGGTAATATCCATCATGCGGCATCCCGCTAAGGATGAAACAGTTACGATTATTGTATACCGCCCAAATTGTTTTTAGGCAGGTAAACGGCTATTTTTCGCCGAAATAGACGCTTTATTGATCAAAAAGCCGTACCGGGCGCTAACCCGATACGGCCAAAAGGCGATGCAATTACCGCGGTACTTCAAACTTAGCGATGGAAGAAACCACGACGCTCAAACTTGGGCTCGCAGCACACGTTGATGCCCAGTTTACGCAACACCGTCTCGTCCGTCGGCGAGATAATCACGCTAAAGAAGGCATCGCAACCGCGCAGCTGCTCCAGGCCCGAAAGGACACGAGCGGCCGTCTCGCTCGTAGCCGAGGTGATCGACAGCGCCATAAGCGTCTCGTCGGTGTGAAGGCGCGGGTTTTTGCTGCCCAGGAAATGCGTCTTGAGCTTGCTGATGGGCTCGATCGCCTCGTCGCTGATGACTTCAAGCTCAAGGTCGACGCCCGAACATGCTTGAGAGCGTTCATAATGAGCGAACTTGCGGCGCCCAGGCGCGTGGAGGTCTTACCGGTCACCACGGAACCGTCCGGCATGACCATGGCGCCCACGGGACCACCCGTCAGTTGCTCCCTGGTTAAGGCCGCCGAGCGCGCCGGTGAGTAGTTCTTATCGATGCCGGCCTTCTTCATAATAATCTTGAGACGGTCGACTTGCTCATCGCCCACGCCGGTACGGCGCACATTTTCGACCGCGGTAAAGTAGCGGCGGACGATCTCCATCTTGGAAGCGTCGCGGCAGGCATCGTCATCGGTGATGGCAAAGCCGACCATATTGACGCCCATGTCCGTGGGACTCTGGTAGGGGCTCTTGCCTAGGATCTTTTCCATCAGGCACGGACCACCGGGAAGGCCTCGACGTCGCGGTTGTAGTTGACCGTGGTCTTGTTGTAGGCCTCAAGGTGAAAGGAATCGATGATGTTGGCATCGTCGAGGTCCGCCGTAGCGGCCTCGTAGGCAATATTGACCGGATGCGTCAGGGGAAGATTCCAGACCGGGAAGGTCTCAAACTTGGCATAACCGGCGGCGGTGCCGTGCTTATGCTCGTGATACAGCTGTGAGAGGCAGGTGGCGAGCTTGCCCGAGCCAGGGCCGGGCGCGTCACGACAACGAGCGGACGCGTGGTCTCGACGAACTCGTTCTTGCCGTAGCCTTCGTCAGAAACGATCAGATCGACGTCGTGCGGATAGCCCTCAATGGGATAATGCAGCTTGGCGGGAATGCCGAGTGCATTCAGACGATTGCGGAAGACGTCGGCAGCGGGCTGACCGGCATACTGCGTGATAACCACGGCCGCGACAGCAAAACCGTTGCCGCGGAACAGGTCGACCAGGCGCAAGACGTCCTCGTCATAGGTAATGCCCAGGTCGCCACGGGCCTTGTTCTTCTCGATATGGTTTGCATTGATTGCGATGATGACCTCGACGTCGTCGGCAATGCTCTTGAGCATGCGGAACTTGCTGTCCGGCTCAAAACCCGGCAGCACGCGACTCGCATGATAGTCGTCAAACAGCTTGCCGCCAAACTCCAAATAGAGCTTGCCACCAAACTGCGAGATGCGCTCCTTAATGTGAGCAGCCTGCAGCTCGATGTACTTCGCATTGTCGAAACCCTGGCGCATGTGTGCTCCCGTCCCGTTTCCATTTAATGTCCTAGGCGATTATAACGGAGCCCGCCCTCCCCGATACCCAGACCATCAACAGGCACCAACCAAACACGCTCACCACAACCACCGGGGACCCGGGGCAGCTCGTTTGAACGGGGAACAAGTCACTCAGCACCAACAATGAAAACGTCGCAGGCAGAGCTGAAGCCAGCGAACGGGCACCAGAGCGAGCAAGCTTCCCCCTGCACCAACAAGGGGAACGTCGCAGGTGGAGCATAAGTCAGCGAAAGCCCGTCAGAGCGAGCAAGGTGACGTGAAAGAGGAGGGCATAGGCCTTTTGGCCATGCCCGACGATTGAACGTCAGATTGCCGCTCTGGCGGGTTTGCAGCGTCGACCGGTTCCGCGGTTTGGTAAAACCGCGGAACAAAAAAGCGCCCCCTCCCGCGCACGGAACGGGAGGGGGCTAAAGGTAGGAGTCTACCGGTGGGTTGACCCCACCGGACAGACGATGACCAGGTGATCCTTTACAGGATCGTCAAGGTTTCCGTGGGGTACCCGTTGGGTACTTAGAGCATCACGCAAGCGACGGTCAGGATGATGGCGCAGACGACGGAGAGAGCGACGATGAGCTTAAGGGCAAACTTGAGCCAGGTCGTCCACTCGATCTTGGCCAGGGCGAGACCGCCCATGATGGCGCCGGAGGTCGGGGTGAACAGGTTCACAACGCCGATGGCAGAGGAGAAGATCATGACCATGACCTCGGGCGAGAAGCCGAGCTTAACAGCCAGCGGTCCCATGATAGGCATGGAGACGGTAGCCATACCAGAGGTCGAGGGGATCAGGAAGGACAGGCCGAAGTAGACCAGGAAGCTCATGGGAGCGAAGATCACGCCGGACAGGCCAGCCAGAGCATTGGCGGCAGCGTCGAGGACGTAGACGTCGAGGCCGGTGTTAGCCATGAGGACGGAGATACCACGGGCGAGGGCGATGACGAGAACAACGGACATCATGTCGCAGCGCCGGTGATGAAGGTGTTAACGATCTGCTTCTCGGACAGGCCACCGATGATACCGATCAGGACGGCCATGAGGAAGAACCAGGTGGAAGCCTCGTCGAAGTACCACTGGCCAATGGGCAGGCCGGTGATCAGGGCAGACCAGCCCTGGACGACGGCGTTACCGTCGGCGTCGTAGACAGCGCCAGCGTCGAAGAAGTTGGCGACGCCCTCGTTGAGGTCGGCCAGCGGAATGAAGCCGACGATCATAACGACGAAGGTGAAGGCAAAGGCGATCAGAACACCCTTCTGACGACCGGTGAGCTTGACCTCATTGTGAACCTCGGAAGCAGCCTTGCGTGAGCCTCTTCGGCGTCCTTGAGCTCCTGCATCGACAGATGGTGGAACCCTTGTCAGCCTTGACCTTCTTGGCATAGCTCATGACGAAGAAGATGGACATGGCAGTGGTAACAATCCACAGGACGGCACCGAGGCCGATGATGATGGACTGGTTGACCTCAATGCCAACGCCGGTCAGAGCGTCGACGGCAGCGCCGACGGCGAACGGGTTCAACGTGGAGCAGGCAGCCGCAGCCAGCGCCGAGCAGGACGGTAGCGGCGCGACCGATCGGGTCGAAGCCAGCGGCCATCATGGTAGCGGCAAGCAGGGCGTAGAAGGGAACGGTCTCCTCGCACATACATAGGTGGTACACCGAGGGAGAAGATGAGCATCAGCACGGGAATGAGCATGATCTCGTTGCCCTTAAGCTTCTGCACCAGGACGCGATGCCATTGTCCAGGGCGCCGGTCTCGGTCATCATGCCGAGGAAGCCGCCCAGGATCATAACGAAGAGGCAGACGGCAGAGCGTCAGCGAAGCCTTAATCGGGGCGGTGCAGAAATCGCTCAGACGGGCGGCAGTAACCGCGCCGCCGGACGTGCCGGAGACGATAACGGTAATCACTGCAACAATTGCCAGCAGAGCAAGAAGAATGGTGAACGATGAAGGCATACCGCGCTTTTTCTTAGCGGTCTCAGTCATAGTTCTCATCCCCCCTTCATAAATCATTTACTGATCTCGCCCGAAGCGGCTCTTCCGTGCCGTGCCTGCCGCTCGATCGAGATTTTTACCAGATAAAGCCGCTCGGGGTGTTCAACAATACACCCCGAGCGAGATGCTAGATGCACTTACTTGAGCGTGGCGTACATGACGGCCTTGATGGTGTGCATGCGGTTCTCGGCCTCGTCGAAGACCTTGGAAGCGGGGCTCTCGAAGACCTCGTCGGTGACCTCCTGCTCGGTGATGCCGAACTGCTCGCACTTCTCGGCGCCAATCGTGGTGTTGGTGTCGTGGAAGCTGGGCAGGCAGTGCAGGAAGATGGCACCCGGTTGGCCATAGCCATGACCTCGGAGGTGACACGATACGGGGTGAGCTGAGCGATGCGCTCGGCCCAGACCTCGTCAGGCTCGCCCATGGAGACCCACACGTCGGTGTAGATAACGTCGGCACCGGTGACGCCGTCCTTGACGTCGGTGGTCAGCTTGATGGTGCAGCCGTTGGCCTCGGCGATGGGCTTGCAGGCCTCGATGACGTCGTCAGCGGGCATGCACTCCTCGGGGCCGCAGGCCACGAAGTTCATGCCAAGCTTGGAGCAGACAACCATGAGGGAGCGAGCAACGTTGTTCTTGCAGTCGCCCATGAAGACGAGGGTCTTGCCCTTGATGTCGTAGTTGAAGTTCTCCTGGACGGTCAGGATGTCGGCGAGCATCTGGGTGGGATGCCACTCAGTGGTCAGGCCGTTCCACACGGGCACGCCGGACTTAGCAGCGAGCTCCTCGACATCGTCCTGGGCAAAGCCACGGAACTCGATGCCGTCATACATGCGGCCGAGAACGCGGGCGGTGTCTCGATGGACTCCTTCTTGCCCATCTGCGACGAACCCGGATCGAGGTAGGTGACACCCATGCCCAGATCCATGCCGCCGACCTCGAAGGCGCAGCGGGTACGAGTGGAGGTCTTCTGGAAGAGCAGAACGATGTTCTTGCCCTCGAGATAGCGGTGCGGAACGCCAGCGCGCTTCATGTCCTTGAAGTTCTTGGAAAGCTTGAGCAAGTACTCGATCTCCTCGGTGGAGAGGTCGAGGAGCTTGAGGAAGCTACGGCCGGAGAGGTTAACACCCATGGTTCGTTTCCTTTCGAAAAAATGAATTACGTAAGTATTAGTGTTGCCCGTTTGACGGGCGAAACCGGTGCGGTTGTAGGGGGACCGCACCGGAAACGGAAAGACTTAGAGGTCCTCGCGCCAGAAGGGCATGCTCATGCAGCGCGGGCCGCGCGGCCGCGGGAGAGCTCGGCGGAGGGCACGACGAGAAGGTCCAGGCCCTCCTTGTACAGCACGTCGTTGG
>ENA-OQBT01000228-OQBT01000228.1-human-gut-metagenome-genome-assembly--contig:-NODE-228-length-38873-cov-3.670856_pt1 | contig 38873 bp, 43 predicted proteins | sample MGYA00242749_ERZ504557 | MGnify/ENA primary metagenome ERZ504557 (study PRJEB26092, sample SAMD00036243) | human gut metagenome | host: Homo sapiens | study: EMG produced TPA metagenomics assembly of... | reverse complement strand
ACACGCCGCCCGCCGCCAAGGAGCGCCTGCGCCCGGCGACGACCGAGCGACCGCCGGCCCCGCATGCCGACCTAAGTGAGGCCGAGCGCACCGAGATTGAGCGCCAAGTGGCGCCCATCGAAGACCAAAAACTGCGCGAGGCCCTCGAGAATGCCATGAGAGCCAGTGCCGAGTGGGCCAAGGGCGTGCAAAGCAAAAAAGAGCCTTAAATCGCATCTGGTGGCCTTGTAGAGCCAAATACCCTCGTTCCCGATGGTATTTTTTTACGATAAACTAGTAAGGCTGTACACATTTTCTTGACTGAAGGAGGACGTGTGGCAAACGAAAACGATTACGATGGCGGCGAGATTAAGATTCTCGAAGGTCTCGAGGCCGTTCGTAAGCGCCCGGGCATGTATATCGGCTCGACGAGCGCCAGCGGTCTGCATCACCTGGTGTGGGAGATCGTTGACAACTCCGTCGACGAGGCCATGGCCGGTTTCTGCACCGAGATCCAGGTGACGGTCCACGCCGACAACTCCATCACGGTCGTCGACAACGGGCGCGGCATCCCCGTCGACGAGCACCCTGTTAAAAAGATCCCGACGCTCGAGGTCGTCATGACGATCTTGCACGCCGGCGGTAAGTTCGATAACTCGGCCTATAAGGTCTCGGGCGGCCTGCACGGCGTGGGCATCTCCGTCGTCAACGCACTGTCCAAGCGCGTGGTCGTTCAGGTTCGCCGCGATGGCAACACCTACGAGATGGAGTTCTCGCGCGGCAAGACCGTCAAGAAGATGGAGGTCGTGGACACCTCGGATTCAACGGGCACCACCGTCACCTTCTGGCCCGACGACGAGATCTTCGAGACCTGCATCTACGATTTCGATACGCTGCACAACCGTCTGCAGGAGACGGCGTTCCTCAATAAGAACCTTAAGATTGTGCTGACCGACGAGCGCGAGGCGACTCCCCACGTGGAGGAGTTTTGCTACGAGGGCGGCATCATCGACTTCGTCAAGTTCCTCAACGAGGGCAAGGACGTCCCCGAGGCCTTTAAGGAGCCCATCTACATCGAGGGCAAATCGGATCCGGACGCGCCTGTGGCCAAGATGGGCGAGGTCGAGGTTTCCCTGCAGTGGAATAGCGGCTACGGCGAGAACGTCATGTCGTTCGCCAACGACATCTACACTCCCGAGGGCGGCATGCACCTTGAGGCTTCCGCACCGCGCTCACCCGCGTAATCAACGATTACGCGCGCAAGCAGAACCTGCTCAAGGAAAAAGACGCAACCTGACCGGCGACGATGTGCGCGAGGGCCTTTCGGCCGTTATCTCGGTCAAGCTGCCCGATCCTCAGTTTGAGGGCCAGACCAAGGCAAAGCTCGGCAGCTCCTATATGCGCGCGCTGACGCTCAAGATCGTGACCGACGGCCTCGCCGATTACTTGGAGGAGCATCCCAAGCCCGCCCGCGAGATTGTCAAGAAGGCGCAACAGCCTGCAAGGCGCGCAACGCCGCCCGCAAGGCGCGCGAGGCGACCCGCCGCAAGAGCCTGCTCGAGACGGCGTCCCTGCCCGGCAAGCTCGCTGACTGCTCGGTGCGCGATGCCGAGCTGACCGAGCTCTTCATCGTAGAGGGTGACTCGGCAGGCGGTTCGGCCAAGGACGGCCGTCGCCGAGACATCCAGGCGATTCTGCCCTGCGCGGCAAGATTCTGAACGTCGAACGCGTTGGTGACCATCGTGCATTCTCGAGTGACACCATCCAGTCGCTGATTACCGCGATCGGCTGCGGTGTCACGACGAGTGCCGGCGACGGCGGCGACTTCGATATCACCAAGGCGCGCTACCACAAGATCATCATCATGACCGATGCAGACGTCGACGGTGCGCATATCCGCATCCTGCTGCTGACGTTCTTCTACAAGTACATGCGTCCGCTGATCGATGCCGGCTACGTCTATGTTGCCTGTCCGCCCATCTTTGGCATTAAGGTGCGCAACAAGATCCACTACGTGTATCCCAACGGCCGCCAGCCCGAAGACGAGATCCTGCGCGACACCATCCGGAGTCTGGGCCTGAACCCCGACGACAACGACGAGGACGGCAAGGCCAAGGACGGCAAGATCACCAAGAAGCGCAAGGCTATACCGTCCAGCGCTACAAGGGCCTGGGCGAGATGGACCCCAAGCAGCTTGCCTCGACGACGATGGATCCCAAGACCCGCATCCTGCAGCGCGTGTCGATCGAGGATGCCGTGGTGGCAGACCGCGCCGTGCGCGAGCTGATGGGTTCCGAGGTCGCTATCGCCGCGAGTACATTGAAAAACACGCGCACGATGCGCGCTTCTTAGACGCCTAACCTGTTCGGCTTTCCCAGCCACCGCACCTTCGCCCTCAATCGTCGGTCGCGTACCCAAGTACGCTTCCCTCCTCTTTCGAGCGAATCTGCGGCACCTGGAAAAGCCGTCTCCGTGGCAGGGAACTAATGGACCACGCAAACCATGAGGAGGTAACGTGGCAGACGATATCAGCAATAACGAGGGTATGGGCGAGGCCGGCGATGCCGGCATGCCCGACGATTTGAAGCGCCTGCTCGCCCGCGCTGAGCAAGGCGAGGACGGCGATCCGGATTCCTATAACCCCGACGCCGATGATGATGAGGAAGAAGACGACGACGCCGAGCTCGAGGAGAGCTTCGGCGCGGTCGATCGCGGCGCTCGGCTGGCGAGGACATCAACGGCGGTCAGCTCCAGATCTCGGAGTTCGGCCGCGAGATGAAGCAGTCGTTTATCGAGTACTCGATGTCGGTCATTACGGCGCGCGCCCTGCCGGACGTGCGCGACGGCCTAAAGCCGGTGCACCGCCGCATCCTGTACGCCATGAACGAGAGCGGCATCTACCCCAACCGCCCGCATAAGAAGTCGGCCTGGACGGTCGGCGAAGTTATCGGCAAGTACCATCCGCACGGTGACTTCGCGGTCTACGAGGCATGGTTCGTCTGGCGCAGTGGTTCTCCATGCGCACGCCGCTCATCGATGGCCACGGCAACTTCGGCAACATCGATGGCGACGGCGCGGCGGCCATGCGTTATACCGAGAGCCGCCTGGCAAAGCCCGCCCATGGAGCTGCTGCGCGACCTGCAAAAGGATACCGTCGACTGGCAGCCCAACTACGATGAGTCGCTCGCCGAGCCCGTGGCACTGCCCGCGCGCTTTCCCAACCTGCTGGTCAACGGTAGCCAGGGCATCGCCGTCGGCATGGCCACCAATATCGCCCCGCACAACCTCACCGAGGCGATCGAGGCCACCTGCTACCTGATCGACAATCCCGATGCCACCGTCGACGAGCTTATGCAGATCATGCCCGGTCCGGACTTCCCCACCGGCGCCATCATCATGGGCAGCGCCGGCATTAGGCAGAGCTACGAGACCGGCCGCGGCTCCATCACCGTGCGTGCCAAGGCCCATGTGGAATCCACCAAGACCGGCCGCAGCCGCCTGGTCTTTACCGAGATTCCCTACATGGTCAACAAGGGCACCCTGCAGGAGAAGATCGCCCAGCTCGTAAATGACAAGCGCATCGAGGGCATCTCGGACATGCGCGACGAGTCCAATCAGAAGGGCATCCGTCTGGTCATCGAGCTCAAGAAGGGCGTCATTCCGCAGGTCGTGCTCAACAACCTGTATAAGTACACCTCGCTGCAGACGACCTTTGGCGCCAACAACCTGGCGCTCGTCAACGGCGTTCCCAAATGCCTGAGCCTGCGCGAGATGCTGCAACACTACATCGACCACCAGGTCGACGTCGTCACCCGCCGCACCCGCTTTGACCTCAAGAAGGCCCAGGCGCGCGCCCATATCCTCGAGGGCTACTTGATGGCTCTCGACCATATCGACGAGGTCATCAGCATTATCCGCTCCTCGCAGACCGACTCCGAGGCCAGCAGCCGCCTGATTGAGCGCTTTGGATTTACGCCCGAGCAAACCACGGCCATCCTCGAGATGAGGCTGCGTCGCCTGACCGGTCTGGAACGCGACAAGATCCAGGAAGAGTTGGACGGTCTGCGCCGCGCCATCGCCTACTACGAGGACCTGCTGGCGCATGAGGAGAAGATCCTGGGCGTCATCAAGGAGGAGATGCGCGAGATCTCGAAGAAGTTCGGCGACAAACGCCGCACCGAGATCAGCCATGTCGAGAAGGACTTGGATGTCGAGGACCTCATCGCCGACGAGGATATGGTTGTGACCATTACCCACACCGGCTACGTGAAGCGTATTCCGGTGGCTGCCTACCGTGCCCAGAAGCGCGGTGGCAAGGGCGTGTCGGGCGTCAACCTTAAAGAGGACGACGTCATCGACGAGATGTTTATCGCATCCACGCACGAGTACGTGCTGTTCTTCTCGAGCAAGGGCAAGGTCTACCGCCTGAAGGTGCACGAGCTGCCGGTCGGTACGCGCCAGGCGCGTGGCACGGCGATCGTCAACCTGCTGCCCTTTGAGGAAGGCGAGAAGATCGCGAGCGTCATCAGCTGCCGTGAGTTCCCCGCCGACGAGTACCTGATGTTTGCCACCAAGGGCGGCATGGTCAAGAAGACCGTGATGAGCGCTTACGACCGCAGCCGCCGTGATGGCCTGATTGCCATCAACCTGAGGGACGACGACGCGCTGCTCGCCGTGCGCCGTGTGCGCGAGGGCGACAAGATCATCCTGGCCACCACTGCGGGCAAGGCGATTATGTTCCCCGAGGACCAGGTTCGCGCCACGGGACGCGATACCAGCGGCGTTCGCGGTATTAGCATGAAAGACGGCGTGAGCGTTTTGGGTATGGAGGTTACCAACGGCAACGGTGACCTGTTTGTCATCACCGAACGCGGCTACGGCAAGCGCACGCCGGTCGCGGACTATCCGGAGCAGAACCGCGGCGGCCAGGGCGTCTACACCATCCAGATGACCGAGCGCAAGGGAAACCTCGCGGCCATGAAGACGGTGGGTCCGCAGCACGAGCTGTTCATCGTGACGGAAGGCGCGACGGTCATTCGCGTCAAGACCGATGAGATTAGCCAGACCGGCCGAGCCACCCAGGCGTCAAGATGATGACCGTCGACGACAACGACCGTGTGTGCGCTGTCGCCCGCATGACGGCAGCTAAGGAAAAGCCCGAAGGCGAAGGCGCCGAGGCCGAGGCAACGGTCGATGCCGAAAATACCCCAGTCGACCTAGGCGACGGCAACGACATGCCAGAGGATCTCCTAGACGAGTAAGAGGCCCTAGCTGGTAGAAAATATCAGACCCCATATATCGGCGTCGCGCACTGCGCGCCGACCGCTTTTTTTGAAAACCTCGGGACTCGCGTTCGCCCCGGCCACACGGCGGCATGCGAAGTCGATCGCGAGTTCCGCACGAGCCGGAGAGCACTTAATGTGCTCTCTGCGCGAGTAGGGACTGTCCGAGCAGGCGACTTCACATGCCGCCGTGCGGCCGGGGCGAACACCCTCCAAAGATTTTCAAAAAAGTTGTTGACGCGCGCGTAACGACTCGTCTAATATATCCCTTGCGCGATGGACCTGTAGCTCAGTTGGTTAGAGCGTCCGGCTGATAACCGGGAGGTCACAAGTTCGAATCTTGTCAGGTCCACCATCAAAACTGTGAAGAGCCTCGAGGCATGGCCTCGGGGCTTTTTTCTTGTGTGTTATAAAACTCATTTTGGTTTTGTGTGCTGTGCGAAAGATTGGGTAGTATAGCAATTCAATGCGGCGTAGGCGCCGCGTGTTAACCGCTACGTACCGGAGGTGTTCCATGGTTCGTGTCGACATAGAGACCATCGTCATGGCCGCCGGTCCCGTGCCATCGCTTATCGTGCTTCGCGAGCGCTGCAGCAAATCGGACTCCCCCGCGCCGCTGCGCTCCCTCTCCATCCAAACTGGTTCCTTTGAGGCTGCGGCTATTAGCCGTGGTATCGACAGCGGTCGCGCCGAGCGCCCGATTGCCCATGACCTGTTGCTCGACACGCTTGATGCCCTGGATGCAAAACTCGAGCGTATCGAGATTGTCCGTGCCGAGCCTCCCGTGTTCTATGCGACGGCCGTCGTTTTGGCCGACGGCAGCGAGCATAGGATCGATGCGCGTCCGAGCGATGCCATCGCCCTCGCCGTGCGCAGCAATGCTCCCATGTTTGTGGAGGACGACATCATGAACCGCCTAGGCACCGTATCTCCGGTTGCCGAGGAAATCGATGACGAGCAGGAATTTGAGAAGTTCGACGAGTTCGTCCATACGCTCTCGCCCGATGATTTTTAAATGACGGGTAGCCATGAGACGGAGTGTGCACTGATGGAGCGTGGCGTCTCGGCCGAGGCCGCCGCCATTGCCCGCGAGGCCCAGATGCGCTCGGAGGCATCCGAGGCCGCACGCATCGCCTATGTGACGCAGGCCCGCAGCTTCGCGAACGCCGCGCCTCCTTTATCAAGATGGTTGCCGTCTCCACACTTGTCGCGGCAATCTCATCGCGCCTTCGTGGTACAGTTGGTGCGCTTGGGTTTTCGATTTCGACGGGCTTGGTCATCTGGGGTGTGGTCGATGCCGTGATGCTGACCAACCAGATCAAGGTACTCGATAAGCGCGCGGCCGATATGATGCGCGCCCGCGACGCCGCCGCCAAGATCGCTGCCGAGGCACAAGAGATGTAACGACGCCGGACTCGATGGGAAGGTCTAAAAATGGCACAGGATATGCAGGACGCCGGAAACGTCTCCGCCGAGCTCGACGCCATGGTGTGCGACCTCATCGGGGCATTTTTAGACGATCTTGCCGCTGGTGAGAATCCCGGCGTTGTCGTTGCGATCGAAGACGCCTCGTCCAACCGCTATCTGGCGGCACTCGACGAGGACGGCGAGGAGCATGCCTCGAGGCTGCCACCAACTTTATCTCCGAGCACAAGATGGGTCTTAAGGACGAGGGTTTGGGCCGCATTGCCCGTTACGCCATCGGCTACACCGGGTGTGTCGAAATTGACGGCGGCTACCATGACGCGCTGCTCGTGAGCTTCTTTGAGACGACGCTCGAGAGCGGTTTTTCGGCATACGTACTGTACGAGGGTGTGGGCGCCGGCGATGGTTTTATGTGGAGCGACCCTGAACCTGCAGGTGAGGAAACCCCTCTTATCTAAAATCGCTAAAATAAACGAGTTTTCGGTAAAAGGCTCAATATTCCCGCCGAGCGTTGTGTTGCTGGGCGGGTCGCATACGCGTGCCGTTTGTATATAGATAGAAGATAGGGGAACTACATGCGCGTAGACAATCTGAGGAACATCGCCATCATCGCTCACGTCGACCACGGCAAGACGACGATGGTCGACAAGCTCCTGCGTGCCACGGACGCCTTCCGTGCCAACCAGCAGGTCGAGGACCGCGTCCTGGATTCTAACGACCAGGAGCGCGAGCGCGGCATTACGATTCTCGCCAAGAACATCTCTATCGAGTACAAGGACGTTAAGATCAACGTCATCGACACCCCGGGCCACGCCGACTTTGGCGGCGAGGTCGAGCGCGTGCTGCGTATGGCCGACGGCGCCCTGCTGCTGGTCGACGCTTTTGAGGGCCCCATGCCCCAGACCCGCTTCGTGCTGCGTCACGCTATCGATACCGGCCTCAAGATCATGATCGTCATCAACAAGATCGACCGTCCGGGCGCCAACCCCGAGAAGGCGTACAACGACTGCCTGGACCTTATGGCCGATCTGGGTGCTACCGATGACCAGCTTGAGTTTGCCATGGAGCACGTGTCTACGCCAGCGCCATGAATGGCTTTGCCCGCCTTGACCCCAACGACGGCAACATGGACATGTATCCGCTGCTCGATATGATCATCGACGACATGCCCGCGCCCGAGGTTGACGAGAACGCCCCGCTGGCCATGCAGTGCGTGACTATCGACCACTCCAACTTCGTCGGCCGCATCGGTATCGGTCGCGTGTACTCCGGCACCATTCACCAGGGCGATCAGATTTTGGTCGTCAAGAACGACGGCTCCAGCGCTACTGCCACCGTCAAGCAGCTCTTTACCTTCGACTACCTGGGCCGCACCGAGTGCCAGGAAGTCGGCGCGGGTGACATCGCCGCCGTCGTGGGCATCGACCGCACCGATATCGGTGATGTCTACACCGATCCCGAGAACCCCGTCGAGCTCGAGCCCATCCGAGATCGACCCGCCGACCCTGTCCATCGTCTTTGAGGCTTCGACCTCACCGCTCGTCGGCCGCGACGGCGACATCGTAGGCGCCCGTCAGCTCAAGGAGCGTCTGTTCAACGAGGCCGAGAACAACGTGACCATGAAGATCGAGGAGCTCGAGGACAAGAGCGGCGTCGAGGTCTCGGGCCGCGGCATTCTGCACCTGTCCGTTCTGATGGAGTCCATGCGCCGCGAGGGCTTTGAGTTCCAGGTCGGTCGTCCTCGCGTTCTGTTTAAGAAGGATGAGAACGGCAACAAGATGGAGCCCGTCGAGCAGGCCGTCGTCGAGTGCCCGGACGATACTCGGGCAAGGTCGTTGAGGTCTTCGGTACCTCCGGCGGCATCATGACGAGTATGGACACCTCGGGCATCGTGACGCACCTCGAGTTTAAGATCCCGACCCGTGGCATCATGGGCCTTAAGAACCGCATCATGAACGTCACCCACGGCGAGGGCGTGTTCTACCACACCTTCCTGGAGTACGGCCCCTATGCCGGTGAGATCGTCAACCGCCAGAACGGTGCCATGATCTCCATGACCACCGAGAAGGCCGTTGCCTACGCCCTGGGTACGCTGCAGGAGCGCGGCCAGTTGTTCGTTGAGCCGGGCACCGAGTGCTACGAGGGCATGATCGTGGGCGAGCGCAGCAAGGCCGGCGACATGGTCGTCAACATCGCCCGTACCAAGAACCTGGGCAACCAGCGTTCCTCGACCTCCGATATCTCCGTCCAGCTGGTGCCGCCCCCGCACCTTCTCGCTGGAGGAGGCGCTGGAATACATCGCCGACGATGAGCTGGTGGAGATCACTCCCAAGAACATCCGCCTGCGCAAGCGTCTGCTCAATGCCACTGACCGCAAGAAGGCCGCCGTCCGCGCCGGTCAGGTCAACAAATAAGCGCTGGGGCTTTATAGCGACTAACAAGAAAGGGCGTCGACCGCAATGGTCGGCGCCCTTTTTGGTGCAGGGGGCAGGTTCGTTTGCGCCGCCACAAAGGTGCTTGGCATCTTTGTGGCGGTTAGCTGCTAAGCGGTGGGGAGTCCCGGCGTGTTAGTCGGCTGCTGCGGCTTGAGGCGGGCGTTGCGCAGATGATCTGGATGATGTAGCCGAGCATAAAGACAAAGGCCACGCCGCTGATGAAGCCGCCTACGAGGGGAAGCCTGTGAGGCGCCTGCGGCGATGCCACCCACGGCTGCCATGGCGTAGCGGTTTTGGCTGTGTCCGACCATGCGGGCGATCGCGCACCCCGCAAAGGCGTTCGACACCAATGCGATGCCGATAACGCCGCACATGAGGCTCCGGCAAGCGATAGACCAGCGATGGAGATAATCAGCAGTAGGACGGCGGGGACGATAGCAATCGTGCCCAAAAGACCGCTCACCCACAGCGGGGTGGGTCGTTGGCGAAGCATTCCGGCGGCGCTGGCGTCGCGCGCGGAAAGACAAGCTCGAGGATGATCGCGACAAAGCAGGTAGAAAGCGCCGCGGCGACGATGCCGCCGATGGCGTCGTTAATCGTAGAGGTGCTCTCGTTCTCGGTACGGTCGATCTTGAGGGAGCCGACCTGAGCGCCTCGGCCCGCTCGGGGTCCTCGGAGATATGGGCGTTCACCGTGCCGGTGATGTGAGCGTTTTTGCCCAGGATGAGCTTGTCGGCCCAGACTTCGACATCACCATCGACGGTGCCGTCGATGGTCACCGTGCTGCCGCGAGCGCCGCCGACTTGGCGGAGCCGCGCAGGGCAACTGTCTCACCCATCGCGTAAAAACAGTTGGCGGTGCTACCGGTGTTGAGGACGACATGCTGACCGGCTACCGTCACGCTGCCATCGATTGCGGTTTTGGAGATATCGATGGTGCGCGCCGCCAGGCGAACGGCTCCGCCTACGGTGCAGTCGCGAATCGATAGGCTGTCGCCCGCCGCGATAATATCGCGGTCGATAGAGGCATCGTCCAGGTTAAGGTTTTGGCCGGCCCAGTACAGGTCGCCCTCGGCGCCAGACGGATCTGAGTCAGCTTCGGTTGCGAGTACGTTGCCCGCGGTGTCTGTGTCGGCGAACGACGCAGTGGGAAGTACGGTCAGCGCAAGCGCAATCAGTGCGAATAGGAGGGCGATGTGGACCCGCGCTTTACGGCGCTTGGTCGACGGTGCAAGGTTGTAAGGCATAGTGAATCCTTCGTTAGATACTCGACATGTATCTAACAGGGTACCCAACGCGCGGGCGCTCTAAAAGAACCTCTCGGTTGCATTTCGAAGGGTCGTGCCGCGCTGTCTACTTTTGCGATGCAAAAAGCGCGCGATGTCTTCTTCGGTGGGGCTTTTGATGTCAAAGCGCAGCGAGAGCCAGCGCAGACCCATGGTCACGACAACGCATACGACCAGCGCGGCGACATTGCTCATGATGCCACCCATGACGAGGCTTACATAGCTTGCCGACCCAGCGATGGCGGCGATGGCATAAAAGTTGGTGCGTTGGAAAATGCCCGGAACCACGCCCATAAAGCCGTCGCGCAGCATGCCACCGCCCACGGCGGTGAAGAAGCCCATCATGACGCATACGGCGGGTGCAAATCCGTAGACCAGTGCTTTGTCCGCGCCGGTTGCCGCATAGATGCCGACCGAGATGATATCGAGGAGGGGAATGAGTCTGTCGGGTTTGTCGACAATTGCGGGGAAGATATAGATGATGGCCGCCGTGGCGATGGAGAGTGGCAGCGCCATCGGCTGGTTGAGGATGTAGACGTTGCCACCTGCAGCGTCATGTCGCGCAAGAGACCGCCGCCCAGACCGCAGACCACCGCGAGCGCGACCGCGCCCACCAGGTCGAGCTTGTGCTCGCGTGCAACCAGCACACCCGAGATCGATGCAGCGACAACAGCGAACATCTCGAGCCAAAACGGAATAGCGACCATGGCATCCGAGGCATGTGAGGTAATGGTTATAGCGGCGACAACGGGCAAGATGGGGTCCTTTGGGTTGCGGGTTTGGACAATGCCCGTACATAGTACATGTTCGGCGCCGATTGCGACCCTATTGCTCGGCAAACGGTCGGGACTGGGTTGATACTGAACGCGATGAGGGCGTGGCTGAATAGGAGGGATGTCCAAATTATGAGCGAAGCTCAAAATTTATCCGGTCGGCTGGCGCCGACCGCGCTGCGCTAAAAACGCGCCACGGGCGCGTTTTCTTTACGCTCCGCGCCCTGTTGGGTTCGAATCCCTCCTCCTCCGTATTTGCTTGTTAGGGACTCAAAACAAAAAAGCTCCCTTTCCTGGGAGCTTTCTCAATCTAAATGGCGGAGGAGGAGGGATTCGAACCCTCGTGACCTTATACAGGCCAAACGGTTTTCGAGACCGCCGCATTCAACCACTCTGCCACCCCTCCGCGTGGGGTAAAAACAAAGCAGGCTCTAAGGCCTGCTTTGGAATTAACTGGCGGAGAGTCAGGGATTTGAACCCTGGAGACGCTTTTGACGCCTACACGATTTCCAATCGTGCTCCTTCGGCCACTCGGACAACTCTCCGTTAAATGCGAAAGTCAGTATACACGAGGAATCGAAAAGTGCAAACAGAAAACTTGGCATTTTTTAAAGCGCTCGCTCCGCACCCGTATCCGGCATGTGCCAGATGAGTACTAAAAAAGCATCCTGACCAGCCAGATCCCGCTCGATGATCTGTTCAAAATAGGTATTCATGAATGACGCGGCAGCGAATTTAAAAATTTTGAGGCAATCGATCGAACCGGTGGTATGCATTTCGTGACCACAACCCTGCAATCGGCGACCTGCGGTTTGACTCAGGTTGTCCTCGCCGCAGCGTATCTTGCTATCGAATTCGTCAAGCTCTTGGTCAGCATTTGGTTGGAATACGCGAGAAGTGCCGTGTAAGCATGGTATATGTGGAGGTCATGAGGTTGTAGCTGCATATTCTTGCAGCCTGGGAGGTTGAAAGATATTATTACCAAGTCTTTTCCTGCTTCAGGCGCACCTTCACGACCTGAAGCCACATTTGCCCAGAGGAGGTGACAATATGAAGGCTTATGAACTGCTGTTCTTTGTTGACCCGTCGCTCGACCCCGAGACCCGTCTCGCTGTTATGAAGCGTATCGATACCACGATCGCTGAGGGCGCTGGCAAGGTCGACTCCGTTGACGAGTGGGGCAAGCGCAAGCTCGCCTACGAGATCAACGACCTCACCGATGGTGACTACACCCTCATCAACTTCCATGCAGATCCTACCCAGATCGCCGAGCTTGATCGCGTCCTGCGCATCACCGACGCTGTGGTCCGCCACATGATCGTCCGTCGCGACGACCAGGAGTAAGACTGTCGTTTTGGACTGGGCTTGTGCCCCAAGAGGAAGTAGTGAGTTATGAGCATCAATCGAGTGAACATCACCGGTAATCTCACCCGCGATCCCGAGCTGCGCGCCACCGCCGGCGGAACCCAGGTTCTGTCCTTTGGCGTCGCCGTGAACGATCGTCGCCGCAACGCGCAGACTGGCGAGTGGGAGGACTATCCCAACTTTGTCGACTGCACTATGTTCGGCACCCGCGCCGAGGCCGTGAGCCGTTTCCTGGCAAAGGGAAACAAGGTCGCGATCGAGGGCAAGCTGCGCTACAGCTCTTGGGAGCGCGACGGCCAGCGCAGGAGCAAGCTTGAGGTCATCGTCGATGAAATCGAGTTTATGAGCTCCCGTGGTGGCAGGGTGGCTACGATCAGGGCGGTTACGCCCCCGCAGCTCCCGCGCCCGCAGCACGTCCTGCCGCACCGGTGGCTACGCCGCCCGCGGTCGACGTCTACGATGAGGACATCCCGTTCTAAGGGTTGTTCACCTATTTTTGAGTGAGAGGCGGCTTCGGCTCGCCGAAGTTGCCAAATGAAAGGTATTTTGACATGGCTAATGATTATTCTGCACGTCAGCCGCGTCGTAAGTACTGCCAGTTCTGCAAGGAGAACACTGAGTTCATCGACTATAAGGACACTCAGCTTCTCCGTAAGTACATGACCGACCGTGGCAAGATCAAGCCCCGTCGCGTCACTGGCGCTTGCACGCAGCATCAGCATGACATCGCCAACGCCATCAAGCGCGCCCGCGAGATGGCTCTCCTGCCGTACACCGTCCCCGTGGTTTCCTCTCGTGGCAACCGCGACCGCGGCTAAGAAGGGAGACGCATCATGAAGGTTATTCTTCTCGATGAGATCAAGGGCAAGGGCGGCGAGGGTGACGTCGTAGAGGTCGCTCAGGGTTACGCTGAGAACTTCCTGTTCCCCAAGAAGCTCGCTGTTGCCGCCACCAAGGGCAACCTCAAGCAGCTTGACGAGCGTCGCAACAACATCGCCAAGCGCGAGGCCGTCCGTCTGGCTACCGCCAACGAGACCAAGGCTGCCTTCGAGGGCAAGCAGGTCACCGTTGACGTCAAGGTTGGCGACGAGGGCATCCTCTTTGGCTCCGTTACCGCCGCTATGATCGCTGACGCCATCAAGGATCAGCTCGGTATGGACATCGACCGCAAGCGCGTCGAGCTCGGTAAGCCCATCAAGGTTGCCGGTGCCCACACCGTCGCTATCTCGCTGTACCGCGAGATCAAGGCCGAGGTTGTCGTTCTCGTCGGCGTTACCGCCGAGGAGCTCGCTGCCGAGCTGAGGTTGAGGAGACCGCTGAGGTCGCCGAGACCGAGACCGCCGAGGTCGAGACCGAGCTGCTGCCGAGTAGCATTTGCTGCAACGCAACAATCTTGTTCTAAGAAGGGCGCTCTGGGAGACCAGGGCGCCCTTTTATTTTTTTGCGCTGGGTGAGTGTCGTGGCGGTCATTGAGATGCGGCCCCGTGTATGGGACCGTTCATCCGTTTGGTTCGGTGATGATTGCCAAGGCGCGGCTCGATTTATAGCCGTGGCTGATACTATGGATGCTCGCAAGCGATATGAATGAGGATGCTCATGGCATATGACGATAGGGAGACGGGGCTGACGGTCGAGGACCGTGGCTCCAAGTTGGGTCTCCCCCAAAACCAAGATGCAGAGGCCAACGTACTGGCCGCTATGCTGCTATCGCCCGAGGTGGTCGAAGAGGCCCAGGTCGAACTGCAGCCCGATGACTTCTACCGGCCCATTCATAAGACCATCTATACCGCGATGGTCGATATGTACAACAGCCGCATTCCCATCGACTCCATCTCGCTGATCGATTACCTGCGAAGCATCAACAAGCTTGATGCCGTGGGCGGCGAGGCCTACATTTTGGAGTTGATGGGTCAGACCCTGTCGCTCGTCAACTGGCAGCACCATGCCGCTATCGTTCGCCGCGATTCGATGCTGCGTGAGCTGATCGGCGCCACCAACGAGATCAACGCGCTGGCTATAACGCTCCCACCGATACCAAAGAGGTCGTGGAGCTGGCCGAGAGCAAGTTGCTCAAGGTCACGGCGCGCGAGGTCAAGTCGAGCTACAAGACGCTGACCGAGTTTATGGTCGAGGCCTATAACGAGGCCGAGGAAGTGTGCCAGGCAGGCGGCCAGGTGCGGGCGTGCCCACGGGCTTCCCGTCGCTCGACCGCATGCTCATGGGTTTTCGCGAGGGCCAGCTCATCATCATCGGCGCCGCCCTGCTGTGGGTAAGACGTCGTTCGCCTGAATCTGGCGCTCAACGCTGCCGCGGCCGGTTATACCGTCGGCTTCTTCTCGCTGGAGATGTCGGGCAAGGAAATTGCCCAGCGTCTGATTTGCGCCTACGCCATGATTTCGATCAGTGACTTCCGCATGGGCCGCATTAGCCCCGAGCAGTGGGCCAATATCAACGAGGCCACGCAGACCTTGTCCAAGCTCGATATTCTGATTGACGATACGCCCGGCACCACAGTGACCGAGATTCGCGCCAAGAGCCGCCGCATGCTCCACAACAAGGAGAAGGCCATCATCATCCTGGACTACCTGCAGCTGGTGAGTCCTCCGCCGGGACGCCGCTCCGAGAGCCGTACCGTCGAGGTCTCCGAGATGTCGCGTGGTCTGAAGATCATGGCCAAGGAACTCAAGATCCCGCTCATCGCGCTGTCGCAGCTCTCGCGTCAGGTCGAATCCCGTACCGGCAAGCGCCCGCAGCTTTCCGACCTTCGTGAATCGGGCTCCATCGAGCAGGACGCCGATATCGTTATGTTCTTGGACCGCTCCGCCGACGAGGCCGAAGCCTCGCGCGACGATCGACCGACGAGGGCGTTACGCGTATCGTCGTGGCCAAGAACCGTTCGGGCCCGATCGGCGACGTCGACCTGATGTTCCTGCCGGCATCCACCAAGTTCTATGAGCTTGATGGGCACATGCCGAGGAGTAGGACAGGCGCCCGTTGCACGGGTATACTAGGAATGTTTTGTGCTTCTGCGTGCCGGCGTGGCGCGTAGACAGTCCATGAATGTAAGGAGTAAACATGCCGTCAACCGTTTTGGTCGGTGCCCAGTGGGGCGATGAGGGCAAGGGTAAGATTTGCGACCTGGTCGCCGGCGACTTCGACGCCGTCGTGCGCTACTCGGGCGGCAACAACGCCGGCCACACCATCGTCGTCAACGGCAAGAAGTACGGCCTGCACCAGGTGCCCTCCGGCATCATGTATTCCGACCACGTGTCGGTGATCGGTAACGGCTGCGTCGTCAACCCCAAGGTTGTCCTTGAGGAGATCGACATGTTCGAGGCCGACGGCATCACCACCAAGAACCTCAAGATTAGCGGCAATGCGCATGTCATCATGCCGTACCACATCGATCTGGATGGCGCCTTTGAGCAGAAGCTCGGCAAGAAGAACATTGGTACTACCAAGCGCGGCATCGGTCCGTGCTACCAGGACAAGATGGCCCGCATCGGCCTGCGCATGCAGGACATGCTGGACGAGGCGCTGTTCCGCGACAAGCTGGAGACCGCTCTTGCCCGCGTGAATCCCGAGCTGGAGCTCATCTACCACCTGCCCACCTACACCGTGGACCAGATCTGCGACGAGTACCTGCCCATGGCCGAGCGCCTGCGCCCTACATCACCGAGACGAGCCTGCTGCTCAACAACATGATCGACGAGGGCAAGGACCTGCTGTTCGAGGGCGCCCAGGCGACGCTGCTCGACATCGACCACGGCACCTATCCGTACGTGACGTCTTCCAACTGCACCGCCGGCGGCGCCATCACCGGCTCCGGCGTTGGTATGAAGAATGTCGACCGCGTGCTGGGCGTCATGAAGGCCTATATCACCCGCGTCGGTTCGGGCCCCATGCCCACTGAGCTTTCCTATGAGTCCGAGGCCGGCCATACGCTGACCGAGGAAGGCTATGAGTACGGCGTGACCACCGGTCGCCGTCGTCGCTGCGGCTGGTTCGATGGCCCCATCGCCAACTACGCCTCGCGTGTTAATGGCCTCACTGATATCGCCATGACCAAGCTCGACGTGCTTTCGGCCTTCGATACCATCAAGGTGTGCGTTGCCTACGACGTCGACGGCGAGCGTTACACGAGCGTGCCCGAGCATCAGGTTCGTTTTGAGCACGCCAAGCCCATCTACGAGGAGCTCCCGGGCTGGAAGTGCGACATCACCGGTTGCCGCAGCTTTGAGGAGCTGCCGCAGGAGGCTCAGGACTACGTGGCATTTATCGAGGATCTGGCACACACCCGCGTGACGTTCATTGGCGTCGGCGCCGGTCGCGAGCAGATCATCAACGATTCTGGAAATAATCGGCACTATTCGGTTATTGCGATATACCCTTTGCAGCCCAGGCGGGCGGCCGAGGGGTATATTTGCTTTGTAATGGGTCCGCATGGTTGGCGGGCCGTTCATCCATAGAGGAGGCACCCTTGAAGGCGGACACTCAAACCATCGACATCCTGTTGTTGGGCAGCGGCGGCCGCGAGCATGCTCTGGCAGCAAAGCTCGCAGCATCACCGCGCGCCGGCAAGCTCTACATTGCACCGGGTAACGGCGGCACCGCGAGCTGCGGCGAGAACGTGGTTCTCGACGATTGTGATCCTGCGGCCGTGGCGGCGTTTGCCAGAGCCACGGATGCGGACTCGTGGTAATTGGCCCGAGGCTCCGCTCGTGGCAGGCGTGGCCGACGCCGTGCGCGCGGCGGGTATTCCCTGCTTTGGCCCGGGTGCCGAGGGCGCCAGATGGAGGGCTCTAAGCTGTTCTCCAAGCAGCTCATGGAGCGTGCCGGCATTCCGACGGCCGCCTACGGCTCGTTTACTGACGAGGCTTCGGCCCTCGCCTATGTGCGCGAGCAGGGCGCCCCACTGGTCGTGAAGGCTGACGGCCTGGCTGCAGGCAAGGGCGTTATCGTGGCGACTGAGCTTGCGCAGGCCGAGGAAGCCGTGCGTGAGTGTTTTGGCGGCACCTTTGGCGATGCCGGCAACACCGTTGTCATTGAGGAAATGCTGGTTGGCCCCGAGTGCTCGCTGCTGTCCTTTACCGACGGCAAGACCGTGCGTCCTATGGCCACCTCGCAGGATCACAAGCGTGCACTCGAGGGCGACAAGGGCCCCAACACCGGTGGTATGGGCGTCTATAGCCCGGTGCCCATCGTGACCGACGAGGAGCACGCCACCATGGTGAAGGTCATGGAGCAGACCGTGGCCGAGCTCGCCGCCGAGGGCATCGACTACCGCGGCTGCCTGTACGGCGGCTTTATGCTTACCCCCGCCGGCCCCAAGGTGCTGGAGTTCAACGCCCGCTTTGGCGACCCCGAGACGCAGGTCGTGCTGCCGCGCCTCAAGAACGACCTGGTCGAGGTCATGCTGGCTTGTGCCAACTGCGAGCTCGATCAGATTGAACTCGATTGGCGTGACGAGTGGGCCGTGGCTGTTGTCCTGACGAGCGCGGGCTACCCCGGCAGCTACGAGAAGGGCAAAGTCATCACCGGCATCGCCGACGCCGAGGCCATGGAGAACGTGACCGTGTACCATGCCGGCACCGCCGTGGTGGACGGTCAACTCGTGACCAACGGTGGCCGCGTGCTTGCCGTGACCGCGCTGGGCGACACGTTCGAGAACGCTCGCAACCTTGCCTACGAGGCCTGCGAGAAGATTGATTTTGAGGGCAAGACCCTGCGTCATGACATCGGTCTGCGCGCGCTGCGTGGCCGCGACGCCTGGGATGCCTAAAGTCCGAGAGGAATGAGACGGATGGACGAGAAGAACGAAGAGCTCGTGGATGCGCAGATCGTCGAAGAGGACAGCCGCATGTATGGGCACGCCGAGGGCGAGCCTGGTGGCGAGGTCGCTGACGAGCCGGCGCTGGTGCTGGGCGACGACGACCCGCACGATGCCGAGCTGCACGAGAAGATTCTTTCGGAGGAGTGCGCCTGGAAGGGCAAGATCCTCGACGTCCACCGTCTTGAGGTTGAGCTGCCCAATGGTCACCGCTCCGCCCGCGATATCGTTCGCCATCCGGGTGCGGCGGCCGTTGTGGCACTGACCGAGAGCGGCAAGATCGTACTGGTGCGTCAGTACCGCACCGCCATCGACCGCGTGACGGTCGAGATTCCCGCCGGCAAGCTCGATCCAGGCGAGGACCCGCTCGATTGCGCCAAGCGCGAGCTGCACGAGGAGACGGGCTTTAGGGCTGGTCGCATTCGCTTTTTGACGTCGATTGTCACGTCCTGCGGCTTCTGTGATGAGATCATTCACATCTACCTGGCCACCAAGCTCGAGTTCGATGCACCCAACCCCGATGATGATGAGTTTGTCAACGTTGATCTGGTGCCGCTGCACGAGCTGATTGACGCCGTGCTCGACGGCAAGATCGAAGATGCCAAGACCGTCGTGGGCGCCTTGGCCTGCGATAGCATCGCGCACCGCTTGGGCGGAGCCGATCTTTAACGAGCGGGAATGATCCCGTAGGTTTGTGTAAGTCAGCGAAAGTGCTCCATTTGAGACAAGGTGGCCTAAAAGAGGAGGGAAGCGTATGGATATACGCGACCGACGATTGAAGGCAGATTGTCCAAATGGAGCACTTGCAGCGTCGAGATGAAACGCGGTTTGGTAAAACCGCGTAAGGTGACTATGTTTAAGAGGTTTCTTTCGTATTACAAGCCCCAGATGGGGCTTTTTGTTGCTGATACTCTTTGTGCTCTGGTGCTTGCCGCCATTGACCTGGCGTTCCCCATTATCTTGCGCAATCTGACCGGCGGGCTCTTTACTCAGGGTCAGGCTGCTATTATGCAGGCGCTCGGTATGATCGCGGTGGGACTGGTGCTGATGTATGTCATCCGCTGCGCCTGCCGCTATTTTGTGAGCTATTGGGGTCATGTGATGGGCGCGCGCATGGAGTCCAAAATGCGCGAGGACCTGTTCGATCAGTACGAACGGTTTAGCTTTGCGTACTTTGATCGCAACAGCTCGGGCGACATGATGAGCCGCGTGGTCAATGACCTGTTCGATATCTGCGAGGCGGCGCACCACGTGCCCGAATGGATCATTATCTGCGGTATCGAGATCATCGGCTCGTTTGTGATTCTGTTTACCATCGCGCCGGTGCTCGCACTCGCCATGGCTGTGGTGACAGCAGCGTTTTCGGTCATCATGTTTTGGCAGAACATGCGCATGCGCGAGGTCTTTAGCGATAACCGCAAAAAGATTAGCGGCATCAACGCGCAGCTGCAGGATTCGCTGGCGGGCATGCGTGTGGTCAAGAGCTTTGCCAATGAGCGGACCGAGCGCTCTAAGTTTCGCGCCTCGAACAATCGCTACCTTTCGTCCAAGGAGAACATGTATCACGCCATGGGCGTCTATACCGCGACGTATGGCCTGCTCTCGGGAGTGCTTTATGTGATCGTGGTGCTGCTGGGCGGTTGGCTCGTTGCCCAGGGTCAGCTGCAGGCGGTCGATATGGCAACCTTCGCACTCTACATTTCGCTGTTCTGCACGCCGCTCGAGACGCTCGTCAATTCGGCTGAGACGTATCAGAAAGCCATCGCCGGCTTTAAGCGCATGGATGAGGTGCTCTCGACTGTCCCCGATATTCAGGATAAGCCGGGTGCTGCGGATCTGCAGGTGACGGCTGGTGCTGTGGAGTACCGCGACGTGTGCTTTAGCTACGAGGATGTTGAATTGGGCGAGCGCGGCGCGACGGACGCCCTGTTATCGACCACATGGACCTGTCCATCAAGCCCGGTCAGACCATCGCTTTGGTTGGCCCCTCGGGCGCGGCAAATCGACGACTTGTTCGCTGTTGCCGCGCTTTTACGACGTTGCCGCCGGCTCCATTAGCATCGACGGCCAGGATGTGCGCGACGTGACGCAGCATAGTCTGCGCCGTGCCATCGGCCTGGTGCAGCAAGATGTGTACCTGTTTGATGGAACGATCGGCGAGAACATCGCCTACGGCAAGCCGGGCGCCACGGCAGAAGAGATCGCCGAAGCGGCCCGCCGCGCCAATATTGATATCTTTATCGAATCGCTTCCGCAAGGCTACGACACCGTGGTGGGCGAGCGCGGCAGCCGTCTTTCGGGTGGTCAAAAGCAGCGCGTCGCCATCGCGCGCGTTTTTCTCAAGAATCCCAAGATCCTTATTTTGGATGAGGCGACGAGTGCCCTGGATAACGAGAGCGAGGAAGCGGTGCAGGAGTCGCTCGAAGAGCTGGCACGCGGCCGTACCACGATCATCATCGCCCACCGTCTCTCGACTATTAAGCATGCTGACGAGATTGCGACCGTTGAGCATGGTCGCGTTGTGGAACGTGGCACGCACGAGGAGCTTCTCGCCCGTGGCGGCACCTATGCCCGTTACTATCGAATGCAGTTCGAAGGTGCGCGTGCGCACGAGCTCGACTGATTGATATGACAGGAAGATCATGGCTGATAAGAACCCTTTGACTCCGGAAGAAGTGACGGAGTTATTCTCCGAAATCGATGCATCCGGCGTCTTGGATCCTACGCTCGCCAAAAAGCGCACCGAGCGCATGCGCGAGAAAGAGGCCGCCGTCAAGCGCGGCGACAAGGCGACGCTGGCGCGCCTGCGCAGCGAGGATCGCGCGAGCCAGGCAAAACATATCGACCCGCTGTCCGAGGACGACCCTTCGGGCTCGCAGGTGAGCCATACCATTACGAAGACCGCCATGGCCGTGGTTATCGGCATTTTGGTGCTGATTGTGGGCATGCAGATTGGCTACGGCGTGATGCGACGTCTGAATACCGCGAACCTTTCCGAAAGTGTTTCGGTGGATACCGTTTCGACCGCGCTCAAGGGTGGACTTGAATGGGGCAATGGCTTTACGCAGTTCCCGCTCGATTTTACCGTCGACGAGGCAGATGAGCGCACGGGCACGGTTGAGGTGACGGTGCTGGACACGTCTTCTGCCAATGAACTCGAGCTGCTGTCCAACGGTCAGATTCAGGCGGCGGCGCTCGCAACCAACGCCCTGCTCAACGACAAGATCGACCGTGTGGTGTATAACGTTCACGCCTATATCGACGAGGACAGCAGGATCCAGCATGATTCCTTCTTTGGCATGTTTCCTGCTCAGGGGCACCAAAGCGCCATCCTGACGTTCGTTTGGACCAAGAGCTCGTCCAACGCCACGAGTATCGACTGGAAGATGCGCATCGTAAGCATGGACGACACCATTGCCGAGCGCATTCAAAAACAGGTCAACTCGGTTTCATCGCTGATCGAGGACCCGGTGGTGAGCCAGACCAAGATCACGGAGGAGCAGGCCGAGCGCGATCTTGAGCATCGTCTGCACGGTCGAGAGATCTTCCGCGGCGGAAAGCCCGATCGCACGCCGTCCGAGCTGCTGGAGCAGGACAAGCAAAAGTAGTCCGCAGCCACATAGAACGATGCCATCCCGCGTGAGCCGCAAGCCCACGCGGGATGATTTTTCTGGGACGGGGATTAAAAATCATTCTGTCATGTATGCAGTTGGCGACAAAGCCCTGCTCTCAGAATAATTTTAATCCGTCCCAGAAAAATCATTATGCACAGGAAGTCATAATTATCATTTTGTAAACAATTCTATGTAATTAATGCCATGGGCGATGCTTGCGGTTAGAATACCGCGAGGCCTAACTACACACCTTTAAGCCGGTCCTGTGAGACCGGGAAGGAGAACTATGGCGAACAACCATATTGCGGGCGCTGCCGCCCGCACCGTCGCGCCCAGCGAGCTGTGCCAGCGTATGCTGGCTAAAACCAGCAAGGGCACCTGCGGTCCCTGCATCCTGTATCTTGAGGATGGGACCATTTTTTATGGCCGTGCATGCGGTGCCGAGGGTACCGCAACCGGCGAGGTCTGCTTTAACACGTCGCTCGAGGGCTACTTTGAGGTCATGACCGACCCGAGCTATGCCGGCCAAATCGTAACCATGACCTATCCGCAGATCGGCAACTACGGCATCGACGAGACCGACGTCCAGTCGGCCTTCCCCGGCGATACCGCTCGCCCCGCGAGCGCTCCCGCCATGCGCGGCATGGTCGTCCACGACATGTGCGCCACGCCTTCTAACTGGCGCTCGACCGTCAGCGTGCCGGAGTACCTGCGTGCACACGGCATCGTCGCTATCGAGGGTATCGACACCCGCGCTCTGGTGCGCCATCTGCGCGACAATGGTTCCAAGATGGGCATTATCTCGACCGAGATCTTCGACGTCGACGAGCTTGCCGAGCGCTTGTCCGCTGCGCCCACGCTGGTAGGCGAGAACCTGGTCAAGACCGTAAGTTGCCCCGCGCCTCACGAGTTTGTGGCCGCCGACCTGCCTGCCACGCATGACTTTGCGCTTGCGGCTGCCGCTCCTGCCCGTCACAAAGTGGTCGCCTACGACTGCGGTGTGAAGCGCGGTATTCTGGAGGGCCTGGTCCGTGCCGGCTGCGATCTCACCGTCGTGCCGTGGGATACGCCCGCCCAGCAGGTGCTCAACATGAATCCCGATGGCGTCTTTTTGTCCAACGGCCCCGGCGACCCCGATGCGTGGTGGAGACCTACGAGCAGGTGCAGCAGCTAATCGGCAAGGTGCCGGTTTTTGGCATCTGCTTGGTCACCAGATGATCAGCTTGGCGTGCGGCGCCAGATGGAAAAGCTCAAATTCGGTCACCGTGGTGGCAACCAGCCGGTTATGAATCTGGTCAGCCGCCGTGTGGAGATCACCGCGCAAAACCACGGCTTTGGCCTGTTGTTCCCCAGCTTGGGCAAGCTTGTCCCCGAGCTTTCGGGCGGCGAGACCGAGCACGCGGCCGATGGCGATCTGCGCGTCTGGGTGCGCCGCGGTATCGCGCCGGTCGTGATGAACGAGCGTTTCGGTCGCATTCGCCTGACGCACGTAAATCTCAATGATGGCACCGCCGAGGGCATCCAGCTGCTCGACGCGCCGTGCTTCTCGGTCCAGTACCATCCCGAGGCCTCACCCGGCCCCACCGATGCTCACTATCTCTTTACCGCCTTTACGCGACTCATGGACGGCGAGGAGAACTACCTGGACATCGATACCGCCAAGGACCGCCTTGCCGGTTGGAACTTTGCCGAGAACGGTTCCGCCGCGACCGAGACCGAGGAGAACTAACATGCCTAAACGTACTGACATCAAGCGCATCCTCGTTATTGGTTCGGGCCCCATCGTTATTGGACAGGCCTGCGAGTTCGACTACTCCGGCGCCCAGGCCTGCAAGGTGCTCAAGGAGGATGGCTTTGAGGTCATCCTGGTCAACTCCAATCCGGCGACCATCATGACCGACCCGGGTCTTGCCGACCGCACCTATGTCGAGCCCATCACCGCCGAGTTTATCGAGCGCGTGATCAAGAAAGAGCGCCCGGACGCCCTGCTGCCCACGCTGGGCGGCCAGACCGGTCTGAATGCCGCCGTCGAGCTGGCAAAGGACGGCACGCTCGACAAGTACGGTGTCGAGATGATCGGCTGTGACCTTGCCGCCATCGAGCGCGGCGAGGACCGCAAACTCTTTAACGAGGCCATGGCCGAGATTGGCCTGGAGGTCGCGCGCTCGGGCTATGCCTACAGCGTGGCCGACGCCGAGGCTATCGCCGAGCGCGTGGGATATCCCTGCGTACTGCGCCCGAGCTTTACCCTCGGTGGCGCCGGCGGCGGCATCGCGCATACCCACGAGGAGCTCGTCTCCATCGTGAGCCAGGGCCTTGAGCTCTCGCCTGCCCATGAGGTGCTGGTCGAGGAGTCCATCGAGGGTTGGAAAGAGTATGAGATGGAGGTCATGCGCGACCACGCCGGCAACGGCATCATCGTGTGCTCCATCGAGAATCTCGACCCCATGGGCGTGCACACCGGCGACTCCATCACCGTGGCGCCGGCGCAGACACTAAGTGACCTTGAGTACCAGCGCATGCGTGTCGCCTCGCTCGCCATCTTGGAGAAGATCGGCGTCGAGACCGGCGGCTCCAACGTGCAGTTTGCCGTGAACCCCCAGACCGGCCGCCTGATTGTCATCGAGATGAACCCGCGCGTGAGCCGTTCGTCCGCACTGGCCTCCAAGGCCACGGGCTTCCCCATTGCCAAGGCCGCCGCTCGCCTGGCCGTGGGCTACACGCTCGACGAGATCGTCAACGATATCACCAAGCAACGCCCGCCTGCTTTGAGCCCACGATCGACTACTGCGTGGTCAAGGTGCCGCGCTTTGCCTTCGAGAAGTTTAAGGGTACCGACCCCACGCTCACCACGCGCATGAAGGCCGTGGGCGAGATCATGGCGATCGGCCGCACCTTTGAGGAGGCCTTCGGCAAGGCCATGCGCTCACTGGAGGACGGTCACCAGGCATCTGCGCCGGTGGCAAGGAGGGTGCCGACAAGCTGAGCGACGACGAGCTCGCTCAGGCCGTGGCAACCCCGACCGAGCACCGCATCTTCTTTGTGGTCGAGGCCCTGCGCCGTGGCTGGGACATCGCCACATCCATGCCATCTGCGGTATCGATCCGTGGTACCTCAACCGTATCAACGACATGGTGCAGGTCCAGGAGAGCATCCGCGGCCTGCGTGTGGAGGATATCGACGCCGACGCGATGCGCCTGCTCAAGCAGTACGGCACGAGCGACGCCGAGATTGCCGCGCTGACCGGCTCGGACGAGCGTTTTGTGCGCGCCTATCGCAAGGGTCTGGGCGTGGTTCCCAGCATGAAGACGGTCGATACCTGCGCGGCCGAGTTCTCGAGCGCCACGGAGTACCACTACAAGACGTACGAGAACATCTACCGCACGAGCGGATGCCAAGAAGTGCGTGGCTCCCGACGAGACCACGCCGGCGGACAAGCCCAAGGCGATGATCCTGGGCGCCGGCCCCAACCGCATTGGCCAGGGTATCGAGTTCGATTACTGCTGCGTGCACGCGAGCTACGCGCTGGCGGCCCGCGGCTTCGAGACCATCATGGTCAACTGCAACCCCGAGACCGTCTCGACTGACTATGACACGTCCGACCGTCTGTACTTTGAGCCGCTCACCTACGAGGACGTCATGGATGTCATCGATGTTGAGCGTCCCGACGGCGTCGTGGTGACGCTCGGTGGCCAGACCCCGCTTAAGCTGGCGCGCATGCTCGAGGAGAGCGGCGTGAACATTATGGGCACCAAGCCCGATGCCATCGACTTTGCCGAGGACCGCGAGCGCTTCGCCGCTCTGCTCGACAAGCTGGGCATCATGTACCCGCCGGCGGGCCAGGCCACCTCGTTTGAGGAGGCCGAGTCCGTGGCCGCGCATATCGGCTACCCGCTGCTGGTGCGTCCGAGCTACGTGCTGGGCGGCCGCGGCATGATGATCGCCTACGATGCCGAGCATCTGCGCGATTACATGGCCGAGGCTGCGCGCATTAGCCCCGACTACCCGGTGTACCTGGACCGCTTCCTGGAGGGTGCGATCGAGTCCGACGTCGACGCCCTGTGCGACGGCGAAGAGGTCTACATCGGCGGCATCCTGGAGCATATCGAGGAGGCCGGTATTCACTCCGGCGACTCTGCGACCTGCATCCCGCCGTTCAGCTTTAGCGAGAGCCTGCAGGCGAAGCTTCGCGAGACCACGCGCCGCATCGCGATGGCGCTGGGCGTACGCGGCCTGGTCAACGTGCAGTACGCCATCAAGGCGAGACCGTCTACGTGATCGAGGCCAACCCGCGCGCCAGCCGTACCGTGCCGTTTATCTCCAAGGCCACCGGTGTGCCGCTGGCCAAGTGCGCGGCGCGCATCATGCAGGCGATTCCATCGCGAGCTTGGGCCTACCGAGCGACGAACGTCAGCTGGACTGGTTCTGCATGAAGGAAGCCGTCATGCCCTGGGGCCGTTTCCCGGGCGCCGACGTTATCCTGGGGCCCGAGATGAAGTCGACGGGCGAGGTCATGGGCATCGCCAAGAGCTATCCCGAGGCATACGCCAAGACGCAGCTGGCGATCGACTACAAACTGCCCGACCCGAGCGCCGGCAAGGTGTTCATCAGCGTGTGCGACCGTGACAAGCGCCACATCCTTTCGGTCGCGCGTATCCTTCGCTACCTGGGCTTTGATATCTGCTCCACCGAGGGTACGGCGCGCGTGCTGCGCGGCGGCAACGTGACGTGCGAGGTCGTGGAGAAGATTAGCGGCCCGCACGACGGCGAGCGCCCCAACATCGGCGACCTCATCGCCGATGGCAAGATCGCGGTGATCATCAACACGCCGTACGGTCCGGGCTCGGCGCGGCGACGGCTATCTGCTGCGCACCGAGGCAGTGCGCCGCGGTGTGACCTGCGTGACCGCGATGTCTGCCGCCAACACGTACGTGAGTGCCATCGAGGCGGTGCGCGAGGACCAGCAGGGTCACGGCAGCGCCAACGACATGGGCATGGACGTCATCGCCCTGCAGGACCTGCCGCAGCACACAGTGTAGATTGAGCTGTCCGGCCGGGGCGGGAGGGGGCTGAGTTTCCCCCTTTCGCTCCGGCTGCAAGCAGAGTCGCTCAGTGGGAACTCAGCCCCTCCGCCCCGGCCTGCGGTGACTTGGCTGCACCGTGTGCTGCGAAGGGGCTTTGCGCGATGACTGGGGCTGAAAAAAAGAAAGCGAGTGTGGGTCCTGCCGTTCGTTCGAGCGGCAGGGCCCACACTTTGTATGGAGGCTTTTTTGCTGTTGGCCGAGGACGCCTCTGGACAGTTAGTTCAAATTCGTATTTTCTAGAGAGTAGGAGAAGATCGATTTGGACTCATTCGGCCTACTTTTGGCAATCTGAATCGATCAAGATGCTCAGCCAAGCCGGGAACGGCCCAATACTGGGTCCGCGTCGGCTTCCAAGCGGCAATTTCGTGCCCAAGGCCACGGCAAGATTATACGTATCTGAACTAACTGCCCATCACTCTCCGTCAACCTTTTTATCCAAACCAAATCAGTCAACGTACGTCATGGCAATCCCCGGTAGGTTGCAGGATGGCGGCTGAGCCTTTCCCTCGGGAAACTTCGCGAAGCCCAGTTCCCGAGGGAAAGGTATGGTCTGTGTAATACCAGATAAACAGTACATTTTTGCTAGATTGGTATTTGACTGAAGAACCAATTGGTATGGCTTATTAAGCCCACCTTGCCGTTGACGCTTATTTTGCTGCCGCTGGGAGAATTCCGAACTTGGGTGCGCAAGTGCTCCCATATGTTGATATGACCTAGTAGGTGGCTATCTGGTTACTACCAGTTGGCCCCTTGGTAACGGGTGGCCCCCATTGTGCGGAATGTACCGAACATCTCCGTTTGATACGTTTTCCCATGCTGCCGGGGGGGGGGCGTCCTCGGCACCTCAGCATGTCGGAAGAAAGGAGACCAGATGCGCAGGAATTCCATTTTTACGAAACGGTGGGTGAAGGGAAGCGCGGTCCTCGTTGCCACTGCAGCGACGCTCGTGTTTGCCAATCCCCAGCAGGCGATTGCCACGCCACTCAAGGGCGTCGACTCGGCGACCGTGTCCCAGTCTGCCTCGAATGTCGTCGACATCGATTTCGCTGACGGCATCAAGGGCCGTATTACGTTCCTCGAGGACGGTATTTTCCGTTATAACGTCGACCCCAAGGGTGAGTTTTCCGAGTACGCCACGCCGCGCAGTAAGTCCCACACGGCTAAGATCCAGGCTCAGCCGATACCTCGGACACCTACAGCAAGCCGAGTGCGACGGTTGCCGACAAGGGCGACACTATCGAGATCACCGGCGGAAAGGCGACCGTGATCCTGGACAAGGCGACTGGCAAGATGAGTATCAAGTCAGGCGACCGTGTCGTGGTTTCCGAGTCCGCGTCCCTCGACCTTGATAAGAAGGGTACCGTCCAGACGCTCGCCAAGGAGAAGTCCGAGAACTTCTTTGGCGGCGGCACCCAGAACGGACGCTTCCTGCACACCAACCAGACCATCGCCATCTCCAACACGAACAACTGGACCGATGGCGGCGTTGCCTCGCCCAACCCGTTTTATTGGACGAGTGACGGCTACGGCGTACTCCGAAACACGTTTGCAGAGGGTTCCTACGACTTCGGTTCCACGGACTCATCGACGGTCACGACTTTGCACAGCGAGAATGAGTTTGATGCCTACTACTTCGTGGCGACCAACGAGGGCGCTTCGAACGTGGCAACCGAGATGCTGCAGGACTACTACAAGGTGACCGGTAACCCGGTACTGCTGCCCGAGTACGGGTTCTACTTGGTCATCTTAATGCCTATAACCGTGATGGCTGGTCAACGACCTCGGGTCAAAAGAAGTGGGAGACCAAGGGCAGCAAGTCCTCGAGCGAGAAGGGCGACGTTAAGTACGAGTCTGGCATGTCGACGGGCTACAAGCTCGACGGCACACTTGCGGCCGAGACGCTCAACGGTGAGGGCCCTACGGTTGATACCGAGAACATGAAAGCGACCGATTTCGACCGCCAGTTCTCTGCTCGTCAGGTTATCGATGACTACGAGGACAACGACATGCCGCTCGGCTGGTTCCTGCCGAACGACGGTTACGGCGCCGGCTATGGCCAGAACGGTTACTACAAGACCGGCGGCGTCAACTCCGACGGAGCGAGCTCGGCCGACCGTCTTAACGCTGTGCGTGCCAATGTCGACAACCTTAAGAAGTTCACCGAGTATGCCAACTCCAAGGGTGTGAGCACGGGCTTGTGGACCCAGTCCAACCTTGAGCCCGACAGCAACCCTGAGACCCCGTGGCATCTGCTTCGCGACTTCGACGCCGAGGTCAAGACGGGAGGCATCACTACCCTTAAGACCGACGTTGCCTGGGTTGGATCTGGCTACTCCTTTGGTCTTAATGGCATCAAGACAGCTTATGACACGGTGACGACCGGCGCTAACAAGCGCCCCAACATCATCACGCTCGATGGTTGGGCCGGCACGCAGCGCTTTGGTGGCATTTGGACCGGCGACCAGTATGGCGGTAACTGGGAGTACATTCGCTTCCATATCCCCACGTATATCGGTCAGAGTCTTTCGGGCAACCCCAACATCGGCTCCGACATGGATGGCATCTTTGGCGGCGACCCCATCATCTCTGCGCGTGACTACCAGTGGAAGACGTTCACGCCCTCTATGCTTGACATGGACGGTTGGGGCACCTACCGTAAATCGCCCATGACGCACGGCGATCCCTACACAGGCATCTCGCGCTTCTACCTCAAGCTCAAGGCGCAGCTCATGCCCTATATCTACACGAGCGCGGCCTCGGCGGCCAACATCGACACGGGTAACGGCGATGCCGGCCTGCCCATGATCCGCGCCATGCTGCTTTCCGACAACTCCGAGTACGCCGCAAGCACTTCGACGCAGTACCAGTATATGTTCGGTGAGAACTTCCTAGTGGCACCGGTGTATCAGGATACCCAGGCAGACGAGAACGGCAACGACATTCGCAATGGGATTTACCTCCCCAACTACGGCACCGACGAGAATCCCACCATCTGGATCGATTACTTCTCGGGTAAGCAGTATCGCGGCGGCCAGGTTCTCAACAACTACGAGGCTCCGCTTTGGAAGCTGCCGCTGTTTGTGAAGGCCAACGCTATCGTGCCGATGTACGCCGAGAACAACAACCCCGAGGCCGTGAGCGACACCAACACCAAGGTACCGACCGCAGCCAGCGTATCGTCGAGTTCTTCGCCACCGAGGGCGACGGCACCTTTACGCAGTACGAGGACGACGGCTCCTCCATCGAGAACAACACGACTGAGGACGATTCCTACGGCACGATCGACAATATCTCCTACGGTGAGCATGTGAGCACCGTCTACAGCTCCAAGGCCGCAGGCGGCACCGCGACCTTTACCGCCGAGGCCTCGCAGGGCGCTACAACGGCTACGACTCCAACCGCACCACGACCTTCGTGGCCAATGTGTCCGCCAAGCCCACGAGCGTTGTCGCCAAGAACGGCGGATCCGCACTCAACGTGGTTGAGGTCGACTCGCAGGAGACCTTTGACGCCGCGACCCCCGAGCCGGCCAGGCGGTCTACTTCTACAGCGAGACCCCCAACCTCAACCACTACGGCAGCGATGCGGACGGCACCGAGGCCGAGCAGGGCGAGAGCTTCAACAACACCAAGATCACCACGAACCCCAAGGTCTACGTCAAGTTCGCGAAGACCGATGTTGCTGCAGCGGCGCAGACGCTTGAGCTGGGCGGTTTCGTGAACGCCGACGCCACGCTCACAGCCGATCGCCTCAACGAGAACCTCTCCGCACCCACGAACCTTGCTGCCCCCGAGGACGCCACGACCCCAACGAGCATCAAGCTCACCTGGGGAAAGGTCGATGGTGCTACCTCCTACGACCTTAAGGTCGACGGCACTGTGTTTGCCGTGGGTGATGCGGCCGAGTTCACGCACACCGACCTCGCTACAATAGCAAGCACACCTACCAGATTCGTTCGCGCAACGCCGAAGGTTACTCCGCCTGGAGCGATGTGCTCGAGGCGAACTCCGCACTCGATCCGTGGCGGAACGTCCCCGACGCCGAGGAAATCACCTGGGAGGCTCACTTTACGGCAGCCATAAGCCGAGCTCGCCTTCGACCATGAGTTCCAGTCGGGCGACGGCGGTTTCCACTCCGGTGGCAACGATCTGGCAAGGCGCTTACCGTTGACTATGGACGCGCTTACAAGCTCGATAAGCTCGAGTACTATCCGCGCGATGACGCCGGCAACGGCACCGTGACCAAGATGCGTGTTGAGACGAGTCTCGATGGCGTCCACTGGACGAGCCAGGAGGTCGATTGGGCACGTTCCGCTGATTGTAAGACGGTAGCGTTTGACGGCACCGTGGCCGCCCGTTACGTGCGCATGACACCGCTCGCCTCGGTCGGCAATTTCTTCTCCGCGTCCGAGATTGCCATCTACAAGACCGACGGCACGGATGGCTTCGCCGTGGGCTCCAACCTCAACAAGGCCACGATCTCCGACGGAGACTACTCCAACATGAAGAACTATCTGGGCCTCGAGAATCGCGAGCCCGATACCCCGACGTTCGGTTCGCAGATCCGCGACCACTTCGCTGACCTCAACGATAACGGCGTTTACGACGTCTACGATTACTCGTTCACCATGGCGGGTCTTGACGGCGGCACTAAACAAAAGGGCAAGGTCGCAGGTTCGCTCGCGGTGATTCCGAGCAAGACCGAGGTCGAGGCCGGTGATGAGATCACCGTTGATGTCTATGCGGCCGACGCCAAGAACGTCAACGCCCTGGGCGCCCTCGTCAACTTCAAGAGCGACCAGTTCGAGTTTGTGTCCGAGAGCATCGCGCAGGACGGCTCGACTGCCGGCATGGAGAACCTGTCTCGCGAGAAGGTCCAGTTCGCGGACAGAACGCAGACTATCAATCTCGCCTTTGCCAACCGCGGCGATGGCAAGCTCTACAACGGTACCGGCGCGGTGGCGAGTTTCAAGCTCAAGGCCAAGACCGCCGGAAAGGTCGAACTGCCCTCGACATCTTGGCTTATCGGCCGGCATGCGACGCACTTGAGTTTGCGAGCGACGGCACGGTGACGATGCCGGACGTTCCTCAGCCAACGGTCGCCGAGTACGCCCAGGATGCCTTCAACATCACGATGACCAACGATGAGCTCACGACCGACGACGGGACCAACGTCGAGAAACTTATCCAGCAGAAGAGCTATAACGCGCTGTTCGATAATAACGAGGGCGACAACGGCTTTGAGTTCCTGTGGAACTGGAGTGGCAACTGGGACAGCGAGGGTAAGCTACCGAGTTACGTGAAGCTTCCCACCACGATGACATTCGCATTTAAGACGCCGTCGAAACTCGATAGCGTCGAGGTCGTTAACCGCAACGGCGGCAACGGAACCGTACAGAAGATCAAGGCCGTCGTGACGTTCGAGGATGGCTCGATCCAAGAGTTCGCGGGCGGGGAGTACGATTCCTTCCTGGCTCGCTACGCCTTTGACCTCTCTGCCGAGAACAAGGGCAAGAAGGCGACCAAGGTCGAGGTCACGCCGCTTGAGGCATCGGGTGACCAGATGCTCACACTGCGTGAGGTCAACTTCAACAACACGCAGGGTGTCGAGGCCATCGAGGGTGTCGAGCTAGGCAAGAACCAGACCGAGTTCTTTGAAGGCGACATTACGCCCGTCGACGCCAAGCTACGCCTGAGAGCGCTGGCTACCCCTATGTGACGGTCGAGAGCTCCGACCCCTCTGTGGTAAGCGTCTCCGCTGTTCAGGCTGGCGATAGCGTGAGCTACTACCTGCGTGCCAACAAGGCCGGCAAGGCAAAGATCACGGTGGCGTCGGTACTCGACCCCTCCAAGACCGCATCCTATGAGGTCGAGGTCAAGGCTGGTGTCGATACCTCTGCGCTCGTGGCAGCGCTTTCCAAGGCCGCGGGCTACAGCGAGTCCGTCTACACCAAGGATTCCTATGCAGCTCTCACCGCTGCGGTCGAGGCGGCTCGGAAGCTCCTCGACAGCGGCCAGGGCAGCTATAGCAAGAAGGATGTCGCAGACGCCACAGCCAAGATCGAGAAGGCAATCGACGGCCTCAAGATGCGCCCTGTCGATGAGAAGATCCTCATCAACACGCCCGAGAACCGCAAGAACGTCAAGGTGGCCGACTTCTCGAGTGAGGCCGACTACGAGGGCAGCAACGCCGTCAACGCTCTCGACGGCGACGAGCGGACGCTTTGGCACAGCGACTGGGCCCATGGGACCGGTATGCCCCAGTATCTGAGTGTCGACCTGGGCCGCGACTACGATCTCACCGACGTTACATTCCTGCCGCGCCAGGACGGCGGCACTAACGGCGATATCTTCGAGGCCGAGATACTGGTCTCCGACACTGCCGACGGTTATGAGATGGGCACCGCCGCGTCGATGGTACGTTCGCCTTCGACAACGACGGCCGGCGTGCTCACCGACCGTGGCGACTGGAAGCAGATGAGCTTTGGCGCCGCGCGCGGTCGCTACGTGACCGTCAAGGTGATTCACGCCGGCGGTGGCGACGTTGATGCCTACTGCAGCATGGCGGAGCTCAAGTTCTACGGTACGGCCGTCCCCGATCCGGTGGCGAAGGATGATCTCGCTACCGCGATCGAAAAGGTTGATGCCGAGGTTGCTGCCGGCGACCTCAAGGCCGGTGACTACACCGAGGCCTCCTGGACGGCGCTCGAGAACGCCCTGGCGAGCGCCCGCGCCATCTTGAGCGATGAGGACGCCACGCAGGACGAGGTCGACCAGGCGCTCAGGCGCTCGAGAGCGCCCGCGGCGCGCTCGAGAAGACCCCGGTGGTCCCGGTCGAGAATCCGACTAAGAAGCAGCTCAAGGCCCTGGTCAAGCAGGCGAAGGAGACTGACACCAGGGGCAAGACGGACGAGTCTGTCAAGGCCCTGACGGATGCCATTACCTACGCCGAGGACGTCTTGGGTGATGAGAATGCTTCCGACACCCAGCTCCAGGCGGCCTATGACCAGCTCAAGCTGGCCATTGAGAGCCTCAGGGATGCCGACTCCGGCAACCAGGGCGGCTCGGGCAACCAGGTTCCGGCAATGGCTCGAACGGCGGCAACCAGGCGGGCAAGCCCGCAGGCGACAAGGCTCAGGGCAGCAAGAAGAACGGTTCGGCGATCCCCAATACCGGCGACCAGACGGCGGCGACCGTCGTGACCGTCGGTGGTCTCGGCGCCATCATCGCCGCGATCGGCGCTTTCTTCCATCGTCGCAGCAAGGCCAAGTAGCCCCAGCAACAGCTAAGCAAGCGTGCCCGCCGTCCCACCCAAGGACGGTGGGCATGCTTTTTGAATGTAGGCGGAAAGCTCCGACCCTTCGGCCTTAATCTCGCAAAGCATTCCGTCTCTCACCGAACACATCGGCATCGGTGGCTATACTTGAATTATTTGCAGTTAAGGGTCGCGGATTCGCTGCGTCACCGCTCTCAACAGGAGGTCTATGTTTATGGCAGATCAAAAGCCGGTTGTCGGGATCATCATGGGTTCCAAGTCCGATCTGGGCGTTATGGAAGGCTGCACCGCCGAGCTCGAGGCACTGGGTGTGCCCTATGAGCTCGTCATTGCGAGCGCGCACCGCACGCCGGCGAAGGTCCACGAGTGGGCTTCGACTGCCGCCGATCGCGGTATCAAAGTGATTATCGCCGCCGCCGGCAAGGCCGCTCACTTGGGTGGTGTCGTGGCTGCCTTTACGCCGCTGCCGGTTATCGGCGTGCCTATGAAGACGAGTGACCTGGGCGGTATGGATTCGCTGCTGTCGATGGTGCAGATGCCTTCGGGCGTGCCCGTGGCCTGCGTTGCCATCAACGGTGCCAAGAACGCCGCCATCTATGCCACACAGATTCTGGGTGCTTGCGACCCCGAGTACCGCAAGGTTATCGAGAAGATGAAGCAGGAGATGCTGACGCCTAAGCGTTCCGCCGTTTCACCGCAGTATAAGGAGAGCCATGTCCGATTATCAGGGAAAACGATTCAACTTCTCAGATTCCCGATCCGTCGAAGCCGGGTGCTGCCCATGCGGCACAGCAGGGTCGGACATCCTCTCCTCAGCAGCCGCGCGCGCCGCGTTCCGTAACGCCGACGTCCCATCGCCGCCAGGATACGCCGGCTGCGTATCGCCCTTCGTCATATGGCACGGCAAAGAAGCAGGCTCGGACGACGAGGCAGCTGAGTGACGCGCCGTCCAACTATGCCGAGCAGCCGCGTAAGAAACGCCGATCCATCATTCCCATCTTGCTCATCATCGTGGGCATCGGTCTGATTGTCGCCGCCGCTGCCATCTTTATCAATGCTCAGATTGGCTATAAGCAGGCGAGCGATTCGTACCAGAAAATCGAGAAGCAATATGTAAGCGATAAGGACGCCAGCGGCGTGCCGATTATCGACTTTGATGCGCTTGCTCAGACGAACCCCGAGATTGTGGGTTGGATTTACGTGCCGGGAACCAACATCAACTATCCCGTGGTGCAGACCAATAACAACTCCAAATACCTCAACACGCTGTTTGACGGTACGTCCAATGCATCGGGTGCGATCTTCTTGGACAGCGACGATACCGCGCCGGGAATGGTTGACCAGCAGACCACGATTTACGGCCACCATATGAACGACGGATCGATGTTCAATGTGATTTCGGACACCACTGATCAGACGACGTTCGATAGCATCGAGTTCGTGTATTACATCACACGGGATGCTACGTATAAGCTGCGACCACTGGCGACCAAAGTTGTCGAGGACACGTATGCCAAGCGCGCACGCCCAATTTTGAGGCGACGACGGGCTCAAGAACTACCTGTCCGAGATGCTCGACGGTGCCTCTGCCGTGGCGAGCGATGCGGGCGATCGCGCCGCCTCGGCAACCAAGGTCGTAACGCTTGTGACCTGTCGTTCGTTATCGCTGAGCAACACGCGTGCTGTCATGGTGCTCACGCCGGTCGAGGAATAAGTTGTTCGAGAGTAGCTAAAAAAGCCCCGTTCCAAATTGGCTACTCGACGACGGTAAGGGAGAAATAATGCTTGAGAACGGCAAAACGATGCCCTCGATTGATGCTTGGCTTCGCGAGGCCAAGGCCGATTCGTCGGCACCTGCGTGCGGTATGTATCTGACACATAACGGTGTGGTGCGTGCGACGCCCAAGTCCGAGGCGCGCGGTGTCGAGACCGATGGCGTGGCGCCAGGCCACAAGGTGGGCGGCATGGTGTTCGGTTTCGATGCTCAGAAGGTGCAGGCTGCTATCGAGGCCACGCGCGCGATGCCGGGTATCGGCTATGTGCGCGTGTGGCTGGCAAGCGGCGAGCTTGCCGTAGGTGACGACATCATGCTCGTGCTCATCGGCGGGGACATTCGCCCGCACGTGGTCGATGCGCTGCAGGCGCTCGTTGGCACCATCAAGAACGAATGCGTGAGTGAGGTCGAGCGCGAGGCGTAGAGGCTTGCGTCGATAGAAGGCTCGTTTATAAAAACGCCCGCCGGTACGTGTGATACCGGCGGCGTTTTGCGTTTTGGGCGCGGTGGGTGCTACACGCGCGTCGCATCCTTGGGCTCATGGTCATGCTCTGGAAGCGATTCTCCATAAAGTCATTATCGAAGTACTTGCCGTAGAACTGCGCAACGGGAATATCCGGTTCCGTGCCGTTGACGCGCTGATACCAATAATCGAGCGACTGCAGCGTCATAACGCCATCGACCAGCATAATGATGGTGAAGATGACGGTAGCCGAGTAGCGACTCTTCCACGGAATCATGTTGATGAGCTTGAGTAGCTCGGCAGCAGCAGCTTGATCCAGATGAGGCCACCCAGGCCCCACAGACAGGCGAAGCCGTGCAGGTGCGTCCGCCCGTGAGGACCACGAGCGGGTCGGGCATACCGAACAGCGTTATGTGCGAGTAGCTCCACGAGACCACGCCAAACGCGGTCTGCATAAACCAGCCCACGAACACCTCAAAGCTGGCGCCGAGCAGGGCGCTCACCAGGAAAATGATGATGGGGTTCTTTTTATAGAAGCGGTTGAGCACCATGGTCATGAGCACGGCACCAAAGCCGTAGATGGGCTGAAGGGGCCAAACAGCATACCGGCGCGGTCCTGGTAGACACCCGGATCGTTGACGGTCATATGCCAGATATCCTCCAGGACCAGGCCGAGCACGCAGCAGACAAAGAATACCCAGAACAGGTTGAAGTAGTTGAGCTTGATGTAGCCCTCGCCGGTTTCATCGCGCCCGAGCATGCCCTCGGCGGCGGCGTCGCGGTCGAGCATCTCCTGCAGGCGGCGCTGCAGCTCGCGCTCCTGGCGCAGTGTGGGGTCGACGGTGGCCGAAAGCGCGACGAGGATGCCGAGCTGGATGGCAGGGCGCAGCAAGAAGGGCCCGATGCCTGGAGCATCACGTCAACCAAAAGCTCGACGACGGTAAACGCGATAAGGATATAGGACAGACGGGCGGCATTGCGGCGCTGGTTCTTGATGAGGTCCAGGCCAAAGATGATCAAGATGACGGCACTGGCAGCCGAGAGCATGATGCCGGCGACAATCAGTCCGACCGCGACGAGCGTGTTGTCGCCGAGCTTGGCGGCGGCGTTGCCGTTGATGAGTGCGGTGATGACCTGCCACATAAAGGCGCCGACCGACGGGAGCGTGCCCACGCCGGACAGGATGCACAGGACGGCGTATACCTTAATGATGAGGGGGATCTTCTTGACCTCCGTGGCGCTGGGGACGCTGGGGTCGAGTTCGTTTCGATCCATACATAACCTTTCTCGTTTTGCTGTAGGCACAAGGATACGCCGCCGACCTGCCAAAAGACAGGACGAACGTCCCAATTGCAACAATGTAAGTCCTAACGGCGGGCGAAGCGTGGCGTAGTGAGGGTCGGCGTGGCACTGCCACCCACGTCGTGAAGCCAAATAAATGTTTGGCAACAAAACTGATTATTAGCTCGGTGGGCTTTTAAAAAGCGCTGCTCATGCGCTGGGGAGCGCGTCGCGCCGTGCGTATAATAAGGCGGGTAACGCCAAAATACGAGGCTCTGAGGGGATGCCATGTCTCAAGAAACCATCCGCGCGGCCGAGCGCGCCGTGGGACAGGTGAAGACCATGTCGACGTATGATCCGGACTCCGACCAGCTGCATGAGGAATGTGGCATTTTCGGCGTATGGGCGCCCGATCGCGATGTGGCTCGACTGACGTACTTTGGCCTGCGTGCGCTGCAGCACCGTGGCCAGGAATCGGCGGGAATCGCCGTGGGTGACGGCGGCACGGTTATGGTCCGCAAGGATCTGGGCTGCTCGACCGTGTGTTCTCCAACGCCGACCTGTCGACGCTCTCCGGCCAGCTGGCCGTGGGCCACGTGCGCTATGGCACCGCCGGCGCCAAGAGCTGGGAAGCCTCGCAGCCGCATCTTTCCACCATCAACAGCGTCATTATCGCGCTTGCTCACAACGGTACCCTCGTCAACACCGACGAGCTGCGCCGCCAGCTGATCGAGCTGGGCGTACCGTTCCTCTCCAATTCGGATTCCGAGGTCGCGACCAAGCTTATCGGCTACTTTACCCAGCGTACGGGCCACCTGCGCGAGGGCATTCGCAAGACCATGGAGCTCGTGCGCGGCGGCTACGCCATGACGCTCATCAACGAGCAGGCACTCTACGCATTCCGCGATCCACACGGCATTCGCCCGCTCGTGCTGGGCAAGCTGGTGGACGAGGGCCTGGACCAGGCCGATGCCGCAGCCGTTTCGCAGCTGCCCTCGCAGGACGGCG
>ENA-OQBT01000227-OQBT01000227.1-human-gut-metagenome-genome-assembly--contig:-NODE-227-length-38890-cov-18.654929_pt1 | contig 38890 bp, 31 predicted proteins | sample MGYA00242749_ERZ504557 | MGnify/ENA primary metagenome ERZ504557 (study PRJEB26092, sample SAMD00036243) | human gut metagenome | host: Homo sapiens | study: EMG produced TPA metagenomics assembly of... | reverse complement strand
CGGCATGCGGATCGTCCTTGTCGCGGGAAGCCTGGAACCAAGCATGCTCGTCGGACGTGTGGTTGACCACCAAATCCATCACGATCTTCAGACCGCGCTTGTGCGCTTCGGCGAGCAGCTCGTCCATGTCCTCGAGCGTGCCGAACAGCGGATCGATGTCCTGATAGTCGGAAATGTCGTAACCGTTGTCGTCCTGGGGCGACTTGTAGACCGGGGAGAGCCACACCACGTCCACGCCGAGGTCGGCGAGGTAGTCGAGACGGCTGGTGATGCCCTTCAGGTCGCCGACGCCGTCGCCGTTGGAATCCTGGAAGGAACGCGGGTAGATCTGGTAGACCACCGCGTTGGCCCACCACGGGTTCGGGGTCGCGCCGTTGGAACGCACGGTGTCGGGAAGGGTGGAACGATTGAAATCAGTCATATTTTGTTTCCTTAGTAAATCAAGTTCTTCATCAAAGCGATGTTATAGATCCGCGTTGCTTATATATGGGATGAATTAGTGTGGCGTTTTCCTTTCGCTTTATGGTCCCGTCCATGAGATGAACCAGCATATTCATGCCTAGTTGGCACAATTCGGCTGGCATAAGTGGGAATTCATCTATTCGCAGACGTTTACCCATAGAATCCGTGTATGTTCCTGCTGAGACCAACGAAAGATCCTGAGGAATTCTTATTCCACGCTGTCTCGTTGCCGCAACAAGGTTATTCAAGAACAACGGCCCGCCTTGTGTTACGATCGCTGTATTTTTTTTTATCTGAAATGAACCGTTCAAGTAGGTTCTCTGCAGCATCGAAATCATCATTGTCGGTAAATTCTTCATCTATATGGATTCCGTAACGCGCGGCTGCGGCATGCATTGATGTTCTCAGTCGAATAAGGTAATTCGCGCCTCCAGCGCGTTCATAATCAATCTTTTTCCCTCCTATAAACAGTATTCCGTCATGTCCATTGCGGTGAAGCGTCTGCATAATCATTTCGCCCATTTCGATGAAATCGGTATCAATGCAAGGTACGTTTATTTCATCCATGGGATGTCCGATGGAAATGAAAGGGATGGTCGAAAACTGAGCTAACTCTATCCGGGGATCATTCATGGTCACATCCATAAGTGCGACGCCATCTACCATTCCGGTGTCAATGATGGAACGCAGCTGCTCATCCCCTGTTTCTTCGGTTAGCAGCAATGTTTCAAGCCAAGTTGTCTCGCTGCTTTGAGGAAATTGAGAAAATATGCGCAATAATTGGTGTAGCTGGTGGAATCATGGACGGGCGAGCTCAACGCAACGAAATGAGTCTCTCCATTCAATGGAGCTGGACTGCCGTTTTTCGCTAGGTATCCAAGATCACGTGCGGCCTGTAATACCCGTTGACGAGTTTTTGCTCCTATTGGACGTTTTCCTGTCATCACATAGGAGACTGTGCTGATGGAAACTCCTGCGAGGCTGCCACGTCCTTGATTCCAACCATTACCATCCTTTATTCGTTCACCGTGAAGCCTTGGCTCTTACCTTGCTCGACAAGCTTGTCCTGCCAAGCCTTCACGCCTTCCTTCATTGTTGTTTGCCCCATGTAAGCGGCTCCTACAGTATCGGTGAAAACGCTTCGTGCGTAAACGTCGTAGGGGAGGAACTCGAACTTGGAAGTGACATGCTTCGCCGCTTCGGCAAATTCAGCGTTGATTTTTTCTCCACCGAAGTAGTCCACTGTGTCTCCATCGGAATTCACCATAGTGGTCTGATTGAGGAATTCATCGTTAGACATGGTCTTTAAATCAGCAGGGAAACCACCCTGATTCACTCGGGACATGATGGCATCAGAATTAGTGCTGGCGAATTCCATGAACTTGTACGCGGCATCGGCGTCTTCGAAGATGACATCAATGCGAGTGAGGAGCCGCCGTATTCGGAGCTAACGTTCTCCCCGGCATTCCATGTTGGCATTTGAGCGATTCTCCACTTTCCGGCGCCTTCCGGAGCATTGTTCAGGAACATTCCCGGAGCCCATGCTGCGGAAATCACGCTCGCGAATTCTCCAGAACCGATGGAGCGGTACCAGTCGTCGGAACTATCTTTAGTTTTCGTTTCGATGAGTCCTTCGTCAATCATCTTCTGCCAGAAATCGCAGAATTTCTGTACCTCTTTATCGGTAGTGAGCTTGATGGTGACTTTGGTACCATCCTTAGACGTGGAATATGGATGGCCGCCGGCCTGCCAAACCATCGCGTTGAAGAATCCGGCATTTCCTGGGTCGTTGGTGATATATGAGCCAGTTTGTTTGATCTTTTTTGCATCTTGGTAGAATTCGTCCCAAGTTTTTGGAGCTTCGGATATGCCGGCTTTGTCAAACACTTCCTTGTTATAATAAAAAGCCATTGGGCCTGAATCGACTGGCATGCCGTACATGCCGCCATTAAAGTTCACTGCGTTCCAAGTGCCAGGAGTGTAGAAATCCTTATATTTGGCAGTCCCGTAATCATTCAGATTTTTGAGTGATCCCTTAATTGCGTATTCAGGAATTGCATAGTATTCAATCATAGCTATGTCCGGCACTCCGCTGCCGGCTTCCAAAGCATTATTCAGCGCCTGATATTCATCTTTACCGCTGCCGGCGTTCGTGAATTTGATGACGATGTTAGGATTTTTCTTCATGAATACTTTGGCGTTGGCTTTGAGGTTGTTGTCCCAAGCCCAAACGTTGACAACTGTCTTACCCTGTTCATCGGTGGTCCCCGCCTGAGTCGTTCCGCATGCTGCCAATGGGAGAATCATCGCCGCTGCGCCACAAAGCGCAATCATTTTCTTCTTCATAAAAAACTTCATCGTTTTCCTTCTTTCTGTTAAGCGGCATCGACGCGGAGTGCAGGTCTGGGCGTCTTGGCCGGTAGTCGATATCCTAAGGCGGGCGAATTTTGGTCAACAAATAATTTCGATGATTTCGATAGTTTTTAGATTTTATCGAAATGCTTGTTCGAGCGGGACTGTACGGTTACGTCATGTGGGGGGGCAAAAGCTTATTGGCAAATGGTCTTTGATGCGCGATACATGGAAGGCCGGGTAAACCCAGTCCTCAGGAACTCTGCGTTTTTTAATCACAGGAAGGCTCTGTTTTGCGGTGTTTTTTCGATGGGGAAAGAAAAAATCGGCGCTTCCCGCAACAAGCTGGAAGCCGCCGATTGGATGATGGCGTTTAGTTCTTGATGATCAGCACGCCATTGAGGTTGATGGTAGCAATCGTTCCATCGCGCTCGACCGACGACATGACGATCGGCTCCCCGTCGGCCGGCAGGCTCTTGGTGATGCCATTGTGGCCCAGACGTGCTCCGCCGTACACGTTGCGCTCATCGCCGTACGCGTTGGACACGATCGCGGGACGTCCGTCCATGCCGGTCCACGGATCATCCTTGAACGATGCGAGCGCCTCCGCATCGTTCCCGATTGGACTAACCGGAACGACATCGGCGGGGGTAAGCGGATGATAGACGGTCTCCTCCGGAAGTGATCTCACGAATGCGATGTTGCTTCCGGAGGATGGCAACAGTGCCGTTGCATGTTACGGCAGTGCTGGCGATGTGCAGCTTTCGCGTTCGACAAGTTGTGTGGGAAGAATGAAGTAATTCTGTTCCACCTTCCCTTCCCGCGCTTCGAGAATCAGGTCGATGCATTGCCTGGCGATGAGGTCGAATGGTTGCCTGATGGTCGTCAGGGACGGACACATGCTTGCCGCAGGATAGACATCATCGAAACCGATGATCGATAACTGTTCGGGCAGACTGATGCCGTGCTGTCGGGCGGCGCGATAGACATTGATTGCGCCGAGATCGTTGAACGCGAAGATGGCGGTTGGTCGGTCCTGTTCCCTCATTTCCAGGAGATCGCATGCCGCTTTGTATGCCTTATCGGATACGTAGTCGCCAACCTTGATGAGATGCGGATCCGCGCTGATGCCGTTTTTCTGCAGCGCCGCCATGTATCCGCTCAGTCGCGCTTGCGAGGATTGTGAATTGGTGGGGCCAGTGATGACGGCGATCCGTCGGTGACCCAATGATATGAGATATTGCGTGGCGAGCATTCCTCCGGTCCAGTTATCAATGCCCACCCCCAATGCGTCAGCGGAGACCTGCCGACCGGATCGACAATTACATATGGGATGTTCCTCGTCTGCAGTAGCGATTCCTCGGCCGATGAAATATTTGATAAGAGAAGTATGACGCCCAGTGGGTTGCGTTCGATGGCGCTGCGGAGGCAGCTGCTGGCCTCGTTTCTTGTCGCGTGTTCTTCGGAATCCGGTCCGGCGCAGCTTACAGTGATGCCGATGCCAAAATCTCTGGCGTATGAAGTTGCCTCCTTGACCATCTCCACGGAGCCGTTGTTGGTCATTTCGTTGACGACCAGTTCGATTGACCGCATGGTTTTGGTTGTGGGAAGTTTTTTGCGGAATCCGGCTTCTTCGAGGAGCAGTTCCACCCGATCGCGTGTCTCGTCGGAGACTCCATTGCGGCCATTGATGACCTTGGATACGGTGGCGGGGGATACTCCCGCCGCTTGGGCGATATCGGAGACCTTCGGTCTGCTTGTTGTTTTGATTGTGGTCATGACTCTTCTCTTTTCGTATGCACGCTGTAAAAAAGCGTTACCTACAGGATAGCGAAATTTTCGTTACCTTGAAATAGATATTTTATCGGCGTGTTGCTGTCTATATAGCGGAAATGTGTGCCGTGGACGTTGATCTTCTGCTGCTTGCCTGATGGATGTAATGTGCATATATCGTTGCAATAAAGCCTTTCCAAGGCCAAAAAATAAGATAAAGAAAATTTCGCCACGCATAACGAAGTTTTATTTGCTCTTTTTTGCAGAACCTTGTATATTGAACGTACCGATGGATGAAACGGCAATGGCAACGATGTTGTTGGCAGGCTCATTCAGACGGGTTAAGAAGAAAGAGAAAAACTATGACAAATGCAACGGCGAAACCGGATACTTCCGGGATGCGCAAGCCGAAGCGCGAGTACATAGGCATATTGTATTGTCTTCCATACGTGGTGGTCTTCCTGTTCGGCATGATCATCCCGATGTTCTACGCGCTTTATCTCAGCTTCTTCAAGCAGTCCCTTCTCGGTGGCACCACCTTCGCGGGCTTCGACAATTTCATCCGAGCGTTCAAGGATGAGGCTTTGTGGGGCGGCTTTAAGAATGTGCTGATTTACGCGGCGATTCAGATTCCGATGAATCTGATTCTGTCCCTCGTGGCGGCGCTTATCTTGGACTCCCAGAGAATCCGCCATATCGCAGTGCCGCGAATTCTGCTGTTCCTGCCTTATGCCGTCCCAGGCGTCATTGCAGCGCTGATGTGGGGATACATTTACGGCGATAAGTATGGTCTTTTTGGACAAATCGCCGGCATGCTTGACGTAACGGCTCCTAATATGCTGTCGAAGCAGCTCATGCTATTCGCCATCGCAAACATCTGCACTTGGTGCTTCCTTGGCTATAACATGCTGATTTATTATTCTGCACTGATCGGCATTCCGAACGACCTGTACGAATCTGCCCGTATTGACGGCGCTTCGGAGCTGCGCATCGCTTGGTCCGTGAAGATTCCTCAGATTAAGAGCACCATCGTGATGACAGTCCTCTTCTCTGTAATCGGCACGCTCCAGCTGTTCAACGAACCGAACATCTTGCGTACTTCTGCCCCGGACGTGATCAACAGCAGCTATACGCCGAACATCTACACCTACAACCTCGCATTCAATGGTCAGAACGTCAACTATGCTGCTGCCGTCTCTCTGGTCGTCGGCATCATCGTCATGGCCTTGGTCGCCGTCGTTAAGATTATCGGCAACAAGTGGGAGAACAAGTGATGAGTGAAGCAATCGCAAAACCACGTTCCAAGTCGCTGCAGCGCAGAGACGCCAAACTGGCGCTTAAGGCAAGCAAGCGTTACAAGCGCATGCAGCAACGTGAGCCGGCTCCGAAGCTGACCGGCAAGCAGCGTGTGCTCAACTGGCTGCTGCACATCATTATGGTTTTGATGGTCATCTACTGCCTCGTGCCGCTACTGTGGGTCATCTTCTCCTCCACAAAGACCAGTGAGGGCATCTTCAGCTCTTTTGGTCTGTGGTTCGATGACAAGAATGTGTTCTGGCAGAACGTGCAAGACACATTCGCCTACCAGAATGGCGCCTATACCCGCTGGCTGTTTAATACGATCATGTACGCAGCGGTCGCAGGTGTTGGTGCAACCATCATTGCCACTTTCGCTGGGTATGCCATCGCCACCATGCGATTCCCCGGACGTAACGCCCTGCTGGCCGTCACTTTGGCATTCATGTCAATTCCTTCTACGGTAATCACCGTGCCGCTGTTCCTCATGTACTCGAAGATCGGTCTGGTCGGCACTCCATGGGCCGTGATTATTCCGCAGCTGGCTACGCCGTTCGGCTTGTATTTGATGATCATCTATGCGCAGACCTCGATTCCGGTCTCGCTGATTGAAGCCGCGAAACTGGACGGTGCAAGCACTTGGACCATCTTCTGGAAGGTCGGTTTCCCGCTGCTGTCTCCAGGTTTCGTCACTGTACTGCTGTTCACGCTGGTTGGCGTCTGGAACAATTACTTCCTGCCGCTGATCATGCTCTCGGACACCAACGACTACCCGTTGACAGTCGGTCTGAACATGTGGCTGAAGATGGGTGCCCAGGGAACTGCCAACGGTCAGGTTCCGAACAACCTCATCATCACGGGCTCGCTTATCGCAGTTGTTCCGTTGATCATCGCATTCATGTTCCTGCAGAAGTACTGGCAGTCTGGCCTAGCGGCCGGTTCTGTCAAGCAGTGAACCCTCGGCCGCACGGTCCCTACGATCACCCATTCGTTGCCTTGGTGACCGTGCGGCATCCGTCCTTTTGAAAAAACAACAAAATAGTAATTCATGACACACAAAGGAGTAATCATGAAGAAGAAGAGTGTCAGGCTTGTGGCCGCTATCGCGGCGCTGGCAATGACGGCCGGGATCTCGGCATGTGGTTCCGACACTAACGGAAGCCAGGCTAAGAGCGAAGTGACCGCGAAGGAAGTGGAAAGCGCTCTGACCGATACGTCGAAGAACGTCGAACTGACCGTTTGGGCCTATTCCGCCAAGCAGATGGAGCCTACCGTCAAGGCATTCGAGGAGGAGTATCCGCATATCAAGATTAAATTTGTCAACACCGGTGCCGCTGCCGACCATTTCACCAAGTTCCAGAATGTCGTTCAGGCCAATAAAGACATCCCCGACGTTGTACAGATGAGCGCTAATAAATTCCAGCAGTTTGCGGTTTCGGGCGCATTGCTGAATTTTGCCAACGACAGCATCGACAAGGCATGGAGCAAGTTGTACACCAAGACTGCATGGGCTCAGGTGCATTACGCCGGCGGCCTTTACGGTGTGCCACAGGATGCCACGCCATTGGCCAACTATGTGCGAAAGGATATCCTGGACGAACATAACCTGCAGGTGCCAGAAAGCTGGGAAGATATCTACAACGAGGGCGTGAAGCTCCACAAAGAAGATTCCAACAAGTATATGGGAATCCTGGGATCTGACATCTCCATCTTCACCAACCTCTACCGCTCCGTTGGAGCGCGTCTGTGGAAGGTTAATTCCGTGAACGACGTCGAACTGACTATGAACAGCGGAAAAGCAAAGGAATTCACGGAATTCTTGCAGAAGTGCCTGAAGGATGGCGTCCTTGAAGGCGGTACCGTCTACACTGACGAGTTCAACCGTTCGGTCAACGATGGCCGTTATGCCACCTTCATCAGCGAAAACTGGATGGGCAACATGTATAAGGACCAGAACCCGAGCCTCAAGGGAAAGATGGTGGTCACAACTCCGCCATCCTGGAACAACCAGCATTTCCAGTCCTCCTCCGTCGGCTCCATGATGAGCGTGGCTGCGGCATGCCCGAAGGAAAAGCAAGCAGCAGCCCTTGCCTTCATCAACTGGCTCGATTCCGCTCCGGACGCCATCCAGTCTTGGCAGGATACCAACAGCGGCAATTACTTCATGGCGCTTCCGTCTATCAGGACGATAAGACGGTGCGCGAGAAGAAAGAAACCGATGGATACTTCGCGAATACGGACGTTAACTCGGTCTATTTCGATTCCATGGATAACGTCAATACCGATTGGGAGTATCTCCCGTTCATGTCTCAGGTGGAGGTCGTGTTCAACGACGTCATCGTGCCGGAGATGAATGAGAACGGCGATCTGGTAGGCGCCATGGCCAAGGCTCAGCAGAAGCTCAAGGCATACGCGGAAGACAACGGCTTTAAGGTCACCACTGACGCCGACTGACATCCGGTTGCCCGCCACCGCTAGGGAGGGCGGCCGAATGGCCGCCCTCCCTTTTTGAGATTAAACATTTTTCCAAAGAAGGAAGCGCATCGTGAGCGTTATTACCAAAGTCACCACCTATGATTTCCGATTCCCGACATCGGCCACCTTCTCCGGCTCCGACGCCATGAACCCCGATCCGGATTATTCCTCTGCCTATGTTGTCATCGCCACGGATGCCGGTGATTCCGGCAATGGATTCGTCTTCACCATCGGCCGCGGCAATGATGTCGTCGTCCGAGCCATCGACTCCATGTCCGAAACCCTCATCGGACGTAACGTCGAGGAACTGCTCGACAACATGCGTCTCGCATGGGATATGTTCGTGCGCGATTCGCAGCTGCGCTGGCTCGGCCCTGAGAAGGGCGTTGAACATATGGCAATCGGTGCCGTGCTTTCGGCTCTGTGGGACCTCAAAGCCAAGCGCGCCGGCAAGCCGCTCTGGCTGCTCCTTTCCGAGATGGAGCCCGAAGAGCTCGTTGCGACTCTCGACTTCCGCTACCTGACCGATGCCCTCACTCCGCAGGAAGCCATCGAGATTCTGCGTGCCGCCCAGGAAGGCAAGGCGGAACGCATCGCCCACCTCAAGGAAGTCGGCTATCCGGGATATTCAACCGCAGCTGGATGGCTCGGCTATTCCGACGAGAAGATGGTCCGTTTGGCCAAGCAAGAGACCGAGGTCATGGGCTTCAAGCAGATCAAGCTTAAGGTCGGTCAAAACCTCGAAGACGATCTGCGCAGGCTCAAGCTCGCCCGTGAAGCGGTCGGCCCGGACATCGCCATCGCCGTAGACGCCAACCAGGTCTGGGATGTGCCACAGGCCATTGAATGGATCGGCAAATTCAAGGACTACGATCTCGCGTGGGTTGAGGAACCGACCTGCCCGGATGACGTGCTTGGACATGCCGCAATCCAGAAGGCCATCGATCCGATTCCGGTGGCCACCGGCGAACAGATGCAGAACCGAGTCATGTACAAGCAGTACCTGCAGGCTGGCAGCTTCAAGGTCATGCAGATTGACGCGACCCGAGTCGCCGGCCCCCAGGAAATCGTCCTCGAATACCTGCTCGCCAAGAAGTTCGGCGTCAAGGTCTGCCCTCACGCGGGTGGTGTCGGCCTGTGCGAAGCCATCAGCCAGCTTGCGATGTTCGATTACGTGTCCGTCTCTGGCGAGATGGAGGACCGCGTCGTCGAATACGTGGACAACCAGCATGAGTATTTCGTACATCCGACCGTCATCAAGAACGGACGATACGTCGCGCCGCTCGATCCGGGCAACGGCACGGAGATGAAGCTCGACGAATGCATGAAGTACCTGCACAAGGACTAGTCGGAAGGACCTGAGATGGACCTGCATCTTAAGAACAAGGTGATTATTGTCACCGGAGGATTCAAAGGCATCGGCAAGGGCATAACGCTGCGACTGGCCGAAGAAGGTGCCATTCCGGTGGTGCTGAATCGTTCGGATGGTGCCGACGACGAATTCCGACAGGATATCGAACAGATCACCGATTCGTATGGCACCTATCTTATTGACCTGAACAACACCGATGAGATCGCCCCCATTGTTGAATCGGTCATGAAGAAATACGGCCATATCGATGGTGTGGTCAACAATGCCGGCAGAAACGACAACCTCGCGCTCGAGACCACGTCATGGCGTCAGTTCGAGGAGTCTCTTCACGGCAATCTGACCCACTATTACGAGCTGGTTCATCAGTGCGTGCCAGCACTCAAGGCCAGCAAGCTCGGTGGTCAATATCGGTTCCAAGACCGCATTGACCGGTCAAGGCAAGACTAGCGCCTACGCCGCAGCGAAAGGTGCGATTCTGGGCCTGACCCGCGAGTGGGCCGCCGCCCTCGCCCCGGCCGAGGTTCGGGTCAATGCCGTCGTCGTGGCCGAAGCATGGACGCCGCTGTACGCGCAATGGATCAAGACGTTCGGCGACGAGCAGGCGCAGTGTGAGCAGTTGGCGAAGATCACCGACAGGATTCCTCTCGGCCACCGCATGACCGAGACTTCGGAAATCGCGGACACCGTGGCTTTCCTTCTGTCCGACAGGTCTTCGCACACCACCGGACAATGGGTCTTCCCCGACGGCGGATACGTCCACCTCGATAGGGCACTCGACTAGGACGTGCGACATGCAGAGGATCATCGATTCGCATTTCCATATCTGGGATCATCCGTCCAACCGCTTTCATGGCTCGACGGTACGGATGGGTCCATCACCCGCCGTTACGACATGGACTGCCTCAAACACGCCTATGCCTCATACAATGAGCACCACCCAGACGCTGCGGTCAATTTCATCGGCGGTGTGTATGTGGAAGTCGACACGGACGATACGTCATTGGAAGATCGGCTGCTGTCCGAAAACCATGATCCTCTGCTGTTGGCAACATCTATGCGGTCCACCGTCGGGCCGGCCATGCGCGTGCCGCTGTACGCGCATGCGTTCGTGAGCCATTGCATACGCCGGCATCGCCGCGGGGACGGTGCCTGCAAGATGACTTCATCCGCGGTTTGCAGCTTATGGCCGATAAGAACATGCCATTCGACGCATGCGTAAGGGTGGATGAACTTGGCGATCTCGCTCAGGCTTGTGAGCAGGTGCCCGAAGCAATCGTCATCGTTGACCATATGGCAACATATCCGATCTTCACAATCTCGAATCCTCATCCGATGCCTTGCATAGGCTCGGAGAGCTGCCAAACGTGTACGTCAAGGTATCGGGGTATCCAACCGATGACCCACGATTCGTCTCAACCCTGCTCGATCTCGCACAAGCCGCGTTCTCTAACAAGCGGTTGCTGTATGCGTCGAATTGGCCTGTCGTCGGTCTATACGCCGATTTCGACAGTCATCTGTCAATCCTGCTCAACCGTTTCGCAGGGAATGACGACTTCTTCCTCAATAACGCGCGAAACGCCTACCATATCGTCGAAAGGAAAATATCATGACTTGCAACGCCCAGTTCGAAGGCGTGTTCTGCCCCTCCATCACCATCACGAACGCGGATGGGACCATTGACTACGACAATTGGGGCAAGCACCTTGATCATCTCATCGATGCGGGCATCGACGGTGTGCTGCTGTTCGGTAGCATCGGAGAATTCTACGCCATCGACGTCAAGACGAAGGCAGAAGCAGTGCGCTTCGCAGTTTCGAAAGTCGCCGGACGCATGAAGGTGCTCGTCGGAGTGGGAGACACCAACCTAGACAATGTGAGAACATTGGCGGCGGAAAGCGAAGTAGCCGGAGCCGATGCATTGGTTGCAGTATCCCCGTACTATTTCGGACCATCCCCGGATTGCGCGAAGCGCTACTTCTCTGCGGTGGCCAAGGCAACGACGCTGCCGGTCATTCTGTACAACTTCCCAGCCAGGACGGGCAACGACCTCACACCTGAGTTGGTGGCGGATCTCGCAGCGGAGAACCAGAACATCATCGGCATCAAAGACACCGTCGACACCATCAGTCACACCAGGAAGGTCATCGCTGCCGTTCGTAAGGTGAATCCATCGTTCAGCGTGCTGTCCGGATTCGACGAGTACTACACCGTCAACCGAATCAGCGGCGGCAATGGCGTGCTGTGCGGATTGACCAATGTAGAGCCGGAGACTTTCGTCAGCCTGCATCATGCATGGCAGTCCGGTGATTACGCCATGGCCATCAAATCGGCTGAACGCATTTCCTATCTGATGCGCCTGTACGACACTGCCGACCTGTTCATCAGCGCCATCAAGGGCGCGGTCAAGGCGAAGGGACTGCCAATCGACACGTCCATCCATGAACCCGCCGTGCAGCTGACCGACGAACAGTACCGCAATATCCAGAGCATTCTCAAATAAGCAAATCTGCCAAGGAGACTTTACGCATGAAACTTACATTCGATGGAATCTCTTCGTGCTGGGAAGAAGGCATTCCTCTCGGCAATGGACGCATGGGAGCGGTCCTGTGCTCCGAACCGGAAACCGACGTGCTGTATCTCAACGACGACACCCTTTGGTCAGGATATCCACACGCGGAAACCTCGCCGGTGACGCCGGAGATTGTGGCCAAGGCGCGCCAGGCGTCGTTGCATGACGATTACGCCACCGCCACGCGAATCATCAAGGAAGCCACACTGCAGGAAAAAGACGAGCAGATTTACGAGCCATTCGGAACGGCCCGTATTCAGTACTCGACCTCTGCAGACGGCCGTGAGAGCATGAAACGCCAGCTGGATCTTGCAAGGGCGCTCGCCGGTGAAACGTTCCAGATGGGTGATGCCAACGTTCATGTCGACGCATGGTGCAGCGAGCCTGATGACCTGTTGGTCTACAGGATGTCATCGGATGCGCCGATTGATGTGAATATCAGTGTCTCCGGCACTTTCCTCAAGCAATCACGCGCTTCGTTGGAAACGGTATCCGACGGCCATCGGGCTACCCTCATCGTCATGGGTCGGATGCCTGGACTCAACATCGGACTTCTGCCTCACCCTTCCGAAAATCCTTGGGAAGATGAGCAGGACGGAACCGGAATGGCGTACGCCGGTGCGTTCTCCCTTACCGTAACAGGTGGCGACATCAACGTGGGCGACAACAGTCTGCAATGTTCGAACATCACCGGGTTATCGCTCCGCTTCCGCAGTATGAGCGGATTTAAGGGAAGCGACCAGCAGCCGGAACGAAGCATGACGGTTATCGCCGACCATCTGGAGAAAACCATTGACGAGTGGTCGACTGACCTGCAGACCATGCTCGACCGCCACATCGCGGACTACCGCAGATATTTCGACAGGGTGGCCATCCATCTCGGTTCAGCCCATGCTGATGATGCGGAACTACTGTTCTCGGCGATCCTTCGCTCGGATGAGAACAAAGAATCGCATCGTCTGGAGATGCTGGCGGAGGCAATGTTCGATTTCGGCCGGTATCTGCTTATCTCCTCATCCAGGCCACACACCCAGCCGGCGAATCTGCAGGGGATTTGGAACCATAAGGATTTCCCGAACTGGTACAGCGCCTACACGACGAACATCAACGTCGAGATGAACTATTGGATGACAGGCCCATGCGCCCTCCAAGAACTCATTGAGCCGCTCGTCTCCATGAATGAGGAGCTGCTAGCGCCGGGGCGCGACGCCGCTGACAGGATTCTTGGCTGCCGAGGATCGGCGGTCTTCCATAATGTCGATCTCTGGCGCAGGGCCCTTCCTGCGAACGGCGACCCGATGTGGTCGTTCTGGCCGTTCGGTCAGGCATGGATGTGCCGGAACCTGTTCGATGAATATTTGTTCAACCAGGATGCATCGTACCTGGCCCGCATCTGGCCGATCATGCGGGACAACGCGCGATTCTGCATGGATTTCCTATCGGAGACAGAGCATGGACTGGCCCCGTCCCCTGCAACATCACCGGAGAACTGTTTCTTGGTGAACGGAGAACCGGTATCCGTTGCACAAAGCAGTGAGAATGCCACGGCCATCGTGCGTAATCTGCTTGATGATTTAATTCAGGCTTCTCACGATTTGGAAAACCTTGACGAAGAGGACAGAGATCTGGTCCGTGAAGCGGAATACGTCCGTTCCCAACTGGCTGAAACGCGATTGGGAGCTGATGGAAGAATCCTCGAATGGAACGACGAATTCATCGAATCCGATCCACAGCACCGTCATCTGTCCCATCTTTACGAACTGCATCCTGGTGCAGGCATCACGTCTAAGACTCCGCACCTGGAGGAAGCCGCTAGGAAATCCCTCGAAGTGCGTGGCGATGATGGTTCCGGCTGGAGCATCGTATGGCGCATGATCATGTGGGCACGCCTGCGTGATGCGGAGCATGCCAAACGAATCATAGGCATGTTCCTGCGGCCGGTGGATGCGAACGCTGAAACCAATCTGTTGGGCGGAGGCGTGTACGACAGCGGATTATGCGCTCACCCGCCGTTCCAGATCGACGGGAACCTTGGATTCCCAGCGGCCTTGTCGGAGATGCTTGTCCAAAGCCACGATGGCTGGATTCGCATTCTTCCGGCCCTGCCGGAGGATTGGCATGAGGGAACCTTCCATGCGCTCCGCGCAAGAGGCGGAATCCAAGTGGATGCGACATGGACGGATCAGACAGTGGAATATACGTTGCGCTGTTCGAGGCCCACGGAGATTACGCTGAACGTTCTGGGGACTGATATGGGACGTGTCGCGCTATCTCCGGATAAGCCATTCAAGGGATCCATCCGGCGTTAACGTATTGCGTTATATCCGTTACGAAATGTTGCGGACCGTCTTTCCTAATAGGGGAGGACGGTCCGCAATCTTTTTTGACGGAAAAAGAGATTCCCGCCATTTTCCAGTGAATCTCTAAAGCGAAACATGATAAACTTGTTACTAAATTTGTTTAGCTTTCGTCTACCAAGAGGAGGTAGATTGTCATGGCTACAATCAGGGAGATTGCAGAAAGGGCTGGATTCTCCCCTGCAACCGTATCGAGGATACTCAATGACGATTCCTCGCTGTCGGTCAAAGAGGCCACCCGTCAAAAAGTTCTGAACGCCAGCCTTGAATTGGGATATGAGAATGTGCCGCGATGCCAGCGTGTCACCATTCCTCAGGACATCGCCTTGTTGGACAATGCCGTTCCGGACAAAGGTTTGCAAGACATGTACTCCAACGAGCTCAAGGCGTTCCTCTACCAGCATGCGGAAGATGAGCGCATGCATATAACTGAGTATCGTAATGTGAACGATCTCATCAAGAATAAGGGCAAGCATGCTGGTTTTATTTCGATCGGTCCGGCACCGTTTGAGAAGGATGTGCTCCTACGATTGCATAATGCTTTTCAGCATGGAGTATTCATCGATATTAATCCGGCACCAGACTTGTTTGATTCGGTGCAACCAGATTTGGAACAAACCGTTTTGGACGCGTTGGATACGCTGACCGCCTCCGGGAGCGACGCATAGCTTTCGTCGGCGGAGTCGGAAACATTATGGGCGATCATGAGTATCCGGAAGATTCCCGTGCGTTCGCGTTCCGGAATTGGTCAGTACGTCTCGGACTTGACATCAACGGTCTCGTCTTGGAAGAAGGACCGTTCACCATAGAGAACGGACGCGCTCTCGGTGAAAAACTCATACAAATGCACAGTAACGACCTTCCGGATGCCGTCATCATTGCTGCCGATCCGATTGCAGTCGGCGTACTTCAAGCATTTGCGTCCGTTGGAATCCTAGTGCCGAGAGATATACGCATGGTCAGCATCAACAACCAAGAGATAGCGGAGTATACCTCGCCCGCGTTGTCATCGTACGACATCAACAAAGACGAATTAGCTAAGGCCGCGGTGTTTATGCTGTCGGAAGCGCTGTCCACCAGACGATCCGTAAACCAGCACGTGAGGATTTCCGCAAAATTGGTGGTCAGGGACAGTTTCGTGCCATCTTTATGAAAACCATACGAAAGAGGCCTGATGTGAGCAGAAGACGCGGCATATGGAAAACATGAATCTATGCCGCATCTTCTGCGTTATGAAGCATCGTCACCTGTTACACCAAGGTGAAGGAACCTTGCAAGACGATGTCGTCCCTCCTCCACAGGAAGGCGCAGAGGAGGGACACGCTATCCGATCGTCAGATCAGTTCGAGATTGACATCGAGGCTGATCGGCTGATCGGCGGGGATGTGATACTGGGAGTGGACCGGAGACATCCAGGAATCGTCGCCTCCGACACCCATCTGCGCGGCGAGCACACGGAGGAACATGTGCTTCGGAGCCGGCAACTCGTCCTGGTGCTGAGCTTCTTCGATCATGAAGCTGGAATATGGCTGCAGGCTCACAGCGAACGGTGCGGCACCGTTCGCGCGGCTGACTCGCAGGCCGTGTCCATTTTCATCGGTGATCTCCGCCCAACGGACTTCCTCGTGGTTGCCCGTCTCCTGCGGCATGAGATACGGAGCATGATCCTTGAACGCATCGGTGCTCCACACGCCCAGCTTGGCGTGCTTGCGATCCTGGTACGTTTCCTCGGGACCAGCGCCGAAGAACCTCAGATTCGAATACTGGACCGGCAGAGTCCATTCGATGCCAAACGCAGGAATGGTGGGCAGATCGCCGGATTCGCCCGGATATTCCACATGCAGGTTCAGACGGCCAGTGGTATCGGCGGTGTATTCGACGGTGACCTTGGTGCGTTGCGGCGTGGCCAGCTCATACGTGTATACGGCCTTGAGCGTGTCTTCATCGACCTGTTCGATGACATTGTCCACGCAACGGGCATAACGGCCGGCCGCCATCCACTGGGCTCGCTCGAATCCATGGCCGGCGCCACGGTCGTTGTCCGTCAGCGCGCGGAATGTGGTGATCGCCGGGCGACGCAGCACGAATTCGTGACCGTCGAACGTGTAGGAGACCAAGCCGCCCTGGGTGCGAGAAAGAAGAATCTCTCGTCCGGAACCCTGAACACCCGCATTCCAACGGCCAACAGTGACGATGCCGTCCGCAGGCAGGGCCGCGTCTTCGGCTGCCTTCGTTCCGGCCACAACAGTCTGGCCGAAGGCGAGTTCGTACCCGGCAGGAGCCCAATCGGTCGCCTCGGCGAGGCGCTGGGACACTTCAAGCACCAGCTCATTGGCATTGGCGCGATAGAGATCCACCGGCCATTCGACATCGAACGTGCATGCCGAATCGGCGGGCACGTCGAAGCGACGCTCGGACTGCCATACCGGCTCCCCGTCAGCGAGGATGCGCAGCACGAACTGGTATCCGCCGGTCGAGATGAACAGATTGTCGTTCTTGATGGACACCGAACGATCGGTCACGTCGATATGGACGTTGGAGTACAGCTGCTTGACCTCCTGGCCTTCGGCGCGGGAGTACGGTCAGCGAAGACCAGTCCGTTGCCGGAGAACTCGTAATCACTCGGGCGATCGCCGAAGTCTCCGCCATAGCACAGACGGGTGGAGCCGTCCGGCTGGCTGGCATAAATCGCCTGATCGATGAAGTCCCAGATGAAGCCGCCCTGATAGTGCGGGTAGCGTTCCAGTGCCGTGTATTCGTCCAGATTGCCGACCGAATTGCCCATTGCGTGCATGTACTCGCAGGAGATGTACGGTTTCTGCGGATCGTTCTTGAGGTATTCCTCAACCACATCGGCATGCTCGTACATGCGGGTTTCGATATCGGTCACGTCGTCATAGTCGCGGTTCTTTGTCACACCCTCGTAGTGCACGGGGCGGTTCGGATCGATGTCGTGCACGTGCTTGTACATGGCACGGAACACATCGCCGGTGTAGGATTCGTTGCCAAGGGACCAAATGACCACGCTCGGGTGGTTGTAGTCGCGGCGCATCATGCTGTTGACGCGGTCGACGCAGGCGCCTTCCCAACGCGCCTTGCTTCCTGGAACCGCGGTCTCGGCGGTGACTACGTCGCCGGGCAGGCACCAGCTGCCATGGGTTTCGAGATTGGTCTCATCGATCAGGTAGATGCCGTACTCATCGCACAGATCGTACCAACGCTCCTGGTTCGGATAGTGCGAGGTGCGGATGGCGTTGATGTTGTGGCGCTTGCAGAAAATCACATCATCGATCATGTCCTGCTCAGTGATGGAACGGCCGCGCTTGGCGTCGAACTCGTGACGGTCCGCGCCCTTGAACACGACGCGCTTGCCGTTAAGGGTCATGATGCCGTTTTCGATGCGGAAGCGACGGAAGCCGACCTTCTGAACGACGGCTTCGACAATGTCGCCGGCCTGATCGATGACATTGACTTCAAGTTCGTACAGAGATGGGCTCTCGGCGCTCCACGGCTCGAGGCCCTGCAAGGAACCGCTCGCGAACGTGGTGTTGGCGTCGGCGTTGGTCGAGGTCTCCCATACCACGTTGCCTTCGGAATCCTTCAACGTGGCCGAGATGGTGGCGGCATCGGAGGCGTTGCGCACGGACAATGCGGCGTCAAGAGAGGCGGTGCCGGACTCGGCGTCCCAATCGGCTTCGAGCTGCATGTTCACGACATGGACGTGGGGCTGTGCCGTCAGTTCGACGGAGCGGAACAGCCCGTGCAGACGCCAGAAGTCCTGGTCTTCAAGCCAGGATGCGCTGGAATACTCGTAGCAAGCGACCGCCACAACGTTCTCTCCGTCATGCAGCAGATCGGTGATGTCAAACTCGTTGGGAGTGAATCCGTCCTCGCCGTAACCTGCGAACAGGCCGTTGACCCACACGTAGATTGCGGTTGCCATTCCATGGAAGACGATGGAGACGCTTCCTCTGGACTCCTTGGTGTCCGCAAGACGCTTGGACACGACGAACTTCTTGCGGTAGAGCGCCACGTGATTGTTTTCCGGAACATTCGGCTCCAGCGGATTCTCGTGGCCATCCCACGGATACTGGATATTCACGTACTTGTTCTTCAGCAGGCCTGCCATCTGCAGATGGTCCGGAACCTGGGTGCGGTAGAAAGCGGAATCATCGAAGTTTTCGGCAACGAATGGCTCTTCGTTGAAATCGATGTCAGAAGCCTGTACGATCTCGACGCGCCATTCTCCGTCAAGGCTTTGCGTGAGATCGGAGTACTCACCGCTCTGCGGATCATGCGTGAAACACTTGTGGTTGGAATGGGCCGGCGTGCGGTTGACCTCGAACACAGTCGCGTCGGTCAGCCATGTCTCGGATGCGTGCTCAACACGATTGCTGTTTGTCATGTTTTCTGCTTTCTTTCATTACTTCGTTGTGAATGATGAGGAAGCTAAACTTCCTTTACCAGTAATGATAAATGTTTTTTACCGAAAAGCAAATCGTATTTACCGCCACAGTTCCCTCTGTTTTTCAAGTACTCCCATTAAACATGTTTAAGTCGGTGACGGATAGGCTTTGCATCATGGGAATTGTTGCAACACGTCGGCAAAAGCTTTGATTACTAATGTTTTTTACTTCTGTTTATAAAACGGCGTATTGCAATACAAGATCAATGGGTGATTTCGGCTCCAACTCTCTTAGAGGAGAAGAAAAAATGAGCAACGCAACAGCTGCGGACGGTGGAGTCCGCCTGATGTTCGCCTTCAAGGTGAAGATCAACGAGAAGATGCACGCCGAAATCGTCGAGCAGCTCGAAGCCAAGCTCGCGGCCGGTGAGATCCCCGACGAGGAAGTCAAGACGGTCGAGACGGTTGAAGCGTCAACGAGAAGGCCAAGATTCTGACCGAATAAATAACCAATACTTGCCACTCCTTCCTTTCTCTCTGATGGAGGACCCAATTTCGATTGGGGCCTCCATTGGTATATGCACTGTTTTATAGCCGTTCAAAGTTTGTCAAATGAACAAAACGACCGATGTCCCGGAGCATAATGCAACCAATGTTGTTTCGTTTTTTCGCTCAAGGCATATCTTGCCATGTTCCGAGGTGAACCATGTATTTTGGCGAATGACCAATCGAAGAATCGAATTAGATTTCATTGTTTCGGATGAGAAGGTCCCAGCTTCACAGGGGGTATTAATGACATTCATCTCACGAGCGGCGCGCTATGTGCTCAGAAAGCGAGTGCGCACCGCAGTGCTGTTCATTGTGCTGACCATCATAACGGCGAGTATGCTGTCCGCAACCGCAGTTTCTCGGGCAGCGCAACATGAGGCCGGACAGATTGAGAAACAGGCGGTCGGCGGATTCGTGCTGGCCAGTAACCTGCAAGGCAGCATGCTGACACCTCGCGGAGGCGGAATGGTTCGTCCCGCTGATGTGCAACGAATCTCGAAGCTGTCCGGTGTTGACTCGTACATGGTCAGGCAGAACGCCACCGCCGATCTCGTGGGAGCCAGCGTGGTGAAGGTCCCCGGCGGCGATGATTACGATGCGGAGAAAGAACAGCAGTTCGGCAATACGGCCAACGTCATAGGCACAAACGATTCGTCAAAACTCAATGTGTTCACGTCGCACACGCTCGGCATGGTCGACGGACGTCATCTCAAGGCATCCGATAAGCATATGTCGATGGTCCATGAGGATCTCGCCAAAACCAATGGGCTTAAAGTCGGCGATACCCTCACGCTCAAGGCCAATCCATATGATGCCGACAATGAGTCGCATTCGACGGCAACCGTCAAAACCACCATCGTTGGAATATTCAAAGGAGACAGCGACAGAAAGGTATCCAGCCGCGCGGAACTCACCTCCAACACTGTGTACACCGATTTGGACACTACAAGTACTCTGTACCAGTACAAGGCCGGCAAGGAAATATATCAGGATGCCACTTTCGTTCTGGACAAGGGTGTCGACGTGGAGAAAACCATGGAAGCGGCGAAGAAGCTTCCAGTGGATTGGAACAACTACCAGATCACACGCAATGACCAATATACGTCGAGCATGCTGAATGCCGCCCGAGGTGTGCGTTCCATGATGCTCAGCGCTTTGATCGGCGTGACCATTTCGGCCGTGATAGTTCTCAGTCTCATGCTCTTACTGTGGATGAACGACCGACGTCAGGAAATGGGCGTACTGGTGTCCCTCGGCATCGGCAAGCATCCCTGATCGCCCAATATCTAACCGAGATGATTCTGATCGGTCTGCCGTCTCTGGCCCTCGGATGGTTGTGCGCACGAGGAGTGGCCCAATGGCTTGGCACTTCGGCCCTCCGTTCCGTGAACGCCTCCGCGGCGAAGGAGCTGAGCAGCATGGGGCAGGTTGGCGGCGATCTCGAATCCAATATGTCGGTTCGTACCTTGGATTCGCTCACGGTATCGATCGACACGACTGCCGTACTGTATGTGTCGCTCGGCCTGCTGGCGGTGATGCTGGTATGCGTCGCCATATCGTGCATACCGATGCTGCGCAAGTCGCCGCGAAGCCTGTCGGAGCTCCGATGACGGGCATGAACGTGTGGAATCGTGCCACGCTGGCAATCGTGCGTAAACCGGTACGCAGCGGAATCATCGGACTGCTGATGCTGATGGTTTTCACCAGTCTTGTGGCTCAGGTTGGAGTGTCAACGGCACTTCAGAAAATGTCCGACGATATCGGCAGAAGCATGGGAATAGGTTTTACTGTCGACACAGGCGAGAATCCTGCAAGTCTAAAGGAAGCGAGCCGGTTCTCGCGCATCCCCGGCGTAGGAAAAACCGTTTACGAGCGTAAGACCTTGGCAGGGGTGGATGGAGCGCATCCGGTTGTCCCCGAACATGGTCCTCGGCTGGATTCCGGTCTATCCACGCAGGTCAGCGTGCTGGGCACCACTGACTCCTCGTTGTCCGAAGAATTCCAAAGCGGTCTGTACCGGTTGGAACAAGGACACCACATTTCAGGTAATGGCCGGAACGTACTGATTCACCGGGATTTCGCACGTGAGAATGGGCTATCGGTGGGATCAACACTCCGGCTCAGTCAGGAAGACCGCGATTCCACCGTTCGCGTGGCCGGAATCTTCTCTGGCAATGTGCAGGCACAGAGCCCTATGCCATCGGACGCATCGGAGAATCTTATCTATGCGGGTGCCCAAGTGGTTTCCGCGCTGACTGGAGAGGAACGGGTCGGCACGATCCGGTGCCTCTCGGATAATCCGCAGGCTCTCTCCGCCGCAGTGGCCCAAGCGAAAAAAATCGCTGGAAGCAAGTATGGCGTCACCGATGACTCGGCGCGGCTTTCCGGCGTGCTGCAGTCGGTGGAAACGGTGCGCGACCTGGTTCGTATGGTGCTGTTGTCCGTTTGCTTGGCTGATGTGTTGGTACTGGGCATGGCGCTTGTCTTCTGGATCCGCTCACGTATTCATGAGATAGGCACCCTTCTGGCTCTCGGCATCGGCAAGATGCAGATTATCGCCCAGTTCGCAATCGAAACCGGTCTCATGGCTGTGGTCGCAGCCCTGTGCTCGCTGGGCACGGGCTCCCTATTGTCTGGATACGTGTCCTCGCTTCTGCTGCACGATTCTGGAGTCGCGCCTCTTGAATCATTGCAGGTGGAGGCTCTGCCGCCAGAACAGACGCTGCTCATCCTGCTGCTCGGATGCGCGGTCATCGCGATTGCGCTTGCCGTGTCGTGCGCCGCGGTGCTGGCCAAATCCCCGAAATCCATTCTTTCCTCTATGCGTTAGGAGATATTAATCATGACTATCTGTCTGCAATTGGACCATGTCAATTACTCATATGGCGCGGCGAAGATCCGCGTTCTTTCGGATGTGAACGCTGATTTCGAATCCGGAAAGATGTATGCGATAACCGGTCCATCGGGAGCGGGAAAGAGCACACTGCTGTCCCTGTTGGCCGGTCTGGATGCCCCCTCTGATGGAGTGGTCCGTTTCGAGGGTGAGGATATAGCTACGACGGGTTATTCAAAGCACCGTCGCGAGCACGTGTCCTTGGTGTTCCAGGACCATAATCTGATCGACTATCTCACTCCCGAAGAGAATCTGCGTTTGGTCAATCCCAAGGCCGATATGAAGATCCTCGAGGATTTGGGACTGAGCCGTGAGGAATCGAAGCGCAACATCATGCACCTGTCGGGCGGTCAACGTCAGCGAGTGGCGGTCGCCGTGCCTAGTGGCGCCCGGCCGCGCGATTCTGGCGGATGAACCGACTGGCAGCCTGGATCCGGAAATGACTGATGAGGTGATTGATCTTTTGCGGCATGCCGCTCATCAACTCGGTAAATGTGTCATTGTGGTGACGCATTCCAAGCGTGTCGCCGATTCCGCCGATGCCGTTTACACTCTCAGGCACAAGAAGCTAGCCAAGGCATAGTTCGCTCGTACAGGCCGTCTCTTCCGTCCGAACAGCGATCCACCATCAATGGCCTCTCGGACTTCCATTACGGCAGGGGGCCCTCTTGACACGTGGCTGCTGCGCCACGTAATGAACGCGTTGGGCCGCGGCATCGCCTCCGCTGCCTACGTGTCCATGGGTGGGGCGGCATGCTGGCCGGCTTCTACTTGCTGTCCGCGAACAACGTGGGCTGGGTGACGTGCACGGCATCGTGGATGGTTCGTTATTCCAACGGCAGTTCTCGATAAACCAAATCGTCACGGACTGCAAAGCCCTGCCGTTCCCAGAAATCGTTGCCGGCGTCGTTGTCTGCGGGCACTCCGACAGCGACTTTCGGCAGACCGATTGCACGAAGCGTTTCAACCACACGGCCCACCAACATCGAGCCAATGCCCCTACCGCGTGCGTCGGGGTCGACCGCCGTGTGTAGATGCGTGACCGTCTTCCGTCGTTGCCGGCAAGAATCGCGCCAATGATCCTTCCGTCATCGTCCTCGGCTACGAAGCAGGTGTCGGGATTGCGTTTGAGAAACGTCTTTATCGCATCCTCGCAATCGTCTATATCCCTCATAGTGAAACCTGTGCATCGTGTCCACAGTCCGTATACCAGCGAATAATCCTCGATTTTCATATGGCGTATGGTCATTGCGATTGGTTCGGTCATATTTCCTTCTTTCCTTCTTAAACGCCAATTCCGATTCTCGCATCGTTCGCGGTACTTCCCGTGTGGGTATGCCATATTTGTGTTGCGCGGCCGTCTGCAGCGCGCGTGTCGGGGAAGCCCCTGAAGGATAATCCTCGATTTTCGGGGATACCCCGGATGTGAACATACGGCAACGGTATGGTGAACTGTGCTTAACTGAAATCATGCATATGAAGAACGGAAGCATCGCGAGAGCGGCGGCTGTGGTAATCGCAACCGCCATATTGTGCGGCATTGTGCCTATGATTGGCGTCGCACTGCGCAATTCGGCAATCGCGACAATGCGTGAAACCAATATTTTGCAGGCTTTAGCGGCGCTGCCAGAAGGGTTGCGCGACTGCTCTACGGTACTTGCGTATTTGTTTTCAACGGTAGGCTGCATCGCAATCGTCGCCGCGCTTGCCGCTGTCGATTTGCGTATTACCGGCAGCAGGCGCGTCGTCATCCGCGATGTCGTCGTGTCGGCGGCGCCGATACTGTACGTGACCGGTGTCAAATGGCTGGTCGAACGCCCCCGTCCGATCACGTCCGTCGGCAGTGATCTATTGCCGGGCGATCCAAGTTTTCCGAGTGGTCACACGGCAGCCGCGGTGATCGTATCGGTCATGATGATTCTTACCGTGCGTAATTTCGCGCGCAAATGCTTCCCCGACGGAGAAGATGACGGGCGTGCAAACGGAAGACGGGTGTTCCTCCGCAGGGCGGTCATCGGCGCTGTCGCGCTTGTCGCGGCGGTTGCCTGTTCGCGATTGCTGCTCGGCTTGCATTATCCGACCGACGTGATTATTTCCGCCACCATCTGTCCGCTCATTTCCTACGCCGTATGGTGTGTATGGAACGCATACGAAAGCGCGGCGGAGCGGTAAAAACGTATCTGCCATGTGAATTCCTTTGATTCCGAAATCAGTTAAGGAATGTCCGATTGTGCGGGCAAAACGACAGGTTGTGTAATGGGGCGCAGATTGGCGGCGAAAGGCTGGTTCAATCAAACTAGCGGCGGATGCTCACATGCGATGCAGCCAAGAACATCCGCAACAAGAACAGCGCAGGCTCAGGGAGGGCCAAGCGGGTTCGAGGAGTTAGTGCAAGGGAGAACCAATGGAACTCGAAGAACTTTCGGTCGTTGAAAAGGCCGCAATGCTTTCCGGTGGATCCGAATGGGATTCGCGAGGCAACGACCGCGCAGACATCCCCAGCTTCGTGATGAGCGACGGCCCCCACGGCGTGCGTCGCCAGCTCGGCGAAGGCGATCATCTCGGCATCGGCGCATCCAAGCCGGCCACCTGCTTCCCGACCGCAGGAACCGTGGCCAATTCTTGGGATCCGGCGCTCGCCGAAGAAATGGGCGAGGCCCTCGGCAGCGAAGCGCACGATCTTGACGTGAACGTGCTGCTCGGCCCGGGTCTGAACATCAAGCGCAACCCGCTGTGCGGACGTAACTTCGAATACTATTCCGAAGATCCGATCGTCGCCGGACGTATGGCGGCAGGCTGATCCGCGGCATCCAGAGCAACGGCATCTCCGCATGCCCGAAGCATTTCGCGGTTAACAGCCAGGAACTGCGCCGCCAGGCCAGCAACTCCGTGGTCGACGAGCGTACCATGCGCGAATTGTATCTGACCGGTTTCGAAATCGCAGTGCGTGAAGCCAAGCCGCTGACCATCATGACCTCCTACAACGAGATCAACGGCGTCTACGCGCACGAAAACAAACATTTGCTCCAGGAGATTCTGCGCGACGAATGGGGCTTCGACGGCATGGTCGTCTCCGACTGGGGCGGATCCAACTCCGCGGTCGCAGCAGTCAAGGCAGGCGGATCGCTGGAAATGCCGTCTCCGGGCTTCACTTCCGTGCGTGAGCTGGAAGGCGCGGTCAAGGCGGGAACTCTGTCTGAAGCCGATATCAACGCGCGTGCCGCAGAAGTCGCAAAAATCGCGGCAGCGACCAAGCTGGTCGGTGTTGGACGTAACGATCTGCTCAAAGACGATATCGCAGCAGCGCATCACGACGTGGCACGCAAGGTGGCCGAAGGCTCCAGTGTGCTGTTGAAGAACGATAACGCGACCCTGCCATTCAAGGCCGGCACCCGCGTGGCGGTGATCGGCGATATGGCCGCAACCGCACGTTATCAGGGTTCCGGCTCCTCCAAGGTAAACGCCACCAAGGAAGAGAACATTCTTGAAGAGGTCAAGAACGCCGAAGACCTCGTGCTTGCCGGATATGAGCAGGGCTATGACCGCCAGGGCAAGGCTGACCGCGTGCTCGTGGAAGACGCAGTCGCGCTGGCTGGCAAGGAAAGCGTTGATGCGGTGCTTGCAGTCGTCGGTCTTGACGAACGCAGCGAATCCGAAGGCCTTGACCGTTCCACCATGGCGATTCCGCAGGTGCAGAACGATCTGGTCGAAGCGCTGAAGGGCGCGGGCAAGCCGATCGTGGTCGTGCTTGTCGCCGGCTCTCCGGTGGAACTGCCGTGGATTGACGACGTTGCCGCAGTGCTTTACGTGGGTCTGTCGGGTCAGGCCGGCGCTTCCGCGACCGTGCGCGCGCTGACCGGTGAGATCAATCCGTCCGGCCACTTGGCCGAAACCTGGCCGATGCATTACGAGGATTGCCCGAGCTCCGGTTGGTATCCGGCGATTGGTCGCGATGCGATCTATCGCGAAGGCCCGTTCGTTGGCTACCGTTATTACGAGACCGCCGGTGTGCCCGTGCGCTTCCCGTTCGGTTACGGCTTGAGCTACTCCACGTTCACCTACAGTGCCGCCACTGCTGGTGAGAACGGCATTGACGTGATGGTCAGCAACGATTCCGATGTTGCCGGTTCGACCGTTGTACAGCTGTACGTGCGCGGTCCGCAGGGTGGTGTGTTGCGTCCGGATCGCGAGCTCAAGGGCTTCGCCAAGGTTTCGCTTGCCGCACACGAAAGCAAGAGCGTGCACATCGATTTCGACCGTTACACCTTCCGTCACTTCGACGCTGCCAGCAACGAATGGAAGACGGAAACCGGCGAGTGGACGCTGATGGTGGGCGACAACGCCGAACACCTGCCGCTTACGATTCCGCACACCGTCGCAGGCGATGTCAATCCGGTTGCCGCGGATACTGCGCTCGGCCATTATCTCAGCGGCCACGTCAAGGAAGTGACCGACGCCGAAATGGCCGTGCTGTTTGGCCATGAGGTTGTGGCACCGGGCAAGCCGGTGACGTTCGGCGTGAACGATCCGATCATGTCGTGGGTGGATTCCAAGGGCTTCGTGGCACGTACCGTCGCCAAGACGCTCACCAAGCAGGAAGCCAAGATTCGTCAGAAGACCGGCGCTCCGGACCTCAACACCCTGTTCATCCTGAACATGCCTCCTCGAGCCATGAGCAAGATGACCCAAGGCATGGTCGATTCCGCGATGGTCGACGCCATCGTCAAAATCGCCAACGGACACACCTTCCGCGGATTGGGCGGCGTCATCGCCGGCTTCTTCCGCAACCAATCCGCAAACAAGCGTACTGCAAAGGAGCTGAACAATGACTGATAACAACGCAACGCAGCCGGCTGAGAAGGTCGGTCCGATCCGCCAGTGGATCAAGGACCACCCGAACATCTGGGAGTTCATCCTGTTCAACGTGCTGTCGAACATCTCCACCATCACCCGTTTCGTGGTGACGTGGATCGGCACCGCCATCTTCATCAGTGGCATGGGCCTGACGCAGCCGTTCCACTTCCTGATCTTCAACTACGACACTCAGGGCAACGGTCTGGGCGGCTTCCTCACCTTCCTGCTTGCCGAGCGCTCGCCCAGGTGGTGAACTTCTTCGTGCAGATGAAGTGGGTGTTCAAGTCTGACTCCAGCTTCAAGGATGCCGCTTGGAAGTACGTGATCCTCGCTGTGATCATCGTGGTTGTGAACCTTGTGCTGCCGGGCTATGTGACCGGTCTGTGCCAGGGTTGGGGCATGGGCGCTGGCATTGCTGGCACCATCGCTTCCGTGGTCAACACCCTGCTCGCCGTGATCGTGAGCTACCCGCTGCTCAAGTTCTGGGTTATGCCGAAGAACAAGTCCAAGGAGACGGCCAAGTAACCCTTCATAGCTGACTTCTTTTTCTTCCCTTCCTCAACCCGCCCGGTCTTCCCCCTTTTTCCGGGCGGGCTTTCTTATGCCCTTTTTGCTGCTTTCCTGTAGTTTCTTATGATTTCTGAATATCGAAATGCAATCGTCAGCAGTGTTGCCGGCGTAAAATCGAAAACGAGATTGGCGTAAAATCGAAAGTCAAAACAGCGTAAAATCGAAAACGGGATTGGCATAAACTTGAAAGTGCGGAATGATGAGTGATTTGGCGAGGTCCTAAAGCTTCGTCAACCATTAAACGGGGTCGTTCTCTTCCTCTCTCATGACCTCGTTGGAAAAGCCCTGCATAGCTGCGGGGCTTTTCTTTTTGCTCAGAAAGACATACGCTAACCGGCCCCAGCAAATGAACGTTTTTTGTTCTTTTGTCAATCTCTTCCGTATAGTTGTATGCAGTAATCTCCCGAAAGGGGATTGCGAATCTATGAGGGGAGACAATGAGCTCGGAATTGAAGTTCGTCCGTTGCGGGTTTAACGGAGGAACGGAACAGGAATCTGGACGGCAGTGCCTGTCTTTGAAGCGTTGCCTTGCTTCGGTTATTGCTGTTTCCTTGTCCATCGTGTGCATGGTGCCTGCAGCATATGCTCAGAATATAGACGATGTGAGTAGCTCTCCTAACGCCGTAATTTCTGGAGGGGGGGGGTAATACTGTCGTAGCTGCTTCTTCTGCCCGCAATGTCAACGTTGACGATAAGACGTCAGAAGAGGCCAATACATCAAACGGTGCGCCAACACCTTCCGAAACGAATCAAGACGCACAGCAGGATTCATCTCCTTCATCTTCTACTACTGGTGATTCTTCCGAATCCTCAAATGGTGCGACAGACAATAAGGCGGACGACTCAGCAGAAGCTACCGCTGGCAATTCCGCTAATGATGGAGCCCAAACGCAGGCTCTAAACGATGCTTCTTCTCAAGATGCCAAGAACGATTCCTCAAATGCGACGGATCAATCGCCGGCGAAGGCCGATGTGCAGGTCGCCGCGACGGCGCTTGGCGGCCGTGACTTTGAGGGTCAGGTCACCAAGGAGATCAACGGCAAGACCTACATCCTGATTGGTAACGAGCAGCAGCTGCGTGCGATTGGTTCTGGCAAGAAGGTTATTGGCCGCATCAACAAGGTCACGCAGACTTGCACGCAACAAGGACCCCTCAATTATCAGTGGGTGGACGGCACGCCGTCTTCCGAATACGCCGGTGACGCCGATCTCTCCGATTCAGATATTTTGCGCGATACTGATGCCTCCGACCACGACAGTCCACTGCTGGCATGCACGGCGTTAAGCGTCAACAGGACCCGCACCAAGTATTACGGCGTGGGTGCTGATGGCACGCAAACGGACTACTCCGCTGCCAACACCGGCCTGACCTATTCCGCAGACGCCAACTACCTGATCTTCCGTGACATCGACCTGTCCAAGAACGCGGCAGATACCAACAACACCGAGTGGACTCCGCTCATGTTCTCCGGCACTATGCTCGGTGCGGTCTCCAATGACGGCGACACCGAAGCCAGCCTGTGGAAGGCTGTTGGTGCCGATGGCGCAAGCGTGGTTCACGCTACCGCAGCTCGGCCGGTCATCAGCCATGTGGTCGTCAATCAGAAAGATATGGTCTCTAATGTCAAAGGCGACCAGCTGGATGTCAGCAAGCAGCAGGGCATCGGCTTCTTCGCTCGATCACGAACAAGACCGTGATGAACAGCAACAGTCTGGGCAGCGCCGGTACGGCCGTGGTGTCGAACCTCAAGCTGCAGGATGTGTCGGTGACGAATCATACGAGTGAATCGTATATTCCGCCGACCTTGCTCGGTATGCTCACTTCGGCAGTGGGATTACTGCTCGACACACTGTTGAAGGCGTTAAAACTATTGACACTCGGACAAGTAGATCTTGACCTCAATCTTCAAGGTCTGCTCACCCTGCACAAAGACAATCCTTCCAACCTCGCCACGGGTGCATTTGCCGGCCGTATCTACGGGGACACCAAGGTTACGGACTGCGAGGTAGCAGATGTTTCGGTATCTAGCGTAAGCCGTATGACCGGTGGTTTCGTGGGATATGTTGAGGGCGCAACCCGATACGATGCAGTCTCCGGCATCGTAGGAGCGCTCACCAATGTACTCTCGAAGATCTTGGGTGTCATCCCGTTCCTCGGGCTGGGCGATTTGGTGGACTGGTTGCTGTCCGGCACGCTCGGGCTGAATGCCTTGATTCCGGTTGGCTACTACAACCCGGTTATCTCGAATAGTTCGGTGAACGGGTTCAAAGAGAACGTGGTGATCGGCAACAAGGACAACCCGCAGGCCGGCGGCTTTGTCGGTGCACAGATTGGTGCAATCATTGAGAACTCTTCGGTGACGAGCACGAATGGTTTCACCGTGCGGGCAACGCAATATGCCGGTGGTTTTGCCGGAATAAGTCGCAACGGCAACGTGGGCGGTCTGATTAACTCGCTTGGCGTCGACTTGCTGTCTGCGCTGCGTCCGCAGAGCCTCATCGAAAACAGTGGCCTGACGGTAAACGGTGACGATAAGATCACCGTGCAGGCCGAAGACTACGCCGGCGGCTTCAACGGTGCCATGGCCAATGCCTATGCTGTCAATAATTCGATTACGGCTTCGGTCGCCGTGACTGCCGACAGATCCCACGCCGGAGGATTCACCGGATTCGCCTCCGTGGGATGGGGCCTGGAACTCGGTACGGACGATACCACGAATGCATCGCTGTTGAAACAGCTCACTAAGGCTGTGACTAATTTGCTGAGCAGCAATAACGGCGCAGGAGAACTGCTATCCATCGTCGGTGTGAATCCTTCTGTGATTCTCGGCACGCAGATGAAGGGCTCCCTCACCGTTAAGGCTGGTGGCGATTACGCGGGCGGCCTTGTGGGCGAAGGATCGGGCACGGTGATCGGCGACTCCTCACAGGATCATCTCAAGAACCTTACGTTCTGGAAGTACAACAATCCTCGTGACTTCCCTCAGCAGCGCTCCACCACCATAGAAGGCCTTGAATCGGTCACGGCCACGGGCTCCTACGCGGGTGGCATCGCCGGCAATCTGCAACCGACAACGGTAGCTGGGTTGCTCAACAGTGTGGTGAAAATTGGCGATATCGCCACGCTCAAGAAGTTCGACCAGTTTGCCGCGTTCACCGTGGAGAACATGTCTGTCACCGCTCCGGCATCCGGTTTGACGGTGAAGGCCGGTTCATACTATGCGGGCGGTGCCATCGGATGCGCCACCGGCGGCGACGTGGCCAACACGAACCTTACCAATCTGGCCACGGTCTCGGCCAGGGGAGAAGCCGGCGGTTTTATTGGCTTCTCTGGACCAGGCGACGCCATCGGTGCTGGCGGTCTCAATGTGCTTGGGCTTATCAAGCTTTCCGGTCTGCTATCGGTTGCCCAATATTCTTCGGTTGCAGTCACTGCATCGAATGTGAACGGCATCGCCAACGGATTCACGGTCAAGGCGACCGGCAAGAACGAGAACAACGAGACCACCGATTACGCTGCGGGCGGTTTCTATGGTCAGGCCAACAGCACCAAGACCCGGGAAAGCCATGTGACGAACCTCAAATCGGTCACAGCCGATACCAGCACGTCCGATGGCATCGCGGGTGGTTTCGTGGGCTTCTCCACCACCGGCGGCCTCGCCGACGCACTTAGCAACGCCGATGATTCCAGCGTGTTGGACAACCTCATCAAGGGCGGACTGCTGTCCGTGAACGACCTGCTCGGTGCCATGCCGTATCTGATTCCAAGCTATACGGATACCACCGTGACGTACGTCAACGGCGGTTACGTCGAAGGTGATATCGCGGGCGGCTATGCGGGAAACTTCCAAAGCGGCAAGGTCAATCAGTTCTCCGAAACCGATCTCGAGAACGACTCAACGCTGGCAGACGTGCAGTCCCGCGTTCAAGCCAACCCCGTGGCCGTTGTCAACCTTGACCATGTGACCGGCGGCGCATACGCAGGTGGTTTCGGCGGCAAGGTCGTTTCCGGCGCGCTCGCTTCGGCTGGCAACGGCGGCCTGAGTTTGCTCGGCAAATTCGGTACGGTGGATCTCGCCAACCTGTTGCAGGTGGTGCAGGGCTATGTGCCGTTCATCTCCTACGCGGGTGTGCATTCCGATGCCACCACCGTGGAGGCAACTAGCGGTAACAAGATTTCCGACCCGGATGATCCCGGCTTCACCGTTTCCGCCACCCGATTTGATCAGTCCGATACGCAATCCGGTTCCGCCGGCGGCTACATTGGATACGGTTCCGGTGTGCAGGTGTCCCATTCCAGTGTGACCCAACTGCGCCGTACTGATGTCAAGGCACCGAAGAATCTGGAAACCACCGGATCCATCGACGACACCTATCTGAGCAAAGACAGCTCGTATGCAGTCACCGCCGCTCGGTATGCCGGCGGCTACATCGGCAAAATGGACATCGGCTCGGCGGCGGCCGTGGGCGGCGGCTTGAGCCTGCTCGGCCAGAACGTCAATCTCAACGATGTACTCAGTGTGCTGGATGTCGTCGTCTCGACGATTGAACATTCCGATGTGACCGGCGGCATCGGCGGATACTCCGTGCTGGCCGGCACGGCAGACCATAGGAACGCCAACAACAAGCCCGATCCACTGGGTATGGCCGGCGGCTTCGCCGGAGACATCGAAGGCGGCCATATTCAGGACTCGAGCTCGCATGAGTTCGTATACATCATCGGCCAGGTTTCGGCCGGCGGCTACGTGGGCACCATGCAGCCGGGAGCCGTGGCAAACGTACTCGGCGACGGCAGCGTGCTCAAGAAGCTCGTCAACCTCGACAACCTGCTCTCGCTCGTGCAGGACTTCGTGCCGACGATTCGCAACAGCTCGACCGATGCCACAGTGTGCGGCGGCGCGGTGCGCGCACAGGCGGCATCGGATACGACCACACGCCGCGGCATGGCCGGCGGCTATGCGGGACGTAACCGCGGCGGCCATATCTGGGGCAACAACACCGCAGCATGGAAGCAGGAGAACACCGACGGCAAATACAACGGGCCGCAACGCGTAGCCTATGCCGCGCGCATCCGCAGCGTATACGGTGCCGAAATCGCCGGCGGCTACACCGGCTTCATGGAAGCGGCCGATACCGCTGAAGGCGGTTCGCTCTCCTTGCTCGGCGGTCTCATCAAGGCCGGCAACCTCGCTGGCGTGCTGTCCGTGGTCTACCCGACCGAGGAGCACTCGAAGGTCACTGGTCCGCTGCGCAATATGAGCTACGACCAGTGGAAGACGTGGGTCGACAACATCGGCAAGTACGGTGCGTATGGCAAGGAATTCACCGATGTGACCACGGCTGATGGTGCGGGCTCTGTTACTGATCAGGATTCCCTGGACAAGTTCCTCGAATCCTACATCTTCGGATTCAACGTCGTCGCAGGACGTGCGGAGTATCGGACTGGCGCGAACTTGCATGATTCCGGCGTCGCCGGCGGACACGTCGGTCTGATGCGCACTGGCACGATCACCGATGGCCAATCGATGGATGTCAAGACCGTTTCGGCTATGCGCGCGGCGGGCGGCTACGCGGGCACGATAGAATCCGGCTCGGCATCCTCGTTCGGCTCCATCCAACTATTCGGCGACAAAGGCATCAAACTTGATTTGGGACAGATGCTCGACGTGGCACAGGTATTTGTGCCCGTCGTCAAATCTTCGAGCGTGGCCGGCTACCGCAAGGGTATGAAGGTCGTGGCCACCGGTGAAGACATCACGCACGGTACCGGTAATGCCGGAGCTATGCCGGTCTCGCGGTCGGTGGCCAGATCTGGGGCGATCTCGACCAGAGCGGCCAGAAGCTTGTCGAGGGTGTCACCGCTGCCGGCGCCAACGTTTCCAACCTGCGCAAGGTGGAAGGGCGCAACAATGTCGGCGGATTTATCGGCGTGGCCACTGCCGGTGCGGTCGCAGATGTGGATACCAATGCATCCGAGGGATTCCTACAAGGAATCCTCGACTCGCTGGTATCGAACCCGGCAAGTCTGGTCAGCGTATTGCAGGCCACGGTTACGACGATTCGCGGTGCACATGTGAGCTCGGATGACCCGGCATGGGGATACACGGTCAATGGCGCATATGAGAGCAAGGACGATAAGGGTAATACCACAGCCAAGTATGCCCTGAACGCCGGCGGTTTCGCTGGTTCGTTGCAAGCCGCGATCCTCGGTGACAAGGATTCCGCCAAAGGTACCGGCAGTGAAGCGGATCCGAACAATGACCCGGCTTCTCTTACTGTTAACGGGCTGCGCGCTGTCGAAGGCGGGCAATACGCCGGTGGCTTCTTTGGCCTTGCTGATGTATCCAGCGTCGCTTCCGTCGGCGGCGGCGAGGCCGGCGATAAGCAGGATACCAACCTGCTGCTCAAACTGCTCAAGGTTGGCAACGTGGGCGTGCTCGAAGCATTCCGCACCTTCATCTATGACGGTCAGGTCAACGGTGTGAGCGACGGCATCCAGATTGTCGCCCATGATTCCACCACAAAGGGCATGCTTGACTCGAAGCGTTACACCGGTGCGGTCGGTGGCTTCGGCGGTGGACTGATCAATGGCTCTGTGAAGCAGTCTGCGGTCACCAACTCAACAGTGTGACCGGCGTGAACTACGTGGGCGGCTTCATCGGGCATCTTGGCAAATCCGGCACGGTCGCCGCCGACAATGCACAACTCGGCACGGATGCGCTCAATCTGCTTGGTGCCACGGCCGGCGTACTTGACATCTGGGGCTCGCACGTTGGCGATTCGCGCGTCACCGGCATCCCGGACGGCTACACCGTCACCGCCACACACCATGGCGACGATTACGGCAAAGCCACCGACAAGGCTACCGGACGTGAGGTCGCAGGCGGTTTTGTTGGATACGTGGATTTGGCCAGGGTGAAGGGCTGCACGTCTGACAATCTCAAGAAGGTCACTAGCGGTGAGATTGCCGGCGGATTCGTCGGTGAAACCAGCCGTGCCTATTTGGTTGACGCGAAGGTCAACTCTGTACTTGTGGAACTGCTGCTGCAAGTGGTGAACGCGCTGGTCAAGCTCCTGTACCTCGACAAGGCGGAACAGGTCGGCGTCATCGATTTAGGCAAGTGGTTCCCGGCCATCTTCGGCAAGGTATTCGATCTCAAGGTGCTTTCGGAAGGCGACGTGCTGTACGTGAACCTGTTCGGACTGAAGGTGAGCGTTGCTCTGTCCAAGGCTGATGATGAAAACCAGCAGCAGACCGATGTGGCGATTGTCACCATCGGCGATAGTGTCATCAAACTGCCTTGCAGCAAAGACGGCATTGATATGGATGGGTCGGGCAGCAACCTGACCGTCCAGCTCATCAAGGGCAACCGTACTCGCGTGGAACAGTCCACCGTAACGGGCATCTCCAATGGCTATGACGTGTTCGGCGGAGGGGCAACTCAGGATACCGACGGTGTGAAGGATCTTTCCACAGGCTACACGGGCGCTTCGCCGGACTGAACGACGAGGGCGTGCTGGCAGACGACCACATGGTCTACGCCGACACGATCCGCGGTGCCAGCGGACTGGTCGACCCGTTCTCGAACACCAAACTCAAGTCCGTATGGGACTTCAACACCATGAGCGACATCCTCGGACCGGTCGATGACGGCAACGGCGACAAGGCATACAACACCTATCGCATTTACCGCAAGGCGGCCGCGAACGCTAGTGAGGCCCGCACCTCCGCACAGGACGGCAACAAGATCTTCTCGCAGAAGAACACGGCAGACGATGCGCTGAACACCGGACTCGATCGCTGGGAAGTGAAGTTGTTCGACGTGGTCAACACGTACGACAGCGGCGCTGTGCACAGTGGTGCATCCGGCGACGCCGGCACCACATGGGTTGGCATCAAGGATGCCGTGACTGTGGCTGGTGGCAGCAGCACAAAGCTCGATGCCTACCAGTCCCCGGCCAAGGCCGTGCTCATGCTCGACGCGACCGTGACCGACAACAACGGCGGACTCACCCCCGAACCGGACGACGGCCAGGACCCGTGCGGCAAGGACGGCTGCCGGAGCGTTGACTTGACCGTGCAGAAGGTGTGGAAGGACGGCAACCTCGAACGGCCGCAGTCGGTCGAACTGAAGATCGCCGCGCACTATACCGATGGCAGTGGCAATACGGTGACGCCGCAGACGATTCAATGCTTCGGCGCGGATTGCACAACCGTGACGCAGAAGAATCCATGGACGGTGACGTTGGACTCCTCCGATGCCTCTTCCTGGAGCAACACCTGGCGCAAGGTGATTCAAGGACTGCCGGTCGCATTCGTGGATGGACAGGATGCCAACGGCAAGGACATCGTGCGTTACTACACGTACACCGTGGAAGAAACCGCCGTGACCTATAAGGACGGCGATACCACCAAGACCATCAAGCCCGCGGAGGCCGGATACCAAGTATCGGTCTCCTACAACACCAAGGAACGCGTGGCCATTGTTACCAATGCGGTGTTGCTTCCGGATACGGGAGGCGCGGGCACGATGTGGTTCCTGATGTTCGGCTTGCTGCTTATGGGAGCTGGCGTGGTCTGGTACGTGCGTAATCAACGCGTTCAATTCGGCACAGTCCGCTCGGGCTCCAGCCGTATACGAAAGCGAGGTGCCCATGCCGCGTGACGACTACATAGACAAACCGTATCTGCCAAACAGAAAAGATTTCCATTTAGAGGAAGGAACAGTAATGAAATCACTGATGAAAAGGGTTTTCGCTGCCGCTGCGGCGATTGCCACCGTATTTGGATTGGCTGCGACGACAGTCGCCACGGCCAACGCGGCGGATAATGCCACGCTGACGGTCAGCACTACTGACGCGAAGTTCGCCGGTAAGACCGTGAACGCCTACAAGATGTTCTCCGCCACCGTGAGCGGTGACGGTGGCAGCAAGGCTGTCTCCTACACGTTGACTGACGAGTGGAAGCCGTTCTTCAAGAACTCCACTGCTTCCGGACTAACTGGTGCTACCGACGAGAACGTCAACGATAAAGCAAACGACTACGTATCCAAGCTGACTGGAAAAGACTTGGTTGCTTTCGCTACCAAGGCATCGAACTGGGCGCAGACCAAGACCAACGGCATCACGGCTGGCGCGACCGCTATGGTATCTGCCGATGCCACGGACGGTAAGTACACCGCGACGTTCACTGATCTCGACTACGGCTACTACGTGGTCGCTGTGCCGGGTGCGACCTTGGCCAACGCCAGTGGTCAATACGCCACGCTAGTTTCCGTTGATAGCACCAATGTGAATACCAACATTAAGGGCGACCTGCCTACCGTCGACAAGAAGGTACAGGTAGGCGGCACTGGTAAGGACGCCACTGACGCGAAGATCGGTGATACCCTGACCTTCACCCTGACCTCCACCATTCCAGACATGTCCGCCTATGACACCTACACCTTCAACTTCAAGGATACGTTGTCTCAGGGCCTCACCTTTGGACAAGTCACTTCCGTTACGGTCGAAGGTGTGACTGATCCACTGACCGTGAACACTGACTACACCGTCACCACTCCTACGGTCTCCGACAATACGCTTACTGTCGCCATGAAGGACTTCAAGGCCAAGCAGCAGGCCAATGCCGGCAAGAAGATTACCGTCACCTACACGGCCACGCTGAACGAGAAGGCTGTTGTGGGCGGTCATGGTAACGTCAACTCCGCAACGATTCAGTACTCCAACAAACCGGGCATCGAGGCACCGGTGAGTCCGAACCCAGCAAGGTTCGCGTCTTCACTTATGGCTTCACCGTCGATAAGTACACTGGTGACAAGTATGATGATACCGCTACTCGACTTGCTGGTGCTGAGTTCACACTCGCACCTAAGAACGGCGACGCTATGAGCTTCGTGCAAGTCACTGCCGGTAGTGCGACCGAGAACGCTGTATACCGTGTAGCTAAGGATGATGAGACAGGTACCACCACGACTATCACCACTCCTGCAAACGGTAAGGTTGTCTTCCAGGGACTGAAGAACGGCGAGTACACGCTCACCGAGACCAAAGCGCCGGCCGGCTACAACAAGCTCGCCAGCGCCCTCGGCGTGAAGGTTGACGGCCTGAACGACGGCACTGACACCACGGATGCCACCGTCCACATCACCTACAACAACGACAATGGCAGCAAATACGACCAGACCGCATCGAACGGTGTCATCCCGGTCCAGAACAAGTCCGGTGTTATCCTGCCTGGCACTGGTGGCATGGGTACCATCGCCTTCACGGTGATTGGTGTGCTGGTCATCGCGCTCGGCGTTGCCTGGACTCTCAAGCGCAAGAACGCCTGACGAGCATGGCCGTGTTTTGGGCGTGAAGGGCACACACCCGCTACGCCCACAACACGGTTTCCTCACGAAAAGAACGCTCGATGAAACGACTGCGCAACATTCTGCCTTACTGGTCATTCTCGGTGGAATGCTCATTCTGTTCTATCCGACGATCAGCAACTTTCTCATTATGCGCAACGCCAGCCGCGCCGTAAATAACTACGACGCCAGCGTTGAAGCATTGAGCCAGGAACAGTACCAGAAGGTGCTGGATGCTGCGCACGCCTATAACGAAAAGCTCGCCCAGAACGATGCAGGAGAGACCGACGTTCTTGCCAGTGCCGTCAATTCCGCATCCACGGACGAGGAATACAACAGTCTGCTCAATATTGACGGCGACGGCATGATGGGATACATCACCGTGCCTAAGCTCAAGGAGACCCTACCGATTTATCACGGCACTTCCGAGAAAGTGCTGCAATCCGGCATCGGACATCTCGAACAGACCTCACTACCAGTTGGCGGCGCGTCCACTCATGCGGCGCTGTCTGGCCACCGGGGCTTGCCCACGGCAAAACTGTTCACGGACTTGAACCTTATGAAAAAAGGCGACAAGTTCTACATCACAATACTTAAAGACACGTATGCGT
>ENA-OQBT01000225-OQBT01000225.1-human-gut-metagenome-genome-assembly--contig:-NODE-225-length-39290-cov-3.086536_pt1 | contig 39290 bp, 41 predicted proteins | sample MGYA00242749_ERZ504557 | MGnify/ENA primary metagenome ERZ504557 (study PRJEB26092, sample SAMD00036243) | human gut metagenome | host: Homo sapiens | study: EMG produced TPA metagenomics assembly of... | reverse complement strand
AAAAATAAAACCGTCGTACCGGGCCGTAAATAGCAGGGTACGACGGTTTTACTTATGTGCTTTACTGATTAATTACTTTAATTATTCATCAAACTTTTCGGCCTTATCGAAGAGCTCATAAACCTCTTTTGAAGGCTCCTTTGTGCAAAGTGTCACAACAACGGCTGCGATAAGTCCTAAAACAAATCCCGGCAGCAGCTCGTAGATTCCGGTTGATGTGAGGAATGCATACCATAATATATCAACGGCAGCACCTGTTATGATTCCTGCAACAGCACCCTTGAAGTTAAAGCGCTTCCAGAAGAGGCTGAGCATGATTGCAGGTCCAAAGGCAGCTCCAAAGATACCCCATGCATTGGAAACAAGTGCCATGATAGAGCCGGCATTAGGGTTTGATGCGATGATGAGTGCTGCAACAGAGATTCCAAGAACGACAATACGGCCGGTCCACATCATCTCTTTGTCACTTGCCTTACCTTTTCTGATGACAGGCTTGTACACATCACTCGAGAAAGCAGATGAAGCAGCAAGCAGCTGGCTGTCTGCGGTACTCATGGAAGCGGCAAGCACTGCTGAGAGCAGTATACCTGAGATAACACCCGGGAAAATCTTTCTTACAATCTGGATGAAAACAAGAGAGTTTTCATTGATTGATTCGTCAAAGCCAAGGAAAAGTCTTCCGATTACTCCGATTAAGGTTGCAAAAAATACAATAAGCAATGTCCATGTGATTCCGATTTTTGCTGATTTTTTCAAATCCTTCTGAGATTTGATGGACATGAATCTGATAATGATATGTGGCATACCAAAGTAACCAAGTCCCCATGCCAGTCCTGACACGATATCCTGCCAGCTTGAGAATGGATTTAAGTAACCGCCCGGGAGTGCTGACATAGATGATGTATCAAGCATAAATGCTGCAAAAATCGGTGCTATAAACATAGAGCCAAGCACGAGCATGCCCTGGAAAAAATCGGTCCAGCATACAGCCGAGAAGCCGCCGAGGAAGGTATAGCCTACGATGACAACTGCTGCAAGATACATGGCAATCTGTGGATCCATTCCTATTACAGTGTGGAAAAGAGTACCGCATGCCTTTACGCTTGATGCCGCATAGATAGTGTATGCAACCAAAAACACAATCGCACAAATCACCTGCAGTGCAAGTGATTTGGACAGGAATCTGTTGGTCAGATACTGCGGAATAGTGATTGAGTCGTTTGCTACAATCGAGAATTTTCTCAGTCTCGGTGCTTCAAGCAGCCAGCTTATAGTGTAGCCGATTGCAAGTCCTACAGGAATCCATACCTGACCTAAGCCCAGTGCATAGATAGAAGTAGGAAGTCCCATGAGTACCCATGCACTCATGTCTGAGGCTCCGGCTGACAGCGCCGCAACCCATGGTCCCATCTCACGTCCACCAAGGAAGTAGGTTTTTTCTCCGCCGTTTCTGTTTTTCACGAAGAAGAAAATACCGATACCCAGCATGCACAGCAGATAGACGATAAATACAATAATTTCTGATGTTTTCATTTGTAGTACCTCTTTAATAGTTTATTTAGTAACCATGCTACCACGTTAGCGTGATAAAGGCAAGAAAAAATTAATGATAAAACAAAACGATTCATTTATTATTTGTAATTATATAGATAATCAGCTATACTATAAAAAAATATAGCTGATTTTTATATGTCAAAGGGGTGAAAACGGGATGGGAATATACTTTAATCCTGGAAATGAGAGTTTTTTACAGTCAAAAAACAGTAGAATATATGTGGATAAGACAGAACTGATCAATGAATTAAATAGCAGATTGTCGACAGATGATAAATGTATTGCAGTAAGCCATGCAAGGAGATTTGGAAAATCCCATGCTGCCGGAATGATAGATGCATATTATAGCAGGGGCTGTGATTCAGCAGAGTTGTTTGAAGACACTAAGCTTGCAACAAATCCGGCATATAAAAAACATATGAACAAATACAATGTCATACATCTTGATATTTCCTCATTTTGGGATGATTATAAGGCAAATATCATTGAAAAAATCAAGGAATACGTTGTATCGGATTTAAGGGATGAATTTGAGGCAAATGTTGATTTCTCAAAGAAATTCAGTGTTATACTCATGTCTGTTTATAAGCTTACCGGGATACAGTTTGTAATTATTATAGATGAATGGGATTGTGTAATCAGAAATAGTGATGACCAGAATCTGATTCATAATTATTTACAGTTTCTTCATTCATTATTTAAGTCAGAGGAATCAAAGTACTTCCTTGCTTTGGCATATATAACCGGGATACTTCCAATTAAAAAAATAAAGGACGAATCGGCATTGAATAATTTTCAGGAGTTTACAATGCTTAAATCCAGACCGATTACACAATATTATGGTTTTACAGAAGAAGAAGTCATGATGCTGTGCAGGCAATACAACATGGATTATGAGAGCATGAAAGCCTGGTACAATGGCTATCTGATAGATGGTTTGCATATGTATAATCCGAATTCTGTGTCGATGGCACTTAATTACAGGGATTTTGATTCTTATTGGAAAAACACATCATCATTTGAGTCAATCAATACATTTATAAACATGAATTATGAGGGATTGAGGGATGATATTGTAAATATGCTGTCAGGGAAAAAATTATATGTAAACACCGAAACTTTTCAGAATGATTTTTCTACTGTTTCCTCAAAGGATGAAGCTTTGACAGCTCTGATTCATTTGGGATATCTGGGATATGACAGAGAGGAAGAGAGTGCATTTATTCCAAATTATGAAGTGAAAAAGGCATATCAGGCAGCTCTGTGCACAGGAAATTGGGGGAAAATTGGAAAATCAATTGCCAGATGCGATGAATTGTTAAGGGCTACAATTAATTGTGACAGTGATAAAGTGGCAGAAATAATTGAGCTTGCACATGAATCATATACATCTGTTTTGAGATATAATGATGAAACCTCATTAAGCTGCGTTCTGACAATGGCTTATTTTACAGCACCTGCATATTACAATATTGTCAGAGAAATGCCGGCGGGTAAAGGATATGCAGATATGGTATTTATACCAAGAGAAAATGCCGGAAAACGCCCGGCAATTATAATTGAATTAAAATGTGATAAGACTGCCGAGGCTGCAGTTAAACAGATTAAGGACAGGCGCTATGAGGGAGCACTGGCAGGTTATAAGGGAAAGCTTCTTTTGGTTGGAATCAATTATGATAGTCAAAATGGTGAAAAAAAGCATCATACCTGCGTCATAGAGGAATATGAAAAATAAGCACATTTCCCTATTGACGAATACCCTGCGTTGACATATCATAGCATATAAGTGAAAGGGAGTAGCCGGCACGAGAGTGCTTACTTATCCGTCAGTACGATTGCTTATACATATATTACAGCAATCCGGAGAGTGATTAAATGGCGAGACTTTTGTTGTTTTATACAGCAGAAGTGTCGCCTTTTTGTATATAAAAGCCTTCTGCTGATAGGACATAGCTGTAACTATCAATTAATCAGGCATCCTTAAAAAGGACGGCAGAGGGAGGAAAATTATGATTTTTGTAGCAATTTTACTGCTTGTAGCAGGCTTTGTAGCACTGGTGAAGGGCGCGGATGTATTTGTGGATGGAGCTGCGGCGCTCGCCGGGAAATTTGGTATTCCGCAGCTTGTGATTGGACTGACGATTGTGGCGATGGGGACGTCGCTGCCGGAGGCGGCAGTCAGCATCACTGCAGGAATAAAGGGTAATGCGGGTATCACTGTAGGTAATATAGTCGGCAGCAATATACTAAATATCCTTATAATCCTGGGAGTGACGGCACTCATCACAAATGTAGCCATACAAAAAACTACCTTCAAATACGAGATACCGTATATGCTTCTTATCACAGCAGTGCTTCTCGTGATGGGAATGACAGGTAATGAAATTACATTCATTGAGGGAGTTATACTGTGGGTTTTATTTATTGCATATCTGCTTTACCTGTATTTTCTGGCAAAAAAGGGCAATGACAGCGGTGATGAGCAACCGGTAAAGCTATATCCGGTATGGAAATGCCTGCTCTTTATTGTGCTGGGCGGTGTTTGTGTCGTAATTGGAAGCCAGCTTGTCGTAAACGGTGCCACAACCATAGCAAGAGCCTGCGGCATGAGTGAGCGCTTTATCGGACTGACAATCGTTGCATTCGGCACATCACTGCCGGAGCTCGTTACATCTGTTTCAGCAGCACGCAAGGGAAATGCAGGAATTGCAATAGGAAATATAGTCGGCAGCAATATTTTCAATATACTCTTTGTAATCGGAACAGTAGCTCTCATTTGTCCGGTACCGTTTGAGAGCAGGTTTGTGATTGATACAGTTGTGGCAATACTGTGCGGTGTGCTACTGTGGGGCGGTACGATAAGACATAAAGAGCTTAGAAAGCCATGCGGAGTGGTGATGCTGCTTTGCTATGCGGCATATTTTGTATATCTGGCAGCTATGTAATGATGTGTTTTCGCAATTGCCATGACTGTGTCAAAAAAGAGTGGGATGAAGAGATAAAAATTAAATATAGCAAACTGTCAATAATTGTGCATACAAATTAGCACTTTAACATCAAAATGATTGTGATTTTACAATAAATATAAACAATTAATTAAAAATAGCACTCTAACTTGACAAGTGCTGATTGCAGGTGTATAACGTAGTCAGAACGAACGGAAGGAAGCGATTATAATGGATAAAAACCCAAAGCATCCATTGAAGAAAAAGAATAAGGCAGATGCAAAGAAGCATCAGAAGCACGTATACGAATAGCAGCTTCCGTTAAGGAATACTATCCAGTAAGCACAATGTACCCCAGCCGTCACAGGGTTGGGGTATTTTGTGTTTTTGGAAGTATTTTCAGAGACAGCCCTTGAGAAAGCTGTGAATACATTTTCACCTGCACCTTTTATGAGAGAAGCTTTAAGCTTGTCGCCATACATATAGAGGTCATTTCCACGCACAATGCCCCATTCCATCAGGAGCGCTGCCGCACCGGTCACAAACGGTGCAGCCATAGATGTCCCTGTTTTTGAAGTGTAGCCTCCGGTGTTTGAACATGAAATAATGTCCACACCGGGCGCAATTATATCAGGCTTTATGCTGTCAAAGGCCAGGTATAGCCTCGGCCGGAAAAGGCAGCTGTGCGGTTTGTGCGGCTGTCATAGGCTCCGACAGAGATGACATTTTGTGAGGTCGAGGGGATGGTCAGGGTGATATCGGGTGATGCATTGATAAATGAGGTCTGTGCATTGCGCAGAGCACCTGACGGCAGCCATATATCCCATGAACCGTCCTTTACAGATATGGGCACAAGCGATATTTTCCAGATGCCGGGTGAGATGTATTCTGCTCCCATGAGTCAATGAATATTTCCTGAAAGGGAGAGTAGGGTGAGGGACCGCCGCCTGTTATATATATGTCTGTCCCATCGAGCCGGTATCTGTATGTAAAGCCTTTTGCCTGATTGGTAATTGTATCTGGAATCTCCAGCATATCATTATTTGGGGCGGTAATTTGCAGCTGTATCTCATCCCAGTATTTCTTCCATAAATCTATGGAAAGAGATGGCTCAGGATAGCCTATCGCAAGCTCTGCATCGGCAGGGTATGATCTGCCGTTTGCATGACCAAAGCCGGCTCCGTCGTTACCTGAGCCGACAGAGACCGCGCAGCGGTAGTTTTCTGCTATATAGTCCAGGTATGTTTCAAGCAGTGAGGTACCGCTGTGCGAGCCGTTACTTGTGCCAAAGCTTAGGTTTATGGCTATAGGCATATTCATATCGATGGATTTTCTTATGCAAAAGTCGACTGCAGCATAATCTGTGTGGTTGTGGGAAAGCTGGCACCGCCTGAGGTTTTGAGTTTTACGATTATAAGAGTGCTTTCATAAGCAACACCGCGGTATTTTGTGTTTTGTTCATTATCATTACCATTTCCGTTTCCGGCAGCGATTCCTGCCACATGAGTGCCGTGCCCGGATATGTCGATGCTTGGGCAGATGCGCTGCATTTCTAAGCTGTTTTCTGCATTTATGCTTTGGTGATTGTATCGCGGTCATATAAGGTGCCGAAAGGGATGATATCACTGCGTGAGGAATCATCGGAAACAGTCTGGTCCCACAGATAGGCGATTCTGCTTACACCATCCTGTATAAAAGCCGGATGGGCATAGTAAATTCCGGAGTCGATAATGCCTATGAGCACGCCTTTTCCGGTCAGATTATATGGATTGGTGTGTACGGGAGTGATGCATGAGGCCTGCGAGCCTCGTATACATCGTAGTTAAACTGCTTTGGCTTTTCCATATATATGATTTCATCGCACAGGGCGACGGTATTTACAAGGGATTTTTCAATTACAAGCACCGCATAGTTTCCAAGTAGCTTTGTGATGAGTACAGAAGGATATTTTTCTTTTATTTTTTCGATGTCACCGACATATTTTACTATCACTTCCCAACTGTCACTCTCCGGCAGATAGCCGCTTGAAAGCCCTCCCTCTTTACCAAGCTCATAAGGGGTGGACAGCAGGGCGGCGGACAGCTGTGGAGAAATTTTCTCACTAAATGCTATTTCCATACTAACCTCCATTTTTTATTAGTAAAATATTAAAAAAATCTTAAAAGACAGATGCAATATATATTTGGTATGATTAATTCATAATCAATCAATTAATTATAAGAAACCGGGAGGTCGAAATGAGTAAAAAGAAAAAGATTATCATTTCAGTGATTGCAGTTGTGCTGATTATAGCAGTTATTGTGTCAGCTGTTGTCATTGCAATGACAAAGGGAAAGAATGCAAAAAAGTCATCGGGGGTGTATGCAAACAAGGTCTCTGATGTCATGTATCAGGCGGGAAGCACTGACAGGTACAGCGGTGTCGTGGAAGCAGCCGACAGCATGGATATCAAGGCTGATAGTGAGAAAAAAGTAAAGGATATTCTCGTGTCAGAGGGTGATGAGGTACAGGTGGGTACACCTCTTTTTACCTATGATACAAAGGATCTTGCTGCGAAAAAGGAAAGTGCCACGCTTGAGCTTGAGAGCTTAAACAATACGCTTTCCGGCTATGATGCCAGATAGAGCAGCTCAACAAGGAAAAGAAGGAAGCGTCAAAGGATCAGCAGCTTGACTATACACTGCAGATTCAGCAGGTGCAGACACAGCAGAAGCAGACACAGTACGATGTTGCCACGAAGAAGGCAGAGATAGAAAAGTACGATGAGAGCATCAAAAATGCCACTGTAAATAGCACAATGGTCGGTGTTGTTAAGAAAATCAATGAGAATCAGAGTGCAGACACAGCAGATTCTGCATTTATGACAATTGTTGCCACCGGCGATTACAGGGTAAAGGGCACAATCGATGAGCAGAGCTTTTTAAACAGCGGACTGGCAGAGGGGCAGGCAGTTATCGTACGCTCAAGAGTTGATGAGTCAAAGACCTGGCAGGGTACCATCAGCAAGGTTGACACTGAGAATCCTCAGACTGATAACAGCAATTCAGGCATGTATGATGATGGAAACAGCGAGCAGAAGGCCTCAAAGTACAACTTTTATGTGCAGCTTACAGGCACAGGCGATATGCTTTTAGGACAGCATGTATATGTGGAGCCGGATTTTGGACAGACACAGGTGAAGGAAGGCATATGGATTGATGAGAGCTACGTTGTAAAGGATGGCGATGATGCATATGTCTGGACACTTAATAAAAAGGATAAGCTTGAGAAGACAAAGGTTGAGCTTGGAGACTATGACGAGAATCTCATGATGTATGAAATCAAATCAGGGCTTTCAAAGGATGACTACATAGTGTGGGCATCGGATGACCTTTATGAGGGTGAGCCGGCACAGACATGGGAAGAGTACATTGAAAATGGCGGCGGTGAAGACACAGTCTATGATAATATGGGTACAGAAGCTCTTGATGACCAGATGCTTGAGGGCACTGAGGGCGGTCCGGTTGATGATGGCACAATGGACGAAGGTGCTGCAGATGCCACCGGTTCAGGTGACGCGGAGGTACAGTAGATGATTCTAGAACTCCAGCATATTTACAAAAACTACGACCAGGATAAGCTTGTGGTGCCGGTTTTAAAGGATGTTTCACTCCAGATTGAGGAGGGAGAGTACGTGGCAATCATGGGGCCGTCGGGCTCCGGCAAGACCACTCTCATGAATATTGTGGGATGTCTTGATCTGCCAACATCGGGCACATATATACTTGACGGCAGACAAGTCAGTGAGCTCAAGGAAAAGGAGCTTACGAGAGTCAGACGGGATACAATAGGATTTGTATTCCAGAATTTCCAGCTCATGCCGCGTGAGAGCGCACTGGACAATGTATGCCTGCCACTCATATATGCCGGTGTGAGCAAAAAGGACAGAAGGCAGATGGGGATGGAGGCATTGGAGCGCGTAGGGCTTTCAGACAGGGCATATTTTAAGCCAACACAGCTTTCAGGAGGACAGAAGCAGCGAGTGGCGATAGCGAGAGCTATGGTAAATCATCCAAAGCTTCTGCTTGCGGATGAGCCTACGGGAGCACTTGACTCAAAGTCAGGCAGGCAGGTGCTTGAGCTCTTTGAGAGCCTTAATGAGTCCGGCGTGACGGTTGTCATGATCACACACGACAGAAAGGTTGCAAAGCAGGCAAAGCGCATTGTCCATATCATAGATGGTGAGATAACAGAGGAAGGACAGGAGGCAGGTAATGAAAAAGAAAAAGAGAATTAAGATCATTATAATAGCTGTCCTTGTAGTTGCAGTTGTAGCGGGAAGCATCACAGGAGTGGTTTATTACAGGAACTCCAAGGGGCTTGCTTCCGTCATGAGTGTTTCAATGATCAGCACGACAAACGACAGCACATCCATGACCAGTGAGGGAATGGTGTGTGACGATGCATGTCAGACAATCAATTTAAAGGATGGACAGAAGGTGACAGAGGTTTATGTCACAAAGGATCAGCAGGTAAAGGCCGGAGATAAGCTCCTTGCATATGATGTGACGAGTCTTTCACTCTCGGTTGAGATGAAGCAGCTTGAGATACAGAGTCTTGAGAACCAGCTTGTATCGGAAAAGCAGAAGCTTGATAAGCTAAAGAATACTAAGCCGGTTGCAAAGCAGCCTGAGACTCCTGTTACACCTGAGCCACAGCCTGACACACAGCCGGCTGCACCTGAGCAAAAGCCTGATGAACAGCATGATGTGATATCGGATTTGTTAGAGGCTAAGGGAAGCGGTACAGAGGACGATCCTTATGTATTTACATGCACAGAGGCTTCATATGTAGCCGGATCGCTTTTGAATACACTTGCTGATAAGAGTGCGGTAGCCCGGTTTGTAATAGGAGATGCTAACGCGCCTGATATGGAGCTTATCGTAAGAGGAGATAAGCTTGGCAGCTATGATGACAGCGATGAGATAAAGCTTTTCCTTGCAGGTTCAATTACAGCAGTAAATGAGCCGTCAGATGCCGCAGCAGACAATGCCACAGAACAGGCCACACAGACAGAAGCTGATACCGCAGCAGAAGAAAAGACATACACAGCAGATGAGCTTAAGGATGCCATAAAGGAGCAGACAAGAAGTGTTGCAGATGTTGATTTACAAAAGAGAATTGCACAGGCTGATTTAAAGGAACTGCAGAGCGAGCTTGAGGATGGCGTGGTATATGCAAAGAAGGATGGAATTGTGACAACAGTTTGTGATCCTGCCAATCCACCTCAGGACGGTACACCGTTCCTGCAGCTTTCAGGAGCCTCAGGACTGTATATCAGCGGAACAATCGGTGAGCTGGATCTGGATACAGTAAAGGTAGGGCAGAGCGTATCAGCAGTCAACTACATGACAGGTGATACCTATGAGGGCACGATATCAGAGATAAGCAATGTGCCGTCAGACAGTGTTAACTACTATGGAGACAGCAATCCAAACTCATCATTCTATGAGTACACTGCATACATTGAGAATCCGCAGAATCTCAAAAAGGGCGATTCGCTGCAGCTTACTATAGATACGTCATCAGAGGGCTCTGACAGTGGACTTTATATCGACAAGTCATATGTCAGAACAGAAAACGGACAGTCATATATATACAAGGATGACAACGGAAAGCTCAAAAAGCAGTCTGTCAAAACAGGCAAGTCGCTCTGGGGCTCATATGTGGAGATAAAGTCAGGCCTGACAAATGATGACTATATCGCATTCCCGTATGGAGTCAGAGAAGGCGAGAAAACCAAGGTGTCCGAAGATGGTATGTATTAGTTTAGCAGGGAGGATTAAAGATGCTTGAAAATATTAGATTGTCCTTTAGGGGAATCTGGTCACATAAGATGCGTTCGTTTCTGACCATGCTTGGAATCATCATCGGAATTGCAGCAATTATTGCGATTGTTTCCACAATTCAGGGCACAAACGAACAGATAGAAAAGAACCTTATAGGTTCAGGAAGTAATAACGTAAAGGTCACACTGCAGAAGGATGGTTATGATATGGATCTGTCATATGATTCGGCGCCGGCAGGAGTGACAGAGGTATCGGCTGCCACACTTGACAGCATAAAGGAGCTCGACCATGTGCAAAATGCAGCACTTTACCGCACAAGACAGGCTTACAATGCAGTATATTATCTGAACACGGCGCTTTCAGGCGGCAATATAACAGGTGTCGATGACGGATATTTCGACACAGCAAGCTATGTAGTCATGAAGGGCAGAGGCTTCTCAAAGAATGATTATGCAAAGGCCCGCAGGGTGGCTCTTATCGACGAGAGCGTGGAGAGCAGCCTGTTTTCAGGAGAGAGCGCGCTCGGCAAGACAGTAGAGATACAGGGATATCCGTTTACAGTAGTCGGTGTAGTCACGGAAAAGGACAGCTATGACCTGGTAATAAATTCAATGGATGATTACTATATGTATGCCTATGATGACAGCCAGGCAATGTATTTGTGCCAAGCGGCACATGGCCTGTCATATTTGGCTATGATGAGCCGCAGAACCTTCTGCTTAAGGCAGACAGCACCGATACCATGGCTACAGTGGGAAAGGCAGCTGAGGAGATACTTAACAGCAGCTTAAATGTCACAGACGGCTCTGATGTGACCTACAAGGCACAGGATTTACAGGAGCAGGCAAAGCAGATACAGCAGCTCAGCCAGTCAACCAACATGATGCTCATCTGGATTGCCGGAATATCACTGCTCGTCGGCGGTATCGGTGTCATGAATATCATGCTTGTGTCAGTTACAGAGCGTACCTCAGAGATAGGACTTAAAAAAGCAATCGGAGCAGGAAAGGGAGCAATCCTAGGTCAGTTCCTCACAGAGGCTGTTGTGCTCACAAGTCTTGGAGGTCTGGTAGGAGTGCTTGTCGGAGTGATACTCTCGAAGGTCATCTCAATGCTGAACGGCACGCCGACAGCGATAAGCCCGGCAGCAGCTATACTTGCGGTGCTTTTTTCGATGGCAATCGGAATCATATTCGGTATGCTTCCGTCATACAAGGCAGCGAACCTAAACCCGATTGATGCTCTGCGCCATGAGTAATTTTATTGAAACAGCTGCTATTGTGAAAAAAATAACAATTCTTTGTATTTTGATGAATACAAGGGTAGAAAAATTTTAAAAAATTTTGTAGAATGTTCCTAGTAGATAAATACTAGGAGCATTTTTTTAGAGGAATCAGGTCATGTGATATGGGAAGTGTCACATGGTATAATGATTCTTCTAAGTATGTAATTTATTAGGTAACAAAATATACATTATTTTAAGGAAAAGGAGATAATATGTACGCTGACGAAAACGTAATCAAAATCAAACATGCAGTTTTGCTTGAGGTCGCAAAGGCTGCATTTGCAGGTAACCTCGATGAGATCAGAGATGACATCCCATTTACACTGATTCCGGGACCGACACCTCAGTTCCGTTGCTGTATCTACAAGGAGAGAGAGATCATCGTCAACGTGTCAGACTTGCAGAGGGTAAAGCACCAAGCGCAAACGATGACGGCAATATCATCCAGGTAATCAGCTCAGCATGTGAGGATTGTCCGATTTCGAGCTACACAGTTACTGAGAACTGTCAGAACTGTCTTGGCAAGGCTTGTATCAATGCATGTAAGTTCGGAGCAATTGAGGCAGGACGTCTCCGCTCACATATCGACCCACAGAAGTGTAAGGAGTGTGGACGCTGTGCCCAGGCATGCCCTTACAACGCTATCGCTCATTTAAAGAGACCATGTAAGTTCTCTTGTCCTGTAAATGCCATTACATACAATGAGTACGGCATTTCAGTAATTGATGAGAGCAAATGTATCAGATGTGGCAAGTGTATCCACAGCTGTCCATTCGGAGCCATCGGATCAAAGACATATATCGTAGATGTAATAGATGCAATCAAGTCAGAGAACAAGCATGTATACGCTATGGTTGCACCTGCAGCAGAGGGACAGTTTGGTGTAAACATCACTATGAACAGCTGGAAGAAGGCCATGCAGGCAGTTGGCTTCAACGGTTTTGTTGAGGTAGCACTCGGAGGAGATATGACAGCAGCATACGAGGCTGATGAGTGGCTTGAGGCATACGAGGCAGGAGAGAAGAAGGTTACATCATGCTGTCCTGGATTTGTAAATATGGTTAGAAAGCACTATCCTGAGCTTGCTGACAAGATTTCTACAACTGTTTCACCAATGTGTGCAGTATCAAGAATGATCAAGCAAAGGATCCTGATGCAGTTACAGTATTCATCGGACATGTGTTGCCAAGAAGTCAGAGGTACATGATCAGAAGATAGAGGGCAATGCAGACTATGTACTTACCTTCAGTGAGATTCGTGCTATTATGAAGGCAAAGGGAGTACAGCTTGAGGCTGATGACACCTCATACCAGGAGGGCTCAGTATACGGTAAGCGTTTCGCAAACTCAGGCGGAGTTACAGCAGCCGTAATCGAGAGCATGAAGGAAAAGGGAGAGGATGTTGATTGCAAGGTTTGCAAGGCAAACGGAGCAGCAGAGTGTAAGAAAGCACTTCTCCTCATGAAGGCAGGCAAGCTTCCTGAGAACTTCATCGAGGGAATGGCATGTGAAGGCGGCTGTGTAGGCGGACCAAGCTCATACAATGACATGGTGTCTACAAAGAAGTTCCGTGATGATCTCTTAAGCAGAGCAGATGACAGAAAGATTCGTGACAACATCGCCAACTACCATATGGAGACATTTGAGATGCACCGTAAGGAGCAGTAATAAAATGATTGTTACAGCATAAGCTTTTAAATCCCCCGACTAGTTCGGGGGATTTTTGTGATTGCAAATATCTGCAAAAAGATATGTGGTTAGTCATATTGAGAACTGAATAGTAACAAAGATATTAAATAAATTAAGTACATATTACGACTCTATCACGGGTTTTCGGGATAAAGAAACAATTGTAACACAACTGAAATATATGAAGCCAACATTAAGAAATTCTCAAGGAATTTGCAGTAGCAAAAAAGATTGTTTAACGCTATAATAGATACTGCTTGAAATAATATTATCAGGTTTGAGTAATAATATAGAGAGAATAATTATAAAATGCTAAAGAGGATTGGAAAAATGGACAAAAATAAAAAGATGATTATCGGCATACTTACGGCTGCAATAGTTTTGGTGGTGGCGTTTATAGTGTATATCACATGCTTTGATTCACATATTGAGTTCAGCAGCAAGTTCAAAAACGGTATTACTGTTGAGTATGGCAAAAAGTTTGAGGTACCAAAAATCAAGGCATATGTCAGAGGCAGGCTTATAAACCGAAAGGGAAAAGAGATAAAATGCACTATAGACAGTAATGTCGATGCGACAAAGACAGGTTCATACGAGATAAAGGTAACTGCTCAATACGGTAAAAAAACTGCGACACAGACAATCAAGGTTGAAGTGAGGGATAAGAAGGCTCCGGAGATTACATTAAATGGCGATGCAGAGATGACTTTAGAGGCAGGCAGCGAGTTCAGTGACCCGGGATATACGGCAACAGACAACTATGATGGGGATCTGACAGACAAGGTATCTGTCACAGGAGCTGTCGATACATCAAAGCCGGGAGACTATGAGATAAAGTACAGTGTCGCAGATTCGTCAAAGAATGAGAGCGAGGTCAAAAGGACTGTGCATGTCACAGATACCACGGCACCGCAGATTAAGCTCTCAGGTGATGATTTTGTGTCAGTTAAAAAAGGCGATAAATACAGTGATCCGGGATATACGGCAACAGACAATTGTGACGGAGACATTACAGACAGTGTCAAGGTATCAGGAGATAAGGTAGATAAGGATAAGGCAGGAAAGTATACTGTGACATAATGAGGTCTCAGATTCATCAGGCAATAAGGCTACAGCTACAAGAGTGGTCAGTGTGTATGATCCGGCTGCCACGGCAGACACAGTAAATCCGGGCAACAAGATTATTTATCTGACCTTTGACGATGGTCCCGGAAAGTATACACAGGGGCTATTAGATGTGCTTGATAAATACAATGTAAAGGCCACCTTCTTTGTTACAAATACACATCCTGACTATCAGAACATGATAGCAGAGGAGGCAAAGAGAGGACATACAGTGGCTATCCACTCTGCCAGCCACAAATACAACCAGATATATACAAGTGAGCAGGCATTTTTGATGACCTTGAGCAGATGAACAGTATCATAAAGGCACAGACAGGAAATGATGCGTCAATCATCAGATTCCCGGGTGGCTCATCAAATACTGTAAGTAAGGATTATTGTCCGGGCATTATGACACAGCTCGTAAATGATGTGACAGCAAGAGGGCTTTTATACTGTGACTGGAATGTATCGAGCGGAGATGCAAACAGCAAGCCAATCAGCACGGAACAGGTAGTGCAGAATGTCATTTCAGGAGTACAGAGCCACAACGTATCAGTTGTATTGCAGCACGACATAAAGGATTTCAGTGTCAATGCGGTCGAGCAGATTATCCAGTGGGGACAGGCGAATGGTTATACATTTTTACCACTCACCACAAGCTCACCGATGTCTCATCATCGTGTAAACAACTAAAATCATTCAAATAAAAAAGCACAAAAAAGAAGAGTTCAAAATGAACTCTTCTTTTTAATCATGATTCTTATATCTTATTCCCCAATTAACATTTTTGTAACTATAATTTTACCTAAATATATAATAAAGAAAAAGGTACATAGAAACTAGATTGCCTGAGTGGTCAAAATTATTTAACTACCTCAACGTTAACTGCCTGTGGACCTTTAGCGCCATCAGTGATATCGAACTCTACTGCTGCACCTTCCTCGAGAGTTTTGAAGCCCTCCATGTTAAGTCCTGAGAAATGTACGAATACATCCTTTCCGTCCTCGGCTGTGATGAATCCGTAACCTTTTTGGTTATTGAACCATTTTACTGTACCTTTGCTCATCGAAAGTACCTCCAAATAATAATAATGCTGCTTACGCAACTAACGTTAGAATAGCATAACAGGTTTAATATGTAAAGCAATAAAGTCAAAGTTCTTTAAAGTTTATGTCATTATTTGCTAAAAATTTCATTACAAGCTTATCCCATTCACTGTCTAAGGTCTTATCCGCTGAAAAAATATTGTAGGATATTCCGGTTGTCAGAGTCAGAAGCTGGCTCTGATACCTGATATTTATGAAAAAACCACTGATATCGGACACGGTGAAAGCAGAGTGCAGACTGCTTAGGGTGTGCTCCATGTTTTCGGGTGAAAGCAGAAAGACAAACTTGAATGACGATGGAGTCTGTCGGCCCTTTATCAGGTCAAAGCAGTTTGTGCGAAGCATCCTAAAGGGGAGTATGCTATAGCCCGCTATACCATTTTCCTCAAGCTCTGTGGAGCTGTAAAAGCCCTTTTGCAGGTGACCATCTATGACATATGAGGCTGCCTTTGTGATAACGGCCTCCTGGAGCAGGAAGTTGTCAAAGATTTCTGTGCGAAGCAGCTTGTTCATAAAGTCCTTTGTGTCTGTCAGTTCAATTGATATCATAATTTCTCCTCATTTTCCACATTGTATGTGACAGCGAATGATTGTTCTAAGTGGTTTTGAATAGTTATCGATTATTATATCATACATCAGATTCGCGGATTATGCCATAAAAATAGATATAAAAATAGCCTTAAAAATAAAGCCTGTTCAACTGGAATAATTGTAAAGTCCGTGGTAGAATATATGCGTTATGCAATGAAAACAGGAGGCAATCCATGAAACAGGAAAAATTATTTGATTTACTAAAAGCGGCTGTTTCACCATGCGAGTGTGTGAAGGCTGCAAAGCAGGAGCTTTTGGAAAACGGATTTGAGGAGATAGATTATACAGGCGACTGGAAGCTTGTGCGCGGTGGCAGGTATGTCTTAAATCACCATGATACGACCATGTTTGCGTTTACTGTAGGAAGCGGCTACAACAAAAAGGATATGGTGCGAATAGCGGCAGCTCACACAGACTATCCATATCTTCGCATAAAGCCAAATCCGGATTTTATGACAAACTCATATGCACAGGTTAATGTAGAGGTGTATGGAGGACCAATTTTAAACACATGGTTTGACAGACCTCTCGGAGTGGCAGGGCGCGTGGCTATAAAGAGTGAGGATGTGTTCAATCCGCGTATGGTGCTATACAGGTCCAAAAAGCCTGTCATGATTATTCCAAATCTTGCCATTCATATGAACAGGGATGTGAATAAGGGGGTTGGGATAAATAATCAGGTGGATCTGATGCCGGTGCTTGATTCAATACCTGAGGATGAAATGACCACGGATTATTTCCTTAGCTTTCTGGCTAGAGAGCTGTCTGTGGAAAAGAGCGATATCATAGACTTTGAGCTCAATACATTTTGTATGGAGGAGCCTTGCTTTGTCGGTGTGAATGACACCATGATTTCATCGCCTAGAATCGACAACCAGTCATCCTGCAGGGCACTTCTTGATGCGATAGAGGATGGAAACAGAGCTGATGGAATAAACATCATAGCACTTTTTGACCATGAGGAGATTGGAAGCAACAGTAAGCAGGGCGCGGCCTCTATAATGCTTCACGATATGCTCAGACGTATTTTAAGAAATATGGACCTTTCAGAAAATGAAATAGATGAGAGCATATATGATGCCATGCTTTTGTCTGTCGATGTGGCTCATGCGCTTCATCCTAATAAAAAGGAAAAGATGGATATCACAAATAAGCCTGTCATGGGTAAAGGCTTTTGTATCAAGCAGGCGTGTTCGCAGTCGTATGCTACGGATGCACAGGCTATCGCCATTCTCTGTCAGCTGTGTGATGAAAAGGGCATACCTTACCAGCGTTTTGTGAACCGTTCGGACAGTCGTGGCGGCAGCACACTGGCTCGATTGCAGGTACGCTTTTGCCGGTAAAGACTGTGGATATAGGTATACCTATTCTTGCAATGCACTCAGCTGTGAGCTTATGGGAGTACGCGACATGAAAGCCTTAAGCGACTGTGTGACAGTCTTTTTCGGGTACCATTAAATGGCAGATAACCATTATGGGAAAATAAATACAGAAACCTCTTGCATAAGTTTAGCTTTCGTGTTAATATGACGTAGTAATGAAAACTACTTGTTGCGGAATGGAATAGCTTTTAAAAAAGTAATTTAAACTTTTATTATCATATAGTGCAGGAGGAATAGATATGTATAAGATTATAATAGATAGCTGTGGTGAGCTCACAGATAGCCTTAAGAAGGATGAACATTTTTGCAATGTGGCACTCGAGCTTGATGTTGATGGATACAGAATCCGCGATGATGAGAGCTTTGACCAGCATGATTTCTTAAGAAGAGTAAGGGAGAGTGTAAAGGGACCAAAGTCGTCATGCCCGTCTCCTGAGGAATATATGCAGGCCTTTGAGGGGGAGGCTGATCATATCTATGTTGTCACACTTTCGGGCAAGCTCAGCGGCTCATACAACAGCGCTGTTTTAGCAGTCAATCTGTACAACGAGGAGCATGAGGACTGTGGCAAGCAAATCTATGTATTCAATTCCCGCTCAGCATCTATAGGCGAGACACTAATCGGCATGAAGGTACAGGAGTTTGAAGAGAGTGGACTTTCATTTGATGAGGTTGTAAAGCAGACAGAGGAGTATATAGCTTCAATGAATACCTTCTTTGTGCTTGAGACTCTTGATACATTAAGAAAGGCAGGACGATTAAGCAACCTGAAGGCTTTTGTGGCCAGCACTTTAAACATAAAGCCTGTCATGGGCTCAACCGATGAGGCTCAATACAGCAGCTTGGCCAGGCCAGAGGCATGAAGAGGGCACTTGCCAAGATGGTAGAGGATGTTGTGGCTGCCACAAAGGACTGTGAGCACAGGATTCTTGCAATTTCACATTGCAACTGCCCGGAGCGTGCACAGTATGTGAAGGCATGCCTTGAGAAACTTGCCAGATTTAAGAAGATTGTCATTGTGGATACTGCCGGCATCTCAAGCATGTATGCAAATGACGGGGGCATTATTATAGCAGTATAAGGATATGGTCTTTATTTTATCGGCCGGATATATTATAATGATGGCATGGGAAATTTAGATTACACACAGGTTTTAAACAAAATAGAAAACACACGCCGTTTCGGCAATGAGCCGGGAGTGGTGGTGACAGCACAGGTCATAAAGGTGCTGAGAGAAAAAGGAAAGCAAAAGCGCATAATACCGTATATCCATGTGGCAGGCACCAATGGAAAGGGCTCGGTGTGCGCTTTTTTTTTCCAGTATATTAAAAAAAGAGCATATGAGGGTAGGCACGTTTGTATCACCGCATCTGGTAGATTTTGAGGAGCGCATCACGGTTGATGGGCGTATGATACCTAAGGAGGATGTCACACGGCTTGGAAACTATCTGCTTGATATAGATTTTGGCATAGGACTTACGATGTTTGACTACTGCCTTGCCATGGCTCTTTTGTACTTTGAGGAGCAGCAGTGCGATTATATGGTCATTGAGACAGGGCTCGGAGGCAGGCTTGACTCAACGAATGCAATCGGCACACCGCAATGTGCCGTTATTACAAAGATAGGCTATGACCATATGGCTATCCTTGGCAGTGATATAGCTGATATAGCGGCTGAGAAGGCCGGTATCATAAAGGAAAACGGCACAGTGGTGGTGGAACAGCAGGATAAACGTGCCATGCAGGTAATCGAGCAGGAAGCGCAAAAAAAGCATGCACGGATAATTACTGTGGAGCAAAGCGATATAGCACGCTGCAGCGGCTATGCACTGAGGCTTTGTGGCACATTTCAGTGGGAGAATGCTGCAGCGGCAGAGCTTGCGGCGCGGTATGTGCTGGGAAAGCACTATGGCGGGCCGGAATACGAAATGCAATATGATAAGACAGGACCAAAGAGCGAGAAAACAGACCTGAATGACAGGATAAAGAGTGCACTTGAAGAGACTGTGTGGCCGGGACGCATGGAGATAGTATCAAAGGAACCGTTTCTGCTGGTGGACGGAGCACACAACAGCAATGGAGTTGATGCGCTCAAGGAAAGCCTCATGCAGATGTATCCGGGTGAGAAATTTTGCTTTTTCATGGGAGTCATGGCTGATAAGGACTATGATGTCATGATACGTGAGATTTTACCTCTTGCCGAGGAGTTTTATACAGTGACACCGGATTCAGACAGGGCACTGCAGGCATCGCACCTTGCTGATTTTATCAGAAAAGAGGGAGTTGAGGCAACAGAGCTTTCAGGAGTTGATGAGATAAGAAAGCACCTGAAAAGAGATACGAAAAATGTTGCATTTGGCTCATTGTATTTTATTGGGGAGCTTAAACAGCACCGGATATAAACACCGGATATAAGAGGATGATTCATGGCTGATATTTTAAGAATTTTTAAAAGAGATATGTGCGGCATATTCCGAAATGTGCTTGTACTCATTATAGTTATTGGACTGTGCGTGCTGCCTGCGCTGTATGCATGGTTTAATATCTATGCCAACTGGGACCCGTATGGCAACACCGGAAATATAGCAATTGCAGTAGTCAATCTTGACAAAGGCTGGACGAAGAATGACAACGAAACTGTCAATATGGGCGATGGTGTGGTAGAGTCATTAAAGCAAAAGGATACTATAGGCTGGAAATTTGTTAAATCAGAGGAAAAGGCTGTTGAGGGTGTTAAGTCCGGCAGATATTATTCTGCGCTTGTCATAGATGAGCAGTTTACCTACAGCATGTATCATGGTGTAGCTGACAATATTGAAAATCCAAGGATTACCTACTATCTCAACGACAAGAAAAATGCTGTTGCGACAAAGATAACGGACAGTGCAGCAAGTGCTGTTAAATCAAGTATTAATAAGCAGTTTATAAAGGTGCTTGCAGAGCAGGTATTTAAGGAGACCAACGTAATATCCGATGACATGAAGGAAAAGGATGCTGTGGGGCAGATGACCGGTAAGCTTGAAGCGGTATCTGAGAGTCTTGCGCAGTACGATGCCATGATAGATACGTTTATTGACGGAAATAAGGCATTATCACAGGTGTCCAAAGAAACGGGCGAAGCACTCAAAGATGGACAGGATAAGCTTGCAAAGGGCACAGACAGGCTTGAAGAGAGTAAAAATGATCTGCAGTCCACCAGACAATCTTTCGACAGCTTTAGTGCAGATATCACATCGGCATTAGCAAAGGTGGAGAGCTCGATTGATGATATATCAAAGCAGATTTCAGATGCAAATCTGTCACAGGATGTAAATACGATTCAAAGTGATGTGCAAAATATTAAACAGTCAGCGGATGCTTTGAAAGGTAATATTGACAATCTTGAGGACAAAATCAACAAAATAAAGCCGGATATGGACGATACCCATGTCGGCACACTTATTTCCAATATAGAGCTTGTTAAGGAGCAGACAAGGAGCATGATAGAAAGTACACTGTCTGTGGATTTATCGGGAAAGACACAGAATTCTGAGGAAACACTTAAGAGTGTTATGTCAGCTCTTTCAACGACTGCGTCATCGCTAAATGATACATATACCTCACAGATAGTGCCGCAGGTGGACGGCATGATAGGCAGTATGTCGTCGGTGCTTGATTCGATGCAGACCACACTTGCAATCTAAGCCAGACATCAGGCTCTATGGCGCAGGTATTTGACGGAGTGGACAGTACGCTTGACACACTCAATATGAGCATTACACAGCTTAAGAGTATTATAGAATCAGCATCTGACAAGATAAATACGACACTCAACAGGCTTGAAGCAGCCTCTGAGGATGAAAAAGCTGATATCATAGTGAATCTGCTTTCGGGGAATCCTGAAAAGCTTGGCAGCTTCTTTTCAGAGCCGGTGCAGGTATCAGATAATTATATCTACGAGATAGCCAATTATGCTCCGGAGTAGCACCTTTTTACACGACACTTGCCATATGGGTGGGCATGACTATACTTGTTTCGCTGGTAAAGGTTCACGCGGATGCCAAGGGGCTTGGGAAACTAAAGCCTTCACAGCTTTATTTTGGCAGATATCTGACATTCTTTTTACTGTCACAGGTACAGACTTTTATCATTGTGCTGGGTGATTTATACCTGCTTAAAATACAGTGTGTGCATCCGGTTTCATTTATTGTGACAGGCGCAGTGACAAGCCTTACATTTTCACTGCTCATATATTCTCTGACCATATCCTTTGGTGATATAGGAAAGGCACTGGCGGTGGTTGTCATGGTACTTCAGATTGCAGGAAGCGGCGGCACATATCCGATAGAGGCGCTGCCGGCATTTTTCAGGGCAGTGTATATTTTCTTCCCATTCCCATATGCGATAAATGCGATGAGGGAGTGTATAGGAGGTATGTACGAAAACACACTCGGCAAATGTTATATCACGCTTTTACTTTTTGGCGCAGCTCTTTGGTGATAGGACTTGTGATACGAAAGCCGTTTATCAGACTCAATCATTTTATAGAGAAGCGTATGGAAGATTCTGAGATGCTATAGTTAAATGTACAATTAATAAATTGATAATTGGCATATTAATATGGTACTTCTGATGTGCCGTAAGCTATAAAGCGGGAAGGAAAGTATGCAGGATACAGGTAGAAACAGTAATAAAGATTCCAATATGGATAATGATATGAATAATAATGCAAATAATAATGTGAATGAGCAGCCGCCATCCGATGATAAGAGATTGCGCGAGATGTACGATAAGCTGGTCGGATATGAAAAGACCATCCATGAGCAGAATCAAAAACGGATAAAAATAGGATTAAGGTGCATATACATCATTCCGCTCTTTTTTCTTGTGCTGCTGATGATTGTGCCGGACAGCTCCAAAATCATTTTTCTTGTGCTGTGGATAGTGAGTCTGTTTGCTATTGCAGTGTATTTAATCGGAGTCGAGTATGTGGACTATAAGCTGCAGGAGAAGATGAATGAGATAAGCGGCTGTGATGCGCAGAATATGAGCGTGAGTCCTGTCGTGCAGATTGAGGACAGGGTACAGGAAATAGCCGAAAGAGTGGAGCAGAGATTTGATACGATGCAGCAAAGTACAGGGAGGATGCCGAGCAATGAAAAAAATATTTCAAATATATCTGGCTGACCTGAAACGCATATCTACAAATGTGGTTGCCATAGTCATTATTATGGGACTTGGCATTATCCCGGCTTTGTACGCATGGTTTAATATTATGTCCAACTGGGATCCTTACGGAGAGGAAGCTACATCACAGATGCACATAGCAGTATATTCTGAGGATGAGGGATGAGCGTCGGTGATTTAAAGCTATGTATGGGAGACAGCGTCATAAAGGGACTGAAGGAAAACGATGCAATTGGCTGGATTTTCACAGATAGCAGTAAAGAGGCACTGGAGTATGTTTATAGTGGAAAGTGCTATGCAGCATTTATAGTGCCGAAGGATTTTTCAGCTGATATGCTTAGCTTCCTAAGCGGTGAGCCGGTCAATCCGCAGATAGAATACTATGAAAACAGCAAGAAAAATGCCATAGCAACAAAGATAACCTCAAAGGTCAAGACACGGTGCAGCAGTCTGTAAACTCTTCAATGGTGAGCACGATTACAAAGATAGCGTCAAAGTCGGGAGAGCTCATAGTGGGAGACGGCAAATCAGGCGATAACCTGGCCGGAACAGTTGTTGACAAGCTAAAGGATATGGATACGACTCTTTCTACATATGCAGGCATGCTCGATACATTTGCCATGCTCACGGATTCAGCAGACAGCCTGATAGGCTCGACACAGTCACTGCTTCCGAGTGTGCAGGGGCTGATTGACGGGGGACAGTCATCGGTAAGCGGCATGCAGTCATCGGTGCTTTCGGGTGCACAGACAGCACAAACCATCACACAGATGGTCGACATAAGCTTATCAAACATAAACAGCCAGCTCGATGTGCTGGAAAACTCCATACAGCTCTTAAATGCATCGGGATTAGCGGATGCTGATACTGCGGATATATCTGTTTCTTTGGCGGGCTTTGATACGGTAGAACAGCTTGCAGAGAATACTCTTGTCGCCATTCAAGGCTTAAATGGAGTGGATAGTTCACAGATAGAGGCTGTCAGGAAAAATATCCAAAGCATTAAAACACAGATAAAAGACCTTAAGTCTGATACTGAATTGACGGCAGATAAGCTAAAGCTTCTTAAGGAATCAATAAAAGCGGATGTGTCAAGTGCCAAGTCTGCAATAGATACACTTAAAAATACATTTGACCACAGCGTGTCACCGAATCTCACAGGAGCGGTATATGATATAGAATATGCACTTATTGAGACACAGTCCATGCTTGGTTCTTTGGACAACAGCTTCCCGGATATACAAAAAGCACTAGATGATTATTCGGTGGTTCTTAAATCAGGAAATGCAGATATTGTAAATACCAGACAGTATGTACAGCAGATCAGAGATGGTTTGCAGAATGTTATATCAGGATTTGATAATTTATCAAACGATGAGCAGTTTAATGAGATTGTAAAGCTGCTTCAGACAGATCCGACACTCATTGCGCAGTTTGTGACATCACCGCTGTCTATGGATGAGCAGAAGATATATGAGATATCCACATATGGCTCAGCTATGGCACCGTTTTACACAGTGCTGGCTCTGTGGGTGGGAGGTCTGATAACTGTTGCACTTGTGAAAACAAAGGTAAAGGACACTGACGATATAAAATCACTTGGCAAAGTAAACAGCGTACATAAGTTTTTTGGCAGATATATCACATTTTTTGTGATAGGCCAGATTCAGACACTTGTGACAGTGCTCGGTGATTTGTTCTTTGTCGGAATACAGTGCAGGCATCCGTTCCTTTTCTGGTGTGCAAGCGCACTGACAAGCCTTGTATTCACGCTTCTTATGTACTCACTCACAGCAGCCTTGGGCAATGTGGGACAGGCTGTAGCAGTAGTCATTATGGTCATTCAGGTGGCAGGCGCAGGTGGCACATTCCCGGTTGAGGTGCTGCCGCAGGTGTACAGAGCACTGTATAAGTTCATGCCGTTTAACTATGCCATGAATGCCCTAAGAGAGTGCGTGGGAGGCATGTACCGCTTTGATTATTGCAAGGATCTTGCGATTCTTCTTATATTTATAGCAATATCGCTTGTGATCGGACTGCTGCTTGGGCGTCCGTTTGGAAGGTTTAATACAGCTATTGAAAAAAGTAAGAAAAAGTCAGGCCTTATCTTATAATAGTAAAAAAAGCTATATAGAACTTAAGTTATGGTTATTATAAAAAATAGTACTAGACATTTTTTTTCTATTGTACTAGAATGAGCATAAATGATAGTAGACCCGATATATGATAACGCTAGGTTATATCGGATCCGTAAAGAAACGGAGGATATAAAGATGGAAAAGAAGGATATCGATTGGTCAAACCTTAGTTTTGGCTACCAGGAAACAGATTACAGCTATGTTTCTAATTATAAAGATGGAAAGTGGGACGATGGACAGCTCACAAAGGATCATACAGTGACACTTAATGAGTGTGCGGGAGTATTCCAGTATGCACAGACATGCTTCGAGGGACTTAAGGCATACACAACAGAGGATGGCAGAATTGTCTGCTTCAGACCTGACTTAAATGCACAGCGTCTTAAGGATTCATGTGAGAGACTTGAGATGCCTGTATTCCCGGAGGATAGATTTGTAAAGGCAGTTGAGGAAGTAGTAAAGGCAAATGCTGCATGGGTTCCACCATACGGCTCAGGCGCTACACTCTATATCAGACCATACATTATGGGAACAAACGCAGTAATCGGTGTAAAGCCTGCTGATGAGTATCAGTTCAGAATCCTTGTAACACCTGTAGGACCATACTTCAAGGGTGGCGCAAAGCCAATTACAATCCGTGTGTCAGACTTTGATAGAGCAGCACCTCACGGAACAGGACATATCAAGGCCGGACTCAACTATGCAATGAGTCTTCATGCTATTGTAGATGCACATGCACAGGGCTTTGCAGAGAATATGTACCTCGATCCTGCAACACGTACAAAGGTAGAGGAGACAGGTGGTGCAAACTTCATCTTTATCACAAAGGATGGCACATTTGTTACACCTAAATCAGACAGCATCCTGCCATCAATCACACGCCGTTCACTGATGGTAGTTGCAGAGAAGTACTTAGGACTCAAGGTTGAGCACAGAGAGGTGCTCTTTGATGAGGTAATGGATTTTGCTGAGTGTGGACTTTGCGGAACAGCAGCAGTAATCTCACCGGTAGGAAAGATTGTAGACCACGGCAAGGAAATCTGCTTCCCAAGCGGTATGGATGAGATGGGACCTGTCACAAAGAAGCTTCGTGACACACTTACAGGCATTCAGATGGGACATATTGATGGACCGGATGGATGGGTTCACGAGATTAAATGTGATTAATTAAGTGTGATTAGTAAGAATATGCATTTATAATAAAGCACCGGGTATTATGTTACGTCGTAATATCTGGTGCTTTTGTATTATTTTATGTGGCATAATAAGCCGATTTGTGCTAATATACTCTTATATGTATGCAAATGTTTATAAAAGCTTGGAATAGCTATATAAAAGCAAACAAAAGAGATAACCGGGGATAATTAAATGGACGAGTATGAAAAGATAAGACAGAGAAAGCGCGAAGAATATAGAAAGAGACACCGCGCCCAGGTTAGAAGAAAGCAGCTTATTAGCAATGGCATTGTTATAGGCGTGATAATACTTATAATTGCAACGATAATCATAGTGGGAGCTTTAAGGGGCAAAAAGGCAAAGCAGGAAGAGGTAAAGGCAGAGGTGACCAGTACTCTTTACAATCCTATACAGCCAAAGCTTGATGTAGCGCTGCTGACACCCAATCCGTATTCCAGACCACAGAAGGCACTAGAGAAGGTAAACGGCATAGTTGTCCATTATACAGCAAATCCGGGTACGTCAGCCAGACAAAACAGAGACTATTTCAATGGCCTGGCAGAGACCAAAAAGACCAAAGCAAGCTCACACTTTGTTATAGGATTAGAGGGTGAGATAGTGCAGTGCATACCTTGCAATGAGATATCGTATGCATCTAATAACAGAAACAGTGACACAATATCGATAGAGTGCTGTATAGAGGATGAGACAGGAAAGTTTAACGACAGCACATACCAGTCGCTCATAGAGCTCACCACATGGCTTATGGGGCGGTATGATCTGAGTGCTGATGATGTAATAAGGCACTACGATGTGACAGGCAAGAAGTGTCCGCTATATTTCGTGGAGCATGAGGATGCGTGGGAGCAGTTTCACAAGGATCTGGATACATACATCGAAGAAAATGGTGTGCCAAAGGAAGAGGCAAGCCAAAACTGACAATATACAATAAATTAAAGGATGATTTAAAAAATGAAGGAAATTATCGGAAATCTGTTAAAAAAAGAGAATGTACGTCAGAATCTGAGCAGCCTCAGACAGGAGATTAAAGATGAAAATGCATTAGCAGAGGCTCTAAAGCTGCTTGCAGGAGAAGATGAGCTGCTTGTGTCGTTTATGGGAGCAGAAGATGCAAAAACCAGAAAGAACGCAGCGCTTCTGATAGGAGATCTTCATATGTCACAGCTTTCTGATGAGGTTTTTAAAGCATACGAGGCTGAACAGATGCGCTTTGTAAAGGGCTCATATTTGGCGGCGCTGTCACAGCTGGACTGCAAAGAGCTCTTGCCACAGCTTATGGAACGTGCAAAAGAGCTTGAGCATATGACGGTCACAGCTGAAAATAGGAAGCATATTGAGGAAGAATTAAACGAGATAAATAAAATCCTGATTAAATATAATGGGATAAAGCACCATACACCTGTGCTCGAGGGAGTAAAGGCTGAGCTGCTTCTGATGACAAACCGCCTTCACAGAGAGGTGGTACGACGTCAGATACCGGTTAAGGATACAAAGTTGCATCCACTTGGAGTGCTTGTAAAGACTGACAATATACCTCTTATCATGCAGGTGCGCACATTCAGAAAAATGTACTTTACCATACATGCAGCATCGCTTCTGCCAAAGGATGCACAGGAAGCAGCCGGACTTCTTGCAGAGTCAGATATGTATGATATATTAAGACGCATGCACCGTGAGGGTGGTCCGTTTTACTATCGTATTGAGAGCACGGCAGATGCGGCCTACCAGAGCAGGCTTGCGAAAGCTATCGATATGCATTTTGCGGGCAGGATGATCAATTCACCAAATGATTACGACGTGGTGATTAAGCTCATACCAACAAAAAATGACAATTATTTTGTCTGCATGAGATTATGTTCTATACAGGATAATAGATTTGCGTACAGAAAGAATGTGCTTCCTACGTCGATGCATCCGTCACAAGCGGCACTTATTGTTTCACTTGCAAAGCCGTATCTTAAGGAAACGGCACAAATCATGGATCCGTTCTGCGGAGTTGGTACACTGCTTATAGAGCGCGCACATTTAGTCCCGGCACGCGAGATATATGCTACAGATACCTATGGAGATGCAATCACTATGGGCAGAGAGAATGCTGCGTTTGCTAAAACAAGAATTAATTTTATACACAGGGATTTTTTTGATTTCAGACATGACTACAAATTTGATGAGCTGATTACGGATATGCCGGTTCGTAACCGACAGACCAAGGCGGAGATGGAGCTTTTTTACGAGAGGTTTTTCGACAAGGCCGCAGAGCATCTGGTATCCGGCGGAATCATAGTCATGTATTCAAATGAGATTGGGTTTGTGAAGAAACAAATCAGGCTGCGTGTCGAATACCGTCTGCTTCAGGAGACATGTATTCTCGATAAGAATGACTTTTATTTGTTTGTTATCAGATATGAGGATTGATTTGCGTTAGTTTTTAGGAGGAAAATATGTCAGATTCCAAGCTTTTTCAAAAAATACAGGATTATTTCTGCATGGTCAACGGAATATATTTGTCGTGTCTGACAAAAAAGGATGGAGTCATGACAGAGGTGTGTCAATGTAACGATAAATGGAAGAGTATGCTTACCTTTATTGGTGAGGAAAAATACGAAAACCTTCTTTTGAGACTGTCGGACTGCAGGGTTGAGAATCTCATAGATGAACCTCTGGATAAGGACTATATCAGGCTGTATGGTCTGATTGTAAGAGTGGACAATACCCACGATATATATTGGATTATAGCTGCGGTAATTGATGAGCAGATGTCTAATGATGAGAGAAACCTGCTTCCTGATGGCATAATTATTACCAGTGAAGCGCGTCTTAACAGAACAATTGAGTTCCTGGAAACTATGACCAGACAGCTTTTGATCACAAAGAGAGATGAGGATGCTGCGAATGAGGCACTTTCGCTTATCAGGAAGTCAGATGAGGAAATCAAGAAACAGTTTCATATGCTTGAGGCTATCAATTCTGTTATAAAACTGCTTGAGATGGATGGAAGCTTTACTGATATGGCTCAAAAAGCACTGGAGAGTGCAGTTACTACCATAAAGCTTACCGGTGCTTTTATCATCCGCAAAAACGTGGACGGCATGCATTTGGATGTGATTGTAAGCTATGGCAGAAAGCCGTTTGATACAATATCAATTACCGAGGTGCCTTTTTTCACCGGAAAGCCTTACATTATATCATCAGACTCTGTGATGCCGGAGAAATTCCGCCTTTTCATGGAGAAGCAGGCTATGAGGCAGCTATATTCCAGCCTGTAAATATAGATAACAGGACTCAGATGTATGTGTGCTTTTTTGATGAGAAGGATGACAGAAGCTGGGAAAAATATGATGTGAAGTTTTTAAATGATACGAAGCGCGTCATTCAAAGTATTCTCACAAAAAGATAACAACCAACTCGCTTGCAGGCTCCTATGCTTCGCTCGAAGCGATACTGGAAAACTCCGGCTGCGGTATATACGTGGCTGATATGTCTAAGTCAGAGATACTTTACATGAATAATTACTGTAAGCAGCTGCTTTCAAATATTATCGAACAGAACAAGCTGGAAAAATATATTTTTCCCATACTGCAGAGAGCCGGAGCTTTACAGAGGTCTACGTGACGGAGGAGGACAAGTGGTTTGATATTCATCGCACAGGCATAGCGTGGTGGATGGCCGCAAGGTGCAGCTTGTTACAATGTATGATATCACACAGAAGAAGCGTTATCAGCAGCGCATTGAGAACCAGGCCAATAATGATTTCCTGACAGGGCTATATAACAGGATGAGATGTGAGCAGGATCTGGCTAAGTTTATAGATGATTCAGTGAAAAACGACACCAGAGGTGCGATGATTTATATAGATCTGGATGATTTCAAGCATATAAATGACGGGCTTGGCCATCAGTACGGAGATGTGCTTTTAAAAGCTATATCGCATAGCCTGACACAGGTGAAGGGAATTGAGAACCACTGCTACAGGATGGGTGGCGATGAGTTTATCGTCATAGTGACAGGCAGCTCTGTTGACAGGCTGGAGAGTATCATTAATGATATACAGCAGATATTTGTCAGACCGTGGTTCTTGAAGGGAGAGGACTATTACTGTACAATAAGTGCCGGAGTGGCATTTTTCCCGACAGATGCAAGCACTGTGGAGGATGTCATAAGAAGAGCTGATATAGCTCTTTTCAATGCTAAGAAAGAAGGAAAAAACCGTATAGAGTTCTACAACGAGGGTATTGATGGCACAAGCACAAAGCGTCTTGACCTGGAAAAGCACATGAGAAAAGCCACAATGAATGAGTGCGATGAGTTCACCGTGTACTTTCAGCCGATTATAAACGTGAAGGGGGAGGATGTCTGTGCAGGTGCAGAGGCTCTTGTCAGATGGAATTCAGCAACCATGGGCTTTATAAATCCGGTTGACTTTATACCGCTTGCTGAGTATCTTGGCTTATAAACCAATCGGGGAGCATGTATTAAGAGAGGGCAGCGAATTTTGAAATACACTGCAGGTACTGGAATGACATGGGACATCCTGACTACAAGGTCAACGTAAATCTGTCTGTGGTGCAGCTGCTGCAGAATGACATAGTCAAGAAAATCAAAGGCATAATTGATGAGGTGGGCATAGAACCGGGAAATCTGTGTCTTGAGGTGACAGAGAGTCTGGCAATCAATGACATGGTGCGCATGAAGCGGATACTCAGTGAGATAAAGGCGCTTGGTGTTAAGGTTGCACTGGATGATTTTGGTACAGGATATTCATCACTCAACCATATCAGGGAGATGCCTCTTGATATCATTAAAATAGATAAATGCTCCATTGAGCATCTTGGGGAGGATGATTTTTCTGATGCATTTGTCAAGATGGTTACAGAGCTTGCCAACACAATAGGAGTACATGTCTGCGTGGAGGGAGTTGAGACTGACAGGCAATATGCTATAATTAAGAAGATGGGAATATATTACATACAAGGGTATTTCTTCGATAAGCCAATGTGCATAGAAAGCTTTGAGGAGAAATATATCTGACGTATACAATGAAGCAGATAGAAGAAACACTGGATTGATGATATTCCTGTTCTCCTACATTGTCTGGTCAATATACAGGATCGGATAAAGGATGGGCTGGACTAGCTGAAACATGATATGCTGAATTAAATTTAAATGCACGGGCTGTTTTCTCTGCCAGTTACCGTTGCTATTACAAAAAAGAATTTCAGAAACGAGGGGAATCTGTATGACTGTGAGTTATAAGAAATTTTGGAAGCTGCTCATTGACAAGGATATGAAAAAGAAAGATAGAATCCCTTACATAAATGCTGTTGTTCTGATGGGACTGTTCACCTTTCTGTTTTTAGGTGCGGAATATCTATATGTAGATGTGCTTTCCCGCATGGTATCAGAGGATAAAACCGTCCTGGCACAGAATTATGCACTCGGAGTAAGTACGGCAGGCTTTCTGCTGTATCCGTTATTGAACCGCTTTTGTAAAAACCGTCTCAAAGAAGTATGCTTCGTTATGATCAGCCTGGCATCCGTTATGTGCATAGCCTCATCTGTATGGGGACTGCTTATACAGCGACATTCATAGCGGGACTTGTTTTGTTTCTGCTTCTTGGTTTGGCCGGCAGCGCGGTTTTTTATGTTTCCATGCGTATGATGAAAACAGACAGGTATTTGGCAAGGACTGTGGGTATTTCCTATGCGCTGGGTATCCTGCTCCAGTTTGCAAACAACAATCTTGTTCGTTCGGAAACGGCGGAAGCAATCATTTTATCGGTATTTTTGATGCTGCTTGTTTGGATGCTGATAAAGAACGACCGTGTTTATTGTAAAAGCAATGGTCAGAAGTCAGAAGCGTCATCGGATGAAGAAAAGAGCGAAAGCAATACTGGAGAACACACAAAGGGATCAATAGTCGGTATTCTTATTATTCTGCTTGTAGTGCTGATGACATTTATTTTCAGTACGCTTGACAGTGCGGTAACGCTTGTACATGCAAACGGAACAGTTGACATAGGACAATGGCCGAGAATCCTGCTTGCGCTAAGCGGTCTGGCGGCGGGATTTGTGTTTGACATAAAGAATCGCAAATATATGGGGCTTGTTATGTACTGTGTGATGGTGCTGTCAACCATATGTATCGTCGTACTTAAACTTGCCGGACCGTTTTTGGTAGGCCTGATTTGTTTTCTACCTGTCGGCGGGCTTTTTTGCCGTATTCTTTACCTCCAGCTTTATGGAGCTTTCCAGTCATATGAAAATACCTGAGCTGTGGGCAGGCATGGGACGTGCGGTTAATAATATCACCGCCGCTGTCATTGCCAATCTCGTTTTAACCCTGCTGTCCTCCGACAGCAGTATTGCCGTCATTGTTTTTGTGCTGTTTTTATTTGTAGCAGTCAGTATCGTGGAGGTAGCATATACTTTCAAAAGGAAGCATTTATGGAACAGCTTATTATAGAATGCATCTGATGCTGTCAGCGAGAAAGAAAAGCTGCGAAAATTCTCGGAAGTGTTTTCTTTCACGGAAAGAGAAACTGAGGTGTTCGGCTGTCTTGTCAATACAGAGGACAGCGTTCAGGCAATCGCTGAAAGTCTGTATGTTTCCAGACGAACTTTGGAACGGTATATTTCCGCTATCTACGAAAAGACCGGTGTAAAATCCCGTGTCGGACTGCTTAATCTTTATAATAAATAATTTTTCATCCTGGCATTTGCTCTGCCGCCTTCCGGAAACGGAGGCGGATTTTTTATGCCTTTTTCAGAGTGAAAAACAGCTTTTTGCCCCAAATTTTAAGAATGGCGGACTTCCGCCACCCTATTTTCAGCAGAATGGCGGTCTTCCCTTATATCAAAATCGGCACTCTGTAAGTATAATTATAAACAAAGACAGTTAGGAGGGATATGAATTGCAACACAAGCGCTTATATCAGATTAAAAGGTATAACAAACGTTTTCTCACCCGGATATTTGCGGTCTTTCTGCTTGTGAGTTTGACGTTGTGCGGTTGTGCAAAAAAGACTCCGGAGACAGATAGCTCCGCAGCAAACACTAAATCTTCACAAAACGCTTCAACGCAGGCAGAGCCGGTAACGCTGGAACAGGCGCTTTTGAAGGAACGCGGAATACCGTATGATCAATCGGATTATAAGAAGTTTCTCGGCGGAGAAAACATCATTCACGAATACGCCGAGTTTGACTGCAATCTGGATCACGGCTACAGTAAGAGCGTAAATGATCTTGTCGTATCCGACGGGAAGCTGTATCAGGCAAATTTTAACTCGTTGCTTGCAAACGGAAAGAATATTCAGGAGATCGGCACTCTGCGGAAAAGATGTGCGGTATTGGCAGCTGACCTATGACGGTGAAATGGGCAGTATGTACTTAAAAGACGGTTCGGGATATAAAATAAGCGCCGTACCGTTCTCGACCGCACCGCTTGACAATGCGAAGTATCCGCTTTTTAAGAAGGTATACCGCTATGCAGCGGATGGGAAAACATTAGAGGATCACACGGCTGAGTACTTAAATGCCGACAGAGTTTACGATAACGGCATTCCTATGATCGTCTTTAAGGACGGCAAGGTCAGTCTGCTCTTTTCGGGAAAAGCTCTCGATAAAGGAACAACCGGCTGGAACCGGTATCGGGACATGGGGTGGCGAGAATACATCGCATTCGACCTTGATTTGTCCGCCATCGGAAACGAAACTCCTACAAGATTATTTAACAGTAATATTCTTGTAACCAACTGTGCGTTTTACGAGATCGTATATGCCTCAAAACCGCTTGATGACAATGATGAACAAGCGCAGCTTGCACCGGACGGCTCGGTATCACCCTATTATCCGGCAGCACAGCACCTCAACTGCAATCTGAAATTAAGAAAGCTTGATCTGCTCACCGCGTATTATAAGGACGTGCGTAACATCAGTACAAGTCATGTAATCACCGAGAATTATACGATGCTTCCCGTTTCCGAGGTCATCACGGAGGGATATAACAAATATCAACAATACAATCCTTGCAGCTTCTATTGGGACTACAAGCAGTAAAGATGAGGAGGAACACCATGAATACAAAAAGAATTGCAGCACTCATTCTTGCAGCGGTTATGACCTTGCTTTTTACCGCCTGCGGCAGTAAAACCGTTATAAACGACGACGGTACCAAAACAGAACAGAAAGAGAGCGGAGTCAAAGTAACGCAACAGAAAGAGAGCGGAGTCAAAGTAACGCAAACGGCGGCAAAAGCTGTGCAGACCGAAAAATACGAAAGTGCCGATTTCAGCATGACCATTCCGAAAGGCTGGACGGTCACGACCGGAGGAACAAACATCTATCACAGTATCCGTGTGAGCGACCCGAATGAGCCGCTCAATCAGATGTTTGTGTTGCTCAAGGCAGATGTTCTTCTGCACAGTCAGGCGGGCAAAAACGCATGGCAGCAAAACTACAGTATGGGTAATACACAGGCGGCACTTTTTTCAAAAGCGCCTGTACTTGAAAATCCCTCAACCGAAGGCTTTTTCAAAATTTTTTCGCAGTATACGGCGTTTGCATCGGAGGTTGAGCCCGATTATTCCGGATATATCTTCCCGCAATTCGGCGACTTTACGGTAACGGACCGATACGCCTCTACAAGCAGTATGAAATCGGTTGCTATGGGTGATGAGCTTCTGCGAGCCACCTTTAGCGATAACGGCAAGGAAGGTGAAGGAATGTTTTCCGCGTCTGTTGTGGATTTCGGAAGCTTTACGATTTCCGACGGTAATGTGATAGGCTACCAGTTGCAGACGGCAGACGGCGGATACTATATGGCCTATAACATCGTGGCGATCACCGCCGCAAAGGATACCTTCATCGAGTGGGAAAGCGTGCTTGCCGACTGCTTTAAGACCCTTCAGTATTCCGACAGCTTTGTGAGTGCCGCCAATCAGGCAAGCAACGAAAAAGTTGCACTTGCAAAGCAGATCAGTCAGAACTTTAATCAGACAATGGACGGCATTATGTCCTCATGGGAAAGCCGAAATAAAAGTCAGGACATTATGAGCCAAAAACAGAGCGATGCTACCCTCGGTTACGAGCGTGTATACGACACCGAAACGGGCGAAATTTACAAAGCAACCAACGGCTTTACCGATGTCTATGACGGCAAGCGGTACAAGGCAGTGACCGACGACAATATGTATGCTGAGCCGATAAGCGGCTATATTGAAAAGCAATAAGAAGGCAAGAACGGTTTCAAATAAAAGAGAATGATAAGGAGGCTTCAGAAGATGAATATAGTGCCGCATTCCGTTCCGCAGGACAGCAATGAGATAAAAACCACACTTCAGTACAACCGGAAATATGTGCTTTTTGCGATCTACGAGGTATTGGATAAGTTCGGTTCAAAATATGAGAAAACGGATTCATCAACTTTTCTATCAGAAATATCGGTATATGGAAATAAGAGTCGGTTTTCTATTTCGGTAGATGAACAGCCTTTCGGAACGGAGCTGACCGTAACAATGCTTCGCCCCTGCGAAGGACTTCCGCCTCCGGCGTTCAGAGATCCGTAACCACTGTCGCCGACAGCATCTCACAGCACCTGGAAAACGAGCTTGTGATAAACAAGTTGAAGGCTTGATTTGTAATTATAAATAACAGAAAAATGGAGGCAACCAAATGAATGAGTCACGAGTATTTATGTTAAACGGCACGGATGTGCAAAAGATCGTTACCCGTTTAGAGGGGTTCTTTCGCACCGAGAAGGGTATGGAGGTGCAAAGCTCCGAGACTACGGAGGGCTATGTTATGCAGGCGAGCCAGCCGAAGGACGGATGGAAAACGCTGACCGGAATGCGGCTTGCCGTTACCGTGCAGATGACGGTTATGGGAAATCAGCTGAATGTAAACATCGGCGAAGGGCAGTGGTCGGATAAAATCGGCGCCGGAGCAATCGGTCTGTTTGTTGCATGGCCGCTGGCGATCACCGCCGGAATGGGTGCATTCAAACAGAAAAAGCTACCGGGCGAGGTGTTTCAGGTCATCGAAACTACCATTATGACCGGTGGGCAGCCTGTGGTTGTGACAGGCGCAGGTCAGACGGTGGCTGCGGGAATGATCGTGTGTCCGAGCTGCAAAGCACAGATCTCCGCCGGTTCCAAGTTCTGCAACCACTGCGGAACAAAGCTCATCACTAAATGCCCGAATTGCGGTGCAGATATTACACAGGGCAGTGCCTTCTGCTCCGAATGCGGACAAAAACTTTAAGAAAGGATTTTTAAACTATGAAAAACAGATTACTTAAAACAAAATTGCTGACATCCTTGCTGGCTCTGTGCATGGTTGTAGCAGTTATGCCAATTACGGCGTTTGCAGGTGTAACGGATGTTACTGGTGGCGGAACATCTACTTTATACCAGCATACCTACCACACACAAATTGACACAACTGCACAGGTTACGATTAAAGACGCAGACGGCAATGTGAAAGAAACCACGTCAGTAAATAAGTCTGGCGATTTTATTGAAGGGAATTTGTCAGCCGAAGCGGTACAGGAAGAAATAACGAGAATTGATGATGAAATTAAAGCACAGTTTTCTTCAAGGGGAACTGCCGCAATAGAAAACCGTGACGAAAATCTGGAATTTGACCATTTTGAAAGCGGCAATATTCTCGACGACGATGGCAATGTTACCACTAAGCTGGATGTTCACGAATATCAAGTATATAAGATAACATATAACCTGTGGGTACAGGAACAGAATGTTGCAGACGAGGTTATTACCACAGTTGACATCGGTAATGTTTGGAAAAATCTTGATTCCACCAAGCCCGTTGTATTCACCACGGAGCTGAATCCGAATACCGACTGCCAGAAGCAGATGGAGATTACCGATCAGGCATGGGTCGAGAATGATAGCAGTGCTTCTATCTCAAGCAATGCATACCCGGAGGCAGGCAAAGAATATGTATATGAGATAACCCTGACTGCGAAAGAGGGATATTATTTCCAGACTTTTTATGGCACTTTTGATGGTAAAGTTATTGTCGATGGAGTTGAAAAATATAGCTATGGACATGGCGATGCCGTTCCCGACGTGTACGATAACGGAAAAACCCTTAAGGTGAAGGTATATCCAGCTGTAATCGCTACAAATGGCACATCGCAGGGAGACACAACCATAAATAACGCCTACATCGAGAATGTAAAATTCGATTATCGTTCGGGTGACGCTCCGCAGGCAACGGCACAGGTAGAGTACTCTTCATCTGACCGATACGAGGTTGCCTATGAATGCTGGGAAGAAATGGAGAACGGAGAGCCGGTTGCGTTCTGGTATTCCGATGAAAGCAAATATACGCCTTCCATGAAAAAGATTACTCAGTTTGAAGAGGGCAAAACCTATATGTACTCCATCGAGTTGAGAGAGAAAGATGGATATATCTTTGCGGATAACTGCTCCGTTACGATAAACTGGAACCCGATATCGCAACCGCCAATGTGGTTAAAACCGTGAACGGCTTGTTCGCTATGAATGTTGAAACAATTCGCCCGCAAGCAACCAAGGAAATCTCCGTTATTGAAATTAATAACGCAACCTTGACCTTTAAGGACGGCGATAAACCTGTCTTTACCGGAACGGTGCCTGAAAACGATCAGTATGCATTCCGTTGCGAGTGGTGGAGCTTAGATGAGAATACCGGCATTGTTTCCACAGAGCCGGAGTGGGGCGGCGACATTTATACTAACAAGATCACCGCTTTTGAGGCCGGAAAGACCTATCACTACGGCGTATATGTGACTGCCTATACCGCCGACATCTCCCCCGATGCCAAGCTAAAGATCAACGGACGGGAAGTGGAGTACACTCGCATAGGCGATGAGAGTGACACCCAGAGTTTCTGGGTCGAAACCGACCTTTCCATGACGCCTACGGCGGCAGATGCGTCGAATTACAAAATCGTTGAGGGAGCAAACGGCACATGGACGCAGAACAGCGACGGAACGCTGACCTTCCGTGCAAACGGCGATTTCAGCAAATTCACAGGCGTGAAGGTTGACGGTACGCTGATTGATGCGAAGAATTATACGGCAGTTTCCGGCTCTACTGTTATTACATTAAAAGCCGATTACCTCAAAACACTTTCTGTCGGCACACACAAATTAACGGTTGTCTATACTGACGGCGAGTGCAGTGCAAATTTTGAGGTTAAGAAAGTTGCCACGGAGCAGACGAAGCCAACCGAAGGGAACAAAACTGATACTACAACGCCAACTGGTGGCAAGGATACCACAAGCCCACAGACAGGCGACAACAGCAACCTTGCCTTGTGGTTTGCCATACTGTTCATTTCCTGCGGCGGTGTGATAGTCGTTACCGTTTACAGCAGGCGCAGAAAGCTGAATAAGCGATGACAGAGGACTGATTTTGATAAGGAAATCAGCAAAAATTTCACATTATTAAATATTGTTAGAAAAAGACGACTGCTTAGACCGATTGGTCTAAGCAGTCGTCTTTAGTTCTCACTTTTGAATCTGTCTGCTGTGTAAGAAACCGAGGGAATGGTTGCTTGCGTTATAATAGAGATTATGGAATGCCTTATTATGCGATGAGATAAACAAGAATAGAATGAAACATATTAAGAGAATTTTAATATATTTTTTGAAAATTCTTTGTGAGTTCGAATACGGAATTTGTTATACTTAATTGATAAATATAAAAAGAATGGAGAGAACAGGATATTGCAGATCTTCTTGAAGTCTATCTGCAAAACGAGAATTACATCGTATATAAATTTAACTCTGCAAAGGACGCTCTGACTTGTATTGAGCAAGAAGAACTTGACCTTGCAATTCTTGATATTATGCTTCCCGATATAAGCGGATTTTCCCTCTGCCAGAAAATCCGGGAAAACACACATACCCCATTATCATGTTGACAGCGAAGGACGAGGAAACGGATAAAATTACAGGGTTGACCTTGGGAGCGGATGATTATGTGACCAAACCTTTTCGTCATCTTGAACTCATTGCCAGAGTAAAAGCTCAACTGCGGCTCATAAAATATATGTAAAAATAAAAATAAGTGTTGACATATTTGATTTCATTTGATATTATATCAAAGTCGCGTGAGACAAGCGACAGAAAATAAATATATGCGGAAGTGTCGGAACTGGCAGACGAGCAAGACTAAGGATCTTGTGATTATTGCAATCGTGTGGGTTCAAGTCCCATCTTCCGCATTATAAAATTAAAAAGGGTTAAGCCTTAGGCTTTAGCCCTTTTTGATTTTAGAAGCGGAAGCGGACCTTG
>ENA-OQBT01000224-OQBT01000224.1-human-gut-metagenome-genome-assembly--contig:-NODE-224-length-39335-cov-7.580239_pt1 | contig 39335 bp, 50 predicted proteins | sample MGYA00242749_ERZ504557 | MGnify/ENA primary metagenome ERZ504557 (study PRJEB26092, sample SAMD00036243) | human gut metagenome | host: Homo sapiens | study: EMG produced TPA metagenomics assembly of... | reverse complement strand
AATTCTTCTATCATAACCCTGCACTTGGTTTCTTATTCAGTTCTCAAAGGTCTTTGCCTCTCTTGAGACAACTTCTATATTCTAGCAAAGACAGAATATCTTGTCAACACTTTTTTTGAAGTTTTTTCTCCTCTTCGTGCTGGCCGTCTCTCACGAAACAGCTTATTTATAATATCATCCCTTCTTAAACTTGTCAATAACTTTTTTTAAAGTTTTGGAACCTTTACGAGTTAGAGACAAATCGCTTAAGACAACTTTTATATCTTAGCACCCTTTTGGATAGATGTCAAGAGGTTTTAAAAAAATAATAAGCAGGTTTATATCCTACTTATTATTTTGCTTCAATCAAGCCATAGTTACCATCTTCACGCTTATATAGTACGTTAGTTGTATGATCTTTGCTATCAGTATAGATAAAGAAATCGTGTCCCAACAACTCCATTTGAAGAATTGCTTCTTCAACATCCATTGGTTTCAACTCAATATTTTTAATTCTCACAACTTCAACAGCTGGTGCTTCTTCAACTTCTTCTTTATTGAATTCAGTCGAGAACATTTCACCGGTTGGAACTTTCTCACGATACTTACGTGCAATTTTTGTTTTATTTTTACGGATTTGTCTTGCAATCTTATCGACCACTAGGTCAATAGAACCATACATATCTAGTGAAACATCTTCTGCACGTAGTGTTACAGAACCTGTAGGGATAGTAACTTCTACTTTAGCTGTCTTTTCGCGATAAACCTTAAGATTTACTCGTGCATGTAGTTCTTGGTCTTCGTGGAAGTATTTTTCAACTTTGCTAAGTTTACTTTCAACATAGTCACGAAGTGCTTCAGTTACTTCGATGTTTTCACCACGGATACTATATTTAATCATAAAAGACCTCTTTCTATCTTGTTAGCGTTTTCTTTATCTTTATTATATCCTTTTCATGAAATTTGCAAGGGTTTTTATTATCTAGCTAAGGAAAATGTCAAAATTTCTTTGACATCTAAACCATCTAATAGTTTGACCATTTGATACAGGGTAGATCCTGTTGTGTAAATATCATCGATTATGATGATCTTACTTGGTAGCTCAATACCTTTCTTCAAACTGAAAGAATTATCTTGACTTAACCGCTCTTCGCGTGTTCTCGAGGATTGCTTCTCGATCTCTCTTTTTTCAAAAATGTTTTTATAGGGGATTCCCTCTAGTAATCCTTTAACTTGATTGAATCCTCTCTCTTCCAGGCGTTCTTCCGACAAGGGGACAGGTACTAAGATATAACCTTTCTTTAAAAAAGACTTTAAATTGGCTTTAATTTCTTGTTGAAATATTTTTCTAAGACAATAATCTCCCATAAATTTATAGCGACTAAAATACTCTTTCATGTTTTCTTCATAACGATAAATGGCAAAATGTTTTGGAATATAGCCTTTTTTCGCCCAAATTTTGCAATCAAAGCAACTATTTCCATCTATTATTTTATAACAATTTGAACATCTCGCCTTCCCAAGCTTTTTAAATTGAGCTTTACAATCTTCACAAGAATACTCTCTTCTTTGTTTAAACATAATTAAATCACTTAATTGAGCTACTGGTTCAATCCATTCATTACATAGTAGACACTTCATTTTCAAACCCTCCTTTTTTATTCATTGCATTTATTTCTTTCCGACATTGCAACATTGATTTAGATAATCCTTCATGAAAGAAATAGAGTTTCCCTGTAGGTCTCTCGGGCGAACGCCCCACCCTACCACCAATCTGAATAAGACTCGAACTAGTATATAAGTGATGATTTGCCATACAAACAAAAACATCTACTTGTGGAAAGGTAACACCACGTTCGAGAATAGTTGTCGTCACTAAGATTGTCAATTCTTTTTTTCGGAATTTCTCTACGATGGTTGAACGCTCCTCGCTTTTTGATGAAACAAAGGCTATGTTTTCAGTAGGGAGATATTTTTTTAGGGTAATACTAAACTTTTCACCTAATGCTATATTGGGGAAAAAGATTAATAGAGGAAAATTTGATTTACGCTGCTTCTTAATCTGGTGAATTAGAGGCCTTGGAAGCTTCTCGCTCGTCAACGACTTTTGTAACCTTCCTTGCCAAAAGAAACGAGGAAGGACTAGAGGATTTCCGTGGAAACGACTAGCAAGGTGATGCTTTTCTATAGCTCCAAGGCGCACTTGCTCTTCTAAAGCTAATGTAGAAGTTGCTGTCAAGTAAATATACCGGCCTGTTTCCGTCTTTGCCTGTTTAACAGCATGATTTAACATGACATTCCCTACAAATGGAAAGGCATCAACTTCGTCAACAATAATCAAGTCAAAGCTATGATAAAATTTTAGTAATTGATGAGTGGTAGCTATAACGAGCGGACTACCATCATATGGTTCACTATCAGCATGAAGCAGAGAAATACTACAAGTAAAATCTTTCTGCATGCGTAGAAACAATTCTCGACAAACATCAACTCGGGGACTTGCGATGACGACACGATTTTTATTTTCAAGAACATAGGCAACAATATTATAAATCATCTCTGTCTTGCCAGCACCAGTCACTGCATGAACAAGACTGTGTTTTTGATTTTTATAAGTCTTTAAAAGCTTTTCCGAGACCTCATTTTGATAAGGAGTCAGTTTTCCTGACCATTTCAAGACATGAAAATCTACTTCTGATTTTTCTGAGGGAAAGTAATAGAGTTCTTTTCCTTCTTGGTTTCGACCAAAGACAATACACGCTCTACAATAATACTGACCATTCGGTAATTGCCAATCTTCCTCTATTCGACTATAACATCTTTTACATCTAAGTTTTTTATCAACCTTTATCATACTTTCTAATTTTACAGCCTCTGAGAGATAATCCACTGGTAACTGTTCTTTCGTAAATAGTCGTCCATAATATTCTTTAGGTATCATATCTTTCTATTCGAAAATATGTTTGAATTCACCTTTTTATGATAAAATTTTTTTATGGATTACAAAACAATTGCCAACGATGGAATCGTTGAAGAAGAAATCAAAAAATCTCGTTTTATTTGTCACTTGAAACGCATTAGCAATGAAGAAGAAGGAAGGGAGTATATCGCTCAGATTAAGAAAGAACATCACAAGGCCAATCACTCTTGCTCTGCAATGATTGTCGGAGAAGATGGTCAAATTAAGCGTTCTAGTGATGACGGTGAACCTTCTGGAACTGCTGGGGTGCCCATGCTCACCGTTCTAGAAAAACAAGGACTTACCAATGTCGTAGCAGTTGTGACTCGCTATTTTGGTGGGATCAAGTTAGGTACTGGTGGCCTTATTCGCGCTTACTCAGGTAGTGTTGCCCATGCAATCGAAGAAATTGGTCGAGTTGATGTCAAGGAATTAACTGGGCTAACCGTAGAGTTAACCTACTCTCAATATCAAGTCTTCTCCAATTTCCTTGAAAAAGAAGGGATCCAAGAATTTGATACAACTTTCCTATCCGATGTTTCTACAACCTTGTTTGTTGAAGAGTCTGAGATTGAAAGACTTGGTCAAGAGCTTACTGAATTCTATCAAGGAAAAGTAAATTATAAAAAATCCGGTAAGAAAATTGTTGAGATTCCTATCTGATAGTCAAACATTATCACAGTGATAAAGAAGATGTATTTTACAAGTTAGGTCTACCGTCGTATACTTAAAACCATCAATTAAAGATTAAGAGGATTTTGAATATGACAATTTATAATTCAATTACCGAACTTGTTGGAAGAACACCAATTATTAAACTTAATTCTATTGTCCCAGAAGGATCAGCAGATGTTTATGTTAAACTCGAAGCATTTAATCCTGGTTCTTCAGTTAAAGACCGTATTGCTCTTCGTATGATTGAAGATGCTGAAAAAGCTGGAATAATTAAACCTGGTAATACTATTATTGAACCAACTTCTGGTAATACAGGTATCGGTCTTGCTTGGGTTGGCGCTGCTAAAGGTTACAAGGTAGTCATCGTAATGCCTGACACAATGAGTGTTGAACGTCGTAAAATCATCCAAGCCTACGGTGCTGAACTTATTTTGACTCCTGGTAGCGAAGGATGAAAGGTGCTATCGCTAAGGCTAAAGAAGTTGCTGCTGAGCGCGATGGTTGGGTGCCACTCCAATTTGCTAACCCTTCAAATCCAGCTGCCCATGCTGATACAACTGGTCAAGAGATTCTTGAAGACTTTGGGGCAGATGGTTTGGATGCATTCGTAGCTGGTATCGGTACCGGTGGTACTATTTCGGGTGTTTCTAAAACTCTGAAAGCTGCTAATCCAAACATCAAAGTTTATGGTATTGAAGCTGACGAATCTGCTGTCTTGAACGGTGATAAACCAGGACCACACAAAATTCAAGGTATCTCAACTGGCTTTATCCCTGACACATTGAATACAAAATCATATGATAGCGTTATACGTATTCCTTCTGATGAGGCTATCTCAACATCACGTACATTGGGTAGCAAGGAAGGTTTCCTAGCTGGTATCTCATCAGGTGCTGCTATTGCTGCTGCTCTTAAAGTTGCTGCTGAACTCGGCGAAGGTAAAAAAGTATTGACACTTTTGCCTGATAATGGTGAACGTTACCTTTCTACAACACTTTATGATTTCCAAAACTAACAAAAACAGAAGCTGACATTTAATGTTCTAGCTTCTGTTTTTATTGTTAAAAACTTATAGCCAGCTGTGCTGATCGTTCCAATAGAAAAACAACCCGTTGCTAATATACTGACCTATGGGAGTAGGACACCGAAATAAACTCGTTTAGTCTTGACTCCTTTTCTTATTAGTCTAATTCTTTTGCTTCTGTTTCAGCAATTTCAGTAACTGTAACCCCTGCTTCTACAAAAACTTCTTTAAGGTATTCTGGTTCTACATCCCCTTCAACTTGTAGTTCGACGCAAAGCATGGTATCAGTTTTTGGTGCAACAATTGTACGTTCAATGTTGAGATTTTCACTAGAAATGAGGTTAGCAATTTTTTCCAAAACATGTGGATTATCTGGCACTTCAAGTCCAATACGGATTCCGTCTTGACCATATCCTGAGATTTCCAAAAAAAGCATGGAATACATCTTTATCTGTAATAATTCCAGAAATTTGGTCATTATCTACTACTGGAAGAACTCCAACCTTGTTTTGAAGCATTATGTAGATAGCATCCTCAAGGCTAGCATATTTGGAAACAGTAAGGACATTTTTAATCATGATATCTCCTACTTTTGTCTTGTTAAGGAGATAGTTCATTTCATAAATTGATAAACTTGTTGCTTTTGATGGTGAGGCCTCCGCCATTGTACCTTCTGTAATAAGACCAACCAGTTTGTCGTGTTCAATTACTGGCAAACGACGCAAACCTTTGTCACGTATAATATCTACAGCTGTTGCAACTGTTGTTTCTGGTGAGACGTAAACCACACGTTTTGTCATAAAATCTTTTACTGCTATGTTTCATTTTCCTCCGAATGATTTCTTACTTGTATTATACCACACTAGTTGTAACCGATTGCATTATTTTGCTGAAAAATTAGTACCTTACAATCAGTCTGAGACTATAGAAAAAACGCCCTTGGGCGCTTTTTCTTATCCTCCAAGATAGGCTTTACGAACTTCGTCTGATGCAAGAAGTTCTTTACCAGTACCTGAAAGAACCACTTTTCCAGTTTCAAGAACGTAACCACGATCCGCAATTGATAATGCCTTATTGGCATTTTGTTCAATCAAAAGAACTGTAGTTCCTTGCGCCTTGATGTCTTCAATAATATCAAAGATTTCTTGAATAAAGATTGGAGCAAGCCCCATTGAAGGTTCATCCAAAAGCAAAAGTTTCGGACGACTCATGAGGCACGACCCATCGCTAGCATCTGTTGCTCACCACCAGAAAGTGTTGCAGCGTCTTGATTCTTACGTTCTTCTAGACGTGGGAAACGTTGGAAGACTTTTTTCAATAGAGCTGCATTTTCTTCTTTATTTGTATGAAGGAAAGCGCCCATTTCAAGATTTTCCATTACAGTTAATCCTGCAAAGACGTGACGTCCTTCAGGCACTTGAGCCAAACCTTCTGCAACAATCTTTCGAGCAGGTATTTTGTGAATTTCATTTCCAAGGTAAGAAATCGTTCCTTCAGTCGGACGAATAAGACCCGAGATTGTACGAAGAATAGATGTTTTACCTGCTCCATTGGCTCCGATAAGAGTTACAACTTCACCTTCATTAACTTCAAAACTAACGTTTTTAACAGCTTCGATAGATCCATATTTAATTGAGAGATTTTCAACTTTTAACATAGCCATTATGCTTCACCTCCCAAGTAAGCTTCGATAACACGCTTGTTATTCTTAATTTCATCAGGGGTTCCTTCTGCAATCAAGCGTCCATATTCTAAAACATAGATACGCTCAGTGACATCCATGACCAAACTCATATCGTGCTCAATCAAGATAATTGTAATACCGAAATCTTTTTGAATTTGACGAATATGAGCAGTCAACTCAGCTGTTTCTTGTGGGTTCATACCAGCAGCTGGTTCATCAAGGAAAAGAATTTTAGGTTCCGTTGCAAGCGCACGAACAATCTCCAAGTGACGTTGTTGTCCATAAGCCAAGTTTTTCGCAAGCGTATCTGCCTCACCATCCAAGTTAAAGATAGCCAAGAGCTTCATAGCTTTGTCTTTCAACTCTTCCTCACTTGAATAGTACTTAGGCAAGCGCAAAAGAGATGCAAAGAAATTTGAAGGTTGCTTATTTGATAAACCAACAAGAACATTTTCAAGTACAGTCATGTCTTTGAAAAGGCGGATATTTTGGAAAGTACGTGACAAACCGAGTGACGCAATCTTGTAAGGTGCTTTACCGTTGAGAACTATACCATCAAGCGTTACAGTCCCTTCACTTGGCTCATAGACACCAGTCAAAAGGTTGAACAAGGTTGTTTTACCAGCACCGTTTGGCCCTATTAGCCCAACCAACTCACCTTCATTGAGTTCCATTGAAACATCACCAACAGCAGTCAAACCACCAAAGTTTTTAGTTAAATTTTTAACTTCAAGAAGTGCCATTTTTATTTGCCCTCCTTAGATTTATTGAAGAATTTTGAGAGATAGAGTTCTTTTGTTCCAAGAAGCCCACCTGGACGGAAGAGCATTACAAGAATCAAAGCCAATGCGTAAATAATCATACGAAGGTTTGAAACGTTTTGGAGGAACATGTTGATAATACCAAGAACAACAGCAGCAATGATAGTACCTGTAATTGATCCAAGACCTCCAAGAACGGCAATGATAAGGTAATCAATTGATTTCATGATTGCGAAGTCTTTTGGCACAACAGTCCCGATATAGCTGACATAAAGTGAACCAGCAATCGCTGAAATCATGGCACCGATAACGAATATAATAACCTTCAGTTTTGTAACATTGACACCCATTGACTCTGCAGCAATTTCATCTTCACGAATAGTAATTGCTTGGCGACCAGTTGCTGAACGCAAGAAATTGAGTACCAAGATTGTAATAATAACCACAAAGAAATAGATGACAGGCCAGCTTGTATAAGGAAGAATTCCAGTCAAACCAGCGGCACCATTGGTCAATTCACCACCATTAACGATAATGATACGGATGATTTCAGCCATACCAAGAGTTGCAATGGCAAGATAGTCACCTTTCAAACGAAGGGTAGGTATACCAAAAATAAGGGCAACGACAGCTGCGATGATGACACCTACAACCATGGAGAGATAGAAACCATCATAAGTTGGCATCATGCCAGTGATGATAGCTGATGAGTACGCACCGATTGCCATGAAACCGGCTTGTCCTAGTGTAAATTGTCCGGAGAAACCAAGAACTAAGTTAGTACCAAGTCCCATAAGGATTGAAATCCCAATCCCCATTAAGATTTGGATGTAGTAAAGATTCATGATACCTGAAAGTTCAAGACCTTTCAAGATAAGGAAGAGTCCAATGATAAGACCAAACCAAATAAGGTTTACTTTTAGATTTTTCTTCATGTCTTACACCTTCTCTTTCACATTTTTACCAAGAATACCCGCTGGACGAAGCAATAGGATAACTATCAAGACACCATAAACGATGGCATCACGGTAGCTTGATAAACCAATTGCAGTTGACAAAGTTTCCAAAATACCAATAACAAAACCACCGAGTGCTGCACCAGGAATAATACCGATACCACCAAGAACAGCGGCAACAAAAGCTTTAATACCTGGAGTCATCCCCATAAGAGGTTCAATTGAGTTATAGTAAAGACCAATGAGGACACCGGCAGCCCCTGCAAGTGATGATCCAAGAGCAAAAGTGAAGCTAATCGTATTATTAACACTAATACCCATCAACTCCGCTGCATCGCTATCAACAGACACAGCACGCATAGCTTTACCCATCTTAGTCTTCTTAACGATCAATTGAAGAGCAACCATAAGCACAAGAGCAACTACCAAAATGAGCAATTGCACATTTGTAACAGAGATTGAACCAAGATGATAAGTATGCACCTTGATTGATTGTGGGAATGAACGTGTATCTGCACCTACAAAGTAAACCATGATGTACTCAAGAAAGAATGACACACCAATGGCCGTAATCAAGGCAGAAATACGTGTCGAATTACGGAGTGGGCGATAAGCAAGAACTCGATAACAACCCCTAAAATGGCACATACAATCATGGAAAACACAAGGGCAATCCAGAAGTTCATCTTCAAGCTGTTAATCGCATAGTAACCAACGAAGGCACCTATCATGTAGATGTCTCCATGGGCAAAGTTAATCAATTTGATAATCCCATAAACCATAGTATAACCAAGGGCAAGTAGTGCATAGATACTACCCAAGATGATACCATTGACTAGTTGTTGTGGAAGTTGTTCAAAAAACATATAATAACCAAACTTTCTAGTTTATTTTTTAGTAAAGATAAGAGCTTATTTTTCAATTTCAACGGCTTCCGCTGAAACCTCTTCACCATTATCTCTTTTAACCATAAGAGCTGCTTTAATAGGGTTATGATCCTTGTCAATTGTCATTTTACCAGTAACCCCAACAAAGTTTTTCAGATTTGCTAAGTTATCAGCAATATCTACTGATGTTTTTGCACCTTTCGATGCTTCTGCAACCATATAAACAGAATCGTAGGCTAGAGCCGCAAACATATTTGGTTCAATTTTGTAAGCTTTCTCATATGCTTTAATGAAACCAGATGCCTTGTCAGAAAGAGCAACATTTGTTGAATATCCTGATACATAGTAGACATTTGAAGCATTCTTTTTACCTGCAAGCTCAGTAAATTTCTCATCACTGAATCCGTCAGGTCCTAAAATTGGTTTATCAATTCCAAGGTCACGTGCTTGTTTTGTAATAATACCAGTCTCAGTATAGTAACCAGGCATTACAACCGCATCATAATCTAGGTCTTTAAATTTAGTCAAAGCTGACTGATAGTCCTTGTCACCTGAAGCAAAGGTAGCTTCAGTAACGATTTGACCTTTATATTTACGCTTGAATTCATCCGCAATTCCCTTTGCATAATCCGAAGCATTATCATAGTAGAGAACTACTTTCTTAGCATTCAAATTATTGTAAGAATAAGCCGCCAAAACTTCACCTTGGTAGCTATCTTTAAAGGTTGTACGAAAAACAAATTTCTTAACTCCGTTAGCATCTACCGTAAGGTCATCCTGTGTACCAGAAGGTGTTATCAAAGGAACCCCTGTTTTTTGTGACACGAGGCTAGCAGCAGCAACAGCTCCTGATGTCGATGGACCAACGATAGCATTTACATTACTCTGAATAGCCAAGTTCGTTGAAGATGTTGAAGCCTCAGCATTTTCAGATTTATTATCTTTTGTGACGAGCTCTATCTTTTTGCCGTCAACGCCACCTGCTTTGTTAATTTCATCAACAGCCAACTTAATACCATTCTGCTCTGACTTACCATAGGCCGCAACAGCACCTGTCAACTCCATGTTAACACCAATTTTGATTGTCTCCCCAATCTTAGTACCTTTGGCATTAGCAGTCACATCAGGTGACTTGCCACAGGCAACCAAAAAAATGGAGGCAAAAAAGGCTAGCACAATAAGTGTGATCTTTTTACACATAAGATTTCTCCTTAATATTTTCTTAAAAAAGTCTACCTTATAGGTTACAGAATTATCAGAAAATTGTCAATCATATACAACTATGTTCTATCCCTGGTAATCGATTACATTGCTTTTAAACTAACGTTTAAGTTAAGAAAAAAACTTTTCTCCTAGCTAAAGAGAAAAGTTTTTTAAATGTTCAGGGACCGAGGTGTCGTAACGTTCCAGACTACCTACAAAATCCATATCAATATCAGAATAATAAGAAGGGAGAACTTTTTTGACTGCCTTCATTCCTTCAAGCTCTGTCAAGATGTCCTCAACCCTGTCTTGATCTACATAAAGGTGCACATAACGCATCTTATAAGAATGGTAGACAACATCGCCAAACTTGGCAATTTTACGTAAGTCTCTATTATAGTATAAATAAACAATAATACCTTGGCGCTTAATCACGACTCATCTCCTCCTTTATGTTAGTGCCACCCTTTTTATGATGAGGTTTATGAGGGGCAAGAGGTAGGCCAGTATCAATGAAAATCTGATTTGAGATAGCTTGAGCAACCTCCTCTCCAAGTGAAGCTAGTATTATCTGCAAATCGAACTCCGCCTGACGATAGCCTATAACCACCTCGTTTAGATCAATTTGGCGCTTCATTCGTAAAACCTGACGTTTCAAGTCTCTCACATCTGCTCTAAAAGCCTCATACCCCTTAGCTTTATCATAACTTTCCTTTAATTCCTGAAATTCCAAGAGTAGCTCTTGAAGTTCTCTGGCATTTTTGAATCTCTGCTGTTTTAAACGGTAATTCTCTACTTCTGGCAATCTTAAAAAATGTAAAACAAGACTGTCTATTGCTTGATCAATAGCAAGTAGCTCCTCATTGATTATTAACATGTTTCCTATTATAACACAAAAAGCCAGATGAAACGGTTCTTATATAAACCGATTAGCATCTGACTTTTATCTTAGATAAGCTAGACTTATTTTAATTGGTTGTTGGTCATGATTTCATCAATGAAGCCATATTCAAGTGTTTCTTGGGCACTCATCCAATTATCACGTTCAGCATCGACATGAACCTTTTCAATTGGCTGACCAGAATTATCAGCCAAGATTTGCTCCAAGTTATTACGAGTCTTGAGCAAGTGTTCAGCAGCGATAGCCATATCTGTTTGTTGAGTACCACCACCAGTACCACCCATTGGTTGGTGAATCATGTATTCTGCATTTGGCAACATGAAACGTTTACCTTTGGTACCGCTTGAAGCGATAATTGTACCCATTGATGCTGCCATCCCCATAACGATGGTTTGAACATCAGACTTGATGAAGTTCATTGTATCAACAATGGCAAGGCCTGCTGAAACTGACCCACCAGGTGTATTAACATACAGATAGATATCTTTTGTATTGTCTTGAGCATCCAAGAACAAGAGTTGAGCGATAATTGAGTTTGCCATATTATCTTCTATAGGACCTGTTAACATGATAATACGATCCTTGAGCAAACGTGAGTAAATGTCATAAGAACGTTCACCACGTGATGTTTGTTCAATAACTACCGGAATCATATGAATTCTCCTTTTAATATTGTCTTGATGTTATTATATGATTTTAGTCAAATTAGGTCAAATAAAAAGTATATTCCTTATCACTCATTTAAAAAGAGTGCTAAATAAGCAAAAAAGGGAAAATTTCCCTTTTCAACTTATTTTGTACCAAACAGACGGTCACCTGCATCTCCAAGACCTGGAACAATATAGCCATTCTCATTAAGTCTCTCATCCAAAGATGCTGTGTATATATCAATATCTGGGTGAGCATCTTGCAATTTTTTTACACCTTCTGGTGCGGCAACTAAACATACAAACTTGATATTAGCTGCTCCACGTTTTTTAAGTGAATCCACCGCCAAAATTGCTGAACCACCAGTTGCAAGCATTGGGTCCATTACAAAAATCTGACGTTGATCAATATCTTCTGGCAATTTAACCAAGTACTCAACTGGCTCAAGTGTTTCTTCATCACGGTACATACCAATATGACCAACTTTTGCTGCAGGTACGAGGCTAAGGAAACCATCTACCATACCAATACCCGCACGAAGGATTGGAACAATTGCCAATTTTTTACCAGAAAGTTGTTTTTGAACTGTTTTTATAATTGGTGTTTGAATTTCAACCTCTTCAAGAGGAAGATCACGCGATACTTCATAACCCATAAGCATAGCGATTTCATTAACCAACTCACGGAAGTCCTTGGTAGACGTATCCTCACGACGTAAGATTGACAGTTTATGTTGAATCAATGGATGTGAAATAACTTGAAATTTACCCATAATAGTTTCTTCCTTTGCTTTATATTCACTCTATTATATCAAAAACACAAGAAAAACGCTTGCTTTACTTGCAAACGTTTTTGGAAAGGATCCAATTTTATTTTTTAGACAGATGAATCTTACCTGTTACTAAACCATAGCCAAGAAGTGCCGAGCTACCAATAGCCGCAAAGATAGCTGCCAAGATTGACAGTTGACAGCAACTTTAATGTGGTTGTCTTTACTTGTCTCATCAGACTTAGCTGATTTTGGAGTTTCTGTATCAGTAACTACCTTTTCTTCAATAGCATCACTGGAATAGATGGTCCAATTGAAACAATAGCTTCTGGTACTGTTGTCGCAATCTCTGTAGCTTGAGATACTTGACGACGGTCACCGACAGAACCCTCTGTTGAAAGTTTCACAGGAACCTCTACCTGATAATCATCTGATGAATTATTATCATTAGCTGAGCGGTCTACGAACTGGAAAACCTGTATTCGTCGGTGTTTCTGCTTTATCTTCTTTATCAGGTGATGGCTGATTATTATCTGCTGATTTAGAAGTCTTATCATCAGTAGAATGGTTTCCACCTGTTGGATTTACTGGAACTTCGAAGACGGTCTCAGACATCTGATATCGTCTAAGTAAAGTCTCAAAAGAAGAGTCTGCCTCAAATTTAAAGTGATGCCATTTGCATCACTTTTCTTATTTTCCAAAGACAGAAACCAAACGTTTCACACCTTCAGCAACAACTTTAGTTGGCGTAGCTACGTTAAATCGGAAATGTTTTTCTCCTTCGGAACCAAAAGTAATACCGTTATTTAGCACTACCTTCGCTTCTTCTTTAAGCAAACGTCCAAGTTCATTGTGATCTTGATCATAGGCTGAAAAATCAAGCCAGACCAAATAAGTGCCCTCAGGTTTCATAACTTCGATATTAGTCTTTTCACTAAGTTCCTTAGTTAAAAGGTCAATATTAGTTTCAAGAACTGTCTTCAATTCCTCTAACCAAGGTTGACCGTAGGTAAAGGCAGCTTGTGTTGTAATCAAACCAATAGTTGGAATTTCGTTTTGATTATTAGCCAATTGTTTTTGTTTAAAGGATTTACGCAAGTCTTCATTTTCAATAATGGTGAAACTGTTTTTGGTACCAGCAATATTAAAGGTTTTAGTCGCCGAACTAAGCACCAGGGTAAAATCCTTATAAGCGTTTGAAATCGTATTTAGAGAGATATGCTTATTCCCATATAAGGCCAAGTCTTGATGGATTTCATCAGATACCAAGAGAACACCATGTTTCTGGCAAAGGTCTGCTACCATGGTCAATTCTTCCTTAGTCCAGACACGACCACCTGGATTATGTGGACTACAGAAGACATAGAGTTTAACATCATTGTCTACGATATCACGTTCCAATTGCTCAAAATCAATTTCAAAATGCCCGTTAACCTTAACAAGACTATTCTCAATCAACTTGCGATTATTCAAGCGAACAGAACGAGCAAAAGATGGATAAACTGGTGTGTTGATAAGGACAGCATCGTCTTCTTTGGTAAAGGACTGAATAGCTGTTGAAATAGCTGGGACAACCCCTTCAATAAGGACAATACTCGCCTTATCAACTGAATAGCCATGTTGATTTTTTTCCCAATCTATGATGGATTGGTAGAGCTCATCACTTGGATAAGGGTAACCAAAGATATGCGTTTCAGCATAGTTAATCACCGCATCTCTAATTTCAGGAACAGGTAAGAAGTCCATATCAGCAACCCAAAGCTCAAGTAGTTCAGGATCACTTTCAGCTTCATGCCATTTCATAGTGTTTTGATTTAAGCGATTTGGTTGTGTTGTAAAATCATAACGTGTCATAGATAACTCCTTAAAGACTAAGGGCATTTTCCAAGTCAGCAATCAAATCCTCTGCTGCTTCAATACCAATTGAAAGACGAAGCAAGTCATCCGTTAATCCATACGAGGCACGTACTTCACTTGGAATATCTGCGTGAGTTTGTGTTGCTGGGTAAGTAATCAAACTTTCAACACCACCCAGACTCTCCGCAAAGGTAAAGACCTTAAGAGTATTGATAATAGTTGGAATCTTATCTTGGTTAGCCACTTTGAAGGAAATCATCCCACCCTTACCTGGGTAGAGAACCTCTTTAACAGCTGGGGACTTTTCTAAGAACGCCACAACTTCTTTAGCATTAGCCGTTGATGCCTCCATACGAAGTTTTAGGGTCTTAAGTCCACGCATGAGCATATAGCTATCAAATGGGGACAAGTTCGGACCAGTCGTATTGAGGTTATAATAAAGTTTATCGTAGAATTCTGGATTGCTAGTCACAACAACACCAGCTAAAACATCATTATGCCCTGATAGGTATTTAGTAGCTGAATGTACAACGATATCAGCACCTTGAGTAATCGGGGTTTGGTAGATTGGGCTATAGAAGGTATTATCAACAATAACCACCGCACCCTTTTCATGGGCAGTCTGAGCTACTTTCTCAATATCAAACTCAATCATAAGTGGGTTTGTCGGTGTTTCAATGTAGACAATATCGGTATCTTCTGCAATAGCCGCAATCATCTCATCTTCTGTATTGGTGTATTCAAAGAAGAAACGTCCTTCTTTTTCTTTATCGTTGAACCAACGGAAAGAACCTCCATAAAGGTCACGGGCAGCGACAACCTTGCTACCTACAGGGAAAATTTCAAAGGCCAAAACAATAGCGCTCATCCCTGAACTTGTCGCAATAGCATAATCCGCTTTTTCAATAGCTGCTAGCGTTTTTTCCACTGTTGCACGCGTTGGATTTTTAGTTCGTGTATAGTCAAAACCAGTAGACTGTCCGAATTCTGGATGTTGGTAAGTTGTTGAAAAATGAATCGGTGAAGCTAAAGCTCCTGTTGCTTCATCAGAATTGATTCCTGCATGTGCCAAAATAGTTTCTAATTGATAATCTTGTGTCATATTGCACCCTATCTACATGATAAAATAGATATTCTCCATATCTATGCCCTCTATTTTATCACTATTTTCTGAAAAGAATGGAAAGTTCATCATACGAATTCTTGATAGTTAGATATAGTTTATTACTATAACCTCAAAATATAGAACAGACAAACTTTCTGAGATGATTAAAAGTGACTTTTCAGACACCGAAAAAGCCTGAAATTTAAAAGTTCCAGGCTTTTTGAGATGACTAATGTCCTTACTCTCCTAAGAAAGACATAGATCAAAATTTTTTTCTTAAATCTAAGGTAAACCACTGACTTACTTTTTATCAAATAAGCGATATCTGATTTCTTCCAAAGTCATAATAACAAATGGACAAGCAAGTAAATAGAGCCAATCATCAAGTCCAATTGGGGCTGTGTTAAATAGCGTGTGGAAAAGAGGTACATAGGACAAGATAATAAAGAGAACAATTTCTAGAACAATTCCTAGGCTAATAATCCTATTAGTAAAATGTTTAACTTGGAATATAGAGCCCCTGCCCTTACGACTATTCATAACCATACCAATCTGAGTAAAGATAATAGCTCCCAAAGTCATGGTGGTCGCCTCCCGGTAGAGGGGCCCTGAGCTAGCCAGATGGTTCAAATTTCCTTGATTTACCCAATAATTAAGTAAGAAAGCACCCATAGCCAAGGCTGCTTCAATCAATCTATACCAGACAAAAGCTTTAAGCAACAGTTGGCGATTGAGTAAGCGGCCCAATAAACGTCTTGGTGGCTTGTCCATCACTCCTTCTTCAGGTGATTCAACCCCCAATCCCAAAGCAGGTACCATATCTGTTCCCAAGTCAATAGCTAGGATTTGCATAACGGTTAAAGGAAGAGGAATGCGCCCCAAAGAGAACAAGAAGTTGAAAAGAAAAACCAAGCCACATGACTTGGTTTCAAATACTATTTAATATGTAATTTAGCTCGTAATCTACCTGCTCGTGCGCCAAGCAATTGATCAGCCATATGTGTCACAAGAGCAAGCACTCCATAGACCAAAACGCCAAGACCTCCTCCAATCACTAAGTAAATCACACTACCCATACGACTTGTTGGAGATAGGACAAATTGGAATAACCAATAGAAAACAGCAACTGGAATAACCATGAGCATTGTAATAATACAAATGAGTAGAGCTTTTCTAAAGACTATCTTACGACTAAAGTGAGTAACTGTGTGAAGGCGATTATACATCAAAGCAATAGGAACTCCTAACCCAATGGCTGTTGAAATAACCGGACCGAGGGCTCCTAAAAAAATAATCAACGGTAGCTGTAGAATGGCCTTAATCAGCACCCCAATCGCAAAATAATTGATAGCTTTACGGGTCTCAAAGATAGCCTGAAGCATTGGTGCTAAAACACTATACAAAGCTAAGAAAATCACTTGAATCAAACTAGCTACGAAGAGTAAAAGAGCCTGACTGTCTGGTGCTCCATAAAAGACAGTGTATAATGGCTTGGCCAAAATCACAGAACCCGCAATGGCTGGTATAATAAAGAGCAAAAGTAACTGGAGATTATTAATAATGAGTTTGGCTGCTCCCCCAAGGTCCTTTTTAACCATATTTTCTGTCAGAAGTGGGATGCCGACCCCAGCAATAGAAATAGCAACGGCAATCAAAATCATAGTAATCTTACTTGGGTTTGAAGACAAATAAGCATAGAGAACCTGAAGCTGACTATTACTATAGCTTGTAAACCTCTCCATAGTACGGATAAAAGTCCATTGATCAATCAACTGGAAAAGTTGAACCGCTGATCCAGTAATAATGAAGGGAATGGCTTCCTTAAATGTCTCAATAACAATTGCAGTTGGATTGATATCAGGATGAACGGCCTGCTTACCAAAAAGGCTCTTGAGCTTGCCTTCTTTCCAAAGATAGAAGAAAAGTACCCCATAACTAGCCAACATACCGATGAAAGCAGCAAAAGTCGATTGGACAACTGCAGTCACATAGTCACCTGTACCAATTTTCATGATGAAGAAAGTCGCCAACAGCATCCAAATGACACGGATAATCTGCTCCGCAATCTGACTTAGGGCATAAGGCTTCATGTTGTTAAAGCCCTGGAAAAAGCCTCGTAAAACAGACATCGATGGAAAAATGACAACCGCCCAAGAAAGGCTGCGCATTACTCGAACCAGGTCTTCGTCTCCCCCAGAAAGATATGACATCCACGGAGAAGCAAAATACATGAAAACACCAAAAATTAGTCCAAGCCCAATCATATAATACAAGATACGTTTGAGTAAGAAGAAACTCGTTTCCATCTTTCCAAGTGTGTTATATTTTGATACCTGCTTGGCAATGGCAACTGGAATCCCTGCTGTCGAAATCAAAAGGAAAAGGGCATAAATATTATATCCCTGACCAAAGAGAGCATTGGCTTGGTCACCCTGTTTGCCCATCCAAGCATACCAAGGAATAATATAGAGTGCCCCTAAGAGACGACTGATAATATTGGATGCTGTCATCCATGCCGTCCCTCTTAGCATTTGCTGCTGCTGCGTGTCAGTTTTAGTTTCAGTCATAATTCTCTTTCTAGATAATAAAATACAATCTAGTTAATTATAAACTTTTGGCTCTGACTTGTAAAACAAGAACATTAAGGCTAAAATAGGAACTATGATTACTATTGAACAAGTTCTAGAGGTTCTCAAAAAGGACCATAATTTTAGAGATATTATCAACCAAGAGCACTACTACTATTCATGGACTGGGGTGACTTTTGATCATCTTTCTTACGACAGTCGTGATATCACACCATCTACCCTATTTTTTGCCAAGGGAGCTGGCTTCAAACTTGAGTTTTTGGAGAGTGCTGTCCAGGCTGGATTAGGCTTCTACGTGGCTGAAAAAGATTACCAAGTAGGTATCCCTGCAATTCTCGTTTCAGATATCAAGCAAGCTATGAGTCTCGTTGCTCAGGCCTTCTACCAACACCCTCAAGACAAACTAAAACTACTAGCCTTTACTGGTACAAAAGGGAAGACAACAGCGTCTTACTTTGCCTTTAACATACTTAAGCAAAGTCATAAGCCTGCCATGCTCTCAACCATGAACACGACACTGGACGGAAAAACCTTCTTCAAATCTAACTTAACTACACCTGAAAGTTTGGACCTTTTCCGTATGATGGCTGAAGCTGTATCTAACGGCATGACCCACCTGATTATGGAAGTTTCAAGTCAGGCCTATCTAACCAAGCGTGTCTATGGTTTGACCTTTGATGTAGGTGTCTTTCTTAACATCAGTCCAGACCACATTGGACCTATTGAACACCCAACCTTTGAAGACTACTTCTACCACAAGCGTCTCCTCTTGAAAAATAGTCAAGCAGTTATTGTCAATAGTGGTATGAATCACTTCGATTTTGTTGCTGAAGAAGTCGCTGATAAAGACCACGACTTCTATGGTAAGGACTCTGAAAATACCGTTAAACATAGCTCAGGTTTTAGCTTTAAAGCCAAAGGTAAACTAGCTGGTGATTACGATATCCAACTCATTGGTGACTTTAATCAGGATAACGCCATGGCTGCTGGTTTAGCCTGCCTACGTCTTGGAGCCAGTCTTGAAGATATTAAAAAAGGGATTGCTCAAACCTCTGTTCCAGGCCGTATGGAAATTCTCACTCAGGCAAATGGTGCTAAGGTATTCGTCGACTATGCTCACAATGGTGACAGCTAGACAAGCTCTTGCAAGTCGTAACTGACCACCAAAAAGGTAAGATTAGTTTGATTCTAGGAGCTCCTGGGAATAAGGGCGAGAGCGTCGTCAAGACTTTGGTCACGTCCTCAACACTTACCCCGAAATAAATGTCATCTTGTCTACTGATGACCCTAACAAGGAAGACCCCCTTACTATCTGTCAAGAAATTGCTAGTCATATCAATCGTAAGGTTCGTATCATTATTGATCGAGAGGAAGCCATCAAAACAGCCATGTCTGAAACCACAGGATCAAGCGATGCCCTTGTTATCGCCGGTAAGGGAGCTGATGCCTTTCAAATTGTGAATGGTAAACGCACTGATTATGCTGGTGATATTGAAGTCGCTAAGAAATATTTGTAAACAAATAACTCAAAAAGCCAATTGAGATGATGATTTTCATCTCAATTGGCTTTTTTACTATCGAAACACTAGTCTTTACCTAGTGTCTTCTTAAGAATATCATAGAAGGGATTGAGGGTCTTATCAAATGAACCAACAAGCGTCTCTAATTGTCCGCCAAACTGACGCTTAAAATTAAAGTTTCCTTTGCCAGAACTAGCTGCCTCAGTTTCAATAGTACCGTAAAAGTTAAAATGCTTTTTAGACTTACTTTTAGCATATTTTAGCATCTCCCAATGAAGCAAAACCGCTCCACCGAAATTAAGGTAGGCTTCATCATTACCTCCGTAAAAGCTGACAATTTCTGGACCATAATCCATGAAAAGATAAGCTGAAAGCGGTAATTTGTCAGTCTTAATTTGGTAAGACTTGAATTGTTCTAATCGCTTATAGTAGCTTCTCAATTGATCCTCTGCATCTGCTATTTGACCCTTGGTACGTTTTTTCTGAGGACCTTCTTTTAAATCCTGAATCTTGGCTTCAAAAGACTGAATATTCTCATCAAGATAAGCTAGATAGGCTGGACAATCCAAATAAGCTAACATAAACTTGGCAGATTTGCCAAAATATTTTTTTAGATTTTGAAAATAAACTAGCGGATGAACAGAAAATCCCTTTCTCTCTGCTGTTCGACTTAAAATATCGTAGAACTGGTCAAGTTGATGCTCATCAAGTTCTTCAGTCTTGACATTCAGAGCAGTGAATTTTTTGAGGTCTCGCTTCAATGATGGAGAAAAGGCAGCAAGGATTTCATCAGAACTAGCAAAACTTTCTATTGATTTTACGAACATCTGGTTAACCACAAGAGATTGTTCCGAATCTAGAGAGTGTTCAAAACCTAATGTTTCAAATACCTCTAGCACATCACTGGCCTTATCCACTTCGATATTTTCAAGTTTTTCATTTCTAATAAGATTTGTCAGATAAGGGTGTATAGAAAGTGTGGCAATATTTTTCTTTCTTAAATAAAGTATTAAAGCTTCGAGTATCTATCTGTCAAACCAGCAAGAGGAGTGGTAATCTAGCAGGGGTCCATGTAACAAGAGGGCCTTTTTAAATACACGAAAGCTTTTCTTATAAACGACTATTGCTTGTGCTACCCTTAAGCCATCTCTTTCAAAAACTAGAGCTTCTACCTTTTCTATATGGTCTTGACTTTCCTGAAGCTTAGCCATCTCAGCAGACTGCAGAAAATTAGCACACTTTTCATTTAGCTGTGTGTTTCGATAATCATCAAAACTAACACTTTTAACCAAAATAGACATTACTATCATCTCTTTCTGTTTCATCCTATATCCCACATTTCCCTAAATCATTAAATACTTTTAATGATGGAAAATTTTTCCAAACCAAGAGGGGTATTGGGTGATCATGAACATTACTCACATATAATGAGAAAAACTAGTTGAATTATTAAAAATATAAACATCATTATATACAAAATTACCACTTTTGTTAAGAATTTTGCGATATTTTTTGAAACCTACACGACTTTTCATTTGATTATAAAAAGTCCTTCCACTTGAATGTGGAAGAACCTTTCTTCATTGATACTTACCTATAACGTCTCAATTGAGGTGGGGTATAAGACTGAACAAAGACCTCAATTTCAGAAAAATCATCCGTAAAGAGAAATTTTGCAGCCGTTTCAGCCTCTAAAAAATCATGAGCAACCAATGGTATCTAACATGGCCTTCATGGCATCGTAATAGCCGTTGAGATTAAAGAAAACACAGGGTTTGTCCAACTTACCCACACGAGCAGCAGCAATAGCTTCTGAGATTTCTTCAAGGATTCCAATACCTCCTGGAAGGGCGATAAATACTCACCTTGCTCTAACATGGCAGTCTTACGCTCTGCCATCGTTTCTACTATAGTCATTGAGGTCAATCCCTCATAAGCAATTTCCCTATCTTTGAGAAACTGTGGCATGATACCATGAGCCTGACCTCCATATTCCAAAACCGTATCACCCAGAACTCCCATAAGTCCCATCTTACTGCCACCATAAACTAGGATAAGACTATTTTTAGCAATCCATCTCCCCAAGGCAATCGTTGCTTCTTTAAAGCTAGGATTGTCACCCATATTAGCTCCCAAATAGACTGTTACTTTCATCGAAGTCCTCTTCTTATTCTATTATAACGCAAAAATTCCTGCCATAACTGACAGGAGTTTTCGCTTAGTCTTTACGCTCCAAATTACGAAGCATCTCATCAATTTTATTACCGTATTCGATAGACTCATCCTTTATAAAGATCAAATCTGGAATCTTATACATAGTCAGATTTTTACCAAGTTCTCGCTTAATGGTACCTGTCGCTTTTTCAAGACCAGTTTGCGCTTTTTGGTTGTCTGACGCTAAAGTAGAGTGAATGGTATAGAAAACCTTAGCCGCCGACAAATCACCAAGCATTTGAACATCCGTGATGGTTACATTTTGAACACGTGGATCACGAACCTTCTTTTGAAGAATTTCGTTGACTTCACGTTTGATTTCCATTCCAACACGATCTACACGAAATGAATTTCCCATAATCTTATCCTTTCTTTTTTATAATGGAACAAAAGCCAGGCCAGATGACCCAGCTTTGTCCCCTAAATAAGCTTCCTTAGAAATATGACGTGATTACCGTTTGATTTCTTCCATGATGTAAGCTTCGATAACGTCATCAACTTTAATATCGTTATAGTTTTCAATCGTCAAACCACCCTCTTGAGCGTTTCCGACTTCTTTAACGTCATCTTTATAGTGTTTCAAGCTTGCCAATTTACCATCAAAAATAACGACACCATCACGAATGACACGGGCACTTGAATCACGAGTGATTTTACCATTAGTAACCATGAATCCACCGATTGTTCCGACTTTAGAAACTTTGAAGGTTTCACGGATAACTGCTTCACCAATGATTTTTTCTTCAAATTCAGGATCAAGCATCCCTTTCATGGCATCTTCGATTTCTTCGATAACCTTATAGATGATGCTATGAAGGCGAATTTCAACTTCATCAGTTTCCGCTTGTTGACGCGCCTGTGGTGTAGGACGAACGTTAAATCCGATAACAACAGCATCTGAGGCTTCGGCAAGCGTAATATCAGATTCGTTAATAGCACCTACTGCTGAGTGAACAACATTTACACGAACCCCCTCAACATCAATCTTAAGAAGAGATGCTGCCAAGGCTTCAACTGAACCTTGTACGTCAGCCTTGATAATAACATTAACAGTTTCATTTCACCAGCTTTAAGGGTATCAAAGAGGTTATCAAGACTAACACGGTGTGTTTGTTGACGTTGTTTCATAAGAGCACGTTTTGCACGCTCTTCGCCAGCAGCACGAGCTGCCTTTTCATCTTCATAAACCGCAAAATGGTCACCAGCCATTGGTGCTTCATTCAAACCAGTAATTGAAACTGGTGCTGATGGTCCTGCAGTCTTAATGCGACGACCAAGGTCATTGGTCATAGCACGAACACGTCCGAAAGTGTTACCAACAACGATTGGATCTTGAACATTCAAAGTACCTTGTTGTACAAGAAGGGTAGCAACCGCACCTTTACCTTTATCCAAGCGAGCTTCGATAACAGTGCCGATGGCTCGAACTGTTGGATCAGCCTTAAGTTCTTCAACTTCTGCGACAAGAAGAATAGTTTCAAGTAATTCTTCAATGTTTTGACCAAATTTCGCTGAAATCTCAACGAATTCGCTATCACCACCCCAAGCTGTTGAGATAACGCCATGCTCTGCTAATTCACCGATAACACGTTCTGGGTTCGCATCTGGTTTATCAATCTTGTTAATCGCAACAATGATTGGAACACCCGCAGCTTTAGAGTGGTTGATGGCTTCAATCGTTTGTGGCATAACACCATCATCCGCAGCTACAATCAAGACAGTAATATCTGTAACAGAGGCACCGCGAGCACGCATAGATGTAAAGGCCGCGTGTCCAGGGGTATCAAGGAAGGTAATCTTCTTACCACCCTCTTCAATTTGGTAGGCTACCAATGTGCTGTGTGAATACCACCTGCTTCACCTTGTAGCAACACGAGAATTACGAAGAGTATCAAGAAGGGTTGTTTTACCGTGGTCAACGTGTCCCATGATAGTAACAACTGGTGCGCGCTCTACCATAGCATCTTTATTGAGGTAATCTTCATCAACAAAGAAACGTTCGATATCAGCATTATCGACCTCTTCTTTTTTGGTTGCCTCAATACCATAGTCAACCATCAACAACTCAATTGTATCGCCATCAAGAGATTGGTTTTGAGTTGCCATAACACCCATCATGAAGAGTTTCTTAACGATTTCAGCTGGCTCACGTTTAATACGTTTTGCGATTTCTGCAACCGTCATACCTTCTGTGTATTCAAATTCTTTTGGTAATTCATGGAATTTACGCTCTGTTACTAGTTTCGGAGCTGAATTACCACGGTTATTTTACCTTTTTATTTTGTTTTTATTCCAATTACTATTTCGTTGATTTCTCACTTGGTTTTGATTATTCCACTTATTATTTCTAGTTTGCTTTGGTCCATCTTCATTCACGCGATGATTATCACGTGATTTATTTGGACGTACTTTTTTACGACGTGTATCTTGTACTTGTGCAGTTGGAGCTGATTGGGGAGCCACTGGTGCTGGTTTTGGAGCTGGCTTAGTTTCAGCAGCGGCCTTTTGAACTGCTACTTCAGCTTGTTGTTTTTCTTTTCTTGCCTTTTCCTGTTCTTTTGCACGGCGTTGCTCTGCAGCTTTTTCTTCACGGAAACGTGTTTCACTTTGACGTGAATACTCTGCGTTTTGCTCTGCCTTCAAGCTGCTGCACGCGCTTTTAAGTCAATGCGCGGACCTGCCTGATTATTTCGAGCATTATCTCTACGGTTATTTTGATTCTGATCATTACGCAGTTTCCCTTGGAAATTACGGTCATGATTAGTACTGTTATCGCGATTTCCTTTGTTATGGTCCCCTTGACCATTTCCTTTTTGATTGCGACGATCATTATTGTGACGCTTACCTTGATCGTTTCCTTGTTGATTTCGGTTACGGTTATCTCGTCCCCCACCGTTTTTACGACGTTCTGCTTCTGCCTTGGCACGTGCTTCTCGTTCGGCCTTAAAATTACGGCTTTTCGGTTTTTTCAGAGCCACAGAGGCTTCTTTGACTTCAGCCTTTGATGTTTCTTTAGCAGGAGCTGATTTTGCAACAGATGCCTTATCAACCTTAGGCTCTACCTTCTCCTCTTTAGGGGTTGGTGTCGCTTTAGGTGCTGGCTTACTTTCATCCTTGGCTGTACCCGCTTTTAAACTTGAAGTGATACGATTAGCATCTGCTTCTTCAACTGATGAGGAGTGGCTCTTAACAGAAAGGCCTAGTTCCTGAGCTTTCGCAACAATAACCTTGCTTTCTACACCAACCTCTTTTGCGATTTCATATAATCGTTTCTTTGACACGTGATGTCCTCCTATTCTTTATTCCATAAGAGTCCTCATTTTCTTTGAAAATCCAGCATCTACTACAGCAACCGTTTTCCTTGGTTTACCAATAGCCATGCTTAATTCCAGTGCGTTAAACACTGTGGAGACTTCTATATTATAGTAGTTACATTTATCAGTCGTCTTTTTAGTCACGTTACTACCAGCATCATTGGCAAGAAAAACTAGTCTCGCCTGCCTGATTGAACTGCTTGATGACAAGTTCTTCACCAGAAATAAGCTTCCCAGCTCTTTGTGCTAGTCCAACATATTTGCAATTTTCTGTGTTATTCAAGACTAATTCTCTTCTTTTGACTTGTGATCCACATAAGCAATGAGTTCATCGTAAAAACTTTCGGGAACATCCATGGAAAAACTATGGTTGAAAACTTGTTTCTTTTTAGCTTGTAGGCTTCCTCATTATCCAATTTAATGTAGCGCCTCGCCCATTTTTCTTTCCTGTTGGATCGATGAAAATTTCACCATCTTTAGTTTTCACAATGCGGAGCAAATCACGTTTATCGATGATTTCTCCTGAGACAACTGATTTTCGTAAAGGTATTTTTCGTGTTTTAGCCATCAAACACCTCTATTTTCTTCTTATTCTGCTTCTGGTGCTTCTTCCGTTGTTACATCTACAGGTGTAGCTTCTGCAACGATTTCTTCGACAACTTCATCTACTTCAGCCTCAGCTTTCTCAGCTTCTAGTGCTTCATATTCAGAAGCTGACTTGATATCAATACGGTAGCCAGTCAAATGCGCTGCCAAACGAACGTTTTGTCCACGACGACCAATTGCAAGAGACAATTTGTTATCTGGTACAACTACTGTCGCACGTTTGCTATCATCTTCGTCGAAGAGAACATAGTCCACTTCAGCTGGTGCAATAGCATTGTAGATAAATTCAGCTGGATCTTCCACCCATTGAATAACATCAATATTTTCCTCAACAGGAACCTCAATACCTGTCTTAGCATCCAAACGTGTTGGGTGGAAACGGCTGACAACTTTCTTGATGTTGCTTCCACCACGACCGACGATAGTACCAATAGCATCAACATTCGGATTATGGCTGCGAACAGCAACCTTAGTACGATCACCTGCTTCACGGGAAACGCTCATGATTTCTACAGTTCCATCAAATACTTCCGGAATTTCTTGTTCATGATGCGTTTGATGAATTCTGGATGGCTACGGCTCACAAAGACGTTAACACCTTTAGGATTGTTTTCAACTTTATAAACATAAACATCGATAACGTCGTGTGACTTAAAACTTTCACCAGGAATTTGATCTTGGCGTGACAATTGAGCTTCGAGCGTTCCAAGATTAACATAAATGAAACGTTGGTCAAAGCGTTCAACTGTTCCTTGCATGATTTCACCTTCATGTTGCTTATACTCATTATAAGTAATCTCACGCATTTGCTTACGCATTTTTTCCATAATCGTTTGTTTAGCAGATTGAGCTGCGACACGACCAAATTCGTCGACTGACTCTTCAAAGCGAATCTTGTCACCAAGTTCGTAAGCTGAACTAATAGCAAGCGCATCTTTCAAGCTGATTTCCAAACGACTATCGAAGACTTCATCTACAACTTCACGAACGGTAAAAACTTGAAAATCACCTGTTTTTTCATTGAATTCAACAACTGCTGATTCAGACTGACCATAACGACGCTTGTAAGCTGATTTAAGTGATTCAACCACAGCATCGATGATGTCTTCCTTGTTAATGTGTTTTTCTTCTTCCAAGACACGGAAGGCTTCTAGCATTTCTGTGCTCATATTCTTTGTTGTTTTAGCCGTTAAGGGCCAAAACTGGCATCCTTTCTTTATTTACACTAAGAGTTTTAGAGTTTGACTGCCAAACGAGCTTTAGCAACTGTTTGATAGGGAATCTCAACAGTCTTATGGCGAGTCTTATCAAGATAATCAATTGTTAGAGTTTCGCCATCGAAGGCCAACAAGTCGCCTTGGAAAATCTTGATTTTATCAATAGCCTTGTAAAGGCTAACATTGATATACTGACCAACAGCATTCTTCAAAGCTTCTTTAGTCTTCAAGGGACGCTCTAATCCAGGGCTAGACACTTCCAACATGTATTGATCCGGGAAAGGGTCAGGCTGAATAGTATCCAAGAGAGGCTGATAATTTCAGTCAGGTCTGCAGTATCTTCTACAGTAATTCCACCTGGCTTATCAATCAAAACGGACAAAATATAGTCACTACCAATCTTTTCATACTCGATATCGACCAATTCGTAGGGATCAGGAATTGCTGGAGCTACGACAGCCGTCACGAGATCAATAATTTTTTGCGACATTATGACCTCCTTACACACACAAGAGACGAAGTTTCTACTCCGCCTCTCTTTCATTATTTCTTCATATTATAGCATAGCTTAAAAACTATTGCAAGTAATAATCATATGACAGCCAAAAGGCTGGGAATCTCTCAACAGTTCTATTGTGCTGCTGGAACCAAGTTATAAGTAGTTACACCTGAACCATTATAATTAATTGTAGGGGCAGTTGTAGCTTGGTCCTGAACATAATTACTAGTATTCTCAGTGTAGCTATTGCCGTAGGTGGTACCTCCATAGTAGGTACTTACTGATCCACCACCTGTTGCCTCAGATGGTCCAGCCTCATAACTTCCAGTAGAGTTAACGAAATCATCTGAAACATAGCTAGAAGTCGCAAAATCATTGAGTACCAAACTAGTCTTAAGTTTAGATTCAGAAACTCCCTTCTTGCCAACTTCCTTCTTAATACGGTTTTGGACCTTAAGAATATCCTCAGTTGAGGCTACTTGGTAGCTTCCACCATTGATCATTGCATCCGAACCAGCCAACTGGTAAGACTTGATATTTTTAAGGGCCTCACTATAACCCATCAAACCACGCAGAGTAGTGCTATCACCAAGATTGATACTTGTTTGTACATTCGAACTGACAGCAGACAAAATTTTCTTATAAGAACCTATCGAGTCCATCTTCAAGAGCTTAGCCACAATCTTTTGAATAACCTCACGTTGACGTTTTTGACGACCGTAATCACCATCGGGATCATCATAACGCATACGTGAATACACTAAGGCCTGTTCTCCATTGATTTTATGGGTTCCAGGCTCTACTTTCGCCTGAAATTCTGGTTCATTTTCTGCAATCGAAATTGGGAAATCAAAATGGTTCGTTACCTCGATACCACCAACGGCATCCACCAAATCAATCATACCATGCATATTAATCAGCGCATAGTAGTCAATATCAATATCTAAAACCTTTTGAATGGTTGAAATAGCTAAGTCAGCCCCACCCTCAGCATAGGCTGAGTTTAGTTTTGCTTCACCCGATCCCTCAACATCTGCCAAAAGGTCACGTTCCAAACTGGTCATGGTAGTTCTCTTAGTCTTAGGATTCACTGTTACCAAAATCATAGTATCAGAATTTCCTTCCCAGGTTTCCTTACGTCCTTTGGATCCTGTATCCACCCCCATCAAAAGAATAGTTATAGGCTTTGTCTGTTGAATAGCCTTACTATTCCCTGACGTTACCTTTGATACTCTAAAGGTTTTTGACAATTCTCCTGTAGCATAATTATAAGTTGTCGTTAGATAAATACCAGCAGCTACTACTGTGGTGGCAAGAATTGCCGACAACATCAATAAAATTTTTCGTCCAAGTTTCATGTTTTTTCCTAATCTATGAGTTTAGCCATCAGGTAAACATCTAGAAATTCTCCATTTTTAGTTCTGGCACCACGTTTCTTAGTGCCTTCAATATCAAATCCAAATTTTTGATAGAGATGTACCGCCCGTTCATTACGTGCTTGAACAGTCAACTCTAAGCGACGGATAGCAGGTGTATTGACTGCCCAGTCAATCATTGTTCCCATAAGAAACTGACCAATACCATTGCCCCAATAAGGTTTAGCAACCGCAATGAAAATATCACCGATGTGACTGGTCTTCGTGTCTTGATTAGAAGTAACATTACAAACACCAATAACCTCATGACCCAATTTTGCGACTAAGCAAATCTCATTTGGGACACTCTGACGGCTATCAATATAAGAGGCTAACTGTTCGCCATTCAGTACAGAGCTCCTATCATCCTGAGCCAAAAAATCTGACTCTAGAGTTACCGTCTCTAGTAATTGTGCTAAGGATACGGAATCCTCTCTTTGGGCTTCCTCAATGACTAATTCGTACTCAGCCATTTACCATCTCCTCCTGGATTTCTTTACTTCTAGGACCAAAAGATTCCAGAAGCAGTTGACGTCCATCACCATGATGAGTTATCGAAATTAAGAGATAGTCTCCCAGGAGACTTTCATCTAAGAGTTCTCCCCACTCAATAATCGTCACACCGTCACCGTATAGAAAATCATCTAAGTCAATAGAATCTGGATCATCACCAATACGATAAACATCTAAATGATATAGCGGCAAACGCCCCTCATATTCTCTAACAATAGTATAGGTTGGGCTCTTGATCATCTGTGAAACATCCAAACCTTTAGCAATTCCCTTAGTTAAAGTGGTTTTACCAGCTCCCAGATCACCTGATAGAACAATTATATCTCCAGAATTGAGCAATCGACCTAACTTTTGCCCTATACTAATCAATTCCTCTTCATTTTGACTGTAAATCATGTTTTCATTATATCAAAAAATAAAAATCTGGACTATAGTCCACTGTAAAAATCCATAAAAGCTTATAAATACTAAGATAGCAAGAATAATTTAGATATAACACCCTGTCTTAATTTAATACTTTCTTACATTAAATTAAACCTCCATAAAGTTAATATTTCTAACAAGATTTCAATCTTAACTTAAAACAGTCGTGAAAGTAAACCTCAAATCATCACTCGTAAAAAACTAAAAAAGCCTGACAAAAGGACAGACTTTTAACTTTCAAGCTTTAGAACACAGCCATACTGATGAAGTTAAGGATAAACAAGATATCCAAAATCCACATAATAAAGTGGACATCCTTAGCTTGACCTTTGACGACTTTGACCAAAGTATAAGTAAGGAAACCAGCTGCGATACCATAGGTAATGCTATATGAGAATCCCATGAAAATAGAAGTGAAGAAGGCAGGAATAGCTTCAGACAAGTCTTCCCAATCGACACTCTTAAGGTTAGAGAGCATCATAACACCTACAATAATAAGGATAGGCGCTGTGGCAGCATTAGGAACGATTGATACCACTGGACTAAAGAAACTAGAGATGGCAAAGAGTACAGCAACCACAAGAGCTGTCAAACCAGTACGTCCACCAGCACCAATACCTGCTGCAGATTCAACGTAAGTTGTAACATTTGAAGTCCCTGCAATGGCACCAATACTTGTACCGACAAGGTCAGAGTAAAGAGCACGGTCAAGAGCTTTTGATTCGTTGTTATCACCTGTTGAAGCAATGATACCAACCTTCTCACCAGTACCAATCAAGGTACCGATAGTATCGAAGATATCAGTCAATGAAAAGGCAAGAATAGCCATAAAGACACCAGGCAAACGAGAAACATCTGCAAAGAGCAATCCCAATCCCTTAGATCCAAGCGCTGCACCAAAGACCTTACCAAGATCTTTAATAGATGATGTCAAGCTAGCTGCGTGCCAGTCAATGTTTCCAAGATCAACGACACCAGCAAAAATAGCAATGATAGTCGTTACAAGGATTGAAAGGAGAACACCTCCACGAATACCTTTAACAATAAAGAAAATCGCAATCGCAAGACCAATCAAACCTACAATTACAGTTGGGTTATTGAAGGCAACCAAACCTGGTGTAGCTGACGATGAAGCCGTAATTGAAGCCTTGGCCATATCAGCACCTTTACCTGCTACAGTATAGGTATGTGGATTAATTGAGAATTTCAAGAAACCAGCATTTTTAATCCCAACATAGGCAAGGAAAACACCGATACCTGCTGAAATAGCAGATTTAAGAGCTGTTGGGATAGACTCAATAATCATCTTACGTACTTTCGTTACCGTGATGATTAATGAAATAACACCACATAGAAAGACCATTGCTAAGGCCTCTTGCCAAGTGTAACCCAAAGAAAAAACCACTGTGTAGGTGAAGAAGGCATTAAGCCCATACCAGGCGCTTGGGCGTATGGTAGGTTAGCATAAAATGCCATCATCAACGTCCCTGCAACCGCACCAATAATTGTTGCTAAGAAAACACCTTGTGCAGGCATTCCTGTTTGGGCCAACATCGCTGGGTTAACAAAGAGGATGTAAGACATGGCAAAGAAAGTTGTCAATCCGGCAGTCACTTCTGTGCGGACGTCAGTACCATGTTCTTTCAATTTGAAAATCTTTTCCATGAAAGTTTAGACTCCTTAGTAAAAAATATTGTCAAAATCCGAATAATTTCGGAACATTCTCACGTAGAATGCAACATTACTATTCTACATAAAATTATTTGACTGTGCAAGGTTTATTTCCTGAGACTTTTCTTATGAAAACCCGAACGTTCTTAGAAAACTCTTTCTCAATCACCAATAAAGGATGGATTTTTGCTATAATAGGAACATGACAAAAAAATTGATTGTACTAGATCTTGATGGAACGCTCTTGCGCCCAGATGGAACTATTTCAGAATTCACACAAAAAACGATTAAAGATGTACAAAATAAAGGACACCAAGTTGTTATTGCTACAGGTCGTCCTTATCGTATGGCTATTGACCATTACAAAACACTAGGGTTAGAAACACCACTCATCACTTTTAATGGCTCCTTGACCAATCTTCCAGACCAAAACTGGGCCTATGAGCATTCGGTTAAATTAGACAAAAAATATCTGATTAACCTCTTACAACGACATGATGAGTTAGAGATGGATTTTCTGGCTAGTGAATACCGAAAACACTTCTATATCTCTATGAATCACCCAGAGCGTATTCAACCACAACTCTTTGGTGTTGATAAAATCATTGAGGCTATGCGTTTGGAACCAGCAAAAATTACACGCAACCCAAATGCTCTTCTTATGCAAACTCGTCACGAAGATAAGTACCAGCTAGCCGATGATATCAAGAAAGACTTCAAGGAAGAAATTGAAGTTGATTCTTGGGGTGGCCCACTTAATATTTTAGAGTTTTCACCTAAAGGTATTAACAAGCTTATGCCCTAAACTACTTACTTAAGGTTATGCGCAAATCAACGGATGATTTGATTGCCTTTGGGGACGAACACAATGATACAGAGATGTTGGAACTTGCCAAGACTGGTTATGCCATGAAGAATGCTAGCTCTGTCCTTCTTCCCCACGCTAACGAACAAATTGAATGGACTAATGAGGAAGACGGCGTTGCTCGCAAACTTCAGGAACTACTTTTATAAACAAGAAAAGACACCGAAAATTTCTTCGGTGTCTTTTCTTCTGATTAAGGTAAAATAGCCACTGCACGCACTGGGGAACCTGTCGCCTTGTCCCAGTGTGGAAATGCAATTGAAATCAAAGCACCAACAGCTGGAACTTGATCCAATTGATTCAAGACTTCTACCTGATAAATGTCTTGTTCCAAGAGGTAGTATTCGTTAACCAAACCATGTTCTGCTGCTGGAATACCGGCATCTGTGTCAAAAGTCTCATGCCCCACTGCCTTGACATGACGCTCATGGATTAAGAATTCCAAAGCTTCGTGGCTCCAACCAGGACTTTGCTGAACACCATTCTCATCAAGGTTGCGCATGGCATCTTGATCTGGCCAACGCTTCGACCAATCACTACGAAAAGCAACAAAGGCTCCTTCTGTAATTTTTCCATGCTCTGCTTCAAAGTCTAAGATATCTTGTTTGCTCAAGATAAAGTTTGGATTCTCAGAGACTTCTTTAGACTTGTCGATAACATAGAGTGGCAAAAGGAGATCCTTGAGGGCAATCTCATCTAGCCAGCGACCTCCTTCGACAAAGTGATAGGTGCATCAATATGAGTTCCGTATTGACCAACCACTGTAAATTTTTGAACATGGAAACCATCTTTTAAGGTAAAAAGGTCTTCTTGTTTCAAAGCAGGGAGGGCTGGAAAATGTGGACTTTCCGCATTAATTTTGTGGGTCAAGTCAACCCATTTTTTGGATTGCAATTCATTATAAATACTTAGTAAATCTGACATAAGGAGGTCCTCTTTTCTTATAGATTTAACCTTAAATAGTTAATTGAAGCAATTATAGCAGTTGTAACTACGCATTACAAGCATTTATCTGATTTCCCCTTAATCCCATTTCCTCTATTTAGATATAGCTTTAAGCTATATCTAAATTCTTTTATCTGAAAAGAAAGTATATTTGCAAGAATTTGATGTTTTTTTCAATTTTATGATACTTTTGTTACGAAACTATTGACAAACCAATGATAACGCTTTATAATTAGATTGTTCTAATTTTCAAGGGGCTAAAAAAATATTGTTGTCATTTTCATGTCATGAATGATAATATCAATAATCATTTTTCTATTCCTAAGAAGCAATATATAAAAGGAGGAGAACACGAATGGGTATCGGTATTATTATTGCCAGCCATGGTAAGTTCGCTGAAGGAATCCACCAATCAGGCTCTATGATTTTTGGGGACCAAGAGAAAGTTCAAGTTGTGACTTTCATGCCAAGTGAAGGTCCTGATGATTTGTACGCTCACTTCAACAACGCCATTGCACAATTCGATGTTGATGATGAAATTCTTGTTTTGGCTGACCTTTGGAGTGGTTCACCATTTAACCAAGCTAGTCGAATCGCTAGGGAAAATCCAGATCGCAAGATTGCTATCATCACAGGACTTAACTTGCCAATGCTAATCCAAGCATACACTGAACGTATGATGGAGCTAACGCTACTGTAGAGCAAGTTGCTGCTAATATCATCAAGGAAGCTAAGGGTGGTATCAAGGCACTTCCAGAAGAGCTAAATCCAGCTGAGGAAACAACTGCAGCTCCTGTAGAAGCTGCAGCACCTCAAGGAGCTATCCCTGAAGGAACAGTCATCGGAGATGGTAAACTCAAGATTAACTTGGCACGTTTGGACACACGTCTCTTGCATGGTCAAGTAGTAACTAACTGGGTACCTTATTCTAAAGCAGACCGTATTATTGTTGCTTCGGATGACGTTGCCAAAGATGAACTTCGTAAGGAATTGATCAAACAGGCTGCACCAAACGGTATTAAAGTAAACGTTGTTCCGATTCAAAAATTAATTGATGCTTCTAAAGACCCACGTTTTGGAAATACACATGCGCTTGTCTTGTTCGAAACTGTTCAAGACGCACTTCGTGCTATCGAAGGTGGCGTGCCAATAAAAGAACTTAACGTTGGTTCTATGGCTCACTCAACTGGTAAAACAATGGTTAACAACGTTTTGTCTATGGATAAAGATGATGTTGCTTGTTTTGAAAAATTACGTGACCTTGGCGTTGAATTTGACGTCCGTAAGGTTCCAAACGATTCTAAGAAAGACTTGTTTGAGCTTATCAAGAAAGCTAACGTTCAATAATCTTCATTCGGATAAATTAGTTGATAAATTCAACTAACGACAACTCAATAGAAAAGGAATTATAACCATGTCAGATATGTCAATTATTTCTGCGATTTTGGTCGTAGCTGTTGCCTTCCTTGCTGGTCTTGAAGGTATCCTTGACCAATTCCAATTCCACCAACCACTTGTTGCATGTACCCTCATCGGTGCTGCCACAGGTAACCTCACTGCAGGTATCATGCTTGGTGGTTCTCTTCAAATGATTACCCTTGCTTGGGCAAACATCGGTGCTGCCGTAGCTCCTGACGTTGCCCTTGCATCTGTTGCTGCTGCCATCATTTTGGTTAAAGGTGGTAAATTTACAGCTGAAGGTATCGGTGTTGCGATTGCAATAGCTATCCTGCTTGCAGTTGCAGGTCTCTTCCTAACTATGCCTGTTCGTACAGCATCTATTGCCTTTGTTCATGCTGCAGATAAAGCTGCAGAACACGGAAACATCGCTGGTGTTGAACGTGCATACTACCTCGCTCTCCTTCTTCAAGGTTTGCGTATTGCTGTGCCAGCAGCCCTTCTTCTTGCCATCCCGGCCCAATCTGTTCAACATGCCCTTGGCTTGATGCCTGACTGGCTCACCCATGGTTTGGTTGTCGGTGGTGGTATGGTCGTAGCCGTTGGTTACGCCATGATTATCAATATGATGGCTACTCGTGAAGTTTGGCCATTCTTCGCCATTGGTTTTGCTTTGGCAGCAATTAGCCAATTGACACTTATCGCTCTTAGTACCATTGGTGTTGCCATCGCCTTCATCTACCTCAACCTTTCTAAACAAGGTGGCGGAAATGGTGGCGGAAATGGTGGCGGAACTTCATCTGGTTCAGGCGACCCAATCGGCGATATCTTGGAAGACTACTAGGAAGGGGTGCTCTCATGTCTGAAAAAATTCAATTATCTCAAGCGGATCGTAAAAAGGTTTGGTGGCGCTCACAATTCTTGCAAGGTTCATGGAACTATGAACGTATGCAAAACTTGGGTTGGGCTTACTCACTCATTCCTGCTATCAAAAAACTTTATACTAACAAAGAGGACCAAGCCGCAGCTCTTAAACGTCACTTGGAATTCTTCAACACTCACCCTTACGTAGCTGCTCCTATCATGGGGGTTACCTTAGCTCTTGAAGAAGAAAAAGCTAATGGTACTGAAATCGAAGATGCGGCTATCCAAGGGGTTAAAATCGGTATGATGGGTCCACTTGCCGGTATCGGTGACCCTGTCTTCTGGTTCACAATTCGTCCAATTCTTGGTGCCTTGGTGCATCATTGGCACAATCTGGTAACATTGCTGGTCCACTTATCTTCTTCATTGGTTGGAACCTTATCCGCATGACCTTCTTGTGGTACACTCAAGAACTTGGTTACAAAGCAGGTTCAGAAATCACTAAAGACATGTCTGGTGGTATCTTGAAAGATATTACTAAAGGGGCATCAATACTTGGTATGTTCATCTTGGCCGTCCTCGTTGAACGTTGGGTATCTGTCGTCTTCACTGTAAAGCTTCCAGGTAAAGTTTTGCCTAAAGGTGCTTATATTGAATGGCCAAAAGGATATGTTACTGGTGACCAACTAAAAACTATCCTTGGTCAAGTCAACGATAAGCTTAGCTTTGATAAGATTCAAGTCGATACCCTACAAAAACAATTGGATTCATTAATTCCAGGTTTGACGGGACTTCTCCTTACTTTTGCATGTATGTGGTTGCTTAAGAAGAAAGTTTCACCAATCACAATCATCATCGGACTCTTTGTAGTTGGTATTGTTGCAAGCTTCTTCGGAATCATGTAAAAAGAGCAAGAGTTTAGCAAAGCTGAACTCTTTTCTTATGCTATAATAAAAATACTACAGTCAAAAAGAAAGATAGATATGGCACAATCATTAAACAAAACAGTTGAATTACATACAACGGGTGTTTCCTACATGGCTATCGGAGGAAAGGTCGGTAAATTTCTAATCGGAGATATGGCTCTTGAATTCTACCCAGATGTCAATGTCGAGCAATATATTCAAATCCCTTGGACCAGCATCACTCAAATTGGTGCAAATGTATCAGGAAAGAGGGTTAGTCGTCACTTTGAGATTCTAACAGACAAGAGCAAATTCCTTTTTGCCTCAAAAGATTCTGGGAAGATTCTAAAGATTGCTAGGGAACATCTTGGCAATGAAAAAGTTGTTAAATTACCTACTCTCATCCAAACCATAGGTGCTCGTATCAAAGGTTTATTTGCCAAAAAATCATAATTTTTGTATAATGTAAAGGACGGATAAGTAATAGCTAGACCTTTCCAGAAAGCCTGCGGTTGCTGTGAGCAGGTAGGGTTGACCTACGAAATTCTACCGTTTCTAATAATTAAAAACATAAACAAGTGCACTCCTGTGAAGTTGGATGGAACCGTGGCCCATGTCACTCCAACACTTTTACTGGGTGTTTTATTTTTTGGAGGAACTTATGTTAGATGTAAAACGTATTCGTAACGACTTTGATGCCCTTTCCGAAAAATTGGCTACACGTGGTGTCGTTGCTGAGACTTTAAATGAACTAAAAGAGCTTGATGTTAAACGCCGTGAGCTTCTTATCAAATCTGAAGAACTCAAAGCTCAACGTAATATCGCTTCAGATGATATTGCTCAAGCTAAGCGTAACAAAGAAGATGCTTCAGAACAAATTGCAGCCATGCAAAAAGTTTCTGCAGAGATTAAGAAAATTGATGCCGAACTTGCTGCTATCGATGAAAAGCTTAACACTATCATTGTGACACTTCCAAACACACCAAATGATTCTGTTCCAGTAGGTGCTGACGAAGATGAAAACGTAGAAGTTCGTCGTTGGGGAACACCTCGTGACTTTGATTTTGAAGTTAAAGCTCACTGGGATTTAGGGGAAGATCTTGGTATTCTTGACTGGGAACGTGGTGCAAAAGTTACAGGTTCTCGTTTCCTTTTCTACAAAGGTCTCGGAGCAAGATTGGAACGTGCAATCTACAACTTCATGTTGGATGAGCATGCTAAAGAAGGTTACACTGAAATGATCACACCTTACATGGTTAACCACGACTCTATGTTTGGTACTGGTCAATATCCGAAATTCAAAGAAGACACTTTCGAACTTGATGGTACTGACTACGTCCTTATCCCAACAGCCGAAGTTCCTTTGACCAACTACTACCGAGGTGAGATTCTTGACGGTAAAGAATTGCCAATCTACTTCACAGCCTTGAGCCCTTCATTCCGTTCAGAAGCTGGTTCAGCAGGTCGTGACACACGTGGTTTGATTCGTCTTCACCAATTCCACAAGGTTGAAATGGTCAAATTCTCAAAACCTGAAGACTCTTATGATGAATTGGAAAAAATGGTAGTTAATGCTGAAAACATCCTTCAAAAACTTAACTTGCCATACCGTGTCATCACTTTGTGTACTGGCGACATGGGATTCTCAGCTGCGAAAACTTACGACTTGGAAGTTTGGATTCCAGCACAAAATACTTACCGCGAAATTTCTTCATGTTCAAACACAGAAGATTTCCAAGCTCGTCGTGCACAAATCCGTTACCGTGACGAAGCTGATGGCAAAGTAAAACTTCTTCACACTCTCAACGGTTCAGGGCTTGCTGTTGGACGCACAGTAGCCGCTATCCTTGAAAACTACCAAAATGAAGATGGTTCAGTAACTATCCCTGAAGTTCTTCGTCCTTACATGGGTGGTGCTGAAGTGATTTTACCAAAATAAATAAATGAGGTTGAGACAATTGTTCCGACCTCGTTTTTATTTTACTTTATACCAATGATGCAGTAGTAAACTGAACTTTTCGTCCACTTTCTAGCTCAGGAGAGACCAAGTTAACCTTGTGGGGCTGGTATTACGAAAGGGATACCTTTGGGTGCTAATTTAAAGTTCTCATTCAAAAAAGAACCTGACTCTAATATGATAAGTCAAGTTCCTCGTATATTTTTGGAGATATAACCCATTACATTTCAGATTATTATATCTGATAAAAACACTAGTAAAATAAATATAAACTTATATAGTTTTACTACTTATGTATCATTATCATTTAGAAAATAGAAGGGAAATAAGTAACATTTCATATATACAGAACAATAGAAAAATTACGAAACAAATTATCTTTATCTCACCACTTTTACTCTTTATAGCTATAATCGGTAAGTATTACCATAAAGAAGAATGTATAGTAATCTAACTGATATATTATTTCCCCCTTTTATTTTAATTCCTGTAAATATACTTATTAGGAGTTCCAAAATGGACCTCCACCGCCAAATATTTACATTTTTACTAATCAAGGTGTCATCTTATATAACAGCTTATCTTTAAAATAGTTAAAATAAGTTTTTTCAGCAACAACTGTTACAGTTTTGCCCATCATACCATATTTTACAAGTTGTGCTTTTATAAAGACTTCCTTTTTTAGTTGCGGTTAATGAAGATTCTACGGTAGTAATTTTTCCTTTTATTCTTTCGAACAGTAATATTTCAGCACTTACAATTCATTATTTCTAACTTTTTCAAAGATTTTACCACAAGCATAAAATCCTTGAAGAAAATAGAAATATAATAAAATTTTTCTGGAATACCTAAAAAAGTAATGAGCAATATGAACTGCACCCCAAAAGTTAGATAGAAAAATCTACTTTTGGGGTGTTTTTATTATGAAACTAACTTATGAAGATAAAGTTCAAATATATGAATTGAGAAAGCAAGGAGAAAGCTTTAAACGACTTTCAAAACGATTTGGTGTG